>Ga0302190_10003179_pt1 | contig 10498 bp, 11 predicted proteins | sample II_Bog_E2_3_FD_198784 | JGI IMG/M metagenome (GOLD analysis project Ga0302190, IMG submission 198784) | Peat permafrost microbial communities from Stordalen Mire near Abisko, Sweden - II_Bog_E2_3 | ecosystem: Environmental > Terrestrial > Soil > Wetlands > Peat | place: Sweden: Abisko... | reverse complement strand
CTGCTAGAGTAGAAGGCTAGGCCCGGATAGCTCAGTTGGTAGAGCAATGGACTGAAAATCCATGTGTCGGCGGTTCAACTCCGTCTCCGGGCACCAACAAAACCAAGCACTTAGCCCCGATCCTGGATCGGGGCTTTTCTCTTGTTGCTCTAGGGTTGCTCTACGGATGGAGACTCGGGGCTCCCGGCCCTGGTCGTGGGCCAGGGAATGGGAGCCTCGCCCGTCGAGAATGGCGGGTCGGAGAAGAGGAGCTCCTTCACCAGCTTGGCCCGGGCCGGACCGCTGCCCGGCAGACCACCGTTCCCCGGGGCGGCGCCACGGGGCAGGGGCTCCCGGCACCGGGTCAGGGCCTGTGTTGCCCGGGCCCCGACCTGTTCGGGGAATTCGGGGACCTCGGTCTGGTACCTAGGCAGGTGGTTGCCCCGAGGGTGCTGTTGGCGGCCATGGCGAGCAGAATATTGGCCCGGGCAACCTTGCCCCGGCAAGGCGGCTTGCTTGAATTCAATGTTGGCGGAAACCCTTTCCGTTTAAGGACGATTAAAGTGCTGAAAAATCCACGTATCATGATTTTTGTGGATCTCGAGCGGTTGTCCGGGGAGTATTGTTGTAGTTCGCTGATGTGCTTCTGGTTTGCTTCCGCCTTGAACTCTCCGTAAGTGATCGCAACGGCATAACCATCTGGGCCTACCTCTCGGGGGGTAGGTGCGCCAGTCTCATTTTCCAGTTCACTCCCAGGGAGGTACTATGAATATCGTATTGATACTGTTGACATAATTGCATGCCAATACGGTCAAAATAATCAACAAGATAGCATCCGTGTCGCGCGCTGGTACTGGCGAATAAACACTGGAAGTCGAAACGAGGATTGCCCCTCGAGCCGGAACTCGCCTTGTCCAGGTGGGTGGGTTGCGGTCTGCCTGAATCACTACCTGGGGAGAGACCATGAGCATCTATACCCATTCCAATACCGAACCCGTCATGCCCTTCCGGGCAGCGATCTCGGTAAACGAATTCTGCGCGGCGTTTGGCATCGGCCGGACCCTGTTCCACCGCCTGAAGAACGAGGGGAAAGTCCGATTCATCAAAGTGGGCCGGCGGACCCTGATCCCCTGGGCGGAAGTCTCGGCCTGGACGGACCAGAGCCCTATCCATCCCGTGGCCGCGGGCCGGGCGTCCTAGGGGCCCAACGTGGCCGGCCCCCTCTATTCTCTTGATCAAAGTGGAACAACTACGTTGCGTCGCTCTCCCACCAAGGTCGGAGTCAAGTGGAATACCTTGGTCGCCTGCTTCCATCGCGGGGGGATGCGCAAGGAGTACAAGGCACTGACGGGATGTGGCCTGGGTGCACGGGGGTACTTCGAGGCGCCTACCGGTTTGGGCTACGGGGTCAACCTTCGGTTGACCCCGTTAGTTATCTGAAAATAGTCAAGTTACCAGCAGCGTCCAATCCTACGTGTACCAGTAGATCGCGAAGGTAGCAATGTAAGTGCTTGATTCTAGGTCAACGGGGATTGCTTTTTTTTATTTGCACTTGATACAAATAGGACTATATTTATTGTAGAGTCCCTAATGTATCAAGGAGGCCTGTGCGAACCGAGGATACGCCCCAGCAAGCACTGCGAAAACTGATCCGCCGGATGTCCATCGCCGACATGGCTGCGCTTTTCGAGGTGCTCGGCACACGATCTCGGATGACGGTGTTCCGGAGGTTGAAGGAGATCGGCTATCGGACCAGCTTCACCCATGCCGGGCGTTGGTACACCCTGGCCGATCTTCCAGAATTCGATGAGCTTGGCCTGTGGTTTCACAGGGATGCGGGTTTTTCCACCGAGGGGACCATGAAGGAAACAGTCGCAGCCCACGTCGAGAGGTCCCTGGATGGGCGCACCCACGCCGAACTCCAGCATGTGCTACGGGTGCGTGTGCATAACACCCTGCTCGACCTTGTCAGGGAGGGCCGCATAGGCCAGGCACACTTCGGAGCTGTGCATCTTTACGTCAGCGCGGACCCCGCGCTTGCCGCAGAACAACTGGCCAGGCGGCAGGAACTGGCGCATGTGCTTGAGGAAGCCCTGCGCACCTTGAGCACCGAGGAGACCATCGAGGTCCTGGCCGAGGCCTTGCGGGCAGCTTCAGGGATACCCGACGCGGCAACCGTTGCTGCTCGCCTGGCAGCGCGGGGCGTGCGCATTGAACCTCGGCTGGTCCAGCGTGCTTTCGATGCCTACGGGCTCGTACCCGGAAAAAAAACGTCGAAATCGACGTCCTCGCGAAGGCCAGGACCCTGACCCAAAAGGCCCAGGAGACGCTGCGCCAGCGGTTGGCAACTCTGGGGACGCTGCAGGTAACCGTTGCCGAAGAAGCCAGCTCCTGTCCCATCTGTGCCGACCCCATGCGAGCGCAGAAGACGGTCCACCGGCAAGGCCGGACCCTGGCGCACGGGGTCTTTGAGGTTCGCGAGACCGTCTACGCCTGCAGGAACGGCTGCCGCTGGCCCTCAGGCCGGCAGGTCATCCAACGAGCCAGCAGCCTTGCCGGACGGTTGCTTCCGCACAGCACGGTTGGCTATGACGTCATGACCTTCGTCGGGGTGGAGCGTTTTGTCCACTTCCGGCAGCGTGAGGAGATCCAGGAAAAGCTCCTGGGGCAGCATGGACTGAACTTGTCGACGGGCGAGATCAGCCGCTTGGGCCGCTTGTTCCTCGCTTACCTCGAGCAGCTCCACGAGGCCCAGACCGGAGTGCTGCGTAGGGCGCTGGAAGCGGATGGAGGCTGGCCGTTGCACATGGATGCCACAGGGGAGGATGGGCGTGGCACTTTGCTGGTGGCCTTGGCTGGCTGGCGAGGCTGGGTGCTTGGAGCCTGGAAGATCCCGACCGAAAACGCGGACGCCATCCTGCCCCATTTGAGCGAGGTTGCCTCCCACTTTGGCGTTCCGTGCGCCATCATGCGGGATCTCGGCCACGCCATGAACCGTGCTGCCATTGGGTTTGTTGAAAACCACCAGCTAGATATACCGGTCCTTGCCTGCCATGCCCACTTCCTGAAGGACATCGGTAAGGACCTGCTGGAGCCTTCCCACGCCCTGCTCCGCGCCCAGTTCCGTCAGTTCAGGGTTCGCCCCAATCTGCGTGCCCTTGCCCGGGATCTAGGCCGAAAACTCGGTGCTGGCATTGAACAGGCCCGAAGTGCGCATGTTGACTGGCAGTCAGCCGAAGACCAGGGGCACTTGGTCCCCGAAGGGAAGGCCGGTCTCGCCACCGTCAGGGCCCTGGCCCAGTGGGTGCTCGATTACCCGGCTGATGGCACTGCGCAGGGCTTTCCCTTCGATCGGCCCTACCTTGCCCTCTATGACCGGTGTGTTCTGGCCGGCCGGGCCGTCGATGCCTTCCTGGCCAAACCCCCTCATGACCGTGGCGTTCTCAAGGCGCTGAAAGGCCTGCACGCGGCGCTGCAACCCGCGGTTGGTAGCCAAGCACTCGCTCAAGCAGCGCAGACGATGGTTCGCCGAGCAGCGCTGTTCCAGGAATTACGGTCCGCCCTGCGACTCCAGCCCAAGCATGGGGTAGCCATTGCCAGTCCCGCCCCCCGGGACCAGAGCAAGGCTGACAATGAGCTGCAGGACATCCGGCAAGCCGTGGAAAAGCTGGCCGCCTCGTTGCGTGAGCGCCGCCCGAAGCGGGGCCCTGCCCAGGATGTTCGCCAAGCCATCGACATCATCCTCCACCACCTCAAGGTCCACGGCGACCATCTCTGGGGGCACGCCATCCGGATGCCAAAAGAGCTCGGCGGCGGCATCCGGCTCGTCGCCAGGACGAACAACATCCTCGAAGGCTTCTTCCACGGCATCAAGCATGGCGAACGGCGCAGGTCCGGACGGAAGGTCCTGACCAAGGACTTCGAGGATCTGCCAGCGGCTGCGGCCCTCGCACGAAACCTAGATCACCAGGACTACGTGACGCTGCTCTGCGGATCGCTCGAGAACCTACCCGGTACCTTCGCGGACCTCGATGACGCCAAGCAACGACGAGCCCGGATCAAGGACGGATCAATGGCGCCCGCCACGTCCTCGGAGCCGTCGGTGGAAAGCGCCGCCCTATCACACGAAGACCGCCGCATCGTTCGTACCGAAGCCCTCCAGACCAAGCTGAAAGCTGCCGCCTCTAGCCGAGCTCCCAGGTTCCACCAGGCCCTCAAGCCGAGCTTGGCTGCCGCCGTCTAACCGAAGATTGACGCCGTAGGGTTTGGGATTGGCGCCGTGCAGCCACTGGTTCTGCCCTCCCTGTTCCCACCGGCGCCAGAAACGCATGTCCAGCAAATGGATCGGCGGGATCAGGCGGGTCATGGGCGAGGGGGGTGGGTGCGCGGCCTTGACCTTGACCACCTCGGCCGATGGCTCGGCCGCAGCTCGCATGGCGCGGCTCCGGAAATCCATGGTCCTGATCCGCGGGAAAGCCGCCTGGCGGAAAAAGGGCCAAGGGTGGTCGGAACAGGTGGGCGTCCTTGCGGCGTTCGAGGTCAGCACCGGGGGGTGTGGGCAGATCCATCCCCACGTGCATCTCGTTCTTTTCGGTCCGGACCTGGCCACCGTCACGGCGTGCCAGCAATGGTTGCTGGAGACGTGGCTGGACCTGAACCCCCACGCAAGCTCCGAGGCCCAGCGTGCGGGGCCGACATTGGGCCTGGCGGGTGGCTGGGAACCCCAGGTCACCTACCTGTTCAAGGGTACGGTGCTTGATCCGGGGGCGGCCAAGGCGGTCCTGCAATCGGTGATGGGGCTGTTCCCATCGGGGGCGAGACAGTTCAGCTCCTGGGGATGTTACGGGCGGAGCCCGGGCAAGGCACCGCGGCGCTTGGTTCCCTTGGGAGAGACCATGGCCAAGAGCGCATGATCCATCTGTCTTGTGGAGGCGTTGGCCCCCGCCATTTGGGAGGCGCCCCGGAAACGGCGAGGTGTCTCGCGGTGCTTCTTGTTCCTTTTCGGCGGCCCCCCGCCATGACGGCCTTGTCGTCGGCCGCCATGGCGGATGCAGCAGTCCAAGCGTTTGTGGCCAATCCGGGGGGACTGGTCGATGGGCTCGATGGCCGCTCAATAGTCCACGAAAGTTCCATGATCCAGGTAGGGGTTGGAGAAGCTGGGGATTCCGGCCTTGGCTTTGTTAAAGGCCTTTCTCCATTGGGAAACCTCCTGCCCCAGGCCGGGACGGAAAGAGTGCCCTCGGCCCTGGTGGGCGAGGAGGGCGCGGATGCCGCGAAGGATGGTCCTCCGGTACTGCCATCGATGGAAGATGGCCAGGGGGAGTCCAGGACACTCGGCAGTCCTCCAGAGGGTAAGGCCACCCTGGTGGATGACCTGGATCCCGGGATAGATCCCATTGCATCCCGGGACGCCGCATTCGCAGGTGAAGATCCAGTATTCCCCATCGGTGGTGGTGGACCGGCAGAGATCCAGGGGATCCACGGGCGGCCCATCCAGAGCCTCGTCCTTGCCGATGGGGAGTAGGACGGGCCCGCCATCCACCCGGAGTTCCAGCCGGCCACCATGGGCGTCGACCTGGAGGGCCGACACCTTGCCCAGGCGAGCAGCCCATTCCTTCATGCGTATTCCCCCCAGGAGGTGTGACTGCCAGCGACTCCTGTCCATCTGGATGTGCCGGATGAGGTCTCTGCACCCGTGGAGGACGAAGCCGGTCGTCCCCTGGCCGTAGGTCAGGTTGGCCCTGATCTGGAAAGGGTGGATGCCCCGCGCATCGCAGGCCTCCTGGACGAACCCTGGAATGGGGCTGAAACCCGGGTTGTCCTGCTTCTGCCTGGTGATGGTGAGGTGGATCGCCAGGGCAGTGTTGCCCAGGTCAGCCACCAGGAGTGCATGGTCCCTTTTCTGGAGGACCGGTTCGAATGACATGCAGAGGCAGGAGAGGGCGCCCTGGACCGCTTCAAGCATCCGCCCCATCTCGATCTCCTCGAGAGTCCTGGCGCCCCGCTGGCGCATGAGGAGGAGGTGGGTTGGGCGGAGCTTGCCGTGCTCGAGCGCTTTCCGGTCCAGGAACTCGAGGAACTCTTCTTCCGTGGTGTCGTCGCCCCAGGGGAATCCGTCGGGGATTTGCAGATCCCAGACATAGAATCGGTAATCAAAGCTCGCCCAATCGAATGTGGACTCCGGACCATCCACGACCAGGTTGGGGTCTGCGCCATGGTCGAGCAGGAGCCGGACAAGCTCCGTATCCATGTGGAGCAGGGCGGAGGCCAGGGGGGCCATATTCTCGTTCTGGGGAAGGTTGGGATCCGCACCGGATTCGAGCAGGAGTCCTGCCATGGCTAATCGAACGGCAGGATCCTGGGTCCACCTGACCGCGGCATTGAGGATGGAACCGTCGTCTGGTCCCTCGAGCTTATTGGCGTCCGCCCCATCCTGAAGGGCACCTTGGGCAGCGACGAGGTCGCCAGCGGATACGGCTTGGGCGAGCTTGCTTGTCGGGTTCATGCCATCACCTTCTTCCCAGCCGGGGGGCCAAGTTCCCGGTGGACCCCTTGGGCATTGGGCAGGGGTCGCAGATGCTTGCCGCCTGGCGGGGAGGTACTGCCTCCGGATCCCAGGTGAGCAGGAGGCCCTTGCCCCTCACCCCCAGCCGGCCAGGTGCGTGGTAATACAGAACGTAGCCATCGGGGCCAACCCATGTCGCCAGGTCTCGACAGAGCGCGAGGCCATCCTCCGAGAATTGCTCCCACCCGCCCTTGGGCTCAAGGGCGTCTCCCCATGGGGCAGTCGACTCGAATCGTCCCTGCCACTCCTGGAAAGTGGCCTCCAAGGCTCCGAGGCCTGGCGTGTCCCCGAAGAACCCCTCGAGCGGCATCGCCTGCCGGTACTGGGCCCAGGCGAAGACACCGCCCCAGTCCGCATCGATCTGGATCCTTGGGAATGCGAGGATCTCCTCATCCATGCGCCGCCATTCGTTCTTTTTCCAGATGTGGGAGGCGAACCTGCACCTCCTCCCGGACGGGGTCTTGAACCAGGATTCCCACCTGGTCCCTTCAGGCCAGGATCCAGGATTTGTCCGGCTTCCCCTGGGTTTCCCAGGGCGCACGGTTACAAGAATGCGGCCGTCGGGTGCGACAATATCCAGACCGTGGGGCGGCTCGGGGAACATGGCGATGCCCCAGCCAGGTGGCAGGGGTTTCCTGACTTGCTCCTGGATGCGTGGGGCTGGTTGCGCCTGGGGAGCCTGTTCGGGCCGTGAGGGCGTCCCCTTGGCCGGGTGGGGCATGGAGGGGAACGGCAGGGCATCGGGGGTGGATTCGTGGTTCCGCTCCATCATTCCGTGGGCCCTCCCCAGGGTCGGGGTTCGTATCCCGAACCCACATCCCAGGGCCAGGCCAGCCAGCCCTGGAAATGGCCGTTCTGCACGTAGGGGAAGGCCAGGCTGCTCGGCCAGAACTCCAGATCGAAGCAGCACCGGTGCCAGCAATACCGGTTTCCTGGGTGGGAGAGGAACCGGAAATTCTCGACCCGGTGGTGGGCCCATTGCAGGGCTTTGGCCAGGAAGGCCAGGGCCTCCCTTTCCGTGGCCTCACTGAGCTCCAGCCAGCTCATTTCCGACCTGAAATGGCTGGGCAGGTAGGCCACGAACCCCTCGGCCTCGCTGGGCTCACAGCACGGGCAGATCTCCTGGTTGCTGTAGAACACGCCCGTTGGCCATTCCACAATGAGGGATGGTGTTGGGGCAGCGAGTCGGATAGGACGCTGGCGCCGGTGGCGCTGCCTTGCTGGAAACACCTCGACAGATGGATTTCCCATGAATTTCCTCCAAATATTCATTCCCCACGGATGTGGAGAAATCCTCAAATTGGAGGACGCTGGGTTTCATTGGGTCATGGTCGGGAGCTCCGAAGGGAATTCTGAACCCAGGATAGAGGCCTGTCTATCCCGGGTTCACTCCTCTGGTCCCAGTCTTCCCGGCGTAGAGGCTCACAGGGCCATCCGGACGCCGTGGACGTGCTTGGTGTGCCCCGGCACCAGGCCCTTGGATATGCCACGAAGGCTCGCGGTGATCTTCTGAGCCATGCGGGCGCGAGTGGCCGGTTGGCTGGGTGGGCCTTGAAGGTGGCGGGGGCCTTGCGGGTCGGCCCCAGGTGCACCAGGCCGCGATGATAGGCCAGTCCGTGGCGACTTGGCCATTCGCCTCGTTGCGGCCCGCGGGGGTGGAGTTGAGGTCGGAGCCCAGGCTCAAGGCTTTTGGGAGCCTGGGCGTAATATATATATGTTGAAATAAATTAATTTGTTTAACAGTTGTAGAAGCCATTCCGTAGATTGGCGTAATAATAGGGCGAATTCGGTGGGCGGTTCGGAAATGGGTGTATAAATATTACTCAATATCCTGATTGCAGTTGGCTTATCTACCAGATAGCATTCCAGAATGGCCTCAAATGAGAACACCGCGCTCCGACGAGGCCGTGGGGGCGATTGCGCCGTCAGTTGTGTAGCGTGGCCACAGCTGCCCGGTTGGTGGTGTCGCCCAGGTTCTGCATGGTGTCGCTTCTGAACTCGTCAGGGTCCATGGTTGCTCGCCCAATGGAATGGTAGTTTGCCGGTTGTCTGTCCCGGAGCATTTGGGAATCGTCTTGCCTTGAACACATCGCCCGGTCCGAAGCGGTTTTCCACGGTGTGGCATTTTGAGGAAATTAGGGAATGGACAGAATTTGTCCATCAAGTGGAGTCAATATGGAATTTCCAAATACATCCAGTCAGACCATTCCGAATGGTTCCAGCCCAGAGGATCCGCTATGGAGTTCAACCGCGTCTTTGAAGATGTCCTTGGCCACGCACCCTACGCCTGGCAAGCGGAGTTGGGGAACGCCGAGTCCTGCCCTAGCCGTCTACTGAGGATTCCCACCGGGTTCGGCAAGACCAAGGGCATCTTCATGGCCTGGGCCTGGAACCGGCTCCTGCGGGAGGATCCGACTTGGCCCCGGCGCCTGGTCTGGTGCCTGCCCATGCGGTCCCTGGTGGAGCAGACCGAAGCCGAGATCCGGGCGGCGCTGACGGAATTGGGCCTACTCTGGAATGGCCAGACGGACCACGCGGGCAAGGTCGGAACCCATGTGCTCATGGGCGGCGTCGAGGCCCAGCCCTGGCAGCTCTACCCCGAGGCCTGCGCGGTCCTGATCGGCACCCAGGACATGCTCCTGTCCCGCTCCCTGAATCGAGGCTATGGGGCCGGCCGGGCGCGCTGGCCCGTGGACTTCGGCCTGCTGAACCAGGACGCCCTGTGGATCATGGACGAAGTCCAGCTCATGGATGTCGGCCTGGCCACCTCCGCCCAGATGCAGGCCTTCCGGGACGAGGACAGGGCCGGCCGGAAAGAGCTGCGCCCGTGCCGAACCTGGTGGATGAGCGCCACGCTCCAGCCCTCCTGGCTGCACACGGTCGATACCACTACCATGTTGGCGGCCACGCCAGCCCAGGTCGAGATCTCGGCCGATGCCAGGCGGGGCGGGCTTTGGGAGGTGACCAAGGCCCTGAGCCTCCAGCCGGTTACCGAAGACAAGACCGGGGCCGAGGTGGCTGCACTTGTCCAGCAGGCCCACCAGCCGGGCACCCTCACCCTGGTGGTGCTGAATACGGTCGAACGGGCCGTCTCGGTGCATCGGCAGTTGGAAGGCCTGATGACTGGTGCGCCGGTGGATCTGCGTCTGGTCCATTCGCGGTTCCGCCCGGCGGAGCGCACCGCCTGGCGGACCGAGTTCCTGGCCAAGGGTGCCCCGCTCCCGCCCCAGGGCCGCATTCTGGTCGCCACCCAGGTCATCGAAGCCGGGGTGGACCTCTCGGCCCGCACCCTGGTGACCGATCTGGCCCCCTGGTCCAGCCTGGTGCAGCGGTTCGGCCGTTGTGCCCGCTATGCCGGCGAAACCGGCACGGTCATCGTCCTGGACCGCGGACTTCAGGAAAAGGACCAGAAAAAGGCCTTGCCTTACGATCTGGCCGACCTGGCCCAGGCCCGCATGGCCCTGGACGGTCTCGGTGATGTGGCCCCCGCCGCCCTCGAGGTTTTCGAGGACCAGCTCCGGCTGGCGCCGGATCGGCTACAGGCACTCTACCCGTACCAGCCGCAATACCTGCTCCTGCGGCGGGAATGGGAGGACCTGTTCAATACCGCCCCCGATCTTTCCGGGACCGATCTGGATATCTCCCGCTTCATCCGTTCCGGCGAGGAGCATGACTGCCTTGTCTTCTGGCGCACCATCCCGGAGTCCGGCCCCGCTGACGACTGGTCGCCGACCCGCGAGGAACTCTGCCCCGTCCCTTTCCTGAAGGCCCGGGACTGGCTCTGTGGCGCCAGGTCCGGCGGATCAGAGCCCAGGGCCATCAAGCGGATCACCCCCCGGTCAGGCGCCTTCCCCATGTACGGCGTCACCGGAAACTGAGCACTTGGCGTCATAAGTCCTGAGCACCTCGATCGCCAAGGAGAGGTCATGGTCCAAATCAATAGCATCCTGGGAG
>Ga0302190_10003160_pt1 | contig 10517 bp, 10 predicted proteins | sample II_Bog_E2_3_FD_198784 | JGI IMG/M metagenome (GOLD analysis project Ga0302190, IMG submission 198784) | Peat permafrost microbial communities from Stordalen Mire near Abisko, Sweden - II_Bog_E2_3 | ecosystem: Environmental > Terrestrial > Soil > Wetlands > Peat | place: Sweden: Abisko... | reverse complement strand
TGCGGATAACACCAGTGCGGCATTCGACCCGGTAAACCCGCACAGCCAGCGCACATCCGGAAGATGCGTCACCAACAGCGCATCTACCCCTCCCGCCTTCGCCGCATCCACGGCTCTCTTCCTACGCGCACTAGAACTCATCCGCCCAATTCTACCCAACCTGCCCCGAACCACAGCGCACAACCGCGTGCGTGCAGTCAATCCGCACCAAACCCGGTATCATGGACTATGACAGGAAATGTGGCCGATCAGCCGTTGATAGAGTCCAAAACCCGCCTTTCCCGCCGCACCTTTCTGCGTGGTTCGGCAGCCGCTGCTGCTGGCCTGGCTCTCTACTCCGGAGAAATCGCCCGCCACGAGATCAGCGTCCTCACGCGCGCCATCGCCATAGAGAATCTCCCCGACGCCTTCCACAACTTCCGCATCGTTCAGATCAGCGACATCCACTTCGACGAGTACACGGAGCCATCCTTTCTGCGTCGCGCCCTTGCCCAGGTTAACGCGCTTGCGCCCGACCTGGTGCTGCTCACGGGCGACTACATCAGCCATTTGCCGCTCTCGTACAACTTCGTCCTGGGTGCGATGCACCGCTGCGGCGAGGCGCTGCGCGACATCGCCTGCCCGCAACGCTTCGCTGTCATGGGAAATCACGATTCCATGCTCGGCATACCCATCATTCAGCCCATCCTCGCCGCAGCCGACATCCCGCTGCTGGTGGATGAGTACGTCCCCATCGAGCGTGGGGGCCAGCGCCTGTGGCTTTGTGGCGTGATCGATCCCATCATCTATGTGCCTAACCTCGACCGGGCCATACCCGCTAAGCCCGACGGTCCTGTCCTGTTGATGAGCCACGGCCCCGACTACGCGGACGAAGTCCTCGCGCACCCGCGTGGCCACCTGGTCGATTTAATGCTCTCCGGCCATACCCATGGAGGCCAAGTCCGCCTTCCCCTCATCGGCGCGACCCATCTGCCGGACGGCGGCAAGAAGTACGTCGAAGGCCTCTTCCGTTTCGGCCGCATGCAGCTTTATGTCAACCGCGGCATCGGCACCGTCGGCCTGCCCTTCCGCCTCAACTGCCCTCCGGAAATCACACTCTTCACTCTGCAGCGGGCCTAGAGCCCGGTCCAGGTTGTTTCCTCGAAGCTGGCTTATTGCAGCGTTGCGTCCGCCGTCCCTTCGCGGCCCGTCTGGACAATCCTCACCACAAATCGAACCCGGACGGCCTTCGGATCGTGATCGAGTTTGATGGGAACAAGGATCGGCAGCTCGATCCTGCCCCTGGCTGGAACCGTCGCCGGAGCATCCATCTTGGCCAGCTTGGCGACCTCCTTCAACACTTTGCCCTTCTTGTCGAAGGTCGTCATCACCAGGACGAAGTTCGCGTGGCGCGGCTCGGTATCCGTGGCATAGCTCCAAACCAAGCCTTTCGCCTCAATGCGCAGATTGAAGGAGTCGTGATCGTTGGGATCCGGCGTCAGCGTCAGCGGAACTGCATCGTAGACCATGGTGCTGGTCGCCGCTGAGTTCAGGTCGAACGTCAGTTGTTTCGAAGGCTTGGTCGGGTTCACGCGCGCGGGACCCATCGCCACGTAGTATCCCACCCGAGTCGTCGCGGTCAGGCCGGGGCGGTCCAGGGTCACGGCGATTTTGCGGAACTTCTGCGGATCCATTCCACCGGTCGTCGGCCGGTAGGTCAGCGTGTAGAAGTTCACCCCATCTTCCGCGCTCCTGCCAATCTCGGCGTCGACGTCGTTCCGGCCGAACATGGAATTGCCGCCTGTGGCGCGGGCCAGCCTGGCGAAGTTGTAGTTGCCTCCGAAAGGGTCCAGAAACGCCGCTTCATTTCCATACTTAGCCGCCGGATCAACCACCAGTCCGGCGGGATCGACCGCATACAGTGTCACCCGCGCATCGCGCAGGATGTTCACGCACCGCTGCACGTATGTCTCCACGCGGTTGGCCGAATCCACGGGGATATTCGACATGTTGATGCTGGGAAATCCGCGCCCGATCCAGATCATGTTCTTGTGGCCCGGATGACCCACAGTCGCCTCGGCGACGCGCTCCAGCGTGCCAAAGGCCGTCCCCAGCCGCTCCGGCGCCCACGAGGCGCTCGCGCTCCGCCACGGATACTCCACAAAGTGATGGTCCAGCGAGTTCAGAATCGCCCGCTTGTCCTGGGTGTAGTCGTTCAGCACGGTGAACTTGTCGATGCCCACCGCCAGCAGCATCGTTGGCGTGGTCAGCTTGTCCGGCTGCTTCTCCAGGTACTTCTTCAGCGAGTAGCGGGCGAACGCCTCATCCTCAAACAAGGTGTTGAACTCGTCCAGCAGGATGATGTTTACCGGCGCATCCGGCGCGAACTTATCAAGGTCCGCCGTCGAATTGATGGTGACGTCCGGCTTTGCCATATGCACAGCCGAGACGTCGAAGTCGGTCACAGTCTGCGGGTCCCCCGCATCGGTCACCTTAAAATCATCCTTGGTCAGACCGGTGACGACGTGTCCCTTCGCATCTGTCACCACCACGTCCAGCACAACACGTGTCACGTAGACACGGACGGTCGGCACAGGCGGCGGCGGCGGAGCAGCTTGCGACGTAGCCGATCCCTGCGCTTCAGGCGCTGCAGTCGATTGAGCAAACAGACAGGGCACCGCACAGGCGAGTAGCGCCAACGGGAAAAGGGTAACTCTGGAAATCTCCATGACGCCACCTGGGTCGTTCGAGAATTCTATCCCGAAGGGTGGGGCCGATGTTTATTTTGAGCGGTAACGATACGGAACTGAATGCGGGGCTACCGGGCTCGCCCCACCGGCTTCTTCTGCCGCGGCAACACCTGCATGCTCGCTGGAGCTTTCGCCGAGCTCATCTTCACCATCCACGCATCCAGCAGGCTCCGTTTGAAGCGCCAGCGATTGCCCAGTTTGAACGCCGGGATGAATCCTTCGGAGGCGTATCGGTACAGCGTGTCGCCGCTAATGCCCAGATAGTCCGCCGCCTGGCGAATATCCATCACCTCTCGCATCATCTGCTGGACTGCACCCGCCATCGAACCCGCTCCTGAAAACCCGACGATACCCGGTCAACTGCCTACCAGAGCCGGGACTACCTTTGTATCCCCAAACCGGCGCGCAGACAATAGCATTCCTCTGCCACGTTTCGGCGATTCTCGCCCTCGCTACTAACTGACTGATAAACAAGCGGCTAGCTAGCCCATCAATGAAGAGGGCGGTAGCTCCCATCGGGAACCACCGCCGCTTCTAGTCATTCAACTAACCACTAGCCACTGACCACTAGGCCTTCGGCTGCAGTCCCTTGATCACGTCGAACAGGTCTTCGCCCACGGTGCGTGTCTTGGCAATCGCGTCCGCAATCGGAATGCTGCTGATGGTCGTGCCTTTCAGCACAACTAATTGCCCGAACTTGCCTTGGTGGACCAGGTCGATCGCCGCAATGCCATACCGTGTCGCCAGCATCCGGTCGTACGCTGTCGGAGTTCCGCCGCGCTGGGTGTGGCCCAGGTTGACCGAACGCGTCTCAAATCCTGTCCGTTTCTCGATCTCCTCCGCGAGCGCCTGCCCGATGCCGCTGAGCCGCGCGTGGCCGAACGAGTCCTTCTTGTCCCCGGCAGTCAACTGGCCTTCGATGTGCGGCAGCTTCGCGCCCTCGGCGACCACGACAATGGCGAACTTCTTGCTGCTCGCGTAGCGCGCCTTTACCAGCCGCACCACTTCGTCGATGTCGATCTCCTTTTCGGGAGCGAGAATCACATCCGCGCCGCCGGCGATTCCGGCAGTTACGGCGATCCAGCCCGCATCGCGGCCCATTACCTCGACCACCTGCACGCGGCTGTGCGACTCGGTCGTCGAGTGCAGCCGGTCGACCGCTTCGGTCGCAATCGTCACCGCGGTGTCGAACCCAAAGCATGCGTCCGTCCCATTCAGGTCGTTGTCGATGGTCTTGGGTACGCCCACGCACGGCACGCCGCGCTTGATCAGTTCCAGCGAGATCGACTGAGTATCGTCCCCACCCAGCGCAATCAGCGCGTCCAGCTTCTCGCTCTGAAGCACCTTCAGGCACTGCTCGAATCCGCCGGGAATTTTCTTCACATTCGTCCGCGAAGACTTCAGGATGGTCCCGCCGCGCTGCAGAATCCCGCTGGTTGTCTCCAGCGTCAGAGGCATCGTCACGTCGTCCAGAACGCCGCGCCAGCCCTGCATGAAGCCGATAAACTCATCGCCATAGTGCCAGATCCCCTTGCGTACCACTGCACGAATCACCGCATTCAGGCCGGGGCAATCCCCGCCCCCCGTCAACATACCAATCCGCATCTCAAGAACCTCTCAATTCGGGAAATTTCTAATCAACCAAATCATACTTGACCCTAAACCCGTCGTCCGGTGCCTTGCGTCACACTGGCTCTTCCCGTCATCGTCCGGGGCAGCAACGAGGGCCGGAAGCAAACTGCCTCCGGCCCTGCAAGGTCACTCGGTGTGAGGCAATTAATTCTTTGCTGCGTTCTTGGCCATCTGGTCATGCAACTCCGCAAGCTCCTGCGACTTCGCTGCCATTTCATTGAACTTCGCGACAAAATACTCGCAGTGATTGATGGTGCCCGCCTGATTCTTGGCAGTCAGGCTCGGGTTGGCCTTGTAGACCGCGACCATCGCTTCGTGCTGCTTTGCCTGCGCCAGGTAATCCTGCGCCTGGTTCCGGTAATTCTGGGCGATGCGCTCGTGCTCGGCTGGTGTGTTTGCAGCCAGGTCAACGGCAGACACCGCGACCGTGGGCTGCGCGACCACTGTGTTCCTTTGCGCGATCTGCAGGCTCTGCTGCTCGGCCGGCGACGGGCGTCCGTACTTGGCCCGATACCACTCGTCGAACTGAGTTACGGCGATGGTGGGCTGCGCCGTGACCGGGGCTACCGGGTTCGCTTGGGGAGCATTCAGACCTATCTGCTCGGCGGGTGAGGGGCGGCCATATTTGGCGCGAGACCACTGGTCGAACTGGCCGGTCTGCGCAACCATTGAGCTGCTGGTGACAATCGCGAGGATGCTGCTAATCAAGATGCTCTTTACGGACGTTTTCACTGGAAATCTCCCTGGATCAAATGCTTTGAGGGCAATGCGCGCTGCCGGGTCTATGCCATACGGGCAATTGAACGCCAGCCGCAGTACGATGCGCTGAAATGCAAGGAGAGATTCAGATTCGGAAGACCTGGAAGAGGACGTGTCGATCGAGACTGGGAGAAACCGCCTCCACAGTTACCGGGCCGGCCCGAACGGGAGCCGCGACGCAGGGCAACCGATCCACTGGCATGAACGACAAGACGCCGGTCAGGCTGAACTTCACAGGAGCGCCCAGTTGCTGTGCACTCAGAGTCGAGACTGTGCAGCATGGTGCTGAAAGGCAAGCCGATTCAGCTAGTGCGATGAGCGACGGCGCCTGCCCGGATGCGCTCATGGAAGGCATGGCCATATCGTTCGCCATACCGTGCATCGACGCATCACTTGAGGGCAGGCAACAATCCGGGGAGGAACTACCGTCTGCGCATATCTTCTGAGCGCATGTCATGGTCGCCAAGGCAGGTCGCGCAGTGAGAAGCACTGCAAGCGCCAAAGCGACGGACTGGAGAATCCTTTTCATGACTGCCTTGAAGTATGGAGCCCTCGACACCCCCCGTCTGTGACCGGCATCACGCCCTTCCCGCCGTGCTCAGAGCCACCAGTCCGACCGCACCTCAACGCCGCGCACGACCTCGGTCGGCGCGCCCGGTTCCGGCGCCCACAGCTTCAGGCGCTCGGCCTGCGCTACTTCAAGCAGTCGCTCGATCGGCTGCCGCCACGCATGCAGCGCCAGGTTGAACAGTCCCCAGTGGATCGGCATCAGGAGTCCCGCATCGCCGATGTCGTGGAACGCTCGCGCCGCGCCATCCGGCCCCATGTGGACCCCCTTCCACAGTTCGTTGTAGGCACCGATCTCCAGCATGGTGAGGTCGAACGGCCCGTGCTTCTCGCCAATCTCGGCAAATCCCTCCCACCATCCCGAATCCGCCCCGAAGTACACCGCATGTCCTGGCCTGTCGGACTGGCGCCTGCCCGCCTCGGCCGAGGCCCCGCGCAGCACGAACGATGCCCACAGCGTCTCGAACCGGTTGAACGCGCCGCGTCCGGAGAAGTGGCGCGCCGGCAGGGAAGTGATCCGGCACGCCGCACCCGACGGCCCTGCAATCTGCACCGCCTCCGTCCAATCCAGTTCCGTGATTTGCTCGGCCGACACGCCAAACCGCTGCAGAATCTTGCCCACGCCGATCGACGTCACCCAGCGTGTGTCCGGTTGCAGCTTTGCCAACTGCCGGACCGAGCCCTCGCCCAGATGATCGTAGTGGTCGTGCGACAGCAGCACCGCATCCACCCGTGGCAACTCCTCCAGCCGCAGTGTCGGAGCGAAGAACCGTTTTGGCCCGGCCCACTGCATCGGCGCCGCACGCAGATCCCACACCGGGTCCACCAGCACCCGGACCCCGTCTATCTCCACCAGCATCGACGAGTGTCCAAACCAGGTGACGCGTAGCCCGCTAGCAGGCGGCGTCGCGTACACCGCGGCATCCGTCCGGAATGGCCCCAGCGGTAGACTCGGCACCCGCTCCGCCCGGTTCGTCAGGAACTGCGGAAGCAGCTTGAGTGCGAGCCCAAACCCGCCAATCGCCGTCGGGACTGGATTCTGAAACTTCTGCCCAACCTTCTCCGCCCGTTGCAACATGCCCATAGGTAGGATTCGATTCGCCGCACCGGCCGAGGGTGCATTCTCTGTGGTTTGTGCCTACGCGGTCGCCGTCGCCTCGTCCTGGTAAAACGCCGCAAGCTCCGCTGCGTACTTCTTCTCTACCACGCGCCGTTTCAGCTTCATGCTGGGTGTCAGCTCATCGGTCTCAATCGACCACTCGTCCGGCACTACTGCGATCCGCTTGATCGTCTCATAGGGCGCCAGCGTCGCATTCACTTCGTTCACAATACGCTGATACCGTGCCACCACCCGCTCCTGCTTCACCAGGTCCCTGCGGTCGGCAAATGGGACGCCCTTCACCTTCGCCCAACTCTCCAGAATCGCGAAGTTCGGGGAGATAAGAACGCACGCAAACTTGTGCTTGTCCCCCACCAGCGCCGCGTTGCCCACCAGGCTGTGCGCCTTCAGCTTGTTCTCAATCGGCTGCGGCGCAATCAATTTGCCGCCGCTGGTCTTCAGCAGCTCTTTCTTCCGGTCGGTGATCGACAAGAAGCCATCCGTATCCATGTGCCCGATGTCGCCGGTCTTCAACCACCCATCCGGCGTGAACGACTCCGCCGTTTCCTTCGGCTTGTTCCAGTAGCCTGGGAACACCGACGGTCCGCGCACCTCCAACTCGCCATCCGCTGCGAACCGCACCTCGACGTTGTTCAACACCGGGCCTACTGTGCCGATCCGGCTCTTGACCGGCGAATTCAGCCCGATCACCGGCGACGTCTCCGTCAGTCCATACCCCTCCAGAATCCGTATCCCTACATCCGCGAACCACCCCGCCGTATCCATGCCCAGCGGCGCGCCGCCCGACACAAACGTCTTCACCCGCCCGCCAAACGCCTCGCGAATCTTGGAAAACACTAGCTTATTGGCGAGTCGCCAACGCAAGGGGCCTGCCATCAATTCCGTCAGTAGGAAAAGCAAAGCAGCGACAATGAGCAGATCAAGCGATGCGCGTAGTTGGCCTTGTCGGAGAAGATTTACGTTGGCGAACAACGCGAGAACAATAACCAGTATCGCCGGAATGACCCATCGTGGCTTTGGTAGCTCCTTCGCTCCCAGTGTGACGTGTCTATAGTCATGTCCCACGCCTAGCGCCCAGTTCAGAATCCGCTTCTTCACGCCGTGCGACTTGCCCTCCACGCCCTGCCGAATCTTCTCGTACACCCGCGGTACTGCCACAAAAATCGTAGGCTTCACCGCCTGCATTGCATCCCGAATCTGGTCGAACTTCGGGCAATACGCCAGCGTGGTCTCGTCGCACATCAGAGCATAGTCCAGATGCCGCGCCGTCACATGCGACAGCGGCAGAAACGAGATGCACGTGTCCGTCTCGTTGAACCCGAACGGCTTGGTCGTAACCGAGATGTTGCTCGCGAGGTTGCCATGGGTCAGCATCACACCCTTCGGCTCGCCGGTGGTGCCCGAGGTGTAGATGATCGTGGCCAGGTCGTCCGGCTTCACCTCACGCACCCTTGCGTCGAACGGTTCATCCCGTTCGCGCATTCCCGCGGCTCCTTCCATTAGCGAGCTAAAGCTGCGCGTTTGAAATGTGTGCCCCATATCTCGATTCTGAGATGTGGGTTCGGAATCCATCACCACCACCTGCTCCAGCGCCGGAAGCTCCCCCGCCAACGCTAATTTGTCGAACTGCTCCTGGTTCGACACCACCGCGACCTTCGCGCCCGAGTCGCGCAGCATGTAACCCACCTGCTCCGCCGTCAACGTCAGATACAGCGGCACGTCCACCGCGCCCAACGCCAGGACCGCGAAGTCCGTCACCGGCCATTCCCAGCGGTTCTCGCTCAGTATTGCAACGCGATCGCCTTTGCCCACACCCCAGCCTGCCAGCACCGCAGCCAGAGCGCGCACCCGTCCGTAGACATCGGCCGCCGCGATCGGCTTCCACGCGCCATCCTTATCCTGCCAGCGCCATGCCACTTTGTCGCCGCGTCCGCTAATCTTCAGGAACGCTTCGTTCAACGTTGTTACTTGCCACATTCGGTCCCCCGCAAAACGCACCTTCGAATGGTAACCCGGTCAGGCACTCTAAGGAACGCGTGCAGAGAATGCGGCTTCGCTACTGTCCGACGGAGCCATTCGCGTGGTAACGGCCCCCTTCGAAGAACCTGTGTTCGACCATGCTCTGCGCCAGCAGGAAGAACGAGCCAAGCAGGCCAGCCACCAACAAAACCCCTACCACCCGATATACCCAAAGCGGAAGTTCGTCCTCGTGAGACTTAGGTTCCCTACGCCCCGCTGAATCCGGCTGCGTCGTCATCTTTGCCACCTCTTTGCCGACAGGCCCGGTCGTTCCGGGTCTCATTGAATGCGATAACAGCCTACTTAGGCAAGCTCAAACTGCTACAGGCCGCGCATTATTCGGCAACACTTATCGTCCGCGGTAACTCATAGTTTCGCGTGGACCTGCCTGTATAGTGATCTTTCTCTGGAAATCAGAGGACATGCAGTTACGGAAACTCGCTTCAGCGGCAGCATTGCTCTGCGTTACCTCTTTTGCAGCCGCACAGCCGCCCGAGCAGGTCTACAGTGGCCTCAACACCTTCAGCGCCTTCGCCGAATACTCGAACGACTCCAGCCACATCATTCTGGGCACGACGCCGAACCGCAAAATTGGCGCGCTCGGCTTCCATACCAGCGCCGGCGGGTGTATCGTCGCCCGCTCGACCTTTACTTCGAGGCCGAGATCAGGCCGGCCATGCTCGAGTCCGATCCGGTCTAGATCGGCACACAAATCGATCTTGCTCCAACCCACGGGATCTTCTCCGTCTAACTTCTCTGCTCCTTCAGGGTCGACCACGATCGCATATTTGGCTGCATAGCAATTGCCTTGTGCCGGGCGTGGAATACTGACTCAGAAGTCACACTTTTGAGGTGTCTTTGCCCAGTCTTTTGACCCTTTACTTGAATTGCAGTCACGGCAACAAAGCACCAGATTCCCAATTTGGTGGCCAGTTCCACGAAACTTTGCCTTCGCAACTAAACCAACGAGGTGGTCCCAGGTATGAGCATCTCCGCCGCAGTAGACGCACCGGCAACTCGATTTCGGAAAGCGAGGTTCATGGCGACAGATTACTCCCGGACCAAGCCCGCAGATATTCCAAAAATCTCGCCATCACGAGTTCAAACCCGGTGATGGGGCCGGTGTCCTGGACGGAAGTGGGTGGGCCAGCCGTCAGGACTTATTTCGCGTGGGGTGCCACGATGGGCTTGATATAGAGTTCGCCGCTCTGCTCGCGTTCGATCTGAAAGGTCTTGTTCGCATCGCGGAGGCGGCGCAGCCACTCATCGCTGACCTGCGTCTGCGGCACGAGCCAAAGCGGAAAGTGCTTATCTTCGATGACTAGGTTCATAGAACAAGTCTACTCTCGCAACTCGCGTAATTAGCGACCGAAGCCGAAGGTGAGCATGATAAAGCCGCTATCGACTCCCGGATTGAAGTCCGCGGTCTGGGTCTGTTTGTTGGAATAGCAGTTGCGCTGCTCTTTGAGCCAAAACCGCGACCCGCAAATCTCTTGCTATGCCGTCAGCCTCTTTCATTTAGAGCGAATACATTCTGGTAGTAATTGACGTCGCAGCTATTTTCCGGCATACTCATAAGAGTGCCTCCGCCTAGTGCGGTGGTCAGTCACATCACCACGGCCGAACGGCTCATCCAGCCAGCAGTTGAGTAACAGCAATTCGGGATGAGTTCAGCGATAAACAGCGCTGCT
>Ga0302190_10003157_pt1 | contig 10531 bp, 6 predicted proteins | sample II_Bog_E2_3_FD_198784 | JGI IMG/M metagenome (GOLD analysis project Ga0302190, IMG submission 198784) | Peat permafrost microbial communities from Stordalen Mire near Abisko, Sweden - II_Bog_E2_3 | ecosystem: Environmental > Terrestrial > Soil > Wetlands > Peat | place: Sweden: Abisko, Stordalen... | reverse complement strand
ACCTTGTTCAATTGCTTCGTCATGGGCGACATCCCCGACGATATGTCGGGCATCTTCGAGCATCTGAAAGAAGCCGCCGTCACCATGCAACAGGGTGGCGGCATCGGCTACGACTTCTCGACCCTGCGGCCCAAGGGCGCGGCGGTCAAGGGCGTGGGGGCCGATGCCTCGGGGCCTTTAAGCTTCATGGACGTCTGGGACGCCATGTGCCGCACCATCATGAGCGCCGGCTCGCGCCGTGGCGCCATGATGGCCACCATGCGCTGCGACCATCCCGACATCGAAGCCTTCATCGACGCCAAACAGGAAGCCGGGCGTCTGCGCATGTTCAATCTGTCGGTCCTGATCACCGACCCCTTCATGAAGGCCGTCAAGAACGACGAGCCCTGGGAGCTGACCTTCAACGGCAGCACCTTCAAGAGCCTGCCGGCCCGCGAGCTGTGGAACCGCATCATGCGGGCCACCTATGCCTATGCCGAGCCGGGCGTGATCTTCATCGATCGCATCAACCGCCTGAACAATCTGCATTACGCAGAAACCATCCACGCCACCAACCCTTGCGGCGAACAGCCTTTGCCGCCCTATGGCGTCTGCCTGCTGGGCTCGGTCAATCTGGCGCGGCTGGTGGAAAAGCCCTTTGAAGACGGTGCCGCCATCGATCAGGCCAAGCTGACGCGCCTGGTGCGTACGGCTGTGCGCATGATGGATAATGTCATCGACGTCTCCAACTATCCCCTGCCCCAGCATCGCCTGGAAGCCGAGAGCAAGCGCCGCATCGGCCTTGGCATCACCGGTCTGGCCGATGCCCTGATCATGTGCGGAGCCCGTTACGGCGGCAAGGAATCCATCCGCCTGACCGAGCTTTGGCTGTCTACCCTGCGCCGCGCCGCCTATCTGGCGTCTGCCGAGTTGGCCGCCGAGAAGGGGGCCTTCCCCCTTTACGACGCCGAGAAATATCTGGCCGGCGAGACCATCCAGTCCCTGGAGCCCGAGGTGCAGGAGGCCATCAAGAAGCATGGCATCCGCAACGCCCTGCTGACCTCCATCGCCCCCACCGGCACCATTTCGTTGTTCGCCGACAATGTCTCTTCGGGGCTAGAGCCTGTCTTCAGCTTCAGCTATAGCCGCACCGTGCTGATGCCCGACGGCAGCCGCAAGGAAGAAGACGTCACCGACTATGCGGTGCGCGTCTGGAAGCGGCTGCGCGGCGAATTCGCTCCCCTGCCCGACTATTTCGTCGATGCCCAGACCCTGTCGCCTTCGGACCATGTGGTCATGCAGGCGACGGTGCAGAAGTACATCGACAGCTCCATCTCCAAGACCATCAATGTGCCGGAAGGCATTGGCTTCGAGGAGTTCAAGTCGGTCTATATGCAAGCCTACGACCAGGGCTGCAAGGGCTGCACCACCTATCGCCCCAACGACATCACCGGCTCGGTCCTGACCGTAAAGTCCGACGAGCAGAAAGCCGCCGAGGAGCCTCAGCAGGAACTGCCCTTAGGGCCTACCCACACCATGGCCAAGGATGCCTTCGAGGCCGGTGCGGTGGTCCATCTGACCCAGCCGCTGAACCGCCCCGAGGAACTGCCGGGCCAGACCTACAAGGTGCGCTGGCCGGATTCCGACCATGCCATGTACATCACCCTGAACGACATCATCCAAGACGGCCGCCGCCGTCCGTTCGAGGTCTTCATCAATTCCAAGAACATGGATCACTTCGCCTGGACCGTGGCCCTGACCCGCATGATCTCGGCGGTCTTCCGCCGTGGCGGCGACGTCGCCTTCGTGGTCGAGGAACTGCAGGCGGTGTTCGACCCGCGCGGCGGTCAATGGATGGGCGGGCGCTATATCCCCTCGCTGCTGGCGGCCATCGGCGATGTCATCGAGCGGCATATGATCAACATCGGCTTCCTGCCCGACCCTAAGGCCGAAAAGGACGCCTTCATCGAAGCCAAGAAGCAGGCCTATGCCCAGTCGTCCTTGGCCAGCAAGCCCAAGAACGGCATGCGCAACTGCCCAAAATGCGGCCAGCCCACCCTGATCCGTCAGGAAGGCTGCGACAGCTGCACCAACTGCGGCCACTCGAAGTGCGGGTGAAACCACAACTCGCTGGATAACTACCTCCCCTCTTCAGCCAATTAGCCCTGTCAAATTACATAAAATTTGATTAAACTTTTGGCTGAAGACGCGGGGGCTCCAGGGACTTGTTTTTAGGTCAATCAGAACAATCACACCATCGGACAGAGCAATCCGCCCGCAAAGCGGTGACTTGGACCATGCTCACTGCCCTTTGTGTGCTATGGGGCCTGTTCGGCCTGTGGGCCTATAACCTGCAGGAAAACCGCCGCCACACCATGGAGCAGGTGCTGGACCGCCAGCGGGTCGCCATGCAAGAGCATGTCAGCTCGGTCTTCACCATCACCGAGACTTTCCTGGCCGTGACCAACCGTTGGGTGGCCGACCACCCCGACCGCGACCCTCGCAGCGATCCCGAGTTTGCCGCACTGGTGCGCGACTTCCAGCAGGTCAACAACAAGTCCCTGACCTTTCGTCTGGTAGATGCCGACGGCAGCCTGAACCTGATTCCGCCCGCCCCGGGCTCCAGGCCGGCCAATGTCGCCGACCGGGATTATTTCGTCGGCGCCATGGCCAAACCGCCGGGGTCCATCACCATCAGCACCCCCTATGTGGGCCGCTCGACGGGACATACGGCCGTCGCCGTGGCCACCCGGCTGTCCGATCCCAGCCACGGCCTTGCCATCGCCTATGTGGCCATCGAGCTGGAGATGCTGGAACAGACCTTCGCCAAGGCCCGCATCAGCGAGGGCGGAGCCATCACGCTGATCCGCCGTGACGGCGTGATCCTGGCCCGCTCGGCGGCCACGTCGCTTGATCTGGGCAAGAACATTGCCGGCTCGCAATTGTTCCAGACGGCGGTGGAAAAAAACGATGAAGGTGTCGCCTTCAGCAATTCCGCCGCCACCGACGGCATTCCCCGGCTGATCGCCTATGGGGTGCTGGCCAATTATCCCCTGGTGGTGACCGTGGGTGCCTCTCTCGAGGGGATCATGGCCGAAAGCCGGGGCGTCATCGCCCGCGTGGCCGCATTGATGCTGCTGGGCAGCGCCCTTTTGCTGCTGTCGCGCTGGAAAATCGTCAGCCTGCTGGATGATCTTGCCGCCAGCCGCAGAGAGATCGAACGATCCCGCGACGATCTGACCATCGAAGTGGTGGAGCGCCGTCAGGTGGAGGCAGCCTTGCAGCGATCGGAAAGCGACCTGCGCGCCATCCTCGACAATATGACCGACGTCTTTTACCGCACCGACGACCAGGGGCGGCTGACCATGGTCTCCCGCTCCATGGAAGCCTTGCTGGGCTATAGCGTCGAGGAAATCCTGGGCCACGACGTGGCGGAACTGCATTTCGACCATGACGGCCGCCCCAAATTCATCGAGGCCATCGCCCAGAACGGCGGCATCATCAGCGACTATCAGTTTCGTCTGCGCCATAAGCAGGGACATCCCGTCTGGGTCGCCGCCAGCGCCCGCTGCTTGCTGGACATCCAAGGCCACATCGGCAAGGACATCGAAGGCATCTGCCGCGATATCAGCGAAAGCCGGGCCCAGTTGGAGGAAATCCAACGTTCCAACGCCGAGCTGGAGCAATTCGCCTATGTGGCCAGCCATGATCTGCGCGAACCTTTGCGCATGATCTCCAGCTATCTGTCGCTGTTGGAGCGCCGCAATGGCGACAGTCTGACCGAAGACGGCCTGGAGTTCCTGGCTTTCGCCCGCGACGGGGCCAAGCGCATGGATCGGCTGGTGCTGGATCTGCTGGATTATTCCCGCATTGGCCGCCGGGGCGACGCCTTGGAGCCGATGGCGGTGCTGCCGGCCCTGGAGCTGGCCAAAGGCCACCTGGCCCTGGCCATCACCGACAGCGAGGCCCATCTCTCGATTGCCCCCAATCTTTCCCTGCCCTTGGTTCTGGGCGACCAGGGACAGATTGTAAGGCTGTTCCAGAACCTGATCGGCAATGCCCTGAAATATCGCAGCCAAAGCCGTCCGCCCGAGGTTGCCGTCACCTGCCGCCGCAAAGGCAATCTGTGGGAATTCACCGTCGCCGACAACGGCATCGGCATCGATTCCGCCTATTTCGAGCGGATCTTCGGGCTGTTCCAGCGCCTGCATACCCACGAGAATTTTGAAGGCACCGGCATCGGTCTGGCGGTCTGCAAAAAGATCGTCGAACGCCATGGCGGCAGCATCTGGCTGGACAGCGTTCCCGGCCAGGGCAGCCGCTTCCATTTCACCCTGCCCGTCGCACAGAAGGCTTAAGCCTCACTGATCCCCATTCCGGCGCTCCAGCCGCTGGACCAGGCCCACTGGAAGTTATAACCGCCCAGCCAGCCGGTCACATCCATGGCTTCCCCCACCACATAAAGCCCCGGCACATCGCGGGCTTCCATGGTCTTGGAGGACAAGGCATGAGTGTCGATGCCGCCCAAGGTGACTTCCGCCGTACGATAGCCTTCGCTGCCCGCCGGCTTCAGGCTCCAGCCGTTGAGGAGACCTGCCGCCTGAGCCAGGACGGCATTGGACAGATTGGCCATCACCGGATTGGGCAGATAGGCCTGGCACAGAGCATGGGCCAAACGAGTCGGCAGCAGTTCGGCCATCACCGTCTTCAGCTCGGCCTTGGGCCGGGATGAACGACGTTCAGTCAACAGCGCCGCCGCGTCCTGGTCAGGCAACAAATTGACCGAGATGCTCTCGCCCTCCCGCCAATAGCTGGAAATTTGCAAGATCGACGGCCCCGACAGACCGCGATGGGTAAAGAGCAAGGCCTCGCGGAAGCGGCGCTTGCCGCAAGAGACCACGGCCTCCAGGGAAATGCCGGTCAGGCCTTGCATGACCGTCAGATCGCCATCGGTGAAGCGCAGTGGCACCAGGGCCGGACGGGTCTCCGTCACCTCCAGCCCGAAGCGCCGCGCCACCTCGTAGGCGAAGCCGGTAGCCCCCATCTTGGGAATCGACAGCCCGCCGGTGGCCAGCACCAGCCTGGACGCGGTGAAGTCGCCATGATCGGTGGAGACGCGGAAAAGCTCGCCCTTCTCCACCCCGGTGACGCGATGATTCAGGCGTATCTGTACCTGTCCGGCGTTGCATTCGTCCAGCAGCATGCGGACGATCTGGGCGGCGCTGTCGTCACAGAACAACTGGCCCCATTTGCGTTCGTGATAGGCAATGCCATGGCGCTTCACCATCTCGATGAAGTCGAACTGAGTGTAGCGTTTCAGGGCCGATTTGGCGAAATGCGGGTTGTTGGAAAGATAGCGATCCGCCCCCGCCTCCAGATTGGTGAAATTGCAGCGCCCGCCGCCGGAGATGACGATCTTGGCCCCGGCCTGATCGCAGTGATCCACCACCACCACCCGCTTGCCGCGCTGACCGGCCACCATGGCCGCCATCAGCCCGGCAGCCCCGGCGCCAAGGATGATTACGTCATAGGAATTGCTCATTTGCCGCCCAAACGATCCGCGCCGAAGGCGATGTCCAGGGCCTTGCCAGCGCTATGACCGGCATCGAAGGCCTCGGCCGAGACCTTCTTGCCGGAAGCGCGGCCCTGGCGGAAGGCCATGTTCAGTTTGGTGAATTCCGCCTCGACCACATCCTTGCGCACCACCACCAGATCGCGGCCGGTGGCCCGCAGAGTGGCGTTGTCCCGCTCATGCTTGCTGGTGATCAGCTTGTCGGCCAGGGAAATGGCCATGCCGAACAGGAATGAGCCCTTCTCGTCCTGGCTGTGGCGGATGAAACGCTGGCGGCGGGCATAATCCTCCCAGCCGCTCTGCAGGGCGGCGGCGATGACCTCATAGATGCTCATGCCCATCTCGACACTGGCGCTCATGCCGAAGAAGACATAACGGATCCGCCCGGTCTGGTCCTTTTCCCGCCAAACCTTGCAATCGCAGAATTCGGCGATGGCCGGGACGCAGGCCGAGATGGGCTGGCGCTGCTTGCGATTGGTCTCGATGGCCGACTGGACACAAGACTCTTCCCGCAGCTCCAGATCGCTGAGGGAAAGATCATGGCGGTCCAGCAGTTCAGCCAGCTTGGCCGCCGCCGACAAGGCCTCGGCCTCGGTGCAACCGTTGGCGATGGTCTTGGCCCGCAAGGCCTGAAGACGGCCCTTCAGCTTGTCGAGATCGGGACTCACCATTCCACCGACCCGCCGGGCAACTTGGAGCGGGCCAGCAGCAGGGTCTCGGGCAGGATGCCGGCCAGTTCCGCCAGCTTCTCCGCCGTCTCGTCGCTTTCCAGCACGAAGTCGAGCACGGCGCCCAGGAATTCAGACTCGGCAAGGCGGGCCCGCAGCTCGTCCTGACCGCAGCCGGTCAGGGCCAGAAAGCGGGGCAAAAGGTCTTCATCGGCGGCGATCATCGCCACGGCCTGCAAGGCCAGAGCCTCGGCGGCCTCGCGGCCGGGTATGGGGGATTTGGGCGGCATAATGTCTCTTGGAGAATTCAGCTGGCCGGCATCATGGCCCGCCCGGCTTAAGACGGCAAGCACCAGCGGTTCCGCCCCTGGCCCTTGGCCTCGTAAAGGGCGACGTCGGCGGTCCGCAGCAGATCGTTGAAGGTCATCATCTGGCTGGTCAAACTGCCGATGCCGATGCTGACCGTGAAGGTGACCTCGCCGCCCTTGCCGTCGGCCACCAGTTGCGCCCGGACCACCGTCAACAGCCGCTCGGCCACCTCGATGGCGCTGTCCTGATCTGACTCGGGCAACAGCACCACAAACTCCTCGCCGCCGAAGCGACCCAGGCGGTCGGTGGTGCGCAGACAGCTGCGGGTCACCTGGGCCAGCCGCACCAGAACCATGTCCCCCACCTGATGGCCATAGCCGTCGTTGATGGCCTTGAAGTGATCGGCATCAATCATCAGCAAGGACAGGGGGTGGCCGTAACGCTTGGCCAGGGAAAAGATTTCCTGGGCGGCATCAAGGAAGGCGCGGCGGTTCTGGGTCGCGGTCAGGGGATCGGTGGTAGCCAGATCCATCAGCTTGCGCTCATAGGCTTTGCGCTCGGTGATGTCGCGCACCACGCCCACGTGGATGCGCCGGTCATTGATGGTTGTCGCACCCACCGTCACCTCGACGGGAAACTCCGAGCCGTCCTTGCGCCGCCCATGGACGTCGCGGCCACCGGCCATATTTCGCCGCCCCATCCGATCATGGACAGCGATGAAACGGTCATGAACCGTGGCATAGGCCCTGGGCATCAGCCGATTGACCGAGGTGCCCAAAACCTCGTCGGCCTTATAGCCGAACAGAGTCTCGGCAGCCGGATTGAAGGCCCGAATCAGCCCCTCTTCGTCGATGACCACCACACCGTCCTGGGTGGTGTCGAGAAAGGCCCGCAGCCGCTTCTCGCTTTCCGCCACCCGCTGGCCGTTGCGCTGGAAAGCCTGGATCACGCCTGCCACGCCCAAGGCCAGCAAAAGACCGGCGATTTCAAGCCAATCCAAATGATGCGTCCCCGCCCCCCAGCCTTCGACGGGCACTGCCGCCAGCTGCCAGATGCCGCCGGGGACATTGACGTTCATGATCAGGGCGTCCTCGGCGAAAATTCCTGGATCGCCGTAAAACACCTCGCCGTCCTCGCCCTGGCCGTCGCGCCCGCGCATGGAATAGCGCACACCCTCGCTGCTTAAGGCTCCGTCCAGACCGACCGAGCGAAACAAATTGTCCGCATCCAAAACGATGCTGACCAGCCCCCAATAATGGCCATCAGGAAAGAACACCGGGGTGCGGCTGATCAAGCCGATGCCGCCTTGGCGCAGAGATACCGGGCCAGCCAGGATAGTGCTGCGGCTTTCGATGGCCCGTTTAACCACTGGCCATTGGGTCGGCACCTCGGGGTAATAAAGCCCCATGGCCGCCTGATTGCTCTCCAGCGGGTAGATCAGAGAAATGCGGTTGCCCGGAGCAATCGCGATGTTGCGGACGTGGCGCCCGAACTGATGCAGCGCCTGCAGGGCCACGCCTGCGCCGGGATTATCGACGCCGTTCTGCGAGATGATATAGGCCACCATGCCGTTGGCCAGAAAGACGTTGGCGTTCAGCTCCGCCTCCAGCCGCGCCAAATGGGTCAGGGCTTCCTGGCTGACATGGCTGCGAGCAATCTGATACTGGCGCTCGCGCTCGGTGGACACGCCAAAGTGAACCAACAGCCCCAGCAGGACGAAGGCCAGCACTCCTGGTATCAGGCTTTTGACACGAATGGCCTTGATGGTCCTGATCACACCCTCCCGCTGATGGCGCCCCTCCACCAGAAGTTTGCTCTTTGGGAATGCTAACCTATTGGAGGGCCAGGAGGAAAGCTCGCGGAAGGATAACCACCCCACTCTAATGGAGGAGGGCTTGGCGCAATTGCCGCAAAGGAGTTTCCCACTGGCCGGGCTCTTGCTGGCGGAACAGCCGCATGGAGGGATACCAGAGGCAATCTTGCCGCCCCAACTGCCAACGCCAGTCAGGGGCGAATTCAATCAGGGTGAAGACCGGGCGGTTCAGGGCTCCGGCCAGATGCACCACCGAGGTATCGACCCCCACCACCAGATCGAGGCCATTCATCAGGGCGGCACAATCCTGGAAATCCGCCAGCTCCGGCCCGGCCACCAGATGCGGCCCCGGAAGGTCGAGGGCGGCCAGTTCGTCGTCACGGACATCCTTTTGCAGGATCACCGGAGTTATTCCCGGCAGCCTCATCAGCGCCGCGAAAGCCTCGGCCGGCAAGGAGCGATGGCGGTCGCGGCGCAGCTGCGGATTGCCCCGCCAGGCGAAACCGACCTTGCGACCCGGCAAAGCCGCCAGCAGCCGCCGCCAGACCTCCGTCGCCTCAGGGTCAGCGGACAGATAGGGCACCGCCTGGGGAATGCCCGGCATCAGCCCGGCCAGACTCATCATCGGGCATTGCACGTCGAAGGACAAAATGACCGAGCCGAAAGGCACCACCCGCAGCCCCTCGATGCCGGAGAACAGCCGGACCAAGGGCTCGGGGGCTTCGACGATTACCTTCCAGCCGTCCCGCACCAGCCGGGGCAGATAGCGGCAGAAATGGATCATGTCGCCCATGCCCTGCTCGGGCCAGACCAGCATGCACCTGCCATTGGCGGCATCGCCGCTCCAACGGGGATATTCCGCATAGCGCAGCTTCTGCGGCCAATCTTCGAACTGCCAGCGCCATTCGTAATCGGGCCAGCCTTTGTCCATCTCGCCTTGCAGCAGATAAGCAATGCCGCGATTGAGGTGACCTTGGGCGAAATCAGCATCGCATTCCACCGCCCGGCTGTAGCAGGCCAAGGCCTGGGGCAGTTCGTTGCGCTCCTTGAAGACATTGCCCAGATTGGAATGAGCCATGGCATTGCCCGGCTTCAGGGCGATGGCGGTGCGGCAGGCCGCCTCGGCGTCTTCCAGCCTTCCGGCCTCTTTCAAGGCATTGCCCATGTTGGAATGGGCCTCGGCGAAGTCGGGCTTCAGGGCGATGGCCTGGGCAAAGGCTCCGACCGCCTCCTCATAGCGGCCCATGGCGTCCAGGGCATTGCCCAGACAAAGATGAGCCAGAGGTGAACCGGGCTTCAGGCGCAAGGTTTCGTAGGCGGCCCCCAAGGCCTCCTCGAAGCGGTTATGGGACCGCAAAAGATTGCTGAGATTGAGATGAGTCTCGGGGGCGGCGGGGTCGATCATCAGGGAGCGGCCAAAGGATTGCAGGGCCAGATCGGCCTCGCCCAATTCCTTCAGCACCACCCCTAAGCCGCTATGAGCCTTGGCATAGCGAGGCGACAGGGCGATGGCTTGGCGGTAACTTTCCGCCGCCTCGGCATAGCGTTCCTGGCCCTTAAGGGCACCACCCAGATTGAGATGAGCCTCGGGGTAGTTGGGGCGCAAAGCCAGGGCGCGGCGGCAAGCCGCCTCGGACTCCTCGAAATAGCCCTGCTCCTCCAGCACCGTGCCCAGATTGCACCAGGCCTCGGCATAATCGGGCGACAGGGCCAGAGCTTTGCGAAAGGCTGCCTCGGCCTCCTCGCCCCGTTCCAGCTCGCGCAGGGCGACGCCTAGGTTGGAGTAAAAGGCCGCCGCCCCGTCGTTTAAGGCGATGGCCTGTTCGATCAACCCCACAGCCTCGGCATGACGCCCTTGCTGGCAGGCGATCACGCCCCGCAGATGCAGGCTGTCCGCATGACCGGGATGGTCCGCCAAAATGGCCCCATAGGCCGCCTCGGCCTGATCGAGCCGACCGTTCTGATGATGGTCAATAGCCTGGGCGAACAGGGCTTCGACGAGGGACATGGCGCTTGCGATCTCCGGGCATGATGCAGCTCATTTTGGTCCGTCAAATGTATCACCAAGATTTCATCGATGGCGATAGGGCCAAGCTTGGAAATCCATCCATCAGGGGCCATGTACTCTAAGTCTCGCACCTTACCATCGGTTCCTTTTTTGGAGGACAGAATGCGAAACGACGATCACCA
>Ga0302190_10003155_pt1 | contig 10534 bp, 5 predicted proteins | sample II_Bog_E2_3_FD_198784 | JGI IMG/M metagenome (GOLD analysis project Ga0302190, IMG submission 198784) | Peat permafrost microbial communities from Stordalen Mire near Abisko, Sweden - II_Bog_E2_3 | ecosystem: Environmental > Terrestrial > Soil > Wetlands > Peat | place: Sweden: Abisko, Stordalen... | reverse complement strand
TGCCCACCGGTCTCCGTGATCGCTTGCCTGTGCGGTATTTGGAAATCGAAGAGATGCGGCTGGTTAAGCTCATCACGGAATGGCTACAGTATGAGGCCACACGGGCTCCTTTCACTGTGGCCAAAACAGAGGAGAAAACCTCCATCACGATTGCCGGCCTGGGACTCGACTTGCGCCTGGACCGGCTCGATAACCTCGACGATGGATCATCTCTGATAGTCGACTATAAGACGGGCAGCGCAACCGACACGTGGGAGCTTCCCCGCCCCAAGGATGTGCAGCTGCCGCTTTACTCGACCTTCGCAGTGAACCAGGTGCCATCGGCAGAGCCCGGCGGCCTGGTGATCGCGACGGTGCGAACTGGAGAGGCGGAATTCCGCGGCCGGGTGCGGCAGGCGGCAGCCTTGCTCCCTAACCTTTCACGCGCAAACACCCTTGTGAAAGACCCTCTCACCGACCAACAGCTGGATGAATGGCGCGCTGCCATCGAACAACTGGCCCGCGATTTCCTTAGCGGACGCGCAACAGTCAACCCGCGCGATTATCCAACCACCTGCGAACACTGCGGCCTGCAGACTCTATGCCGTGTCGAGGAAAACATGCAATCTGGGGATCTCGACGACGCGGCCGAAGTGGACAACGACCAATAGCCTTCCACCGCCCGCCGGGAGCGTCATCCCGGCCCTTTAGCGGACGTTACAGCAAACGTCAAGAATCGTGCGCTAGCAACCGCACAACCGGCCGGCAGGCCCGGAACTCGCAAGAACGGCAATGCTTGGATGAGCGCACTGAATGCGCCAGTTAACTTCCGAGCCGGGCATCACATTCCTCACATTCCCGAACACTGGCCGATTTTCGCGGTACCTATATGTGACCTCGTCGCTCACAAGATGACCGTTGGCTCGTGGCTAAGTAGCGTTAGAGTACATAGATACGGAGGGTCCTCTTGGCTGAGTTTGGCTGGACATACCTGTCGCGCATCGCACTGGCCAAAGCTCAGGCCCAACTTGCAGATGAAAGCAAGGGTGTTCGTGACGAGATAGGGTTTCTGCTGATCCATCAACACTACGCGGACCGCTTTTTTCCCGGAACCTCCGTCCTCCACACCCGTCTGCGATATGCGACGTTCGTCCCTTGGCTGTTCATGGAGCTCCAGAATGGCCGGAGAGCAGCTTCTCCGGAACAGTTGCTGCAAAGCAAGGAGGCGGAACTGTGCAGGAGGTTAACGGAACTGCAAGGACAGAGCGGCATCATCGGTAAGCGCAGCCATGGTAAAGTCTTGGCGCAGCCGCCTTCGATGATTTATTGGAATGCGCTCGCGATGTGGGGAATTTTACGGCGACAAAAGGGTAGGTTCCCGAGTCGCAGGAGGGTCGCTCGGCTGATGTGCGAAGCGCAAAAAGGCGGCCGTGCACTGGAAGGCGAGTTTCTGGAAGATCCGGAAGCTTCACCGTTCGACGGTATTCCGGCTCCGGCACACGACTTCCTGCAAGGAGGGCCCATTTCATTCTCTCTGACACCAGAAGAAAAGGAGTATTTGGGAGCCCGCTTACGAGAATTGCGCCTGCATGAAGGGGGGTTGCCATTGCTGGCCCGACTGGCGGTTGAGTTGCAATCGTCGCAGCAAAGCCCCCCGGGGTTTCTGCTTGCTGGGAACTGTTGGGATGAGCCCGTTCGCAGTGTTGCCGGAGATGACGAGGCTATGCACCTGGTGCGCGCCGGTCGGTTTGCGGCAATGGCGGCGATCGGTCGCGGCGTCTACGCGGCGCTGGTCGAAGAGATGCGGGAAGAGGATGGCCTTGAAGTGACCCGTTTGCATCGCGATGCGTTAGAAGAGGCGAAGGGCAAACATGGGAAGAGGGCGCAACGGATAGACGTTGACTTACTGGCAAGCGAGGCTCCGACGATTCCGTCAGAGACGCTTGAAGTGCTCATTCGAACCAAGGCTTGGTTGGATGACGGCGCACTCAGTGTCTCGGGATTGAGGGAAACCTACAGGCGCGCTGAATACCGACGGAAGCATGAGCGGGCGCGACTGTGTCCTACGAAAAACGGTAAGGATAGGCGCGCTGACTGGGTGCTCGAGAAGAGAGTTGACGAAGCTGGGCAGGAAAGTGTGCAGACGGACCCGCTGCACTATCGCTGGTCCAATGTTTGTCAGCTACTCCGGGACTTGGCTGGAGTTGTCCATGCCTGAGGTGACGAAGGTGGAAGAGGCGAAATGGGAAAGCACTAGCTTTGAACGTGCACTCACGCCTGGTCCTAATCAGCGAATTCAGGAAGCATTGCTCACGAGCTACTCGGCAGACCTGCCAGCGGTCGCAGTCGCGCTAGGGGCTCTTGCGGGTTACTCGGGAGGGCTAAGTGATCGAGTCGGGCCAGGCAAGCTCACACTGGTCCAAATAGTCGAGCAGTTGAGATCGGCGCGCGTCCGAATTGCTGTCCAAAGTGGTCGCTTGCAACATGCTACTCGGGTACGAATCGCAGTCCTTTTCGACCGCTTCCTGTTTGAGGTAAAGCAGGATGAGAGGATCGGAAGCTGGCACCCAAAATCAGCACTGCTTTGTTTTCGCAACCTAGTTGCGAAGCCTGGGGAGCCGGCGCTGCAGTGGCGCTTCTGGATGGGAAGCCGCAATCTTGTCTCGAGTGAAAATGCAGAGCTGGGGCTCCTTATTGAGAGCGACCCACAAAAGGGCAGGCCCGTTCCAGGGCTTGCCAACGCCGCCCAGATGCTCGGACAAAAAGCCGGATATAAGTCTCTGGACGCGGCTCGACTAAAGCGGCAGCTCGATGGGGTTCTTTGGGCGATGCCGCCAGGATGCACGAGTATTGATGTGCGTCACCATACTGGGACTGCACGCTCTACGAGGCTCGTCGAACCGGAGGAACAGCTGCAAGAACTGATCGTGGTAAGTCCCTTTCTTGATGTAAATACACTTGACAGAATTGGGCGTTGGGGTTCTGACAAAACAACCAAGACACTGGTCTCAACCGGAGTGACATTTAGGGAGATTGCCTCTCGTCAGCATTCCGTACTCAAACCCTTCGGGTCGTTGCTCCAGTTATGCGCCCCGGATTTGGAGAGCACTGAAGCGCCCGCCGAATATCGGGCCGGTGCCTCTGGTCCTCCTTCCGAAGCCGAACAGAATGCTAGCCCCGCTGATATGCCGCTTGGGGACGGTGAGTTCACTCCCTATAGCAGACTCCACGCCAAGCTAATCGCGATGGCTCATGGCCGTAACAGCCATACGCTCTGGATGGGAAGTGCGAACGCCACGGAACGAGGTTGGACCGGCGCCAACATAGAGTTGATGGCTCGGATGGAAGTCAATTCAACGATATGGGAAGGACTTAAGCAGTGGGTAGCTCGCGCAACTCTTGTGGACCCAATGTCCCTCGATCGCGAAACTCTGCAGGACGATCCTCAGCGGGTACTGGAGATGGCGCGCTCCAAAGTAGCGGCTCGTTGGGACGCCACCCTCCACTTTGAGAGCAACCGAACGCGGCTTGTAGCGAGATCGCCCGATCCGGTACCTGAGGATACTTCGAATGTGCTGCGCATAGGGCTTTTTACGCAGAATGCGATGCACTGTTGGGCGCCCGGCGCAAAAGAAATAGAGCTCGAGGCAGTTACCCTTGCCGCACGCACCACCTTTGTGCGAGTCTCGCTAACTTCGGCAACAGGCGCTTCAATTCAATGGTTGCAGTGCTGTGCCACCGTACCAGCACTGGACGAAGAACGCGATAACGCCGCAATCGGTGAGTATATCGGGATCAATGGAGCGATGGCATGGTGGAAAGCGATGCTGCGCAATGTGCGGTTCGATGGCGACGAGGAGCCTTGGGATAGCGACAACCATACCGTGGCGACCGATCGCGATGAACATGATGAAGACGATCTGACCCTGGAAGATTTGCTTTCCGGGTGGGCGCGCTCGCCTTCTGAATTCACGCGAAATGGAGAGAGTATAGAACGTTACCTCAGATACCTTAGTTCTGCGGCAGTGGAAGCTCCTGAGGCCAATAAACTGACCGAGTTGTTCAGATTGTGGAAGATCCTCAAGGAGGGCCGACGTTGAAGCCCCAACTTAAAGGCTTTCAGCAGCGATCAGTGGAGGCTGCTATGCGCTGTCTCGAAGAGCCATCCGGCAGGCGGAGGTTCCTGGTCGCGGACGAAGTCGGTCTTGGGAAGACCATGGTGGCACGTGGGGTGATCGAACGGCTTCGTAATCCAGGCAGACCGTTTCGAGTTTTCTATATCTCCAGCGGAGCCTCGGTAGGCAGCCAGAACGCCAAGAGGCTGATGCCCGAAGGTGAGGAGCAAGGGCTATCGCCTGTCGATCGCCTTGGTCTTTTACATGCTCAGCCTCGAGGAAAGCGTGCGGCTGGAGTAGAACTGTTTTCATTCACGCCCGAAACTTCCTTCCGTATCCGAGGCACAGGGACCTGGATGGAACGAGCGTTCCTCCGTGCGTTGGTCCGAAAAGCCTATGGAGCGTCGGCGTTGCGCAAGCTGGAGAGAAATCATCCCTTTCACGCAAAGATGGATGAGCATAACTTTATGCGGCTTTCGCGGGAATATGTTCGATGCAATCTCCCTTCCCGGAAGCTGGCTCGAAGTCTACGTCGAGTGATGCGTCGAGAGTACGGCAGTGACGCATTCGGGCGACTTCTGGCGAGCCCACAGAACGAACGGACCAAGCCATTGGTGATCCTGCGACGTGCTCTTGCGGAAGCGGAACTGGAGGCACACCCTCCGGATCTTATTGTTTGCGACGAGTTCCAGAACTATCGCGAGTTGTTACTTGGCTCGATTGAGGGAGCGATACCCAAGCAAGAGGGCAAGCTTATGCAGCGGCTGATCGCCGGCCCCTGTGGCGCTGCGCCACGCGTGTTGCTGCTTTCCGCAACCCCATTTCGCCTATTTACGAGCAGTTGGCAAGAGGCCACGCAGCCAGGAGGTTCCAAACAGCTTGAGCAACTCCTTACCTTCTTGGCGGGCGCAGAGACTGCAAAGCAGATCACGGGACTTTTCTCGGAATTCAATAGTGCGCTGCGACTTTTCGCACGGGCAACGGATGTCGCCGCGCCGGGTTGCCGAGTAGAGGTCGAGCGTCTGCGTGGCGAACTCGAATTGCGAATGTGCCTAGTGATGTGTCGCACTGAACGACCTCAGGATTTATCGCACAGCGACCTGCCACAGGACGCAGGAGGGCTGGTTGACGGCAGCATCCTCCGTACTGATCTGGCTGGTTTCCAGCACGTCGCGCGCGTCTTCGGGGCAGGGGTGGAAAGCTCCTCGAAGTTTCGTCACCAGGCAGTCCCTTTCTGGTCCTCGGTTCCTTTAGCGGCACAGGCGCTTGGGCAGGGTTATCTTGCTTGGAACGAGGCATGGGATAACGGGAGAGGGCGACTGACTTCTACTAAACCTGGCCCACGACTCTGTAAAGGTACAGCCCCGACGCCCGCAACGTTACAGGCACACCCTAAGCTGCGCAAACTGCAACGCATCCAACCTCCTACCGCTTCAACGCTGCCGTGGGTTGCCCCGTCTTTATGCTGGTGGCCGCTGGGAGGTGGTTGGGCAACTAACCAATGTGACAATTCGCCGGAGAAGGTACTGTTGTTCAGCCATTTTCGCGCTGCGCCTGGGAGCATCGCCGCGCTTACCAGCCTCTCCGTCGAAGCGGAACTGCGCCGTCAACGGGCCGGTGGAAAGAAGCTCCGCCGTACCCCTGGCAGTCCGTTCAAGCTCGATTCAAAGAGTATGGGAACCTTCGCTCTTTTTCATCCCTCACCCTGGTTGATCAGATGCACTGAGCCGCTAGCAGCCTTTGGAGGTACCTGGAAAGACTATGTCGAAGCAGTCCGCAAGCAGTTGCGGAGCAAGTTGATCGACCATTTTCACCTTCAGGTTGTTACCAAGACCCCGAAAGGTCGGAAACTGTGGCAATTGTTGGCTGGGCTTGAGCGCTTAGAAGGGGACAGCGACGCTGTTCGCCGAGCGTGGCTAGATTTGCCGCGGCGAAATCCATCGCGAGATGCCGACAGCAAAGCGAAAGCTCAGGAGCTGTCCCGTTCTGCTGCTAGTACTCTCGCCCGTTGGCAGAACGGAGCCGAAGTGCCGCAAAGCATCAGCCAGCGTGAGTTGAGGGAGCTAGCCGTCTTCGCGCTCGAGGCTCCTGGCATTGTTGCGGGAAGGGCGCTCCGACGGCACCGAAGGAAGTTGCTCGAAAATGAACTCGGGGCGCTAGTGAGCCTCTGTTGGCAAGGATTGGCATCCTATCTTGGCGATCCAACGTTTCGCGTCGTGTCCGGGAAACCGGGTCAAACACATCAACTCGTCCGCAACTGGGTACGCGAAGGCTGTCTAGAATCTGTCTTAGACGAGCACTTGGTTGCTACCGGCGGAAACTCTGGCGATGGTAAGGACTCACCTCTTGAATTGCTGCGCCAAGCGCTCCAGATGCATGCTGGTTCTTTCAGCTTCTACCCTGCTGGTCCAGGGCAGGAGCCGAAGAGTTTTAGGGTTCGCTGCCACGCGGCAGTTCCCTTCGGTGGAAATGATCCTGAGGTAGGAACGAATGCTCCGAAGGTATCCCGCTCCGATGTTCTGCGGATTGCGTTCAATTCACCTTTCCGCCCCTACTTGCTTGCGACGACCTCAGTAGGACAGCAGGGTTTGGACTTTCATCCCTGGTGCCGCATTATCGCCCACTGGGATCTATGCTCAAGCCCAGTCGACCTAGAGCAACGTGAGGGTCGTATTCAACGCTATCTCGGTCTTGCAGGGAGGCGATCCCTGGCGAAAAAGTATGGACAGACTGCACTTGCTGATATGCCCCAGTCGCTCATCGCGATGTCGCCATGGCACCATATCTTCAATTCTGCAGAGGAAGCAGCGAGTGATAGTGACGGGCTGTCACCCTGGTGGGTCACGCCTGGCGCGGCGGTTCAATGTCATCTCTTTACAATGCCTCTGAGCCGCGACCGTGCGCGGTATGAAAAGCTCCGGAGGCAGCGGACCCTCTATCGTTTAGCGCTGGGCCAGCCAAACCAAGAAGACTTCATCGCTACACTTGAACAAGCATCACCAGCGCGACAGAAAGAACTGGCAGAACTGACCTTGCGACTGCGACCGCGATGATGCATTGAAGTCTCTTCGCTGTCTATCGGTTGCGGTCAGAGGAAGATATTGCGATTCGTGATTCGTAATGGCAATAGGTCTTCGCAACCAAGCCTTACGGTGCGTTTTGTGACGTGAGTGTTGTAACCCCTCGTATTGGCATTGTATCCATTGTCGCAAGCCATCCCCACACCCCATTTATCCCTCGCCAAGCATCTTCCTTGCCTCGGACGACACGAGATAGAGAAGATCGGCGGTTGCATTGTCCCTCGGTTCAACTTCACACATCGCGATGCAGCTCAGGTTGATTCGGGAGAGGTTCTCCCGATTCCTGGCATGGCCAAAGCTAGATCGAGAAGAGAAATCAACTCGGCATGAATCGATCCGAATGGCGGGTAGGAGGGGAACTCCTGCTATAGCCTTACAATCGCCAGAACCGCCCTCCGAAAAAGGTGAACACGCTCTCCAATTGACATCTTTCAGTGCTTCAAACCACTTAACTGTGCAGAATCTCAAACCTCCTTTTCAGCCTCAAGAACGGCCGTTCAATCAGCGCATAAGAAAGCTTGGCTGTGAGTATTGTGAACCCCAACGCCAACGGCACAGAGCCTGCCCGAGATGAGATGAAGCCCCGAGCAACCACGAGCATGAATAGGTGCCAGACATAGAGGCCATAGGAGATTTTTCCCAGACTCGACGCCCATCTTGGCATGCAGGAAGGGCCGACGACACAGAATCCATGCAGTACTGACGCGCAGCCGAGAGCACCGAGCCCGAACCCTAGCATCAATGCGAAGCTGGTGACAGATTCGCTGCCCTCCGCCGGCGGCTTAATACGGAACAGGAAGCAGGCGCCAAACCAGAGGACCGGACCAGCAAATATCATGAGGTACCCAAGCCAGGCACTGAGCCCAGCGATCGACTTCTTTGCCAGCGCGAGCAAGATCCCCACTGCAAACATTTCGAGCTGAACAAACGAATTTGCCCAAATCGTGAAATCCGTGGCGGCGGCGCGCTCTCCCAGGATGAACAGGGCGGCATTCGCCGCTGCTATAAAGCAACCTGCGCAAATGGCAAGGTTTCGTATCGATAGCCAACGCATAGCCCATGGCCAGACCAGATAGAACTGCTCTTCAACCGAAATGCTCCATAAGAGCGTCATCGGGTTGCCTGACCAGCCATGAGCAGCACAGTAAATATTCCCTACGAAGAGCAGATACCATTCGAAGCGCGTGACGTCCGAGGCATGGTGCCCCATGGCTGCCAAGGCGAGACCAATCGTCACCCCCACGCCATAGAGCGGCCAGATTCTCAACATCCGGCGAATGTAGAATTTGCGAATCGAAATTGCCTGGAACTTGCTTCGCTCTTTCAGCAGGAGGTCCGTTATCAGGTAAGCGCTGAGAGTAAAAAACAGACAAAGTCCCATTCCGCACGCGTTTGCACAGGACATGAAGACTCGCAAGCCGCTATGCCCAAGCACAGCGATGAATTCCCCCAAGTGCTCCTGGACGTAGATGCGCGGATACACGTGATGAAAGAAGACCAGAAGAAATGCCAAGAAGCGGACTACATCCAACTCCGGCCTATGGTCTTTTACACTCGCGTCGCTGTTTAGCGCCGCCGCGGGCTGAGCCGGAATGGCAACGAGCACCCATCTTCTCCTCGCCGAACTGCCCGCAAGGTGCGAGGCCTAGCAACAGGGCGGCACATCGCTATCGAGCGTATGCACTCGTTCGGTCCAAACACAATAGCAAGCAGACGATATTTTGCTTTGACTTGGGGCCAGAAGCGCCATGGCGTGTCGACGATACCCGCAGATCAGAGGAGGGCTTCTTCGACGGAGCCAAGGTGAACAACGACCAGCGGCATTCCACCGCCTGCCGGGAGCGTCATCCCGGTCAGGTTCATGTCATGATCTCGTACGACAAATTGGGAAAAGATTATCTCGCAGGCCGGGCAACGATGCCGGTTGACGAGGCAAACCACCGGGAGTTTGTCCGCGATGGCATCCGGTACTTCTGCGGCTGGAGTTCTGAGAAGCACCCAGACAGGCCAGGCGGTGTTGTCGGCTGGTTGGTTTATAAATCCAGCAGGCCGCGCCGCAGCCGCCGCGAACGCGAAAAAAGACGCGTGTGGGTGAGAGCAACCCGCTAACCACCAATTCGTGTCTCGGAGGAATCTATGACCAATCCATCTGCAACTGGCGCTGGGGCGGTAACTGCTGGCCCCGGTGCCAACACTCCCGCGGACCTTTCGCAGCGCCGGAAAGCGATCGACCCGGGGAAGTCCATCCTCGTGCAAGCCCCGGCCGGCTCAGGAAAAACCACATTGTTGACCCAGCGTTATCTTGCCCTGCTGGCCAAGGTGGACGAACCGCGGCAGATCGTCGCCATCACTTTCACCATCGCCGCCGCCGCTGAGATGCGTCATCGGATTCTCAAAGCGCTTGCCCAAGCTGCAGCCGGCGACTCCAACGCCGATCCGCTGGCGGTTGCCGCTCTCCAACACGCTCAGGCAAAAAGCTGGAACCTGCTCGACCAGCCTGCCCTTTTGCGCATCTCCACCATCGACTCCTTCTGCCGCGAGCTGGCACTGCAACAACCCCTGCTCTCCGGCCTGGGTAACGGCTTGTCGATCGCCGACCTGCCGGAAGACCTTTACAGGGAAGCCGCCCGCAGAACGCTGGCTGAAATTGACAACGGCCCCACTGAACTTCGGGAAGCAACCTCCACTCTTCTGCTGTGGCGCGACAATGGCTGGCACGAACTCGAAGACCAGCTGGTGACGATGTTGGGCAAGCGAGATCGCTGGATGCAGGACTTCATCTTCGCCAGCAGCCTCGACGAGAACCTCTTGCGGGCCAGTCTGGAGCGGCCTTTCGCGCGGGCCGTCGCTCAGGCGCTAGAAAAGATTGGCTCACTGCTCTCTGCCAGCGATTGGACCGAGATTCACCGTCTCGCCCAGTTCGCCTGCGCCAATCTGAACGGCGAGCGGTACCTCAGCCTTGCCAGTTGCAATTCCTTTCCCGGAGGCCCGTTCTCCGTAGAAGATGATACGGAATTGGCCGTCGCACTCGCGGTCTACCAAGACCTCGCGAGCCTGCTGATGACCAAGGACAACACGTTCCGCAGACAGGTCACCAAGAACGAGGGCTTCCCTGCCAATATCAAACCCGAGAAGGAGCGCTTGCTTGACCTGATCGGAGACCTCGCTGGCCGTCCCGAATTTGCTCAAGCGCTTCTCGCCATCGGCAGCCTTCCTCCTGTCCATTTCGCGGACTACGACTGGCGCATCGTCCGTGCCTGCTTCGTTCTCCTTCGCAACGCTGCCGCTTGCCTGAAAGGCATCTTCGCCGAAGTGGGCAAGGTCGATTTCATAGAGGTGGCGCAGATCGCCCAGCAGGCA
>Ga0302190_10003139_pt1 | contig 10564 bp, 10 predicted proteins | sample II_Bog_E2_3_FD_198784 | JGI IMG/M metagenome (GOLD analysis project Ga0302190, IMG submission 198784) | Peat permafrost microbial communities from Stordalen Mire near Abisko, Sweden - II_Bog_E2_3 | ecosystem: Environmental > Terrestrial > Soil > Wetlands > Peat | place: Sweden: Abisko... | reverse complement strand
GCTTTTGCGCTGGGCCGCCTCGAAGGGCTACACCATCCAGCTGCACTGGAATCCGGACCGCACCGTGCACGAGCTGCTCGACATCGTCGAGGACATCGCACGCGACTACCCGGTGCGCGATCTCAGATGGACCGTGCTGCATCTCTACAACGCCACCGAGGACAACCTGAAGCGAATGAAGACGCTGGGGCTGATCTGGGGCGTGCAGGACGGCCCCTATTTCGGCGGCGAACGGCTGCAGCAGGAGGAAGGCGTCGAAAAAGCCCGTGGGTTGCCGCCGATCGCGACCGCCCTGCGCCTCGGGCTCACCGTCGCCGGCGGCACCGACGCGCACCGGGTATCGTCCTACAATCCGTTCGTGGCGCTGCAATGGTATCTCGACGGCACCACCATCGGCGGGGTCAAGACCCGCGGCGACGCGGAAGCGCCGAGCCGGCGTCAGGCGCTGGAGATGTACACCCGCAATTCGGCGTTCGAGGCCAATGACGACACGCGCGGCACGCTCGAGCCCGGCAAACTCGCCGACCTCGCGGTGCTGTCGTCGGATTATCTGACGGTACCGGTGAGCGAGATCGGCAAGATCCGCTCGGTGCTGACCATGGTCGGCGGCAAGGTGGTCTATGCGAACGCGCCATTTGCCGACATGGCGGCTCCGCAGGAGAAATAGCGCCGCCCGGCAATCCGGCATGACGGGCGGCGCGCCGTCAGTAATGCCCGAAAGCCACCGGGCGGAACGCCTGCAGTAAATGGTGATCGAGCCTGTCGCCCATGGCTTCCATGATCGAATAGGCCTTGGCGTGGGTATACTGCAGACGGTAGGCCCGCTGCTCCACCAGCGCCGAATAGATGTCCACGATCGTGATCAGCCGCACGATGTCGCTGATCTCGTTGCCGCGCAGGCGGTCGGGATACCCGCTGCCGTCGAGCAGTTCGTGGTGATGCAGGACCACGTCCAGCATCTCCGGCGGGAAGCTGCCTTCCGCGGCGAGCGCGTCGTGGCCGCGGCGCGGATGCTGGCGCATTTCCATCATCTCGCCCTCGGTGAGCGGATCCGGCTTGTCGAGGACCGCCACCGGAACGAAGGCCTTGCCGACGTCGTGCAACAGGGCGGCGCGCGCCAGGCGTCGCTGGTCGTCCTCGCGCATGCCGAGGTGCTGGGCGAACGCGACGGCGAAGCCGGTGACGAACAGGCAATGGCGATAGCTGTCGGTGTGGTGACAGCCGACGGTGGTCAGCCATTCTCGCAGGGACGAATGCTTGATGGCCTTGAGAATCTTGCCCTCGGCCTCCACGATATCGCTGAACTTGAGGGGAACTCCGGCGGGAAGCTTCTTGAATATCTTGACCATCACCGCATGGGCGGCTTCGACGCCCCTATTCAGGGCCTTGCCGCGATCGGTGGCGTCGAACCGTTCGCTGTCCGGGAACGCGGCGCGGATGCGCCGCAGGATGTCCGCTTCGTCGAACGGCCGCGCGATCGTGTCGGTGGCGCCGAGCGCCCAGGCCTGCATCGAGCCGTGGTGCAGGGCGTCCGCCAGCACGAACAACCGCGGCACCGCGCGGTAGGCGTCGGTGCGCAGCCGGTTACGGACGCGCTGCACGTTTTCGGGCGACCGCAGATTGATATCGACCACGATGCCCGAGCAATCGGCGGCGGGAATTTCGGGAATCTCCGCGGTCGAGATGGTATCGACTTCGCCCACCAGCCGCAGAATGCCGGCCAGTTCGCTGCTTTGATCGCTGCGGTCCGACGCCAGCAGCAGCCGGCGTCTGGGCGATGTCAGGTGGGCTGAAGCTGTCATGGTTCCTCGTCAGCGCAGGGTCGCAACCAGTGACCGACACTACCTGGCAAAGCATTCTCTCGAACTTAACGGGGATGCTGAATGCTTCGGCTTTTCGACCTGTAAAATTTTAGCGATCCGATCGCGGCGCTCGAACCGCGACGACGCAAAAAAGTCCGCCGGAAGCAATGCTCCCGGCGGACCGTGACTATCGTCGGAACGGCGGCGGGCTTACGCCTTGTTCATCGCCCCCTTCACCGCCTCTGCCGAGATCGGCAGCGAGCGGACGCGGGCACCGACCGCATTGAAGATCGCGTTGCCGAGCGCAGGCGCGATCACCGTCACCGCCGGCTCGCCGACGCCGGTGGCCTTCTCGCCGTTGGCGATGATGCTTACGGCGACTTCCGGCACCTGGCTCATGCGCAGCGGCGTGTAGGTGTCGAAGTTGGTCTGCTCGATGCCGCCATCCTTCAAGGTCGCCTTCTCGTACATCGCAAGCGACAGTCCCCACAGCGCCGCGCCCTCGACCTGGGCGCGGATGTTGTCGGGATGCACCTGGGTGCCGACGTCGGTGGCCACGGTCAGTTTCTTGACCTTGACCTCGCCGTTCGGCGCGACCGCGACATGGGCCACGCAGGCGGTCCAGCTGGCGCTCGCCCGCTCCTGCGACGACACGCAGGCCACGCCCATGCCCTCGCCCTTGGGCAGTTGCTTGGTGCCGTAGCCCGACATGCCCATCGCAGCGAGCAGGGTGTTGCGCAGACGTTGCGCGCCACCGGCATTGGCGCCCTTGCCGTCGAGCATGTCGATCCGGTACTGGGCGGGATCCTTGCCGACGGCATGGGCGAGTTCGTCGACCATGCTTTCGACCGCCCAGAAGGTCCAGCCGGGCGCCACCGAACGCAGCTGCCCCGACGGGGTGGCGCTATGCGCCATCTCGTTGAGGATGGCGCGGACGTTGTGATTGGGCACGGTGTAGAAGAAGTCCGCGCCGTTCACGGTGAAGCCGTCGAGACCGCCCTTCTTGTCGACCGATGGCGTGAGGAAATCGGGAATTCCCCAGCGCTTGGTCGGCCACGCGCTGACCACGTCGTGATTCAGCGCGATCAGCTTGCCGTCACCGTCCAGGCCCGCCTTCATCTTCTGCAACGTCAGCGGACGCGAGAAGTCCATGGTCATGTCGTTTTCGCGGCTGTAGATGACCTTGACCGGCTTGCCGACGGCTTTTGCCGCCTGCACCGCCGGCACCATCATGTCGGCGTCGAGACGCCGGCCGAAGCCGCCGCCCAGCCACGACTGGTGCATCACGACGAATTTGGGATCGACCCCGGCCGCACCCGCCGCGATCGCGCCGGAGCGCGTCGCGAACTGGTTGCCGGAATAGAGGTGCCAGATATCGCCCTTGAGTTCCGCCGTGGCGTTCATCGGTTCCATCGGCGCATGGATGTTGATGCTGGTGGTGTATTCCGCCTCCATCACCTTGGCCGCGGTGCCGAACGCCGCCGCGGTATCGCCGTCCTTGACGAAGAACAGCCCGGAATCGTCCAGCGCCTGCAGCCGTTTGGCTTCGTCGAGCAGCGACTGGCTCGACAGCTTGGCGTTGGGGCCGCCGTCATAGCTGATCTTCAGCGCGTCCGCCGCCTTGCGGGCGTTGGCGTAGGTGTTGGCCACCGCCACCACCCAGCCGGTCGTGGTCGCGGTCTTGTCGTCGAGGATGACGGCCTGGATGAAGCCCGGCACCTTCTTCGCCTCGCTGTCGTCGACCGACTTGACGGTCGCCCCATAACGCACCGGCGGCGTGACGATCTTGCCGTACACCATGCCCGGCAGCATGACGTCGATGCCGTATTTGGCGGTCCCGTTGGTCTTCGAAGGGATATCGAGCTGCGGAACCGAAACCCCGATCATGGTGTACTGGTCGGGCGTCTTCAGCTTGATCGCCTTGAGTTCCTCGGGCGTGAAGGTCTTGGTGATCTTGCCGCTCTTGACGATGTCGGCGAAGCTCATCGACTTCTTCGACTTCGGATCTGAAATCGTGGACTCCCTGACGACCAGTTCGCCCTTGTAGAAGGGCGGCATGCCCATCGCGGAGGCCGCGGCGTCGATCAATGCCATGCGCCCGGCGGCACCCGCCCGGCTCATCGCGTCGAAGTTCATCATGGTGCTCCAGCTGCCCCCGGTGATCTGCGCACCGAGCACGGGATCGTTGAACTTCGGATCGTTGGAGGCGAGCTGAACCCGCATGTCCTTCCAGCTGGCGCCGAGTTCCTCGGCAATGATCTGCGCCATGGTGGAAGCGATGTGCTGGCCCATATCGGCCTTGCCGCAGGTGACCGTGACGATCCCGTCCGGCGCGATCGAATACCATACGCTGGGATCGAAATTGGAAGGCGCGGCGAGCGCCTGGTCGGCCCCCAGCATCCCGGGCACGCCGGAATAGCCGAGCGCTAGTCCTGCGGCGGCGGTGCCGACGAGGAAAGAGCGGCGGCTGAGATCCGCGGATTCGCGGTCCGGATTATCCTTGGTGATCTTCACGTGCGTATTCATGTTGCCCTCCGCTCGGTGCCGGCGTTGGAGGCGGTGCGCATTTCGGAAGCCGCGCGCAGGATCGCCTTCTGAATCCGCGAATAGGTCATGCAACGGCAGAGATTGCCGTCCATATGCGCCACCACTTCCTCCTTGGTCGGGTTGGCGTTCTTGGCGAGCAATGAGGCCGCCTGCATGATCTGGCCGGACTGGCAGTATCCGCATTGCGGGACCTGCTCGGCGATCCACGCCTTCTGCAGGGGATGATCCCCCTTGGCGCTGAGGCCTTCGATGGTGGTGATCTTCTTGCCGGCGACATCGCCCAGCGCCGTCTGGCAGGAGCGCACCGCTTCGCCGTTGACGTGAACCGTGCAGGCGCCGCACAGGCCGGCGCCGCAGCCGAACTTCGTGCCGGTCATTTGCAGCTGCTCGCGAATGGCCCACAGCAGCGGCGTATCGGGTGCCGCGTCGACGGACATATTCCGTCCATTGATGTTGAGATTAGGCATGGTCTCTTCCCCTGCCGGTGGATGATGCCGCTTACGGCGGCAGATCACTTTATCGAATGGTGCGGCACCCACCGGGCGATGCCGACCTTGGCAGCAAGAATGATCGTGTTCCAATCCGGTGGCAACGCAATTTGGAATTGCGCACGGAGAAAAAAATTTCGAAATCCGCATTGTGCGCTGCGGCAACGAGCGGGCGACAGGGTTGCCGATGGATTTTGGCGCCCATGCCCGGGGTCCGTCGCCGACCGCCGCCTTGGCGTTGGGCAGTTCCCCCCGGGCGACAGATCGCGCTAGAGTAAAGCCACGATGGAGCTTTATCGGGAACCCGCCAGGAAGTTGGAATGCCAGAGATCGATCGGGAGGGGGTCAAGATCCACTATGAGGTGTACGGCAGCGGCCCGCCGCTGCTCTTGACCCATGGTTACTCGTCGACATCGGCGATGTGGCAGGGCCAGATCGAAGCGCTGTCCGAACATCACACATTGGTGTTGTGGGATATGCGCGGCCACGGCCAGTCCGACTACCCCGCCGATCCCGCCGCCTATAGCGAAGCGCTGACGGTGGCGGACATGGCCGCCCTGCTCGACGAGGTCGGCGCCGACCGCGCCATCGTCGGCGGCCTTTCGCTCGGGGGCTATATGTCGCTTGCCTTCCACCGCACGCATCCGCAGCGGGTGCGGGCGCTGCTGATCATCGACACCGGGCCGGGCTTCAAGAAGGACGACGCGCGCGACACCTGGAACAGGCGCGCGCACGACACCGGCGATCGCTTCGAGCGCGAGGGTCTGGCGGTGCTGACATCGCTGAGCCGCGAGCGCTCCAGCGTGAGCCATCGCGACGCCTCGGGCCTGGCGCGGGCCGCGCGCGGCATGCTGGCCCAGCGCGATGCCCGCGTGATCGAATCCCTGCCCGACATCAAGGTGCCGTCGCTGGTGGTGGTCGGCGCCGACGACGCGCCTTTTATCGCCGCCTCCGACTACATGGCGGCGAAGATTCCCGGAGCGAAGAAGGTCGTGATCCCGGCGGCCGGCCACGCCGTCAATATCGACCAGCCGCAGGCGTTCATCGACGCGGTGTTGCCGTTCCTCGCCGGACTGCCTCGCGGTGCATTGGAGGAAGGACCGGTCCGCACATGAAGCGCGTTGCGTTCACCGCGTTGTGGCTGATCGCGGCTTGCACGACGCAGCCCGCCGCCGCCCAGGCGCAGCAACCGGCGCCCGGTTCCGCAGCCCGTGCGCCCTTCACCTCGACCTTGTCGAACGACGCGCCGCTGGTTTTCGGGATGGGCGTGACGGAGGTCTCGCGCGCACTGGGAGAGCCGCTCAGCCATGTCAGCGGCGGTCCCCGCGATGAAATCTATCTGGCGGTCCGCAATGTCGGCGGCGCCGGACTGTTCAACCGCCACGACCGGCTCTATCTGCAATTCCGCGACGGCCGGCTGGCCGGCTGGAAGGGCGACTGGGGCCACAACTGGATGTGGCAATAGCGCACCCGCATCATTCCGCCTCAACCCTCAAGCCAATGGATGACCCGTGGGACAAGACATCAAACTGACGGCTTCGGACAAATTTCAACTGGGCGGCTATCGCGCCGACCCGGCCGGTGCGCCCATGGGCGCGGTGGTGGTGATCCAGGAAATATTCGGCGTCAATCACCACATTCGCGCGGTCTGCGACCGGCTCGCGGGAGAGGGCTATGTCGCGATCGCGCCGGCGATCTTCGACCGCGTCGAACCCGGCTTCACGTCGGGCTATTCGCCGGACGAGATCGCGGTGGCCCGCAAATTCGTCGCCAACCCCGATTGGACGGCGATGCTGCGCGACACCCAGGCGGCGATCGACGCCGTCAGGGATGTCGGCCCGGTCGGCATCATCGGCTTCTGCCTCGGCGGCAGTATCGCCTATGCGGCGGCGACCAGGCTGTCGGGGCTCAAGGCGGCGATCGGCTATTACGGCGGCGCCATCGTGCGCTTCGCCGACGAAAAGCCTGAGGTGCCGACCCAGCTTCATTTCGGCGAGAAGGACGCCGGCATTCCGCTCAGCGATGTCGAGACCATCAAGGCCAAGCGGCCCGACGTCGAAGTCCACGTCTATCCGGGTGCCCAGCACGGCTTCCACTGCGACGAACGCGCCAGCTACGACAAGACCAGCGCCGACATCGCCTGGCCGCGCAGCATGGGATTTTTCGCCAAGCATCTGAAGTGATAGTTGTTGCCGTCATTCCGGGGCGTGCGTCAGCACGAACCTCAGATGTGCAATTGCAAATCGGGGAATCTCGAGATTCCGGGTTCACGCTAAGAAGCGTGTCCCGGAATGACATAGTCCTTCGTCAGAACCAGCGCTCGCCGACCAGCACGGTATCGCCGGGGCTGAGCGCGGTGCCGAGCGGCACCACCACGCGCATCGGCCCGGAATTCTCGGTGTGGGTCAGTGTGACGCTGTCACGCCGGGCCCGCGGCGAGAAGCCGCCGGCGATCGCCACCGCGCTCTCCACGCTCATATTGGGGACGTAGGGATATTGGCCGGGGGCCGCGACTTCGCCCAGGATGAAGAACGGCCGGTAGGATTCGATTTCCACTGCTACCGAGGGATCGCGGATATAGCCGTTACGCAGTCGGGCCGAAATCTCGGCCGCCAGCTTCGCCGGCGTGCGTCCGCGCGCCGGCACCGCGCCGATCAGCGGCATGGTGATGGAGCCGCCGGCGTCGATCGCATAGGTGTTGGTGAGACCGTCCTGGCCGTAGACCACAACCCGCAGCTTGTCGCCGGCATCGAGCCGATAGGCCTCGTCATAGGGCGCCGGCGTTGGCGCGGCCGCATAAGCCGCGGGAGCCGGCGCGTAATAAGTCCGACGCGGCGCCTCGGCAAAGGCATGGCGAAGCGCGCTGATGGCGCCACCGGAATCGGCGGCACCGGATGACGGAGAGACGTAACCCGCGGGAGCCGGACCATAGGCCAGCGAATCGAGATCGCTCTGCGGCTGCGCCACTGCGACCGGGCCGGCCGCATGCATGCAGCCCGACAGAGCGAGCGCGGCTATGGCGGCAGTGATCGGCAAACGAAACGCGCGCGCAACTCGCACCTTGGCCATCCCTCTTGGCGAGACAGCTCAAGTTTTGCACCCGTTATGGTTAACAAACCGTTTTCGCGCACGCCGTCCGGAACGAGAGGAAGCTCCCTGCTCCATGCCAGCGAGGGATGAAACAGCGATCAGGCGCTGACGCCGGCGCCGATCGGGCACGACACCCCGGTGCCGCCCAGTCCGCAATAGCCGGCCGGATTCTTGGCCAGGTACTGCTGATGATAGTCCTCGGCAAAATAGAATTCGCCCGCCGGCGCGATCTCCGTGGTGATGGCGCCCAGTCCCTTGGCCGCCAGCGCCTTTTGGTAGGCCGCCCTCGAGGCGTCGGCGATTTTGCGCTGCGCGTCGCTGAGGGTATAGACCGCGGAGCGATACTGGGTGCCGACGTCGTTGCCCTGACGCATGCCCTGGGTCGGGTTGTGACTTTCCCAGAACGTCTTGAGCAGTTGATCGTAGGAGATCTTGTTCGGATCGAACACCACCAGCACCACTTCGGTATGGCCGGTGCGCCCCGAGCAGACCTCCTCGTAAGTGGGGTTTGCGGTGTGTCCGCCGGCGTAGCCCACCGCAGTGGTGAAGACGCCATCGCCGAGCTCCCAGAATTTGCGCTCCGCTCCCCAGAAGCAGCCGAGCCCGAACACCGCCTGCTCCAGGCCCTGCGGATAGGGCGGCTGCAACGGATGACCGTTGACGAAATGGCTCCTGGCCGTGGCGATCGGCTGGGAACGGCCTGGCAGCGCCTCGGCGGCGCTCGGCAGTGCGGTGGTTTTGCGCATGAACAGCATGGTCGACCTCCCCGCGGGATGGCTTCGAACTCAAAGCGGGACCCTTATATATTATATGTCTCCACGCCGGTCAGGGCAGTCCCGCTGCGCCCGATGGCTCAACACAAGGCTGGCAACGCCGCCTGCCAATCAGTTCCGCGAATAACCGATCAGGGGCTTGCGAGGCCGAAACACCAGCATCAGCACGATACCCAGGATTCCCATGACGGCGAAAACCGGCTGGTCCAGGATGACCCTGACCACACTGTTCCAGAGCCAGGGCGCATGACCCTCGACCCAGACCCGGAACGCCTGCTGGCTGGATTGGTGAACATCGTTCCAGAATTGACCAAAACGGGTGAAGCGCAGGGTTTGATCGGCGACCCAGCGGGCCCCGTCATAGACCATGAAGACAAATCCGCCGGCCAGCAGCAACAGCCCCACAAGTCGGAAAAAACCGCGGATCATGCATCACCTTACGTCTCGTGGGCCCAGAAACACCGTCAGGCATTACCGGGGTGATCGGGGAAATTCAACCTCATCAGCACCTTATCAGCTTTTCGAACCGGCCCTTAAGGTTCCTGAGAGGCCCGGAAACCGTTGACGCTGCCTGGCGCGCCCTCTATAAGAGCGCCAATGGCGGCGGGCGAAATCCCGCCGCCGCAGTTCTTTGAGCGGCGCCGTCTTGGTGGCAGATTTGCTTCCAGCAGAATGGCCTTGTCAGAGACATCCGATAATAAGATAGCTTCGATCACGGGTTTGGACGGCCGGCGCACCCGGGCCCGGCAACTTAGCGATCGGTCACCGCCGAAGGATATTTGAGGATATGGCCAATACCACTTCCGCCAAGAAGGCCGCGCGCAAGATTGCCCGCCGCACCATCGTCAACAAGTCGCGGCGCACCCAGATGCGCGGCGCGGTTCGCACCGTTGAAGAAGCGATCAAGAGCGGCGACCGCACTGCGGCGTTGAAGGCGATGGCACGCGCAGAGCCGGAACTGATGCAGGCAGCGCAGCGCAATATCATCCATAAGAATAATGCGAGCCGAAAAGTTTCGCGCCTCGCGCATCAGATCGCCAAGCTGGCGACATGAACTGATCGAAAATGAAATTCGTCAGAAAGCCCGGCTAACGCCGGGCTTTTTCTTTTTGACCACGCCGTTACGCCACTTGCGGTGCGCAACATGCTCGCGCGTCCGTAATCCTACGGCGCTATGCGACGCACCGTACGTAGTTGCCGAGCCGATGATAGCAAAAAAATATTGCCGCCGATTGTTGCGCGGGCACGCTTTGCAAATAGCAACACCCGTCGTGCGCTCACCTTGCAAACGAATGCGGGGTTACCCTTCTCCGACGATCAAAAAAAAACGCGCTTGCGTAGTCACTTATCGGCATAGTGGCGAAGGGTTGTTCGAAAAATCACTCACGCCTTATTCAAACGTAAACAATTTATGAATTTATTTTGGGCGATTGTCAGAAATGTCACAGCACTTGCGCGTTTCGAATCTGTGCACAGATTCAAAACCTTGCCACGTTCGAGATTGAAGGCTGCCCGATTTCGCGGACGCGAAGTCGTTTTCCGCGGCACCCGCAAAGAATCTTTCCGTTGCGGGAATTAGGGCATGATGTATCTCTAAGAGCGTTCGCGGCGCCCACGGCTCTTGAGACCAGCGCGGTTTGAGAAACGGGGCGGACGTGCAAATCGGCGGCGGTGTGCGCGTTGGCGACGCTTTCCAAGCGATTGTCGGGTTCAACCTCATAGCAATATGGGGCGTGTGGTTCTGTGTCGAAATTTCTCAGGCGAGGCATCCGTGTCTCGTTCGCTTCAGACTAGAGAGATACGCAGGAGCCGGCCGACAACCGCACTGAAGGCGAAGTGCGCGGACGGGTTAAGACGAGCGGTC
>Ga0302190_10003138_pt1 | contig 10564 bp, 9 predicted proteins | sample II_Bog_E2_3_FD_198784 | JGI IMG/M metagenome (GOLD analysis project Ga0302190, IMG submission 198784) | Peat permafrost microbial communities from Stordalen Mire near Abisko, Sweden - II_Bog_E2_3 | ecosystem: Environmental > Terrestrial > Soil > Wetlands > Peat | place: Sweden: Abisko, Stordalen... | reverse complement strand
GTTGTAGAAGATGGTTCCAGTCGCCAGCGAGGATGTCGACTGAGTGGTGGCGATGGGAAGCGTGGAGTATCCAGGCTGCTGCACGTTGGAGTAGCTCACCTGATCGGCAATGGTAAACGTCGGGGCAACCTGCCACACAGCGGCATAGTTGATTCCGACCACCGCACGGTGCGCTTTCGCGACGCCGTTATAGGTGATGGTGCGAACCGGCGCAACAGTGGCGCTGACCACATCCAGACCCTGGGCATTCTCGTAGTAGTGCGGAAGGTCCATGGTCGCGAGCGTGTAGTGCATGTCGCCGTTCATCGTGAGGTTCTTGATGCTGGAGCTTTGCAAACGCAGGCCCTCGGTGGGGATGAGCACGCGAGTGGGCTGCGAACGCATGTAGCTGGTCACCGCACTGCAGGCCGCGTTGATGGTCGGCAGGCCGTTCGGCAGCGTCGGCGCCGTGAACATTGTGTAGACGGTGGCGCTGGTATAACCGCTGCCCATGGCCTTGGTGTCGCAAGCGGCGATGGTGTAGGGCGCGGTCAGAGCATCCCAGTGGCCAAGGTAAACCTTGGTTCCGTCAGACTCCTGCGCGTTGTAGCTGGTCGGGTCCAGAGTGTAATAGGAATCCGCCTTGTAGTGGTGGACTTGCTCTTCAAAAGCCAGCTTGGTGTTCTGCACCGGCTTCCACTCGATGGCTCCCGTGAAGTCGTCGGTGCTGTTGCGCTGATACTCCTCAAGCAGGCCGTCGTACTTCATGATGTTGTAGGCCGGGCTCAGGCTCGGGCCCTCAAAGGTGTTCCGCGAGTAGCCCAGGCGGTAAGTCAGCTTCGACTGGGGCTTGATGATCAGGTTGACGTCCGTCATGCGGCGCACTGTGTTGAACAGCTCGGGCGACTTCTGTACCTGCTTCCAGGCGAACGTACCCGTAGGTGCATTGGATGGGCCGATGGGCAGCGTCATTCCCGCAGGCAGATTCGGGTTGCCCAGCAGATCGTAGTCGAAGTACTGACGGTCGCGCCGGAACAGGCCCGAGAACTCGTAGTTCTTGGCCTTGGAGAAGTCCAGCTTGGCGAAGGTGTTGGGATCGCCGCCGAAGCCGTTGCCGACTGCCCGCAGGTTATCGACGAAGGTAGCCTTCGTGCCCGGAAGCGCCCGCATCTCGAAGGTCTCGCCAAGCACGCGCGGCCCGGACTGCAGGTTGACCAGGGTGCTGTACATGGCATTGCTGCCGGCCATGTTGACCATGTGCCCGCCCAGATCCACGCTGTGATGGGCCGTATACCCATCCGGAACAGCGATATGGGAGCTCGACGTTGGAAATGGCTCGGCGGGCGTCGGATTTTGTGCGACCGCGATGCCCGTCATCGTCAGTAAAATGGCGATTCCAATGCCCTCAGCGTATCGCCGGGCCATTGAATCAGACCGCCGTTGATTGGAAAGCCGTGAATACCAGCCTCTGTTCTTCATATGAAGCCTCTCTCGAAAAAATGCTCGCCTCGAACTTTGCACGGTTGTGCTTTTAAGTCCGGAATCCTGGCCGCACCCGCCGCCGTGGCGGAGGTGCGGCGCAGTTCCGTAGTTCCTACCTGATGAATGCCTGACTGAAGTTCGACCCATGAATCATGGTGTGGCAGTTGACGCATGGTGACTGCGACGACGAACCCGCATCCATCCCGTGAACCGTGCCTGCGCCAACCTGGCTGTGGCACTGGTTGCACAGCGGGGTGATGCTCGGCATGTTCAGCAAGCGGGCATTCTGAGATCCGTGCGGTGTATGGCAGGCCATGCAGCCCTCAGCCCTGACCGGAGCGTGCTCGAACACGAAAGGTCCGCGCGTCTCGGTGTGGCACTTGGTGCAGATCGCATTCTGATCGGCCGTGGACTTCAGGTTGTTGTTCCCGAAGCTACCGTGAGCGTCGTGGCAATCGCTGCACTTCACCAGGCCCTCGTTCACCTTGTGGTGGAAAGGCATGGCGAACGCCGGCTTCACGTCCGTATGGCACTGGAAGCAGAGCTTGGGCTGTTCAGCCTTGAGCAGTTGTTCCTTGTCCTCGCTCGCGTGCACGCTGTGGCAGCCTATGCAGCTAACACCAGCCTTGGCGTGCGGAGAACGCTCGAAGTTCGGATGCGTTCCCGCATGGCAACCCAGGCAGGTGGCGTCCACGTCCTTGGCCGAAGCCTTGGCGGGGTTGAAAATCTTGGTCGTGTCGCCGCCGCCGTCAACGTGCGCCTTGCCGGCTCCGTGGCAACCCTCGCAGGTGACCCCGGCCTTGCCGTGCTCCAAGGCAATCTTGGTGTGCGGGTTGGAGGCGAACCCCTTGGATACCTCTTCGTGGCAGGTTGCGCAGGTCTCCGCGCCCACATAGTCAGCGGGAGTGGTGTCCTTGGCTTGCGCGCCAGCCTGTTTTGCCCCCGGAGCAGGAGCCCCGAAGGCTGTGGCGCAAAGGAGTCCCGCGCCCAACATCAACGTCAAACATGCTCGCAGTCCCGGTTTTGTCACCGAGGCCGCACCGATCGAAAAATGCGTTACCGGCCCGTCTCTATGCATCGAAAAATACCGCCTTTTGTGCTCTCATGACATCTTCCGGAAAACAACTGTACCATCGAGCGGCTGCCACAGGTGCAAATTCATGTGGATACTGCCAAGTCGACAGAAGGTCCAGTAGGCCCCGCTGAGGCTGAAGCTGCTCTCTGTGCGGAGCATCACTTCATGCGTTGCATACTATCTTTCCATTCTGCCTGCAAACGGTGATCTCTGTCACACGCAATGGAAGCATTATTTTTTGCCGGGCGTTTCCATTCGGCAAGTGATGCAACTTCATGCAGCGCTTGGATTTCGTGCTCCACCTCGGTTTCGCTCTTCCGTCCAGGTCCTGGCATCGCCCCCTCTTTTGTTAGCCGGAATGCTCGTCCGCCGCAGGGGGAGCGGCCATCTTGCGCATCACATCAGGATCTCCGCCTCCTCGCTGTGCAATACGGAACACTTTTACCAAAATTGAACGGATTTCTCGGATCTTTCCCGGTCACCATCCCGGCACGCGCAATGCGCAGACAGCCCGGCAGCCAGGGCAAGAGGGGTCCCCCCTGGAGATTCCGGTCTTGACCCTCCATCGGGCGGGTCCCGCAGCGATCCTGGGGGTCGCATAGACGTGAGGTCCATCACATCCTGCGCTGCGACCTCTCGGGCAAACTCTGATCATGCAAAGGCCTCTCTTTCAGGAGGCGCATTGGCTCTTCTCCTCCGCTGCCGCCCTGGCGCGCGCGGGGTTATAGAAGAGGCAATCCTGCTGTATGGGCGTCGGATGGGGCAACACCATGGCAGAGTCAGAAGTTTCGGCAGGGGCACACGCAAAGCAGAAGCACATTACCCGGCAGATTCCCGCCGGCTGCGCCGCCTGCGCCAATCGCCGGCCTGGCTGGTTCTGTTCCCTCGGTAGCGCCGTGCTGGCCGATCTGGAGCTGGCCACCAGCACCATTTCGCTGCCCGCGCAGGCTTCGCTCTTTACCCAGGGCGACGATGCCCGCTGCCTTTATCTGATTTGCGGCGGCTATCTCAAACTGACCGCTGGGCAGCCCGATGACCGCCAGATGATCGTACGCGTGGCCGGACCCGGCTCCATGCTCGGCCTGTATGCCGTTCTCTCCCACGGTGTGTATGAAGTTTCCGCCGAATCGTTGACCAGTGCCCAGCTTCGCCCCGTGGAACGGGACCGCTTCCTGAGCTTCCTGCGCAGCCACAAGGAGGCCCAGATGCGGGCCGTCCAGTGCATCTGCCAGGAATACCGCTTTGCCCTGCAGGACGCCTGCCGCATCGCCTTGGCTGACACCGTGGCCGCCCGCCTGGGACGCCTGCTCATCGAACTGGCCCACCAGATTGGCGAACACCTCAACGGCGGTGGCTACCGCTTCCCGCTGCTGCTGACCCACGAAGAAATGGCATCCATGACCTGCACCACCCGCGAAACCGTCACCCGCACCCTGGGCCAGTTCCGCAAGGACGGCTGGATCTCCATCGAAGATTCCCTGGTCACCCTCCACCAGCCGGACCGGCTACAAGCCCTTCTTTAAGAGCACTTTTCATCCGATTCCACTGGAAGGCCTGTTACCATGCCATGGGATCGGATTGCCGTTTTCCGCTCCCCATTGGCCTGCTTCAAGAGTCCAAGGGCTATCATCTGAGTTGGGAGTACTGCTGCGTATGACGCGTTCGATTGCCTGCTTTTCTGTCTTCTTGCTCTCATGCTGTGCGGTTGTTGCCCAGGAACCGGCCTCGGCGCCAGCTCCTGCGGCAGCCAAACCGGCGGTTACCTCAGCTGAAAGCCCGGAGATTCGCGAGTTTCAGAAGATTGAGGATACCTGGTCGAATTCCGTGAACCAGCGCGACCAGTACAGCCTGGAGCTGGTTCTGTCGCCCTTGTTTGTGGATGTTTCAGCCAGCGGCGACATCACCACCCGCAACCAGCAGTTGGCTCAGCTGATTACCGGCGAAGACAAGACCATGCACATCGATCAGAAGGTGATCACGGTGCGCATGCTGGGCGACATTGCCGTGGCCAACGGCACCTATCTGCTGCACCACAAGGTCAGTTCCGCCCAGGTGGACGAAAAGGGCGTTTTCACTCACGTCTTTGAGCGGATGCGGGGCGGTTGGGTGTGCATCAACTCGCAGCGCACCGTGGTTCCCCAGGAATCGAACGTCAAGGGAAAGAAGCCGTCCAACGCCGAGCTGCCTTTCCACTTCCCGTTGTTCCCCCGGAGCGAAAAGAACTAGTTTTTCTTGCGGAGAACGCGGCGAGGGACGCATCCCTCGCCGCGTCTTTGTCTTTGCGGCCAAGTGCGGTCTAGCGCCGCAACCGAGTGATTCCGTGATCCCCGGAATGTAGCGCCGCTCTCCAGAGCGGCTGTCGTGCGGGTCTCCAGACCCACACCAGCATGGAACAGTAATTACAAAATCGCTTGGACTGAAAATCACTTGGACTGAGTACCGAATCGTGGATTCGAAGAAGCCAGCCCCACCGCAGGGGGTCGTTTCGCTCCCTGGATCCGAATCGACACGTGCACCAGGCTCAGCGCCGCGGGCGTCACGCCGGGAATGCGGCTGGCCTGGCCGATGGTCACCGGGCGCACCCGCTCCAGCGTCTCCCGCATCTCCCGCGAAAGCCCGCTGATGGCGCTGTAATCCAGCCACGCGGGAATCGCCAGCGCCTCGGCGGCCTTCAACTTTTCAATCGACTTTTTCTGCTGCTCCAAATAACCGGCAAACTTGATCTCGGTTTCCACAGCGCGCGCCTCATTGCGCAGCACAGCGGTCCCCGCCGTCCCGCGTTGCGCGGGATTGCGCCCCAGAACGGCAGCCATCTCCGCCAGCAGCGGTTCCTGAAGCAGGATGTCGTGCATCGCGCCGAGCACCGGCTCAATGGTCACTTCCGGCCGCTTGAGCAGTTGCGCCCAGGTCAGCCCGGCGGTCGCCGTCAGCTCGCCGAAGCCGGCTGCGGCCAGCCCGCTGGAATCCACTTTGGTCGTGGTTAGCAGCCGCTCCAGCACATCGCGCCGCGCCTGCTTCTGCTCGTACTCCGCCCAGGCCTCATCATTGATTAGCCCCAGTTTGCGCCCATAGGGGGTCAGCCGCCGGTCGGCGTTGTCGATGCGCAGATGCAGCCGGAACTCCGCCCTCGAGGTAAACATCCGGTACGGCTCGTTGGTGCCCTTGGAGATCAAGTCGTCGATCAGGATGCCCGTGTAGCCCTCGGTGCGGTCCAGGGTGAAAGGGGCCTGGCCCTTCACCCACAGCGCCGCATTGATCCCGGCCATGATTCCCTGGCAGGCGGCTTCCTCATACCCGCTGGTCCCGTTGATCTGCCCGGCAAGGTACAACCCCTCCATGGATTTCACTTTCAGCGAGCGGTCCAGCTCGGTGGCGTCCACGCTGTCGTACTCGATGGCGTACCCCGGCCGCAGCATCTCCGCCTCTTCCAACCCAGGTATGGAGCGCACAATCTGCCACTGCACTTCCATGGGCAGCGAGGTAGACATCCCGTTGACGTAAACCTCGTGGGTATTCAGCCCCTCCGGCTCCAGAAAGAACTGGTGCTGCGTCTTGTCGGGGAATTTGACGATCTTGTCTTCAATCGACGGGCAATAGCGCGGCCCGATGCCCTCGATCTGCCCGGAGTACATGGCCGACCGGTGCACATTTTCGCGGATGATGCGCAGCGTCTCCGGCGTGGTGAAGGCGATGTGGCAACTGATCTGCGGCTGCATAATCTTCTTTGTTCTGAAGCTGAAAGGTGTGGGATCTTCGTCGCCCTTCTGCTCCTGAAACGCCTCCCACCGAATCGTCCTGCCATCCAACCGCGGCGGTGTTCCGGTCTTCAACCGGCACGTCCTCAGTCCCAGCCTGCGCAGCGTTTCGCCCAGCAGCACAGACGCTGGTTCGCCGCTGCGCCCCGCCGGATAGCTCTCATCCCCAATGTGAACCAGCCCATTCAAAAAGGTCCCGGTGGTAATGATGGTGGCCCCGGCCAGCAGATTGCGCCCATCGCGCAGCTTCAGGCCCAGCACGCGCCTCTTCGTCCCTGTTCCCAGTTCTTCCGTTCCCTGCTCCATCACCAGGTCCACAACCTCCGCCTGGCGGATGTGCAGATCGGCCTGCGACTCCAGCACCTCGCGCATCTTCACGCGGTAAAGCTGCTTGTCGCACTGCGCCCGCGGACTCCACACCGCCGGCCCGCGCGACGTATTCAGCAGGCGGAACTGGATACCCACGGCATCGGCCACTTCGCCCATCACGCCGCCCAGAGCGTCCACCTCGCGCACCAGGTGGCCCTTGGCCACGCCGCCGATAGCCGGATTGCAGCTCATCTGCGCAATCAGGTCCAGGTTCATGGTGATCAGCGCTGTTTTCAGGCCCATGCGCGCCGCCGCCATGGCCGCCTCGCATCCCGCATGCCCAGCGCCCACCACCACCACATCGTATTGTTCGGTAAAAGACATCTAAGGCTATTCTACGGATTCCGCGATTGAGGCGCAGAAGTGCAACCGTCAGGCGATCAACAGGCTGCGGAAAATCTCAATTCGGAGGGAGGCGGGGGTTTTAACCCCCGCAGAAAGTCAGCACAATCACCGGGGGCTTTAGCCCCGGAAAAATATAATTCACGCGAAAGCCCTTGTTTACAGCGCCGCCAGCGCCTCCGCCTGCCCCGCAAACAGCCCGGCATACTTGGTAATCCCCACCATGGTGAACACCTTGGTGAAGTGCGCGGAAAGCCCGAAGGCATACACCTTCTGCGCCGCGTTCGAAGCCTCAATCAGCATTTGGATCACCAGCGCGATGCCACTGGAGTTGATGTAGTCCACCTTGGTAAAGTCCAGCAGAATCAGCTTCGCCGTTTCTTTGGGGAGTGCCTGGTAGGTGCCCAGAACCGCGTCTTTCGAGGTGCTGGCGATATCGCCCTCAAAACGCAGCACGGTCACCGGATGCCCGGCCGGGGAAGTCAGCTGGTCAACATGCGACTTGGTTTCGCTCTGCACGATAAATACTCTCCAGAATCTCTTTTGTTATTCGGTTTCCTGCTATTCCGCTTCCTTGTCCAGCCGGATGACCAGCCGCACATAGCTGCTCTTGCCTTCGCAGCCGACCACCCACTCCGCTTCGTCCACCAGCGCCTGGATCAGGAACATGCCCATGCCCCGCGGGCCTTCTTCGCCGTGCATCTTGCGGTCGATGTCCGGCTTGGCAGGCTGTTTCGTCATGCCCTTGCCGTCGTCGAGCACCTTCACTTCCAGCTTGTCGCCGCCGGCCGACAGAACCACCCCCACCGAAAGCTTCTCGTTCAGCCGGTTGCCGTGCTCGATGGCGTTGATGCACGCCTCGGCCACCGCCGTCTTCAGGTCCTCCACGCGGTCCTCGCGGAAGCCCATCAGCCTGGCCACCGAGGCCGCGCTGCTCATCGCTACCTTCTCGAATCCCAGCCGCGAGGGCAGCCGGACCTCTACCGTGGCGGATTTGAACTCGCTCATCCCGGCATCTCCGTCGAAGCCGCCTGGCGGCAAAGCACCAGTGCGGTCATGTCGTCACATTGCGAGCCGCCGTCAGAGAACGCTTCGATGGCCGCCCACAATGCATCGAGAATACCATCGGCCCTCTGCTCCGGGCATTTGGTAAACTCCTCCAGCAGCCGTTCGGGACCAAACTCCTCATCCCCTTTGAAGACTTCCGTCAGCCCGTCGGTATAAAACAGCAGCCGCGTCCCCGGCTGAATCCCGCATCGTTCGCTCTTGTAGCTCATCCCCGGCAGCAGCCCCAGCGGCGTTCCCGAAGCATCGAACTGGCGCGGCGCCGCGTCCGGCGCAAGCAGGAACCCCGGATTGTGCCCCGCGTTCACCACTTCCACCTCGCCCGTCTCCGGATAAAGCCGCAAGAAAATCGCCGTCACATACTTCCTGCGCGCCTCTTCGCCCTCCGCCCAGTGGTGCTGGTTCATGCGCGCGGCCAGCTCGCCCAGCGGCGGCCCGGTCGCGGCCATCGCCCGAAATGCGCCGCGGAAGCTGGTGGACATGATAGCCGAAGCCATCCCCTTGCCGGCCACATCGGCCACCGCCATCAGCACGCTGCCGTCGGGCTGCTCCACAATGTCCAGGTAATCGCCGCCCACCTCGTAGCAGGTGTCGGAGCGGAAGGCCAGCGAGTAGCCGGGAATGACAGGCAGCTCCTGCGGCAGCAGCGACCGCTGAATCCGCCGCGCTCCATCCATATCCTGCTGCACGCGCGCAAACTCGATGTTGCGCTTGTGATTGCGGGCATTCTCCAGGGCCACGGCAGCCTGCAGCGCCAGCCCCTCAATAAAGTCGGTCTCGTAGATCGTCAGTTCGCGGCCGTCCGGCGGCGTCACCACCAGCAACGCCATCTGCTGCCCCTCGCGATTTTCCAGGGGATAACTGGGCGAAGCCTCTCCAGGCGCGACCGCATCGTCTGCCGGCGCGTCACCGTAGGACAGCCCGGTGCCGGGAAACGCGGCTCCGGCCATTTCCAGCTCCCGCACCACGATGCGCAGCACCTGCTCCAGCACTTCGTCTTCGTCGACGGTCGAGTGCACCTGCCGCGAAGCCTCCAGCAGCGCCTGCAACCGCGCCACCTGCTGCTGCAGGTCGATCGTCTCGCCATTTCCAGCCAGTCCTGCCGCCATCACCCCTCCGTGGAATCCCACTCTAGCATGACAACAATACCGCAGCCCGCAAATCCCTGGTTTCCAGAATCCGGCTTGGATATCCGTGTTTTGCCGCCGCCAGCATGGCCTGCCCCATCTCCCGGGTGCTGATCACCTGGTTGGGCAGCGCCCATCGCAACAAGGGCAGCAGCGGTTTGGTCAAAGAGTAAAGGAGCCGGTAGGCGGGCGTCTTTGACTTGATTCCATCCAGCGGCTGAATCAGCCCCGGCCGGAACATGTAAGCCTTCAGCGGCATCCGCAGCAGCGCATTCTCCGTCCGCCCTTTGACGCGCGCCCACATCACGCGTCCCTTCTCTGTGCTGTCGGTCCCCGCGCCCGAAACATAGATGAACGTCATCCCCGGATTGATTCGGCTCAGCGCCTCCCCGGCGGCCACGGTCAGGTCATAGGTCACCCGCGCGTAATCCGCTTCTTTCATACCACTGGACGAAACGCCCAGCGAGAAGAAGCAGGCATCGAAGCCGGCCAGATCCGCCTGAATATCGCTGAAGTCCGTCATATCGGCGTGAAGAATCTCCCGCAGCCTGGGGTCTTGCACGCCGGTCGCGGTGCGGCCCACGGCGGCCACCAGCTCAACGTCCGGATCCCGCAGGCACTCCAGCAGCACCCCTTGGCCCACCATCCCGGTCGCGCCAAAAATCAGAATTCTCATCGCCCCTCCGTCTACGGCCAGCATACGCGCAGCGGTCCGCCGGTTTATCCTTGGTTCGATGCGCAAGACCCTGTCCGTAGCCATGATTACGATGAACGAGGAGGCGAACCTGCCTCGCACCCTCGAGAGCGTTCGCTGGGCCGACGAAATTATCGTCGTCGACTCGGGATCGAAAGACCGCACCCTTGAGATCGCCCAGTCCTTCGGCGCCAAAACCTCGTACCATGCCTTCGGCGGCCACGGCGAGCAGAAGAACGTGGCCCTGGACCTGTGCACCTGCGACTGGATTTTGCTGCTCGACGCCGACGAAGTCCTCACTCCCGGCCTGCAGGACGATATTCGCAAAGTGCTGGCCTGCGAGAACGGGCGCGAACCCAAGTACGGCGCCTACTGGATTCCCCGGCTGAACCTGATCTTCGGCCGCTGGATGCGTCACGGCGGCTTCTATCCCGACCACAAACTGCGCCTCTTCCAGCGCGGTTCGGCGCGGCTCAGCGAGGGCGTCGGCCCGCACTCCACACCGCAGTTCGAGGGCCCCCGCGGCAAGCTCAAGCACGACATGCTGCACTACGCCTACCCCGACATGGTCATCTATCTGGAGCACATGAACCGCTACAGCTCCGAGATTGCCGACCTGCTCCACAAGGCGGGCCGCGACAGCAAATCCCTGCCCGCTTTCCTCTGGAACGGCGTG
>Ga0302190_10003100_pt1 | contig 10622 bp, 7 predicted proteins | sample II_Bog_E2_3_FD_198784 | JGI IMG/M metagenome (GOLD analysis project Ga0302190, IMG submission 198784) | Peat permafrost microbial communities from Stordalen Mire near Abisko, Sweden - II_Bog_E2_3 | ecosystem: Environmental > Terrestrial > Soil > Wetlands > Peat | place: Sweden: Abisko, Stordalen... | reverse complement strand
CCACCCCGTCCTGGTCCTGGGCGAAAGCGGCACCGGCAAGGAGCTGGTGGCGCGCACCATCCACGCCTACGGGCCCAACGCGCAAAAGCCCTTTCTGCCCGTCGATTGCGGATCGCTGGTGCCGACCCTGATCGAGAGCGAGCTGTTCGGTTACGTCAAGGGCGCCTTTACCGGGGCCAACCGCTCCAAGGACGGATTATTGGTTTCCGCCGAGGGGGGAACGGTCTTCCTGGACGAGATCGGCGAGCTGTCGCTGGACCTGCAGGCCAAGCTGCTGCGCGCCCTGCAGGAAAAGGAAGTCCGACCGGTCGGCGCCACTCACCGCGTGCCCATCAAGGCCCGCATCGTGGCCGCCACCAACCGCGACCTGGCGGTGATGGTCGAGAAGGGCGCCTTCCGCAAGGATCTTTTCTACCGGCTCAACGTGGTCAACCTGCGCCTGCCCGCGCTGCGCGACCGGCGCGAGGACATTCCGCTGCTCGCGGCGCACTTCCTGGACCGCACCAGCCGCGAGCACGGCACCAAGTTCACGCTCTCCGACGAGGCCCTGCGCACCATGATGCGCCACGACTGGCCAGGCAACGTCCGGGAGCTGGAAAACGCGGTGGAGCGCGCCTGCACCATGTCTTCCGGTCCCATCCTGCACTTGGGCGACCTGCCCACGCAGTTGCAGCAGCAGGGCCTGGAGGCCCGCCGTCAGGCCGCCCCCGCGGGCGAACCGGCCGGCTCCGCCCCAGCGCCGGAGCTGAAGACTCTGGCCGACCTGGAGCGCGAGGCCATTCTGGGAGCCATCCGCACACTCAACGGCGACAAGCTGCAAGCCGCCCGGCTGCTGGGCATCGGCAAGACCACGCTCTACCGCAAGCTCAAGGAATACGGCATCGCCGACCCGCTTCGGGAACCGTGAGATCCGCAGCCTGAACCCGGAACCGAACGCGCCGGCAAGTCAATGACAGGAAAACCATCAGGCTCTCTGCGGGTATGCCCGCGCGGACCTGAAGAACCAGCCCTGGCGAAGCTCTCGCCCGGGCCGCCGATGGAGGAGCTGGGCATGAGCATTCTGATTGTGACTGGAATCGAAGGCGCCCGTAACTGCGCCGCCGTGGTGGGAGCGCAACTGGGCATGGAAGTCGAGGTGGCCGAAGGCCGCAAGGCCGCGCTGGCATCGCTCCGGCGGCGCGAGTTCGATGCCGTGGTGGTGGACGAAACCATGGCCGAGTGCGACCCGGCCGCCGCCGAGGCCATCTGTGAGCACGCCGGGCTGGCCATCCCCCTGCAAATCAACTTCGCCCTGGCCGGAGCGGCCCGCCTCATCCGCGAGGTCCGCTCCGCTCTCCATCGCCGCGAACGGGAGCAGTTGCTGGCCCGCCGGGCCGCCGCCGCAGCCATCGAGACCGAGCTGAAGACCACCGTCGCCGGGCTGCTGCTGCACTCCCAACTGGCCCTCAACGGCAGCGAGGCGGCCTCTCCCATCGCCGAACGGCTGCGCATGGTGGCCGACCTGGCCGGCAGCCTCCGCCAGCAGTTGAGCGCGCCTCAGCTCACCCGCACCGATACCGCCGCCTGACCACCTGCGGTGGGGCCATCTGCCTGCGGCCACCTGCGGTGGGGCCATCTGCCTGCGGCCACCTGCGGTGGGGCCATCTGCCTTCGGGCGCCTGCGGTGCGGCCAGTTGCCTTCGGCTCGCTCCGCGCCAGAAAAAAGGCGCGGCTCCGGCTCTGCCGGCCGGTCTGCACAAGGACGTAGGCAAGCAGGCAAGGAAAAGTTTATTGCGTTGCACGCGCATCGCCGGGGCGACCGTTGCCCCGGCGTCTTTTTCCACCCCGAGTCTTCTTCCCCGCAATCAATCGGCGGTCGAGGACGCTCCTCATGAACCCTGCCTGCCAGACGCCGCAAACCTCTTTCGCCTCTTCCATCAGGCCCACAGTCCCGCGGCCCCGGTACCAGGCAAGCCCGGAATCCATCCTCAATCTACCGCTGCGCCCGAGCTGCCGCCACACTCCACATTCACACTCACACTCCACACTCACACTCACACTGCACACTGCCTCCAACACACGCGCCGCGCGCCAGCCGCCGCAGCCGCCGATCCTCCGCAATGACATAAGCTGGTATCAACATGAAAGATTCCGCCGTTCTGCTCATCGACTGCCCGGATCAAAAGGGCCTGGTGGCCCGCGTCTCTTCGCTGCTCTACGAGGGCGGCGCCAACATTCTCCACGCCGACCAGCACCAAGACCACGGCATGGGCCTGTTTTTCATGCGCGTCGAGTGGGCCCTGGACGGCGCTGGAGACGCGCCAGACCTCCCGGCGGCAGCGGGAGAAGCCTTCGACCTCGAAAAATTCAAGACCGCCTTCGCGCCGCTCGCTGCCCAACTCGGCATGAGGTGGAAACTGACCACGGCGGCGCGTCGGCCCAGGGTGGCGCTGTTCTGCTCCCAATACCTGCACTGCATGGCCGACCTGCTACACCGCTGGCGCACGGGCGAGCTCTTGTGCGAGATTCCAGTCATCGTCTCCAATCACCGGGCTGTCGAAAACCTGGCCGGATTCTACGGGATTCCCTTCGAATACATCGAGGTCAAGGCGGCCACCCGCGCCGAATCCGAGGCCCGGCAGCTCGAAGTGCTGGCCCGGAACAACATCGAACTGGTGGTGCTGGCCCGCTATATGCAGATCCTCTCCCCGGCTTTCGTCTCCCGCTATCCGGCCGCCATCATCAACGTGCACCACTCGTTTCTGCCCGCCTTCACCGGGGCCAAGCCCTATCACGCGGCCCACGCCCGGGGCGTCAAGCTGATCGGCGCCACCAGCCACTATGTCACCGAAATCCTCGACGACGGGCCCATCATCGAGCAGGACGTGGCCCGCATCTCGCACCGCGAGCAGGTGGAGGACTTGGTCGCCCGCGGACGCGACCTGGAGCGCATCGTCCTCTCCCGCGCCGTCCGCTGGCACCTGGACCGCCGCATCCTCTGCTACGGCAACAAGACGGTGGTGTTTGACTGAGACAGTGGTCAGTGAACAGTGGTCAGTTGTCAGTTGTCAGTAAAGGCGTGACGGACCAGTAAGAATCCAACCCGGTAGACCAATAAAAATCCAAAAAGAGACCCAGGCCGCGGCCTGGGTCTCTGAAGCGCCTCACATGCGGGTTGGTTCAGTTGCTGAACAGCAGGATGCCGGCGGGCTTTTCTTCGCCAGTCGTGTCGTCAGTGGCGCTGACCGGGCGATAGAAGAGCTGGTTGGCCTCCAGGTAAACCTCCAGGAAGGCCGGCCGCGCGGTGATTTGCCCGGCGATCAGCGCTTCCGACAAGGGGTCCTCGACGTAGCGCTGCAACGCTCTGCGCAGCGGCCGCGCGCCGTAGCTGCGATCCACCAGGGTCTTGTCGAGAATCCACTTCTTGGCTTCCTCGGTCACCGAGATGGTGATCGACTTCTGGGCCAGGTTGGCGTTCAAACTCTGCACCAGCAACTCGACAATCTGGATCAGGTCCGCGTCCGACAGCGACTGGAAGAGAATCACTTCGTCCAGGCGGTTGAGGAACTCGGGGTTGAAGGTCTTCTTGACCTCCTGCTTGACCAACTCCTCGATCTTGTCCGAGACAATGTCTTCGCGGTCGCTCTGGAAGCCGAGGCCCGCCTTCTTCATCAGGTGCCGCGCCCCGATGTTCGAGGTCATGATGAGGATGGTGTTCTTGAAGTCGACGGTGTTGCCCAGGCCGTCGGTCAATTGGCCATCTTCAAACACCTGCAACAGGATGTTGAACACATCCGGGTGCGCCTTCTCGATCTCGTCCAGCAGGACGACGGAGTAGGGCGAACGCTTGACCCGCTCGGTCAACTGGCCGCCCTCCTCGTAGCCCACGTACCCCGGAGGCGAGCCGATCAACTTCGAGACCGAATGCTTCTCCATGAACTCCGACATATCAAAGCGGATCAGCGCCTTGTCGGACCCAAAGAGGAATTGAGCGAGTGTCCGGGCCATCTCCGTCTTGCCCACGCCCGTGGGCCCCAGGAAGAGGAAACTGCCAATGGGCCTGTGCGGGCTCTTGAGCCCCGCGCGCGAGCGGCGGATGGCGCGGGCCAGGGCCGAGATCGCCTTGTCCTGCGAGATGACCCGCTTGTGCAGCTCTTCTTCCACGCGCAGCAGCTTCTGCGTCTCTTCTTCCTTGATGCTGGTCACCGGCACGCCGGTCCAGCGGCTGACCACGTCTTCAATGTCCTCGCGGCTCACGATGCCCGAGGCCGAGTCGTCGAGGTGGTACTTGTCGCGCAGGCCGCGCAGGTTCTCGCGCTCCTTGCGCTCCTCGTCACTGTAGAAGCGGGCCTTCTCGAATTCGTGGTTGGCGATGGCCGAGTCCATGCGGTGCACAATGAACTTGATGCGCTTCTGGACTTCGGTAATCTCCTCCGGCAGCGAGGTCTGGCGCAGCTTCACGCGAGCCCCGGCCTCGTCGATCAAGTCAATCGCCTTGTCGGGCAGGAAGCGGTCCGGGATGTAGCGGTTGGAGTGCGAAACCGCGAACTCCACCGCGTCGTCCGTGTAGCTGACCGCGTGGAATTTCTCGTAGCGGTCCTTGATGCCCATGATGATCTTGATGGCGTCGGCCTCGTTGGGCGGCGGCACCTTCACGGCCTGGAAACGCCGCTCCAGCGAGCGGTCCTTCTCGATCGACTTGCGATATTCCGCGGGGGTGGTGGCCCCGATGCACTGGATCTCGCCCCGCGAGAGCGCCGGCTTCAGGATGTTGGCCGCGTCCAGCGAGCCCTCGGCCGAGCCCGCGCCCACCAGGGTGTGCAGCTCGTCGATGAAGACGATGGAGTTCTGATTCTCCATCAGCTCCTTCATGATGGTCTTCAGCCGCTCCTCGAACTGGCCGCGGTACTTGGTCCCGGCCACGATCAGCGAGAGGTCCAATCCCAGCACCCGCTTGTCGGCCAAAAAGCTCGGCACTTCGCCGTCGGCAATGCGCTGCGCCAGGCCCTCCACGATGGCCGTCTTGCCCACGCCCGGCTCGCCGATCAGCACCGGGTTGTTCTTGGTGCGGCGGCAGAGAATCTGAATCACGCGCTCCAGTTCGCCGTCGCGGCCCACCAGCGGATCCAACTGGCCATCCATGGCGGCCTGCGTCAGATCGCGCGAGAACTCGGCCAACAGGCTCGATTCGCGCTGGCGCGGCTGTTGCTGCGCCGGCTTCTCCTGCGTCACGCGGGCCAGCTCCTCGCGAATCAGCCCCAGCTTCAAGCCGCGCTCCTGCAGAATCTCCGACGCAAAGCACTTCTCTTCGCGCAGCAGGCCCAGCAACAGATGCTCGGTGCCAATGTGCTTGTGTCCCAGCCGCTCGGCCTCTTCGGCCGCATAGGCCAGCACCCGCTTGCACTCGTTTGAGAGCGGCAGGTCCACCGACGTCGAAACCTTTTCGCGGATGGTGGTGTGCGCCTCAATCTGCTTGCGGATCGACTCGATCGAAGCATGGGAGCGCAAAAAGCGGTTAGTCAACGCCTTGTCCTCGCGCAGCAGACCGAGCAGAAGGTGCTCAGTCTCGATATAGGGCGACCCAAACTGGCTGGCCTCATACCGCGCGAAGAAGATCACACGCCGTGCCTTCTCCGTATAGCGTTCGAACATGGTTACTCTCCCTTGTCAGGACTATCGGCCAAAGTAGCCGTCCGGTTCAGTGCCGGCCTCGGTTCCTGGGCGCGCGCCCTTGTTTCAACTACGCTGCCTGAGCAAGCCTGAAAACGTATCCCCTGCTCCGAACAGCCGATCCAGATGGCGCCGGCTCCGCTTTCGCCGGAAGGCCCTCGCAATAAAAAACGGCAAGGACACCCATCCGCCCATTTCAGCCTGCAAAAAACTTCTTTTTTCGAGGCTGCATACAGTTAAGACTCTCTGAATGCCCGTAACGGTGCTTTTTTCTAGGCAAAGATTCCGGTCGGCGCATCTCCGGCTGGAATCGCGACCAGCCGGCCGCTTTCAAGCCGCAGCGCGCGTCCGCACGCGTGGGCCAGATCCATGTTGTGCGTCACCAGAATCGAGGTGAGGCCATGCGTACGGTGCAAACGCGCAATCAGCTGAAAGACGCGCTGCGCGGTGGTTTCGTCCAGGTCGCCGGTAGGCTCGTCGGCCAGCAGCAGCCGAGGGCTGTTCACCAGCGCGCGAGCCAGCGCCACGCGCTGCTGCTCACCGCCTGAAAGCTCGCCCGGCCTGTGTGCACCGCGATCTTCCAATCCGACCTCCTCCAGCCAATGCGCCGCTGTCTTCAGTGCCTCGCTGAGGGGAACTCCACGGGCAATCAACGGCATAGCCACGTTTTCCTCGGCCGTAAACTCGGGCAGAAGATAGTGGAACTGCCACACGTAGCCGATCTCGCGATTGCGGAAGGCCGCGGCCTGCCGCGCGTTGAGCGCAGCCACATTGGTTGAGGCGCAGTATACCGAGCCGGCGGTGGGCGCGTCGAGAGCGCCGAGCAAGTGCAGCAGCGTGCTCTTCCCAGCTCCGGACTGGCCCACAATGGCCACCATCTCGCCCGGCTCCACGCGCAAATCCAGGTTACGGAACAGCGTCAGCTCGCCGCGCGCCGTGCGATAGATCTTTTCAAGGTTTTGGACCAGAACCACCGGAGATTCCGCGCCGTCAACCCGCGCGTCTGGTTCCCGCTCGGAGCGGGGACTCTGAAGGGCAGCCGCTGAGATGGATTCAGTCATCCGATTACCTCCAATTTTACTCGACCAAGCCCTGAGGATCGGCTAAAGAGCCGCGCGAGATGGGGCAAAGCGCTCCTCCCAAGATCGTTTCCCTCCCAGATTCAGTGGGTTAAGAGTCAATAGAAGCCAATTAATCGAAGCGGGACAATCCCGATAAGCATGGAAACTCCCGTGCCCCATCCTTTCGGCAGTTTCATCGCCGAAAGGGTGGGAAAGTACGAACCCCGCCAAGCCAGCATCACTGCCATCCCGCCCTCGCGCCAGAAGCAAGGCGCAAGGACGGGGCACGGGAGATTTATGGCTGGTCGAGACTATGGCTTGGGAAGCGCCGATGGGTTCAAGCGCGCAATGCGACCCTTTGGGCCGACGACAAAAGGCAGCGAGAGAGCGTTCCAGTTGCCGTCGTCAAGCGGCTGCCACGTGCGGCCATCGTCGCGGGAGATGTCGGAACCATTAGTGCCGGCGGTGATCCAGAGCTCTTCCGGCTCGGACCATTGCACGGAGCTGCGGTAGCCGTGGGGTGGGGTGGCGGAGGCGGTCCAGTGGAGACCACCGTCTGCGGTCCAGGCCGCTGTGCCGGTCGAGTCGTTGGGTTTGGTGTAATCGCCCCCGGCAATGACCTCAGCCCGAATGCCGCCGTTTTGGTTCATGGCCCACCCAAGAGAGAAGACACCTCTGCTTCCTCCGTTGCTTGGAATCGCAGTACCTTCAGGCGCGTCCCAATCCCAGCCATCGTGACACTGAGGCTTGATAGACGAAGAAGCCGGACTGCAAATAGTGCCAAAACTGGCGAAATATACCTCAGCAGAGCCTCCGGCATTCGCCACTGCCTCAATGGAATACGGATGCTCAGGACGCAGCATAAGACATGAATTACTCGCGGCAAAGAATCCCGCATTCTGCTGCCCCACTTTGAGGCCGTCGTCGTCATTGAAAGGATGCCATCTTTCACCACCATCATCTGTCATTCGCGCATATAGCTTGCCACTAACTGAATCGCCGATGAGCACTCCTTTGGCACGATCAAAGAACCGCACCGCATCCCAGAATCCATCTTTGTCTGGATTCTTGAAGACGAGTTTCCACGTCTTACATCCATCGGTTGTTTTGTAGAGGCGGCTCTTCTCCCCCGGCCCTGACGCCATCACAATCGCCGTCTCCGCATCCCAGGCCTGCACGCCGCGAAAGTCCAGCGTTGCACCGTCTTTCTCGCCATCGGGAATAGCGCAGCGCTCCCAATGCACGCCGCCGTCCGTCGTCTTGAGCACAGTGCTACCAGTCCCGCTGGCCCACGCGATCTGGCCATCGACCGAGTGAATCCCGCGCAAGCTGGCCGTGGTGCCTGAGTCGTGCATCTGCCACACGACGTTAGAGGCCGCGGCAGCGGGTCCCTGTGCATGGACAGGCCGCAGCGCAGGCACGGTGCTCAGGGCAACAACTGCGGCAGTGAATACGAGCGCATGAGCGCGCCAGAAGGTATGGCGAAGTTTGGCAACCTGCATGGCCAGCAGTATACGGCGGCCACAGATCTGTGCGAACAACTCTCTGGCACAGCGCATCGCCATTGCTCACTCTCCGGCCGTCCTTTTCTCATGCACTGCTTCATGAACTGGGACAATGCGCCGATAGCAATGGCAAGGGTCACAGCATGCACGGTATGGCTGTCGATACCATGGAGGCCATCCGTGAATAACAAATTCCTGCGGCTTTTCTCACTCTGTATCGTTGTCATGAGCTTGCTTTCGGCAGGCGTATCGGCGCAGCAATCCGCCGCCCAACAGTTCTTCGGCCACAACGCAGCGGTCGCCAAGGTGCAGCCAACCTGGTTCACGCCCGTGATGCAGGCCGATCCGCGCCTGGTGCAGTACTACCGCTTTTCCTTCTCGAACGAGTTCGGCTCGACGAAGACGCAGACCACCAACTACGGCAACGGCCGTGGCGGTGGCGTTATCGGCTGGAACCGCTTCGAATTCGACGTTGTCCCCGCGCCATTCATCCAGCACAACTCGGCCACTACGGACGGAGCCGGCGATACCTCGTTACTGGTCAAGGCTCGGCTCCTCTCCTCGCCCTCTGACAAGGGCAACTACATTCTTACCGCCATCGGCAGCCACAGCTTTGCCACCGGCACGGCACTGAACGGCGCGCGCACTGACACCTGGACGGCCACGCTGGCCGGCGGCAAGGGCCTGGGCAAAAAAACCGTCGTAGAATCCACGCTGGGCGGAACCCTGCCCACCGGAAAGATTGCCGCGCAGGGCCGCTCGATTGCCTGGAGTTCGCTCGTCGGCTACCACGCCACGCCGCACACCTGGCTCGAGCTCGAAGACAACGCCACCTACTACGTTGGCGGCCCGCACGACGGCAAAATGCAGAACTTCATCACCCCGGCTGCCTTCTATATCCTGCGCAAAAAAGCCTGGAAGCCGACACATCCGTTCTTTATCTTTGACTGCGGCATGCAGATGGCGACCTCCGGCTTCCACACCTACAACCACAACCTGCTGCCGGAGATGCGCATTCTGTTCTAGCGCCCTCTGAGATCGCAGGCTGGTCACTTTCCCAAGCGGGCGGCATGGCCACATGCCGCCCGCTTGGTGGACTTAGAGCTGGTCAAACGTGAGGGGTGTCACACCCTTTCCTTCATCGCCATCCATAGACTTGCTTCACCCGCAATGCGCATACGAAACCTCATTTTGACGGCTCTGGCTGTTGCCGCCGCGCTTGAGCCCTGCCACATGGCCGGGCAACAATCGCTCTACCAGCAGATCCGCGCCCACAACACGCGCATGACCGAGGTGCAGCCTAGCTGGATGGCTCCCTTGATCCAGTCGGACAGCCGCTTGAGCCAAGCCATCCGCTTTTCCGTGTCAAACTACACCACCGGCCCGGCCCACCCCATCGACTACGGCAACAACCACGGCATCACCGCCATTGTGCAGCGCCGCCTGCAGTTCGATCTGGACCCCCCGAACTTTGTGCGCAACCACGCCACCGGCCTCTCGGACGGCTTTACCAACCTGGGGGCGCAGGTAAAGGTGCGCATCGCCAGCGGCAACGCCGATCACCACAACTACGCCCTATCGGCAATCCTGTTTCACGGCTTTGCTCCGCGCGCTTATCGCAACTTCGCGCTCAGCTCCTACTATTCGCCGTCCATTGCCGCAGGCAAGGGATTTGGCCGCGTGGCCGTGCTGACCACCGTGGGCGGCTGGCTGCCCACAGCCAAGGTTACCCAGCAAGGCCGCACCATCGACTGGAACCTGACCGGGCAGCTACGCGTGAGCCCTCATGCGTGGATCGATGTTGAAAACAACTTCACGCACTTTCTGGGCGCCTCCATCGACGGCCACACCCAGAACATGATCACGCCTGCGGCGTTCTACATGATCCGGCGCAAAGGCTGGAAGCCCGAACACGCGGCGTTTGTGGTCGACGGCGGCATCCAGACCGCCACCTCCGGCTTCCACACCTTCAATCACAACGTGATTACGGAGCTGCGCGTGCTGTTCTAGCAGAGTGCGAAGCGACCCATACCCTCTGCGCTAGTATTCGATCTTGTTGGCGACCGTCTGCCAGGCTTCAAAGCTGGCCCAGGCCTCGTCGGCCAGCAGCTGCGCTGAAGCTACCTTGCGCTCCGCCGCCGGCTTGGCCAACTCGCGGTAAAAAACAGCATCGTCAAAGCCAGCACGCGCCGCATCGGCAGCTGAAGCTCCGTAGAAGATGGCGTCCACCCGCGCCCAGTAGGCCGCAGCTAAACACATGGGGCAGGGTTCGCAACTGGTGTAGAGCTGGCAACCGGCCAGCGAGAAGCTGCTCAGCGCGCGCGCGGCCGCGCGGATGGCATTCACCTCGCCGTGCGCGGTGGGGTCGTGCGTGGCCGTCACCGTGTTCACTCCCTCGCCCACAATG
>Ga0302190_10003095_pt1 | contig 10625 bp, 7 predicted proteins | sample II_Bog_E2_3_FD_198784 | JGI IMG/M metagenome (GOLD analysis project Ga0302190, IMG submission 198784) | Peat permafrost microbial communities from Stordalen Mire near Abisko, Sweden - II_Bog_E2_3 | ecosystem: Environmental > Terrestrial > Soil > Wetlands > Peat | place: Sweden: Abisko, Stordalen... | reverse complement strand
GGGCGGCAGTGGTGCCCTACTGTTCGTCGAACTGGTCAACCGCTCGGATATCTTAGCCGAACACGGCTTCCAGATCGCCTATGACACCGAGCTGGAAATCGCCCGCCGGCTGGTCAATCTGCACCGCAGCAGCGACTTCGTCGCCCGTATCGCCGAGGGGCGGTTCTGCATGCTGCTGACCAACACCACCTCACTCCAGGCTCAGACCGTGGCGTTCCGCGTCGCCGGAATCCTGCACGACCTGAACATCCATCCCGAAGGAGTGACCGGAACCATCGTCCCCAGACTGTCCCTGTCCATCGCCGACTTCCCCGGCAAGGGCACACACCCTTCCGAACTGATGGACAATCTGCCCTTGACGCCTGTCGCCGTCTTCAATGGGGCGGAGTAGCCGTCGCGTCTGCCGGACTCGCTCCACTTGCCCCCACCTTGCTGCAACGCTCGCCGACACAGGCATAGTCGCGGCTGACCGGCCCCTGTTCCCCCGGCCCATGCACCGTCACCGTATGATCGCCGGTGCCGGTCACCACCACGGTGCGGCTGAGGATTTCCTGATCATCGGCCCCCAACACCGTCAGACTGGTCTCGCCGACGGCCTTGCCGAACAGAGTGATCAGCGTCGGCTTTTCCACCGTGACGTCGGCGATGGCTGGATTGGCCACGATCACCCGCTGGGCCGGAGCGCTTAAGCGCAGGATTTCCGCCTTATTGACGGTGACGGTCAGCGTCCCTTGGTCGGCAGCCAGGGCGGGCATCGCCCAAAGAGCCGAGGCCGCCAGCAGAACAGCAACAAAACGCATGATCAAAACTCCCCCGGCCTTTATGGCGTCTGGGATGAATCTACCTTATGCTGACCGCCAGCCACAACGGGTTCCCAGGGTGCCAGCCGTCATGATGCCATTCCGCCGCCTCGCCCCCGTCCTGCTCCTGGCGCTTGCCGCCTGCGGCAGCGCCCCAAACAGCGGCAAAAGCCTGCCGGCCACCGCCGACGCCGTCGATGCCTCGTCCCGCGCCGCCGCCCTTTCGGCCGAGGCCAGCGGTGACAACCAGACCGCCGCCGTCAGCTGGCAGGCCCTGTTCGAGCGTCACCCCGAAGATACCGAAATCGCCCTGCATCTGGCCCGCAGCATGCGCTATTCCGGGCAGATCCAACCCGCCACCGACCTCTTGAACCGGGTTATGGACAAGACCGGTCGCAGCGGGCCACTGCTCACCGAGCTTGGCAAAGCCTATCTGGCCGGCGACCGCCTGGGCCTTGCTGTGCGCACCCTGACGGAAGCCGCCGCCCTGTCGCCCGATGATTGGCAAGTCCTCTCGGCCCTGGGCGTCGCCGAAGATTATCAGGGCAACTACGCCGAGGCCCAGGCCGCCTATGCCCGCGCCCTGGTGGCCTCGCCCGACAATCCGGTGATCCTCAATAACCTGGGTCTGTCCCAGGCCCAGTCCGGCCAGTTGGCCCAAGCCCGCGCCACCCTGGAGCGCGCCGCCGATCAGCCCAAGGCCAATTCCCAGGTTCGCCAGAACCTTGCCCTCATCCGCGCCCTCTCGGGCGACATGAGCGGCGCCGAGCGCCTCAACCGCCAGGACCTGCCCCCCGACGCCGTCCGCGCCAATGGGGCTTTTTACCGCTCCTTCAACGGTGCGGCTCATATGGAATAGGGTTGGCCCTTAAGGCTTCGCGGGCGGCTGCGGGGCTGGCTCCGGCGTCCAGCGCATGGGGCATTCGGCGGCGTGACCGTCGCGGACGTCATGCTGCAGGATGCCGCGCTGCTCGTTGGTCATATGGCCGCGCACATCATGCTGGGCGGCGCGCAGGACATAGTTCTGGATGGGGAACTGGTTGGTATCGAAACGAAAGCCCGGGCGGGTGCCGGGGAAGTCGGAACGGCGGATGACCGTACGGATCATCTCGTCATTGTTGAACTTCTTGTCGGCGCCGCGCATGGCGGCATCGATCAACATGGCGGCGTCATAGCCCATGGCGGCATAGAACGAGGCCGGGCGGCCATATTCGCCTTCGAAATCAGACATCATGCGACGGTTGGAGGGCGTATCGAAATCCTCGCTCCAGGGGCCGATGCTGAAGAGGTCCAGGGATGAGGGCGAAGCCCCGGCCAGGATCGATTGATCCAAGGTGATGGCCGGCCCGAACAGGGGAATGGTCTCGCGCAGGCCCTTCTCGTCGTACTGGCGCAGAAAGCTGACGGCCATGCCGCCGGTCTCCAGCAGATAGACGGCATCGGGCTTCTGGCCGACGATCTGGCGCAGTTCCTGGGTGAAGTTCATCTCGCCACGGCGGCTTTGCATGGTGACCACATCGCCGCGAAAGCCCCGGCGGAAGGCATCGGCGGCGACCTGGGCCACGGGGGTGGAGGGCATGGCCAGCAGCACCCGGCGATAACCCTGCCCGGCCATATATTGCCCGGCCTGCTCATGCAGGGTGTCGGACAGCCCGGACAGGGAGAAGACGTAAGAATGACAGTCCTTGCCGGCCATGGCCGGCGGCGGCGAATTGAGGGCGATCAGGAAGGCATGACCGGCATCGGCCATGGGGGCCAGGGTGGCGATAACCTTGGGATCGCTGGAGACCAGGGTGAACTGGGGCCGCAGGTCCCGCTGCAGCTTCTCCATCAGGGAGCGGGCGGCATCGGGGTTATGGTGATCGTCGAACCAGGCCAGCTCGAACTCGACGCCGCCTAAACGCCCGCCCAGATGCTTGACGCCCAGCTTGAAGCCGTCCAGGGAATCCAAAGCCTTATAGGCATCCGGCCCCGACAGCGCGCCGATAAAGGCGACGTTGAGGTCCGAACTGCCCGAGGCCAGGGCGGCGGATGAAGACAGGCCGGCCCCAACGGCCAAAGCCGCCGCGACCAATGTTTTCCACCAACCCTGGATCATGGCTTTGCTCCCTACTTCTTCTTGTTGGCCTTGGCGAAGGCGTCGGCCAGAGCCCCACCAAAGGCATTGCCTGCCGAGGTCTGAGGAGCCGGACGGGGCGCAGGCTTATTGCCGCCCTTATTCCCTGGGGCCGGGCGGCGATCATCGCGGCGGCCACCCTCGGGGCGACCATTGCCATTGGGGACCACTTTGCCAGCGGGCTCGTCCATACGCATGGACAGGGCAATGCGCTTGCGCGGCATATCCACTTCGATGACCTTGACCTTCACCACGTCGCCGGCCTGAACCACTGTGTGGGGGTCCTTGACGAATTTGTCGCTGAGGACCGAGATATGCACCAGCCCGTCCTGATGGACGCCGATATCGACGAAGGCGCCGAAATTGGTGACGTTGGTGACCGTGCCCTCAAGGATCATGCCGGGCTTGAGGTCCTTCAGCTCCTCGACGCCGTCCTTGAAGACCGCCGTCTTGAACTGGCCGCGCGGATCACGGCCGGGCTTTTCCAGCTCGGCGATGATGTCGGTGACGGTGGGAACGCCGAAGCGCTCGTCGGTATAGTCCTTGGGGTCGAGGGAGCGCAGGAACGAGCCGTCGCCGATCAGCTCCTTCAAGGGACGACCGCTGCGGGCGGCGATGCGCTCCACCACCGGATAGGCTTCCGGATGAACCGAGGAACCGTCCAGGGGATTGCTGCCGCCGACGACGCGCAGAAAGCCCGCCGCCTGCTCGAAGGCCTTGGGCCCCAGCCGCTCGACGTTGCGCAGATCATGGCGCGAGGCGAAGGCCCCGTTGGCGTCACGGAAGGCCACGATATTCCGGGCCAGCACCGGCCCCAGACCGGCGACACGGGCCAGCAGAGCGGCGGAAGCGGTGTTGACGTCGACACCAACGCCGTTCACGCAGTCTTCCACCACGGCATCCAGGCTGCGGCCCATCTGGGTCTGATCGACGTCGTGCTGATACTGACCGACGCCAATGGCCTTGGGGTCGATCTTCACCAGCTCGGCCAGGGGATCCTGCAAACGCCGGGCGATAGAGATGGCGCCGCGCACGGTGACGTCCAAAGTGGGGAATTCCTGGGCAGCAATTTCGGAAGCGGAATAAACCGAGGCTCCGGCCTCCGACACCACCACCTTGGACAAGCCAAGCTCGGGGTGGGCCTTCATCAGATCGGCGGTCAGCTTGTCGGTTTCGCGCGACGCCGTGCCATTGCCGATGGCCACCAACTCGGCCTTGAAGCGCCGGGCCAGCGAGGCCAGCTCGCGCAGCGAGCCGTCCCAGTCGTTGCGCGGCGGATGGGGATAAATCACCCCGGTATGAACCACCTTGCCGGTAACATCGATGACCGCCAGCTTCACACCGGTACGGATGCCGGGATCAAGGCCGATGGTGGTGCGCATCCCCGCCGGAGCCGCCAGCAGCAAGCTCTTGAGATTGCGGGCGAAAACATGGATCGCCTCGGTCTCGGCGGCTTCGCGCAGGCGGTTCATCAGCTCGATTTCCAGATGCAGATGAATCTTCACGCGCCAGGCCCAGCGCACCGTCTCTTGCAACCAGACATCAGCGGCGCGGCCACGGTCCTGGATGCGGAAACGCCCGGCGATGCGGCGCTCGCATTCCCCGGCCAGACGCGATCCCTCTTCCTCGTCGGCGGGCTGCAACTTCAGAAGCAGTGCGTTTTCATTGCGACCACGGAACAAGGCCAGGGCGCGGTGGGAGGGGATGGCCTTGATGGCCTCGCGGTATTCGAAGTAATCCGAGAACTTGGCCCCCGTTTCCGCCATCCCCTCGGCCATGCGCGAGATGATGACGGCAGAGTCCCACAGATGTTCGCGCAAAGACCCCAGCAGGTCGGCATCCTCGGCCATGCGCTCCACCAGGATCTGGCGGGCACCATCGAGGGCGGCCTTGATGTCGGCGACGCCCTTGGACTCGTCAACATATTTGGCGGCTTCGGCTTCCGGCGAGAGGGTCGGGTCGCTGATCAGGGACTCGGCCAAAGGCTCAAGCCCGGCTTCCTTGGCGATCTGAGCCTTGGTGCGGCGCTTCTGCTTATAGGGCAGATACAAATCTTCCAGGCGGGCCTTGCTGTCGGCCCCGGCGATCTCGGCGGCCAAGGCGTCGGTCAGCTTTCCCTGCTCGTCGATGGACTTCAGGATGGCGGTGCGGCGGTCTTCCAACTCGCGCAGATAACCAAGCCTGTCCTCCAGCGTGCGCAGTTGGGTATCGTCCAACCCTCCGGTGGCTTCCTTGCGATAGCGCGAGATGAAGGGGACGGTGTTGCCCTCGTCCAACAGGCGGATGGCGGCCTCGACCTGACCGTCGGCGACGGTCAATTCAGAGGCGATGCGGCGGGAAATGCTGGTCATGATCTCCAGACTGGAAAAGACTTATGGGGAAAGCGCACAGGCTTACCCCATCCGGAGCCCCTCCGCCAAGGGGGGATTCCGTATCAGCCATGTTTCAGTCGGCCCCTGCTTCCCCTCGACGCTGAGATGGAAATCCGTTATCTTTGAAAGAGTTTCCGCCTTGAATTCGCCTTACTCACCGGCGATCAAGCTGGAAGGGAATTCCGACTGCCGGTTCCCCCCTTTTAGCGACAGCCCCGTTGGGGCTATGAAAGATTAAGAAGACAAACATGCTGCGCCGCTTTTCGGGTCTTGCCGTTCTGATCGTGATCGTTCTGGGCAACCTGGGTGTATGGTGGCTGATGAACCGACCCGCCACCGACGTGGTCTGGGACGGGCAGATCAGCTCGATCTCGTTCAGTTCCTTCCGCAAGGACGACGATCCCTTCCAGAACAAATATCCGCCGCTGGAATCCGTCGACAAGGATCTGGCCCTGGTCGCCACGAAGGTGAAGGCCATCCGCCTTTATAATTCGTCGGAAACCAACGACCAGGAAATCCCCGCCCTGGCCGCCAAACATGGCCTGACGGTCATGGCCGGCGCCTGGATCCGCGGCGCTTTGGCCGAGCCGAATCTGCGTCTGGACAAGCAGCCCGGTCAGATGAACCCCGACGAATTGAAGGCCTATCAGCTGCAGATGGCGGCCCTGACCTCCAACGAGCAGGAAATCGACGGCGCCATCGAAATGGCAAGGGCCAATCCCAACGTCACCCGCATCATCGTCGGCAACGAAACCATCTATCGCGGCGAAGCCACGGTGAGCCAACTGATCCGCTATATGCAGCGGGTTAAGGCCAAGGTCCGCCAGCCGGTCTCAACCGCCGAGCCGTCCTATGTCTGGCTGTCCCACCCCGAGCTGGTGCGCGAAGCCGACTTTATCGCCCTGCACGTCCTGCCCTATTGGGAAGGCATCCCGGTGAATGACGCCGTGGATTACGTCATGGGCGAAGTCCAGGCGGTGAAGAACATTTATCCCGACAAGCCGATCCTGCTGGCCGAAGTGGGCTGGCCGTCCGCCGGCAAGGGCCGTCAGCAGTCCGAGCCTTCGGTGATCAATCAGGCCGGATTCCTGCGCCGCTTCCTCAATCAGGCCACCGAGACCGGCCTCGACTACAACGTCATCGAAGCCTTCGATCAGCCTTGGAAGCGCTCCTTCGAATGGACTGTCGGCACCCACTGGGGTGTCTGGGACGCCGATCGCAACCCGAAATTCTCCATGAGCGAGCCGGTGCTGGAGATCAAGCAGTGGCCCATGCAGGCCCTGACCGCCAGCCTGATCGCTCTGCTGCCGCTGTCCTGGCTGCTGTTCAACTGGAAGCATCTGAAGACCGGCGGCAAAGTCTTCTACGCCATCCTGGTGCAGTTCTCGGTGTCGCTGATGGTCTGGACCGGATCGGTGCCGATGATCCGCGACTTCGCGCCTTCGACGGAACTGATGTATTCGGTGATGATGCCGGCCCAGTTCATCTTGCTGGTGGTGGTCTTGATCGCCGGCTACGAGATGACCGAGCTGACCTGGGCCCGCCAACCCCGGCGCGGCTTCACGCCTGAGACCTCGCCCAAACCCACCCGCTTCCCCAAGGTCTCGCTGCATCTGCCCTGCTATAACGAGCCGCCGGACATGCTGATCCAGACTCTAGACAGCGTGAATGCCCTGGATTACCCCAACTTCGAAGTGCTGGTGATGGACAACAACACCCGCGACCCGGAAGTCTGGAAGCCTGTGCAGGAGTATTGCGCCAAGCTGGGCGACCGCTTCAAGTTCTACCATCTGGGCAAATGGCCGGGGGCCAAGTCGGGGGCTTTGAACTTCGCCCTGACCCAGACCGACCCGGACGCCGAGGTTATCGCCGTCATCGATTCCGACTATCAGGTCGAAACCGACTGGCTCTCCACCCTGGTTCCCTACTTTGAAAATCCCAAGGTGGGCTGGGTGCAAGCACCTCAGGATCACCGCGAATGGGACCATGACCTGTTCAAGGAATGCATCAACTGGGAATATGCCGGTTTCTTCGACATCGGCATGGTGGCGCGTAATGAAGACAACGCCATCATCCAGCATGGCACCATGACCCTGATCCGCCGTTCGGCCCTGGAAGACACCGGCAAATGGTCGGAATGGACCATCACCGAAGACGCCGAGCTGGGCCTGCGCCTGCTGGAGCATGGCTATGAGGCTGTCTATCTGTCCCACCGCTTCGGCCACGGCCTGACCCCGGATAACTTCACCGCCTACAAAAAGCAGCGCTTCCGCTGGGCTTATGGCGCGGTGCAAATCCTAAAGGGTCATTGGCGCGCCCTGATCCCCTTCAAGAACACCGGCCTGACCGCCAGCCAGAAATATCACTTCGTCACCGGCTGGCTGCCCTGGTTCGCCGATGCCTTCTATGTGCTTTTCACCATTCTGTCGGTCTTCTGGACCATCGGTCTGGTGGTGGCTCCGCGCATCTTCGACTTCCCGCTGGCCATCTTCGTGCTGCCCACCGTCGGCGTCTTCGTCGCCAAGCTGGTGCATCACCTGTTCCTTTATTCCACGCGGGTGAAGTGCAACTGGCGGCAGCGCATCGGCTCGGCCATCGCCGGCATGGGCCTGACCTTCTCTATCGGCAAGGCCATGTGGCAGGGCGTCTTCACCAAGACCATCCCCTTCCTGCGCACCCCGAAGTGCGAGGATAAGGCCGCCTGGACCGCCGGCTTCATGATGGCCTCGGAAGAGACCGTGCTGATGCTGTCCCAGTGGTTCTGCGCCATCCTGATCCTGTCGGTGAAGGGCTGGCACGACATCGACGCCCGCATGTGGGCACTGGTGCTGGGGGTGCAATCCATCCCCTATGCGGCGGCCCTGACCACCGCCATGATCTCGGCTCTGCCGACCGAGGACTTCATGAAGCGCCTCAACCGCAAGAACAAGGGCCATCCGCCCATGGCCGCCACTCCGGCCGAATGACCCGATGAGCAGCTTTAGATCAACGGTCATTCCCCTCCATCGCCCCCTGCCGCCAGTCCTGGCGGCGGGGGCTTTCTTGAAGAATACCCTTTGCTGCATCGAAGGCTGCCAGGCCGTCCTGACCCCGGCCATCGGCAATCTGGACAGCGCCGACTCCATCAAGCATTTCGAGGCTGCCGCCGAAGGGCTGATGGCCGAGATGGCGGCTCCACCAGAGCTTTTCGCCCACGATCTGCATCCCGACTTCTATTCCAGCCGCTGGGCCCAGGGGCAAAAGGCGCCATCCTTGGCCGTGCAGCATCATCACGCCCATATCGCCGCCGTCGCCGCCGAACATGGCCATGACGGCCCGATCATCGGGCTGGCCCTGGATGGCTTCGGCCTTGGCCCCGGCAATCAAAGCTGGGGCGGCGAGCTTTTGTGGGTCGACGGCCCCGACTTCCGCCGCCTCGGCCATCTGGCGATCATGCCCCAGCCGGGAGGCGACATCGCCGCCCGTGAGCCCTGGCGCATGGCCTCGGCCATTCTGCATCGCCTGGGCCGCAGCGGCGAAATCCCCGAGCGTTTCGCCGCCCATGCCGCCGCCGCCATGCTGCCGAAGATTTTGGACAAGGGCCTGAACAGCCCCCTGACCTCCAGCGCCGGACGGCTGTTCGATGCCGCCTGCGGCCTGTTAGGAGTCTTTCCCGTCGCCGAATTCGAGGGCCAAGCCCCCATGGCCCTGGAGGCCATGGTTACCGCGCCCCGCATCCTGACCGGCGGCTGGAGCCTGGAAGATGGCGTCCTCGACTGCCTGCCCCTGATGGAAAGCCTGATCGGGCGAGACGCCGCAGACGGAGCCGACCTGTTCCACGGCACTCTGATCGCCGCCATGACCGACTGGGCCGCCCAAGCCGCCGAGGCTTTCAGCATTCCCCAGATCGCCCTGGGCGGCGGCTGCTTCTTCAACAAGGTGCTGCGCGAAGGCCTGATCGCCTCGCTGGAGGCCGCCGGCCTGGAGCCCATGCTGCCGCGTCTGGCCTCGCCCGGTGATCCCGGCGTCAGTCTGGGCCAAGCCTGGATCGCCGGTCTGACCGCAGACAGATCTTTATGAACTATTTGGCCTGATGGACGAGCGCAAATCCCTGGCGGTCAGGCTGTCCTGTTTCTACGCCGCCGTCTTTGCCGTGATCGGCGTGCAATTGCCCTTCTGGCCGCTGTATCTGAAGGCCAAGGGCCTTGATCCCAGCGACATTGGCCTTTTGATGGCCGCCGCCTTTTTCGTCAAAATCCTGACCAATCCCCTGGTCGGCCATGTGGTGGACCGCAAAGGCGAACGTCGCCGACCCATGCTGTTCATGGCCGCCGCCGCCGTATTGCTGACCATGCTATTCCAGCCGGCGGAGGGGTTCCTGCAGTTGCTGGCCGTGACCTTGCTCACCGCCGCCAGCTTCACCGCCCTGATGCCTCTGGGCGACAGCCTGACCATGTATAGCGCCGTCGCCCATAAGCTGGATTATGGCCGCATCCGCCTGTGGGGCAGCCTGGCCTTCATCGCCACCGCCACCCTTGGCGGCTCGCTGCTGGTGGATGCTCCTCGCGCCGCCATCCTTTGGGCCTGCGTCATCGGTCAGGCAGCCACCTGGTTGGCCGTGCGCGGGCTGCCCGATGTCCGGCCCCAGCAGGCTAAGGACCAAAGCCACGCCTCGATCCGCCCGCTGCTGACCGATAAAGGCTTCCTGCTATTCCTGGCCGCCACCAGCATGACCCAGGTCAGCCACATGATCTATTACGGCTTCGCCACCCTGCATTGGCAAGAGGCTGGCATTCCGGGCTGGGTCATCGGCAGCCTGTGGGCCGAAGGGGTGATCGCCGAGGTGGTGTTGTTCGCTTTCGGTAACAAGGTGGTGGCCCGCTTCGGGCCGGTGCGGCTGATCGCCTTTGGCGCGGCGGCGGGCGTGGTGCGCTGGACAGTTTTGTCCATGACCACCGATCCCTTGCTGCTGGCCTCGGTGCAGTTCCTGCACGCCTTTACCTTCGGCGCCACCCATCTGGGAGCCATGCATTTCATCAACCGCAATACCCCGCCAGGACTGTCGGGCCGGGCCCAAGGCATCTATGCCTCGGTGGCCAACGGCATCGTTCCCGGAACCGCCATGCTTGTGGCCGGTCGGCTCTATCAGACCTATGGCGGGCTATCGTTTCTTGGGATGACCATCGTCGCCGGGGTCGGCCTGCTGTTAGCCCTCAGGCTTAAGAAGACCCGCGCCTAAAGAAATTCACCAGCGGCTTGGTGGCCGCCGTGGTGACCAAAGTGCCGCAGATCATCGCCGAGAAGCAGGCGGGAGAGATGATCCCCGCCCCTTTCAGCATGGTCAGAACCACGATCTCC
>Ga0302190_10003093_pt1 | contig 10627 bp, 13 predicted proteins | sample II_Bog_E2_3_FD_198784 | JGI IMG/M metagenome (GOLD analysis project Ga0302190, IMG submission 198784) | Peat permafrost microbial communities from Stordalen Mire near Abisko, Sweden - II_Bog_E2_3 | ecosystem: Environmental > Terrestrial > Soil > Wetlands > Peat | place: Sweden: Abisko... | reverse complement strand
TGAACACCGTCACGGTAACCCACCACTTTACCGCCTCGCCGGAGCGGGTCTTCGACGCATGGCTCGATCCCCAAACCGCCGGCAAATGGCTCTTCGCCACACCCACCGGCCAGATGGTTCGCGTCGAGATCGATGCCCGCGTCGGCGGCCTCTTCGTCCTCGTCGACCGCCGCAACGGCGAAGAAGTGGAGCACACCGGCGAATATCTTGTGATCGATCGCCCGCGCCGCCTGGTCTTCACCTTCGGCGTGCCCAAATACTCACCGCTCTTCACCGAGGTGACCATAGACATTGCGCCCTCGGCCTCAGGCTGCGATCTCACGCTCACCCACACCGGCGTGTTGAATGAGTATGCGGAAAGCACCGTGAAAGGTTGGAACGGCATTCTGGACAGGCTCGACCATCAAATTGCCGGGAGCAGTCTTCCAAATAAATAAGCCGATCAAATGAGACCAGGGGGAAGCCGCCCTAATCCCTGTTCCCTGTTCCCTGTTCCCTGCCCTTCTACTCTTCCGGCTTCCACACATAAGCGCCGGTCTGCGGCAGCCCGATGTGCGCCAGCACCCGATAGACAAACTGCCGCGCCATCTCCGTTGAATCGTGCGGCCTGTTATAAAACGCGGGAATCACCGGGAAGATCACCGCGCCCGCCTCGGCCGCCAGCGTCATGTTGCGCAGATGAATGCGGTTGAAAGGCGTCTCGCGCACGCACAACAGCAGCGGCCTGCGCTCCTTGAGCGTCACATCCGCCGCGCGCGCAATCAGCGAGTTGGCCAGCCCATTCGCAATCGCCGCCAGCGTCCCCATCGAGCACGGCAGCACGATCATTCCATTCGACGGATGGCTGCCGCTCGCAATCGCCGCGCCAATGTTGACGTCCGCGTGCTGCACGGTTTTCTTCGGCGTCGCGTCCAGCAATTTTTCCAGAAGATCGTTGCGCCCGCTCACGCCCAGCTCCTCCGCCATCACCCGCAGCGAATTCTCTGACGCTACAAAATGCACGTGCGCCACGCGCTCATCCGCCTCCAGCGCACGCAGCAACTCGCGGCCAAACACCGCGCCGGAAGCGCCGGTCAAAGCGACAGTCAGATTGAAGCCATTCACGCGCGAGTTCCCTTTCTCACTCTTCCAACAACTTCACGGCTTCGCAACCACGGTCTTTTTCGTGTACGTGGTGAGAAACAGCTTGGTCCAGTTGTCGCCGTTTTTCATCTCGACCATGTAGGTCAACGTGCTCGCGGAAGGATTCTCATACGTAGCGCGCAGCAGCGGACCCGGCGCGGCCGGATCGCTCATCAGCACAAGCTTGTTGCCCGTCAGGTCTCCAGTCAATGCTGTCGGGTGGTACGAAGTGTCGTTGAACCACCATGCCGTGTACTTCTGCGTCTTCGCGTCGAACGAGATAAAGTGGCGCGTGTCCGTCGGCTTGCGCCCCGGCAGCGTCGTTGAAAGCATTTCGCAAATGTACTTGTTGGCAATGCCCAACTCGACGCGATCGGTGGCATCGCCCACCATCGCCGGGCCTCCTCCGGTATCGAAATCCTGCTTCCCCGCCCAGTCGCCCTGCATGAAAGACAGCTTGCCCAAAGCATCCGCGGGCTGGACGCTCTGTTGCTGGCTGTATGCCAGCGAACCACTCATTGCCACACCACTCACCGCCACTGTACTCACGGCAAGGAGAGCGCAGATGAGAACCTTCATAGTGACCTCCCATTCAATCTACGGAATTCAACCTGAGCGCACCTTGATCCTTAGCGAACTTCGCTGCTCGCTCTGCTCTTACATCCCAGCCTGCTGCAATGCGAGAACAATCTGCGCATATTCCTCTGAGTCTTCCAGCATCACAAACCGCCGCATCTCGTCCAGTGCCTGCTGACGCTCATCCGCGCCCCATAGCACGCGAAAGAACAGCAGGGAAACCCTCTCCGATCGCGGCGACAACTGCACAGCAACTTTACCGTGTTCAATCGCGTCGCGATAGCGGCCGCCCCGCGAAAGCACCCAGGCCAGATATCCATGCGCCAGCGCTTCTTTTGGAAACTCCGCAACCAGCGACACCATCTTTTCCGTCGCCAGCGCCGTCTGATCGTCCGCCTCGAGCTCAACCACCTGGCTGATCGTCTCGAAAACCTTCGCGTGCGTCTCCTCAGTCAAATCGCTCATCGCTGTTACTCGCCCAGCACGCGCCTGAAGATCGCGTTCACATTACCCAGTTGCCGCGTGTAATCGAACGTCCGCGCCAGCTTCTCTTCACTCAGCAGCGCGGTGATCGCCGCATCCTGGGCAACCTCATCGCGGAAAATAAGATCCTCTTTCCACGACTTCATTGCGTGCGCCTGCACCAGTCGATAAGCGTCCTCACGCATCATGCCCGCCTCGGCCAGATCCAGCAGCAGTTGCCCACTGAAGATCAACCCGCCGGTGCTTTCGAGATTCTTCTTCATCCGCTCCGGATACACCAGCAGCCGGTCAATCAGGTCCGCGGTTTTCGCCAGCAGATAATCCACCAGGATGGTCGAGTCGGGAAAGATGACGCGCTCAACCGACGAGTGCGAGATGTCCCGCTCATGCCACAGCGCCACGTTCTCAAACGCCGCCTGCGCATTGCCGCGCAGCACGCGCGCCAGGCCGCTGATTTGCTCGCTCGTAATCGGGTTTTTCTTATGCGGCATAGCCGACGAGCCCTTCTGCTTCTCGCTGAAGTACTCCTGCGCCTCGCGCACCTCGGTCCGCTGCAGGTGCCGCACCTCCAACGCAATCTTGTCCAGCGTGCTGCCAACAATCGCCAGCGTTGAAATGTACGCCGCGTGCCGGTCGCGCTGAATCACCTGCGTCGCCACCGCAGCCGGCTTCAATCCCAGCCGCTCGCAGATTCTCTCTTCATGCTCGGGCTTGAGATGACCGAACGTCCCCACCGCGCCGGAGAGCTTGCCCACGCGCATGTCCTCGGCTGCGGCGTCGAAGCGGACAATGTTGCGCTCCATCTCCGCATACCAGTTCAGCAGTTTCAGCCCAAACGTCGTCGGCTCCGCATGGATCCCGTGCGTGCGTCCAATGGTCGGCGTGTGCTTGAACTCGATCGCTCGTCGCCGGAGCACTGCCAGCAGCGCCGCCAGCCCCGCGGAAATCAGCGCCGACGCCTCCTTGATTTGCAGCGCCTGCGCGGTGTCCACAATGTCGTTGGAAGTCAGCCCGTAGTGCAGCCACCTTGACTCAGCTTCGAGCCCCTGGGCCTTCAGCGTCTCAGCAACCGCGGTTGTGAAAGCGATCACGTCATGCTTCACCTCCGCCTCGATCTCCTGAATGCGCGCCACGGAAAAGCTGGCCTTCGCGCCAATCGCCTCTGCCGCCGCGGCAGGAATCACGCCGTCCTCGGCCAGCACAGTGCTCGCCGCCGACTCCACCTTGAGCCAGCAGTCGTATTTGTTCTCTTCCGTCCAGATCCGGCCCATCCCGGCGCGTGTATAGCGTTCAATCAACGGGGAAACTCCTCTTCAGGGCCGCACTCGCGCGCCCAGCGCCAACACTTGATTGTAGAAGAGAACGAACGTATTGTGGTGAGTCTGGAGTTCATCCCATAAAATGAACCGTCATCCTGAGCGATCGGGGCCCCAAACGTCCTTCAGTTTGGGGGTGGTGAGCCGAAGGATCTGCTTTTGTCTTTCGTGAGTTCTACAATACATTTCAGACTCAGAACCTAGCCCCGAGGAATTCCCAACCGTTCGTGCAGCTCGTCAAAAAGCAGCCCGCGGCCCGGCTTGTACGGCTGAAACCACACCCCGTCGATCACCAGTTGCGGAATCGCCCGTTTGCCCACGTGCCGCATCACCTCGTCCGAAGCCGCCGGGTCCTGGTCCACGTTGATCTCGGTATAGGTAATCCCGTGGGTGTCGAGAAACTGCTTCGCCGCCCGGCAATCCCTGCACCACCCCGCCGTGTACACCAGCACTGTCATGCGTCTATTTTACTGTGTCCGCGCTGCTACCATGGGTGACAATGACCGCCGACGAAATCAAGGCCCTGCTGGGCCTCGAGCCACACCCCATTGAAGGCGGCCACTTCCGCCGCACCTACACCTGCGCCAACACTCTCTATCTGCCGCGCGGCATGCGTCCCATGGGCACCGCCATCTACTACCTGCTCGAGCCCGGAACCTTCTCCGAGATGCACGTCCTCGCGTCGGACGAAATCTTCCACTTCTATCTCGGCGACCCGGTAGAAATGCTGCAACTCTATCAGGATGGAAGCTCCGCCACCTTTGTTCTAGGACAGGATTTGATGGACGATCAGCACGTCCAACTCGTTGTCCCATCCGGCGTCTGGCAAGGCACGCGCCTGGTAGGTGACGGCCGGGTAGCACTGTTGGGTTGCAGTGTAACTCCCGGCTTCGACTTTGCCGACTATCGCAACGGGAGTTATGCCGAGTTATCCGAAAAATGGCCCGAACAAGCGGAACGAATCAGGGCGCTCACAAGAACTTAGCGTTACCTGCGCTCGCGAAAGAAACTCCGTAATAACTCCCCGGCTTCCTCCGCCAGAATCCCTTGCTCCACCACCATCTGATGGTTCAGCTGCGGATGGTTCACCACCCCCAGCACCGACCCCGCCGCGCCGGCCTTCGGATCGGCAGCCGCAAACACCAGCCGGTCCAGCCGCGCATGAATCATGGCGCCCGCGCACATCGCGCACGGCTCCAGCGTTACATAGAGCGTGCAGCCCATGAGCCGATAATTCCCCACAGCTTCAGCCGCCGCGCGCAGCGCCACAATCTCCGCATGCGCCGTCGGGTCCAGGTCGCGCAGCACGCGATTCTGCCCCCGCGCCACAATCTCGCCCTCGCGCACCACCACGGCGCCAATCGGCACTTCGCCGGCCACAGCCGCCAGCCGCGCCTCGGCCAGCGCCTCCAGCATCGCTTCCAGGTCTGTGATCATTCCACACCAGCCGGCTGTTGCTGCGTCATGCAGTGCAGCGTCCCCAGCCCCCACACCAAATCCACCGCGTCAATCCCCACCACCTCGCGCTCCGGAAAAACCTCCGCCAGAATATTCAGCGCCACGCGATCGTTGGGATCGTGAAACGTCGGCACTAACACCAACCCATTTGCAATATAGAAATTCGCATAACTCGCCGGCAGCCTCTGTCCGCGAAAAACTACCGGCCGCGGCATCGGCAGCTCCACCAGCGTGAATTGCTTCCCTTCCAGGGTCCGCGCTGCCTTCAGCCGTTGCAAGTTTTCAGCCAGCGGCTCATGATTCGCATCTTTGGTTTCCGGCTCGACCGCAGTCACAATCGTCTCCGCCCCGACGAAGCGCGCAATGTCGTCCACATGCCCATGCGTATCGTCGCCCGCCACGCCCCGGCCCAGCCAGATCACCCGCTCAATGCCCAAAAACTCGTGAAACGCCCTCTCTAACTGCTTGCGGCTCACGCCAGGATTCCGCTGCTGCACCTCGCTCAGCAGGCACTCCTCGGTAGTCAGCAAAATCCCCGCGCCGTTGGTGTCAATCGACCCACCCTCGAGCACCAATCTGCGCGCCTCACCGTTCTCAAACTCAATCGCAGGCTGCCATGCCGGCAGGTCCAACAGTTCTGCCGCACGCTTCGGGATCAGGTCATCCAACTGCCAATCGTCATACTTGGCCCACGCATTGAAATGCCAATCGGTAATGTTCGGCTTGCCTGTCGAATCCTTCACGAAGATCGGCCCCGAGTCGCGCAGCCACACGCGATTGGTCGGCCACACGTGAAAGTCCACCTGCGCAAGATTCGCCCCGGCCCGCTTCAGAATTCCCGTCGCCCGCTTCTCCGCCGCCGCATCCTGCACCAGCAAACGCACACGCTCGCGCTCTGCCAGCAGCCGCACAATCTCCGCATAAACCCACGGAATCGGCCCGAACTTTCCCGGCCAGTCTTCGCGGTTATGCGGCCACGCCAGCCATGTAGCCGCGTGCCGCTCCCACTCGGCCGGCATGCGAAAGCCCAGCGCCCGCGGCGTCGATCCCAATGTCTCCGCCATGTCTACTTGGAATCCCCATCCTGCGTCCACGTGTTTACCGGGTCAAGATACCGCTGCGTAATCTGCCCGTACGCGTCAATGCGCCGGTCGCGCAGGAAGGGCCAATTCCGCCGCGTGTCCTCCATCAACCCCAGGTCAATCTCGCCGATAAGAATCTCTTCTTTATCATGCGACGCCTTTGCAATCACGCGCCCAAACGGATCGGCCAGAAAGCTTCCACCCCAGAACTCCAATCCCGGCCCCGCCGCAGGATTGCCCAACACATCGCCGTTCGGCAATTTCACATCGCCGTGCTCCAGGCCCACGCGATTCACGCCCGCCACATAGACTCCGTTGGCAATGGCATGAGCCCGCTGGATGGTCTGCCACGCATCATGCTGCGCCGCGCCAAACTCTTCCTTCTCCGCCGGGTGCCACCCAATCGCCGTCGGATAGAACAGCATCTCCGCACCCTTCAGCGCCGTCAGCCGCGCGCCCTCGGGATACCACTGGTCCCAGCAAACCAGCGTGCCCACGCGCCCAAACGCTGTGTCCACGGCCTGAAAGCCAAGATCTCCCGGCGTAAAGTAAAACTTCTCGTAGTAAAGCGGATCGTCCGGAATATGCATCTTGCGGTACACGCTCGCAATCGCTCCGTCCGTATTGAGCGTCACCGCCGTGTTGTGATAAAGCCCTGCCGCGCGCCGCTCAAACAGGCTGGCTACAATCGCCACGCGCAGCGTCCGCGCCACCTCGCCCAGCTTCGCCGTCGATGGCCCCGGAATCGGCTCCGCCAAATCGAACAGCCGTATGTCTTCGCGCTGGCAAAAATACTGCGCGCGAAAAAGCTCCGGCAGGCACACAATGTTCGCGCCCAGCCGCGCAGCCTCTTCCACATGCCGCACCGCCGAGGCCAGATTCTCCTCCGGATCGGCGCCCATGCGCATCTGCACCAGGCCCACGTTGTATTTGCGCGATTTCTCCGTCATCTTCCCGCCAATCATTTCAATACTAATTCCCATCCCGCGAATTCCCGCCCGACGCAGCAAGGCCAACCCCGCCCAGCGGGATTGGCCTCAGCTTCCTCAAACAATCTGCGCCTTACTCTTCCAGGATCAAAACCGCTGCCGCAATCGTCGTAGTCCACAGCCCGCGCTTATCGCCCACGGCCGACTGCGTAATGTTGCTGGTGCGGACAATCTTGTTGGAGATCCGGTAGATTTCCTTCTTCTCGTCCCAACTCGTGTCCGGATCGAAGTCCACATCCAGCGTCGTGGCAAGCATTTCGGCGGCCAGTTCCTCGGCGTACTCGCCTGCCTGCTCCTCGGTCTCGCCAAAGCTGTGGTGCTCGCTCAGGTAGCCATAGGTGTTGCGGTCGGCCGGAATCGCCACCCCGATGCTCGATACGATCAGCCGGTGCGGCTCGCGCGTTGAGTTCTCCGCGATCACCGAAAAAACCACTTCGCCGTCGTGCAGGTATTTCAACCCCTCTTTGCGGGGAATCACCTTGCATTGCGGCGGAAAGATCGAAGACACGCGCACCAGGTTCTGCGACGCAATCCCCGCATCCCGAAGGGCGAGCTCAAAACTCGTCAAACGTTCCTTGTGTGTGCCCTTGCCCTTGGTGAAGAAAAGTCTCTTCGGGACCATCGCTTTTCCCAATTTCTATGTACCCTCCGTGAGATTGACGCTCTTGATTTTTATTCAGTTCCCGCATGAGTTTATCGCATTCAGCCGGGTCAAAACCGGGTTCCAGAGGATTTCATCGCACTTTCATCTCCGGGGAAAGGCCAGCTTCCCTATTTGACCAGCGGATTCACCCAGCGCAGCCCCGGAAACCGCGCAAAGTCGCGGTCGGCAGTATGCAATATGGCGCCGTGCTCAAGGGTCATGGCGGCAAGCTGCGCATCGGTTGTCACAGGCCCCTGCACCCGGCCAGCAATCAGCATCTCTTTAAGAATCGCCCAGTGGCTCTCCCCTGGAACGATGAGTCGAACGGCGCGCATTGCGAGCCACCCATCCACAATGTCGATCGCCGAGGTCATCGGGAGCTGGCCTCGACCGAGCCTGGAATTCGTGGCAATCCGAAGAAACGCCCCAATGGAGATCCAGCTCAGACCCACAGTATCGGGTCCGGAGAGGATTTGCTGCAGCCACCGGCCAGCCGAGGGCTGCTGATCGGAGTTGCTGTCGTATGCATAGAGCAATAGGTTGGCGTCAGGAACAATCACCGGTGGGAGGGTCCTTCCAACTCCTCAAGCAGCGCTGAGACCTTTCCGTTATGGCGATCCAGCATCTCGCCCACTCCCAGCGGAAAAGCTTGGACGACAAAGGCCTTCTCCGCTTCCGGCCTTGAGGAAGCCATCAGACCCTGCCGCAGCAACCGGTTCACCGTCCCCTTGAACGTATCCCCGCTGCGCCGGACCTCATCCTCAACCAGCCTGGCAACATCGTCGTCAATGGTAAGAGTCGTACGCACATCATGATGCTAAGCCGCAAGACATCATGATGTCAATGATTCGGAAGGAACCGACAGTTTTCATACATCGCATTCGCGGGTATTTGAGCACACTCGCATGCTGCTATGGGCTTTTGGGCCTTGCAAGGAAGAGATCGGCAAACTGCCCCCAATTCCCATCCTTGCCTTTCTGCTCCATCAGCCATTCCCACTTGTTGCTGTCGGGGCTCCAGCGAAATGTCGTGTGGAACGGTCCATCCGGGTATTCAAATACGAATTGGAGTTGATTTCCACTCCGGACTCCATATCCAAGCGTTTCTGAAAACCGTGCGCCAAAACCATCGAGCAGATGGATGACGTATCGATCGCTGATTGAGTCGTAGCCCAGGAACCACACCGCGTCGTAACGACGCTCCGTCTTCGGAGCGTCCAGTACCGTGCTTTCTTCAATTCGAAGAAACTGGCGATTCAGCATCCATTCCGCATGGACTTTATGGTGTGCTTGCTGGCCCATCACCTGCCCCGTCATGGACCAATCGCCGGTCATCGTGTCGGCCAGATCCCTCCAGTCGGGAGCTGTCTGGGCCGACGATGAAATTGCAAGCAATGCCGACACGGAAAACATCAGAGGCAGAGAGACTTTCATGAATCCTCCAGAGAACCCGACAGGCCTTGGCGGCTCGTTGAATTGAAGCGTATTTCACTTTAGCCGGGATTTCCATCTGAATCCCTTCACCATTCAACGAATCTTCTCTGCCCCGCGCCCGTTACCCCTTCTACCCCGAATTGCCACCCTCAATTTGCAGGTGGTAGCCTTCTCCTTGAAGAAGCAACGAAAGAGGAACCCTGAAACCCATGCAAACCACATACAACGGGCTCGAACTGCCCAAAGACGGGCAGGCCATCGACTACAAAAACGGCCAGTTTGAAGTTCCTGACCATCCCATCATCCCTTTCATTGAAGGCGACGGCACCGGCCGTGACATCTGGAAGGCCTCGCAGCGCGTCTTTGACGCAGCAGTCGAAAAGGCCTACGGCGGCAAGCGCCAAATCAAGTGGTTTGAAATCTTCGCCGGCGAGAAGGCCTTCCGCCAGTTCTCCACCTGGCTGCCTGACGACTCCGTAGCCGCCGCGCGCGATTTGAGAGTCTCCATCAAGGGACCGCTCACCACGCCCATCGGCGGCGGCATCCGGTCTTTGAACGTGGCCCTCCGCCAGTTGCTCGATCTTTACGCCTGTGTGCGCCCGGTCAAGTACTACCAGGGCGTGCCCAGCCCCGTGAAGCATCCGGAAAAGGTCGACATCGTCATCTTCCGTGAGAACACGGAGGACGTGTACTCCGGCATCGAGTTCAAAGAGGGGTCGGCCGACGCCGCCCGCCTTATTGAATTCATCAATGAAGACCTGCTCAAGGGCGGCAAGAAAAAGATTCGCTCCGACTCCGGCGTCGGCATCAAGCCCATCAGCATCTTCGCCACCAAGCGCCTGGTCCGCTACGCCATCAAGAACGCGCTTGAGATGGGCCGCAAGACCGTCACCCTCGTCCACAAGGGCAACATCCAGAAGTTCACTGAGGGCGCATTCCGCGAGTGGGGCTATGAAGTCGCCATCGAGGAGTTCCGTGAGCACGTGATCACCGAGCGCGAAAGCTGGATCCTCGGCAACGTCGACGCCAACCCCAATATCACCATTGAACAGAATGCCGCCCTCATCGAGCCCGGCCTCGAATTCGGCAACCAGAAATTCCGCGACGATCTCTACGCCGAGATCAAAGGCGTGCTCGACTCCATCGGCAAGACCCACGGCAACGGCGCATGGAAGCAGAAGATCCTCATCAATGACCGCATCGCCGACTCCATCTTCCAGCAGATCATCATCCGGCCGGCCGACTACTCCATCCTCGCCACCACCAACCTCAACGGCGACTACATCTCCGACGCCGCCGCGGCCCAGGTCGGCGGTCTCGGCATCGCTCCCGGCGCCAACATCGGCGATGGTTTTGCGGTGTTTGAAGCCACGCACGGGACTGCACCGAAGTATGCCGACAAGGACGTCATCAACCCCGGCTCGGTAATTTTGTCCGGCGTCATGCTGCTCGACTTCATCGGCTGGAAAGAAGCCGCAAAGTTGATCGAGACAGCCATGGAGAAAACCATCCAGCAGAAGTTCGT
>Ga0302190_10003090_pt1 | contig 10644 bp, 7 predicted proteins | sample II_Bog_E2_3_FD_198784 | JGI IMG/M metagenome (GOLD analysis project Ga0302190, IMG submission 198784) | Peat permafrost microbial communities from Stordalen Mire near Abisko, Sweden - II_Bog_E2_3 | ecosystem: Environmental > Terrestrial > Soil > Wetlands > Peat | place: Sweden: Abisko, Stordalen... | reverse complement strand
TCGAAGTCGTGCCCCTTTGCACAGCTTCGTCAAACTGGAGTTTTTCAGTAAGCCGTAAGGCACAGAATTCCTAGGGGGTGGGACTGACCAGCTTGCAGGAAAAGGCCCGGATTAGTGGGAACCAGGGAGAAGGGTGTGGGGCTGAAGCCCCATCTCTCTCTCATTTTGATGAGCTTATGGCACGACTGAAGTCGTGCCCCTTTGCACATATCGTTCAAGGCTGGGTTTTGAGCAAGCTTCGAAGTCGTGCCCCTTTGCACATATCGTTCAAGGCTGGGTTTTGAGCAAGCTTCGAAGTCGTGCCCCTTTGTACATATCGTTCAAGGTTGGGTTTTGAGCAAGCTTCGAAGTCGTGCCCCTTTATACAGCTTCGTCAAGCTGGAGTTTTTCCGCAGGGTGCAGATGCAAATCGGCCCGCTTCTTGGGGAGAAGCGGGCCGATTCGTTTGGAGTTCGTGACGTGAGTTATGCCTTGGCGGTGGTTAGGGCGCCGAGGTCGGCTGCCAGCTTTTCCGTCGAGAAGGCTTCGACGATGTCGCCTTCCTTCAGATCGCTATAGCCGCCCAGGCCGATGCCGCACTCCATGCCGTTGGTCACTTCCTTGGCGTCGTCCTTGAAGCGCTTGAGCGAGCCGATCTTGCCCTTGAAGACCTGCTCTTCGCCACGCATCACCTTGACCTCCGCGTCGCGGCGGATCACGCCATCCAGAACCCTGCAGCCGGCGATGGTGCCGACCTTGGGGATCTTGAAGACGTTGATGACTTCCGCCTTGCCGACGTAGTTCTCCTTGAAGGTTGGGTCCAGCAGGCCCAGCATGGCCAGTCGAATCTCATCCTGCAAATCGTAGATGATGGAGTGCAGGCGGATTTGAATGCCTTCCTGCTGCGCAAGCTCGGCTGCCTTGCGCTCGGGGCGCACGTTGAAGCCGATGATGATGGTGTTGGAAGCGGTGGCGAGCAGCACGTCGCTCTCGGTAATGGAACCCACACCGGAGTGGATAACCTTGATGCGCACCTTCTCCGTGGACATGCGGACCAGCGAGTCGGCCAGGACCTCGACGGAACCGGTGACGTCGCCCTTGATGATCAGCGGCAGATCCTTCACGCCGGCGGTGCGAATCTGTTCCGCCAAGCCTTCCAGGGACACGCGCGAACTTTTAGCCAACTGCGCCTCGCGCTCCTTCATCTTGCGGTACTGCGCAATGCCCTTGGCCTTGTCGCGATCCGCCACCACCAGGAAGGTGTCGCCGGAGTCGGGCATGGCTTCCAGGCCCAGCACTTCCACCGGGGTGGATGGGCCGGCTTCTTCGAGTGCGCGGCCACGATCGTCAAACATGGCGCGAACCTTGCCGAACGTGTTGCCGACGATGTAGCTGTCATTGAGGCGCAACGTACCGTCCTGAACGAGAACGGTGGCGACCGCGCCGCGGCCGCGATCGAGCTTGGCTTCAATGACGGAGCCCACGGCCTTGCGGCCGGGTGTGGCCTTGGGCGCCTTGACGTCCGAAACCAGGCAGATCATTTCCAGCAACCCGTCGAGATTGATGCGCTTCTTGGCCGAAACCTTGACGTAAGGGGTATCTCCTCCCCAATCGTCGGGGACCAGGCCGCGATCGGCAAGCTGCTTCTGCACCCGGTCCGGATCGGCTTCGGGCTTATCGATTTTGTTAATGGCAACGATGATCGGCACACCGGCAGCCTTGGCGTGATCGATCGCCTCCAGAGTTTGAGGCATGACACCATCGTCAGCAGATACCACGATGACGACGATGTCAGTGACCTTGGCTCCACGTGCACGCATACGAGTGAAGGCCTCGTGACCGGGGGTATCGAGGAAGACGATCTCACGGCCACTGGCCGGGGAGCCTTCTTTGGAGAACTTCACCTTGTAGGCGCCGATGTGCTGGGTGATGCCACCGGCCTCGCCTGCCACGACGTCGGTTTCACGGATGGCGTCGAGCAGCGAAGTCTTGCCGTGATCGACGTGGCCCATGACCGTTACAACTGGTGACCGGGGCACTTCAAGCTCGCCCGTGTTTTCGGCTTCGAGAACTTCTTCGATGGCCTGGTTGGCGATCTCCTCTTCGTAGCTGATGACGGTGGCGGCTGCGCCGAACTTGGCAGACACGTCCTTGACCATCTCCGCGTCAAGAGACTGGTTGACGGTGACGAAGATGCCGCTCATCAGCAGCGTGGCGATCAGGTCCTTGGCGCGGACGTCGAGCTTCTCGGCCAAGTCCTTTACGCTGATGCCTTCGGTGACCGTGATGTCGCGGGTAATGGGCAGCGGCTCGCCGCCGTATTGCACACCGCCGTAACGTGGCGGCGGCACAAAGCCCTTCATCGGGCCTTCCTTGGTCTTGGGGTACTGCGGGCGTCCGCCACGGCCTCTGGAGGGGGCGCGGGCGGGGCGCGGCGCCTCGTTGGCCGGTGGTGCTCCGCCGGGACGGGGTGGTCCGCCAAAGCCGGGACGGGGTGGTCCGCCAAAGCCGGGGCGTGCGCCAAAGCCAGGACGTGCGCCGGGAGCGCCCGTGCCGCCGGGTCCAGCATAGCCGCCGGGGGTGGTGCGCGTGGGATGCTTGGGGCGCGGGCCGCCGGGGAACTGGCCGGGCGCTCCAAGAGCTGCGCCGGGGGTGCGCTGGGGATAGCTGCCGGGGCCGCTGCCAGGGGCGCCTGCCGGGCGCCGATCGAAGATGGGCCGTCCGCGCTGAATGCCTGCGCCGGCTGCCTGGTTTCCCGTGCCCGGAACCGGCACGGTGGGAACGATGATGGGTGCCTTGTAGACCGGACGCGGCCCGGTCTGCGGCATGACGACGCGGCGCGCCGGCAGGGCAGCAGTGGGCGACGCGGTGTGGGTGTGGCCCTGGTTTTGCGCCTGGCCGCGACGCGCCGGGGCTTCGGCTGCTTCAGGATTGGCCGAAACTTCGGGTTCTTCAGTGAGGGTTGGCGTGTCTTTCTCCGGTGCTGCGGTGGGAGCTTCAATGTCGGGAGCAGCGGCAACCGCGGCGGGCATGGCCGCAACAGAGGCAGCCACAACCGCGACGGGCGCGGGCGCTGCAGCGGCCACGGGGGCCGGCGCGACGGCAGCCTGGGGCGGCGCGTCAGCAACGGCGGTGCGCGGCTTGACCACGACGGGCTGCTCGGCGGTGCGGGGCTGGTCTTCACGGGATGCGGGCGCCACGGGGGGCTTGGCCACTACGGCGACATGCGGCGGCGCGACGACGACTGCCGGGCGCGTCGCTGTGACTGCGCCGACGGGAGCCTTGGCAACCACCGGTCCAGTGGGCGGCCGCGAGGCAATGGCAGGCGGAGCGGGCGGCGCAACCACGATGGGCGGCGCGGAACGCGGCTGGGGAACGATCTTGCGGGGTTCCGGACGCGCGGGCGCTGCCGGCGGCGCGGCTGCCACTACAGGTGGTGCCGCGGGCTTGACCACTGCGGGCGGAGGCGTTTGCGGACGCACCGGCGCGTGACTTTGCCGTGCTTCCAGCTCCTCCTTCTGCTTGTTGGCCAGGATTGCCTTGAGAACGTCGCCGGGCTTGGAGACGTGGGAGAGATCGATTTTCGGGGTGATGGCCTGCGGCGCGCGGCTGGCCGAGGAACTTGCGGAACTGCGCGATCCGCGGTCAAGATGCACGCGAACCTTCTCCGCCTCGTACTCTTCCAGAGAACTGGAGTGGGTCTTGCCGGCGGCCAGGCCGAGCTCCGCCAATATGTCAAGAATCTGACGGCTCTTGACTTCCATCTCGCGTGCGAGATCGTTGATACGAACCTTACTCATCCGCCTCTTTTCAAAATCTGCTATCCAAGCCCTTTAGTCGCTCATAGCTACCTCATGGCATTGGCTGGTTTTCTGAATCCTGTGGAGTGATTGGCCAGCGAGGACGCGCATATTACGCGCCGTCCTCTTTGTCCGCCTGCTCTTGCTCAGTCTCGCTTGATTCCAGTTCCGGAGCTTCGTCTGCATCGGGAACGTCCTCGATCGCTTCTTCCATCGCGGGAATCGACTCGGTTTCTGTCTCATCCGCCGCGTCGTTTTCCATTTCTCTGAGGACGTCGGCGGAGTTTTCAGCTTCTGCTTCCGCATCGGCTTCAACGGCCGGCGCGTTGGCGGTTTCAGCTTCGCCCTCTTCGCCTGCGGCCTCTTCGATGGAGACGGTCTGGTCTTCCGCGGCTTCGGCTTCAGCGTGCTCGAGGGTAATCTCCGCGCCCTCTTCGGTTTCGGAGGCGGCGCCATCAGGAACGTGGCCTTCCTCGCCCTCTTCAAAATGGCCGAAGTAGTGGCGGACGGCGACGCTGATCTTCTCGAGAGTCTTCTCGCCGATGCCGGGGATCTCTTCCAGTTCCTCGGGCGTCATGTCGGCCAGGCCCTCGACGGTGGTGATGCCGGCCGCAACCAGCTTCTGGATAATGCTCTCGCCCAGCTCGGTAACCTGCTCGATGGGCGTCGCGGGTCCGCCGGTGAGAGCCTGCATCTGCTGCTCCACTTCCTGGCGCTTTTCCTCTTCGCTCTTGATGTCGATCTTCCAGCCCAGCAGCTTGGCGGCGAGGCGGACGTTCTGGCCCTTCTTGCCGATCGCCAGCGAAAGCTGCGTGTCGTCGACGATGACTTCCAATTGTTTGTCAGTCAGGTCGGAGATGGAGACGCGGCTCACCTTGGCCGGTTGCAAAGCCTTCTCGGCGAAGGTGGTGATCTCGTCGGAATACTCGATGATGTCAATCTTTTCGCCGCGCAGTTCGCGGATGATGGACTGCACGCGCATGCCCTTCATTCCCACGCAGGCGCCCACCGGGTCAACGTCCTTGTCGCGGCTCTGGACGGCGATCTTGGTGCGCTCGCCGGCTTCGCGGGCAATGGCGCGGATGACGACGGTGTTGTCGTAGATCTCCGGGACTTCCGACTGGAACAGGTTGGAAACCAGCTCCGGCGCGGCGCGAGAGACGATGACCTGCGGGCCCTTGGCGGCGCGGTCCACCTTGAGCAGGACCACGCGGACACGCTCGCCGATCGAGAACTGCTCCAGGCGCGACTGCTCGCGGCGCGGGCAGCGGGCTTCCGCCTTGCCCAGGTCGTAGATCACGTCCTGGCCCTCGATGCGCTTGACGGTGGCGTTGAGCACTTCCTTTTCGCGGTGCGCGTATTCCTGGAAGATGGTGTCGCGCTCGGCTTCACGGACCTTCTGGAAGATGACCTGCTTGGCCAGTTGCGCGGCAATGCGGCCCAGCGGACTGGTGTCGCGATAGGTGCGAATCTCGCTGCCCACTTCCACGCCGGGGGCCAGCGCGCTAGCCTCTTCAAGCGTGATCTGGTTGAGCGGGTCTTCCACCTGCTCGGTGTCGGCGACCACTGTCTTGTAGATGTAGGCGGTGATTTCGCCGGTCTCTTTGTTGAGCTCTCCGCGCATGTTTTCCTGGGTCTTGTAGAACTTGCGCGTGGCCAGGGCGATGGCTTCCTCCACGGCGCCCACAACAATGCCGGGTTCAATGCCCTTCTCGCGGCTCAGGAGCTCGATGCTTTGATACAAAACGCTGGTGGCCATACTCTGCTTGCTCTCTTGGTACTTGTTTGAGGGATTAGGGAATAGGGACTGGGGACTAGAATGCCCAAATTGCTGCCTGGCTGGCTTTGGCGGTACTTGTTCTTAGTCCCTACGTCCCTAGTCCCTCAGTCCCCGATTTTAGATTTCCGGTACCAGTTGCGCCTTTTCAATGTTGCCCAGCGCAATCTCTACCGTGCTGACGCCGGCCTTCCGGCTCTTGCTGTTCTGCTTCACGGCGTTCAAATCCAGCGTTACCGTGCCGGCTGCGCTGGCTACCAAACGTCCCTGCCAGTGCCGGTTGTTGCGAATCGGCTCAAAGGTCTGGATCTTCACCAGGCTGCCCATGAACCTCTGAAACTCCTCCGCCTTGGACAGTTTCCGATCCAAACCGGGAGAACTTGCTTCCAGCGTGTACTCCGCGCCGGGAATCAAATCTTCCACGTCCAGCAAAACGCCAAAGTCGCGGCTGAATGCGGCACAGTCTTCATGTGTGATGCCGGAAAGCTGTTCTACGCTCAGCGTTCCTTCCATCAGGCTCTCCGGCAGCCCCAGCTCTTCATTTCCGGCCTCGCCCGCAGCCGCAATCGCCGCCTTGAGCCGCGCCCGGCCCTCGGCGTTTTTCTCAAGAAAAATGCGGAGGGTGCGCTCCTTTGCGGGGCCGATGAACTCCAGGTCCACCACGTCCAGCCCATGCGAGGCGGCCACTCGCGCCGCCGCCGACCGAATTTCGTCCAGCTTGACTGCCATGCTACCTATGCTGCTCAAAAAGCAGCCTGTTTGCGGGGATCGCGCCCCTAAAATTGGCCCAAATAAAAAGTGGGCTGTAAGCCCACTCATCTCTCCGCCAGCCGGCGTACACGCGGCAACCATGGCGGACAAATTCGTCTGCATCGTTATCATACGGCGATTTGCGCCGAATATCAATGGGGAAAGGGCGAATGACCAGGGCAACCGCAGGTGAACTTGCATGGCGGCGAACATCTTAAGCCGCCGCCAACCCGCCAACCTGCCATGCGCGCCGAGCGCACGCAAACTCGCTGAGCTTATCCCAAAATGCCGGGCGCCCCATCCATCGAGCCTTTTTTGTCCTTTGCTCGATGGGTGGGACACCCCAAAGGCCAACTTCCATCCTGTCTCCAGGCCTTTCTCCGCAGCCTGTTTCGCCCCCACTCCACTTCCGCGCAACCCCTCCAGGCGCTAACTCTCACCCACTCATGGATTTAACTTTGCATAAGATTAACGTCCTCTGGCGCACACTTGAATCAGAGGCGAGGAGACCATGCGAACCGTCAAGAACATCACCGTAGCCGTCAGCCCCGAGCTCTACCGCAAGACGCGTATGCTGGCGGTCGAGTACGACACCACCGTCACCACCCTGGTGACCTATCTGCTTTCGGAAATGCCCCGCGCACTCCATTTCGCGCGCTATCCGGCCCCTGGCACGCAATCCGCCTCCAGTCCGCCTCAGTCCGCCGGCAAAACTCCCGCGCCGAAAGTACCATCAATCACCCAGAATTCAGCGGAGCGAAACAAAAACGGCGTTTCCGCCGTCAAAACCTGCCTAACCGAATTAGATTCAGAAACTTGCAAGCAGAAAACCTAGCCCCGTACAGCCCCAGTATGCCAGTATGGCTGCTCTAACAAGCACATTCAAAATAGGTTAAAGCGATTTCAATTGTGGGGCTTGCACCGAAAATCGCGGCTTCTCAGCCGTGCGCCTGCCGCCCGAAGGCCTCTCAGCGGGTCGCGGGGACGATTTTCGTGTCTTCGTTTTCGTCGCTCACGAGCCTGGCGCTGGAGATAGAGCGGTAGGACTTGCCGTCGAAGCGCATGTAGCTCAGTCCGGCCTCTGTGGCGCTCATGTGCCAGCCGGTCACGATGTCGGGGTAGCCGTGGCTCAGGGTGGGTTGGATGGAAAAAATCCAGCCGCTCAGCTCGGACGGCGTGGCCAGCAGCGTGGGCTTGGCACCGTCGAAGCGAATCACCCACATGGCGCCGTTGGCTCCCTGTCCTCCGCGCGCGCAACCGGCGCCGGCCTCGGCCAGCACCAGGTTGGCGCCAGGGAGGGGGATGGTTTCAAAGGTGAGGCCCTTGATCAGCTCGTCGAGGTCCGGGCCTTCGCATTCCCAAATGGAGCCGGGCCTCTGATGGCGGAGGAAGTTGGCAAAGGATTTGAGCTGGTCACCTGTGAGGATTGCGGGCTGGAGATGCCGGGAAGTCGGTTCAGTGGGAACGTGGCTCCATAGACCGGCCTGTGCGAGCGCGGTCGAGCCGGAGAGGACAAGCGCGAGAACGGCGGGCAGACGCATGGGCACTCCCGGGTTCAGGGTAGCGCATTTTGCGTTGCTGAGAAACAGGGTCCTCAGCCACGACGAGCCCCGGTGCTAGACTCAGCACTATCTATGGCTGGCACGCATTCTTCCCATTCCGCGCATTCTTCTCAAGCTTCCACATCGGTTGCCGACGCGCGCACATCCCTGCTGAAACGCGCGGCGCGCGACGCGATGGACTACCTGGAAGGCGTGGATGCGCGGCCGGTTGCGCCGGGGCCTGAAGCCGTCGCGAAGCTGAGCGCGCTGCGCGGCCCACTGCCGCCGGGACCCACGAGCGCGGAGACGGTGCTGCATCTTCTGAACGAATACGGCTCCCCTGCTACCGTAGCCAACGGCGGCGGGCGGTACTTCGGCTTTGTGAACGGCGGCTGCCTGCCGGCGGCGATGGCCGCGTCGTGGCTGGTGAATGCATGGGATCAGAACGCGGCATTTCAGGTGCAGTCGCCTGTGGCCACGGCCCTTGAAGAGACGGCGCTCGACTGGGTGCGGGAGCTGTTTGGCCTGCCCGAGGGCACCGGCGGCGCAGTGGTCACCGGGGCCACGATGGCCAACTTTTCCGCGCTGGCCGCGGCGCGCCATTCTCTGCTGGGCCGCGCGGGTTGGGATGTGGAAGCCGACGGCCTGTTTGGCGCGCCGCCGATCACAGTGGTGGTGGGCGAAGAGGTGCACTCGTCGCTGATCAAGGCGCTGGGCATGCTGGGGCTGGGGCGCAACCGCGTGGTGCGCGTGCCGGTGGATGGGCAGGGGCGCATGAGGGCCGACGCGCTGCCGCATCTGGACGGAATGACGATTCTCTGCCTGCAGGCGGGCAACGTGAATACGGGTGCATTCGATCCCGCAGCGGCCATCTGCCCCGCGGCGCGCACGCTGGGTGCGTGGATTCACGTGGACGGCGCATTTGGGCTGTGGGCCTCGGCTTCGCCGGAGTATCGCAAATACACCAAGGGGTTTGAACTGGCCGACTCATGGGCGACGGATGGGCACAAGTGGCCCAACATCGGCTACGACTGCGGGATTGTGCTGGTGCGGATTCCCAAGGCGCTCAAGGAGGCCATGTCGATCCAGGCGGCGTATTTGGCGCAGGGCGATCAGCGCGAGCCGTCGCACTATAATCCTGAGCTCTCGCGGCGGGCGCGCGGCGTGGAGTTGTGGGCGGGATTGCGGTCGCTGGGCAGGCAAGGGATGGCGGAGATTGTGGAGCGGACTTCAAGCCACGCGAAGCGGTTTGCGGCGGGACTGAAGGCCGCGGGCTACCAGGTGCTGAACGACGTGGTGATCAACCAGGTGCTGGTGTCGTTTGGCTCGGCGGAGAAGACGCTGGCCACCGTGGCGCGCTTGCAGGCCGAGGGAACATGCTGGTGCGGGTCGACGGTGTGGCGGGGGCAGACGGCGATGCGCATCAGCGTTTCGTCGTGGGCGACGACGAAAGAGGATGTGGACCGCAGCCTGGCAGCGATGATCCGGGCAGCCGAGGGGTAGGCTACGCGCCGCTTTGACGCGGACCTGGCGCTAACGGCGGGATGCTTGATGCATCGTTCACACCCATTGTGAGGAGTCGGATGGACCCGCGCGACGAGATCGAATCCGATCCTTTTGATGCGCTTTCCGGAGCCTTTCGCGACCAGCTTCTGGCTTGTCTGGAAGAGTGCTCGCAGGGGCGCAGGGGACTGTTCTCAGACTATGCGGCGCTGAGTGACGGCCAGGAAGAGACTGCGTGGCCAGAGGCGGCGCGGCTGCGCGAACTGGCGCTGGCGCTGCAAGGCGTGTTTGCTCAACGCGAAGAGCCGAATGCACTCTGCGAGGAGTTCCTGGATCTGTGCTCGATTCATGGGGAAAGCCACCCTGGGGAACGCAGGCTGGCGCGGATGTTTCTTGGGCGGATTGAAAAGGGCGACGTGGGAACGAAGCCGGCTGAGGAGTTCAGGCGGTGGCGATGCAGCGAGTCAGCGAGTCAGCGCCCACCCATTCCGCGATGAAACCTGCGGAATGGATGGGGCACAGTTGATTTTGCTGAGACCTGTGTTGAAGGCGGCCTAGAAGCGCAGGCCAAGAGTTACCGGTATGGTTTCAGTCCGTCCGGTGCCGTCGTAGGAGCTTTGGGGCGGCGTATCGATCCAGACGTAGCGCGCCTCAGCGAAGAGCTTCATCTGTCCATCGCCGTAGGCGCCGCCAATGCGATGGCTGAGGCCGAGACCAAGGTTGACGCCGCCCTGGTTGGACGAGAAGTGGTAAACAGTCTCGTTCTCGGTAACGGGGTAGCAGTAGTAGTAGCACTGCTCGCCCGTGGCCGGTTCGGTGAAGTTGGTGACTTTGCGATAGAAGCCGCCGCCACCCGTGACATAGACGCTATTGACGGATTTTGGGAAGAGATCGATCACCGGATCGAGAGTCAGCGACCAGATGTGCGCGTTCCCGCCCTGCGTGCCTACCGCGGCAATGAAGCTTCCGGGCAGTTTGTCATCCATGAACTGGTATTCCCCGAGCAGCGAAAAGCGAGGGCTGAAACGGAGCCCGAGGCCGCCGGTAAAGTTGCCGCCGTAAGTGAGGAACGGTCCCTCGTAGTTGGTTGAGGTTGTACCTCTGCTGGAGGTGTCATTGCCGATGGGGGCGTTGAATCCGCCGCCGAAAACGCCGGCAACGCGGCTCCAATGCAACAAGCCGTGCTGGGGAGCGCCGTATTCCTGGCCTGCCGCCGCGCCGCCGCCGGCAGAAGGGGCAAATGGGGAGGACTCGAGGGCATTGTCCGCCGCCGAAAGAGCAGGCGCGCCGCCGC
>Ga0302190_10003079_pt1 | contig 10654 bp, 4 predicted proteins | sample II_Bog_E2_3_FD_198784 | JGI IMG/M metagenome (GOLD analysis project Ga0302190, IMG submission 198784) | Peat permafrost microbial communities from Stordalen Mire near Abisko, Sweden - II_Bog_E2_3 | ecosystem: Environmental > Terrestrial > Soil > Wetlands > Peat | place: Sweden: Abisko, Stordalen... | reverse complement strand
CCGGTGCCCCAAACAGCAGCGGTTCCTGGGTCGAAGTGCTTGCATTCTTGGCATAAAAATATTTGATGCACTGACCATACGTCGGCGAAGACGAGATGTTCGACACGAAGCACGGCGAATTGACCTGCTTGCTGTCGTTATACGTCGCCGACCCCTGAACGTTGAACTGCGACGTCGGACGTGCGACGAACTGCGCTTCGACGCCCTTGATGTGATAATTGGGACCGTTGGTGAAGAACGTGGTGTTGCCAAGGCCCGCAGGCGGGTTGAAAAACGCCAGCTGCACGTTCTGCCAGACCATGTAATAGGCCGACAAGTTCAGCGTCAGCGCGTGGTCGAACAAGTCGGTCTTGCTGCCGATTTCCCAGTTGGTAAGCGAGTCGGGGGCATAGCTGACCGGGCGCGCGAACTGCCAGTTGCCAGCCACCCCACCGTTCGCCGGACCATAGGGCGAGGCCGACAACACGTTCTTGGGCGCGCGGTTGAAACCGCCGGGGCGGAAACCCTGGCTGAACACGGCATAGAACATCTCGCCGCGGCGCGGCTTCCAGACCAGTTCGGCCTTGCTCTTGAATCCGTGGTAGGTGACATTGTCGCCCAGCGCGTCGATATTGACATTTCCGCTGCCAATGTCGGTCGCCGGAACACCTGAAAGCGGGCAGACCTGAACCTGCCAGCACTGCGTGCCGGTCTGGTATTGCGAGCCGCGCTCGTATTCCTTGTAATTGTAGTAGCGCGTACCGCCGGTCAGAGTCAGGTTCGGCAGGATGTCGACATCGGCCGAGCCGAAAAAGGCAAACTGGCGGTAACCGCGCTGCGTGTCTTCACCGAAAGCCGTACCTGCCGGTTCGAGGCCAGGCTGGTTGGCGGTTGCCCCCGGATATGTCTGCACCTGGCCGATACAGGCGGTGGTCACCGAACTGGTGCAGCCGGGGATGGTTTCATAGTTGAAACGCATCACGTCGCTGATTCGGAACTGTTCCCAATAGGCGCCTGCGATCACGCGAACGCGCTTGTCTTCCGGGCTCGATACGCGCAATTCTTCACTGTGATGCGTGTTGCGGATCTGGTCATTCCAGTTGGCAACGGGCGAATAGCAATAGGTCGATCCGCTGCCGAACCCGGTGGCGCTGCCGGTGCACTGATAGTACATTCCGCCGCCAGTGCGCGAATAGTTGGTGTAGTCCTGCTGCTCATTGATGTGGCGCGTCATATAGGCGCCGGTATAGACCAGTTTCCAGTCGCCGATCTTGCCGTTCACCGTCCAAGCGGTGTTCCAATACGTGTCATCGTTCCACGATGGCGAAAAAGTTGTGGTTTGCAGCGCGCCCAGTTTCTGGAAATCGGACCCGGTCGGAAGAGAAGCAAACGTTCCTTCGGCATTGACCTGCTGATAGCTTTCGCTGACCAAAAGATCCCAGTCGGGCGTCACCTGCCACTTGAGCGACACGCGACCGCCAAGATAATCGACAGGGTTGTAGTTTTTCTTGACCTGCGACGCGTTGTTGTACTGTCCCGCGTTTGCCTGATTTGTGGCGGTCGGGATGAAACCATAGCTCACACTGCCCGGATCGCTGGCCTGACGGGTGAAATTCGAATAGACGTTGTCGATATAGCCGCCGTGATGGTCGTCATAGACCGTTGCGCGGATCGCCAGCGTATCGCTGACCAAGGGCACGTTGATCGTGGCGTTGAAGGCTGCATTGGGCGCGCCGCCTGCGGTGCCGCCAAAGCTGCCCTCGATCTTGCCCTGATACTTTTCCAGGTTCGGCTTGTTGGTGATGTAGCGCACTGCGCCGGCCTGGGCGCCGCCGCCGAACAACGTGCCCTGCGGCCCTTCGAGCACTTCGACGCGCTCCATGTCGGCCATGTAGATGTCGGCGTTGCGTGCAGGGAACTGCATCGACTGATCATCAAGGTAGAGCGCAACGTTGGGGAACGGCGCAATTGTGCCTGACGACTGGTTGCCGGCAAAACCGGCCGAGAGCCCGCGCATGAAGATAGCGCCCTGGCCCGGGCCATTGCTGCCGAACGTGACGTTCGGGGTATATTTCAGAAGATCGCTGAAAGTCGTGACGTTGAGCTTGCTGAGCGCGTCGCCGCTCAGCGCCTGAAGCGTCATCGGCACGTTCTGGATCGATTCATTGCGGCGCTGCGCGGTCACGACGATTTCGCCCGGCGCCGCGGCGGCGTCGCCGGCCGCAGGCGTGGCGGGCGCGGTTTCGGCATGGGCGGTGCCGGCCAGTGCAAACATGGCGCAGCCGGCAAACAAGGCAGATTTCAGCGTGCGAATTTCAGTCGTCATACACAACCCCCCTGGGCATGGTTCTCAAATCGACCAGTGGGGAGGTCTTTGCCGCGATCACGTCCTCGCCGCAGGTGCGAAGTCGGGATCGTTTGGCGGTGCCCCCAGCCAGGACTGATCGCGCGGCCGTCCCGTTTGATCGGGCCGGTTCCTGGCGGGGCTATGCTGTGTGATTGTGACAGGCCGAAGCGGTCCGACCGATTGTTGACGCATCGCTGTCATATTGCGATATGCCGGAGATGGTCTTTGGAACGGTTCGCTCGCTTATATAGTGGTGTGTTATTTCAAATAGTTATCGGGATTTATCGATGCGTCCGCACGATGGACAAGGCTGTCGCATCGTTTGGATTTGGCTTGCCCGGTGGCGAGAGTTGCGGAATGTTGCAAAAATACATCGCCATGAAGCGGGCCATAAAGCGGGGGCGTCGCGCGCGGGCAGGATGCTCCGCTCCTAGTGGTCCGATTCTGACATTTGCTACCGCTCTCGGCCAGGTGGTGCGCAAATGTCAGAATCTTTTCGGACCACTAGAAACTTTTGATTCTAGTGGATTTTCCGTTTTTGACATTTGCGACCGTGCTATCCGGATGGCGGGATGCAAATGTCAAAAACAATCCACTAGTGCGATTCGCTTCGCGGCCCGGCTTGCCGCGCGAGCGGTCAGTCGCGCCAGGTATCCAGCGCGTCGCCCAGCGCCTCGGTCAATTCGCCGAGCCAGGGGGCATAAGGCTTCCACTGGTCGACACCGGCGCGGCTGATCGGGCGGCGCACTTGTTCGGAGCTTGGCGTGCGCACGCTGCGCCGCGTCTGGTGGAAATTGAGGCAGGAGTCCTCGAACGGCAGCCCGCAATGATCGAGCAGGCGACGGATCTGTCCTTCGGGATCGTCGATCAGGTCTTCGTTGATCAGGCGCAGCACGCGCCCGGGCAGAACTGCATCCCAATGCCGCATCAGTTCGAGATAGGTGCGGTAATAGCGCGCGATGTCTTCGATCGAATAAGTGAATTCCTGCCCTTGCGCGAACAGTTGTTTCAGGTTCGAAAAGCAGCAATCCATCGGGTTGCGCCGCGCATCGATGATCGTGGCATTGGGCAAGATCAGGTGAATCAGGCCGATATGCCGGAAATTGTTGGGCATCTTGTCGATGAACCAGGCCCGGCCCAGCCCGCGATAGGCGCGCGTATCGGTCAGGTATTGCGCGCCGAACCGGCGCACGGTGTCGGCATCGAGTTCGGGCAGGTTGCCGGGATAACGCGGATTTTCGAAATCCATTTCGCGCCCCTGCAATTCGTGCACGATATACTGGATGTCGGGCAGTTCCTGGGTGCCTTCGACCTGGCTGTGCGAAGCCAGGATCTGTTCGAGCAGAGTCGATCCGGCACGCGGCAGGCCGAGCACGAAAATCGGATCGGGCGCCGGATCGCCCCAACCGGCGCGGGCCTCGAAGAAGGCCGGGGTACACACGCGTTTCTGTTCGCGGGTGTTGGTCTCGAAAATTTCGGGGCTATAGGTGCTGTCGGCGCGGCGTGCGGCATTGCCGCGGGCATAGGCCGCCCATGACCCTTCGTATTCGCCGCGATCCTCCAGCGCCTTGCCGAGCGCAAAGGCAAGGTGGACGCGATCGTGCGGCGGGGTTGCCGGATCGGCTTCGGCGCGTTCGATCGTGGCGATTTCCGCGTCGGAAAAGCGATAGGTCTTGAGATTGGCAAGGCTCCACCAGGCATCGCCGAATGCGGGGCGAGCCTCGGTCGCGGCGCGATAGGCGGCGATCGCCTCGGGCAATTCGCCCACTGTCTTGAGCGCGTGCCCCAGCCACAAGTCGAGATCGGCGCGGCGCAGGCCTTCCCTGTCGTGCTCGGCGGGGGTTTCGGCCAACATGCCGCGATAGAGCGCGATCGCTTCGTCATGCTCGCCAAGCCCCACCGCGATCGTCGCGGCATGGGTGCGATGGCCGTGATGGTCGGGATCGAGCGCGAGCAGGGGGGCAAGCGTTTCGCGGGCAAGCGCAAATTTGTGCCGCGCGATCAGCGTCGCGACATATTCGCTGCGCATGTCATGATGATCGGGAACCATGCCCAGCGCGCCGCCGAACAGCAATTCGGCATCGTCATAGACACCGCGCAAGTGGCCGATCTGCGCGAGCAGGCGCATCGCCTCGGGATGATCGCCGTACGTCAGCAGGAAATCGCGCACCATCATTTCGGCCGGTTCGATTTCGCCATCGCCAAACAGCATCTTCGCACGCAGGACCGGTGGCGGCAGGCTGGCGAGATGGACGCCATGGCTCGCCGCATTGGCTGCATTGGCGGTGTCGCCGGTCATCTGCCACAGCCCGTCGAGCATCCGCCAGGCCATCGGCAGCGCGGCATTGATGGCGATGGCGGTCTGCAACGCGGCAATCGCCTGCGGGGCGTCGCGGCGGGCAACATGGCACAGGCCGCGTTCCTGCCACATCTGGCTGTATTGGGGTTGCAGCGCGGCGAGGCGGTCAAGCGTGGCGAGCGCTTCATCGGTGCGCTGCAAATGGCGCAGCGCGATTGCCGCGATCAGCAGCAAGTCACGGTTTTCGGGATGGGCGGCGAGCAGCGGGCCGACACCGTCGAGTGCGGCCTGATGGTTCCCTTGCGCCTGCAGGGCGCGCAACCGAATGACCTCGGATTCGAGCGGGGACATCGTCGGGGGGGCGGGGCGGGTCTGTTGCGAAGCCATGATGCGCGCTTCTCTCGGCAATCGGCGGGCCATTGTCAAAGTCATCGTTGGGATGGTCAAAGCGCTTAAAAAAGGGCGGCGCCCGAAAGCGCCGCCCCTTTCCGCCCCGGCACCGCCGTCGCGGTGCCGGGATCGGGTATTCACATCAGAACTTGGTGCTGACTTTCACGCCATAGACCAGCGGGCGCACCGGAATTTCGGTCTTGATGAATTCGGCCGAAGAGGTGTTGGTGCTGGCATGGTTGTTGGTCAGGTTTTCACCGAACACGGTAAAAGTCCAGTTTTCGCGGCTGAACCCGAACGAGGCATCCAGCAACGCATAACCGGACATCTTGTAGCGCAGCAACGTGCTGCCCGGGATGACCGTGCCGTTTGGTCCGGCAAACGACGAGATGCCGTCGGCAACATCACCCGATGGATAGCTCGACGGTTCGTTGTACATCGAACTGGTGTAGGTAACCCCGCCCGCAACGAACCAGTTCATGTCGGCCTTGCCGGCAAATTCATAGCGGGCGCGCGCATTGGCCTGCACATGCGGGCTGAACGGCGTGGTGCTGCCGACAGTACCGAACGGGCTGGCGGCCGTTAGAGGCACGGCAGGATTGGCGCTGTTGTACAACGTCTTGATGCATTGGCCAATATCGGCCGCAGGGCCGATGTTCTCCTGGAAGCACGGCGAACTCGACTGCTTGGAGTCGTTGTAGGTTGCGGAACCCTGGATCGACAGGCCGTTGATCGGACGAGCGACGACCTGCGCCTCGACGCCCTTGATGTGATAGCTGGGCCCGTTGGTGGCAAAGGCGGTGTTGCCGAAGCCGGCGGCCGGGTTGAAATACAGGAGCTGGGCGTCCTTCCAGATCATGTAATAGGCCGACATGTTGAACTGCACTTTGTGGTTCAGCAGGTCGGTCTTGAACCCGATTTCCCAGTTGGTCAGGGAGTCAGGCGTATAGCCGTTTGGCTTGGCGAACTGTTTGTACGTTCCATCGGCCGACTTCGCGACGTCGTCTGAAGAACCGTCGGAGGGACCACTGCGGTTAAACCCGCCAGGGCGGAAGCCCTGGCTAAACAGGGCGTAGACCAACGTGCGCGGCTGCGGCTTCCACGACAGCACACCGCGGCTCTTGAACCCGGTATATTTCACGTGGTCGTTGTTGCCGTTGATGTTGACGCCTTCATCGCAAGTCAGTGCCTGATAGCAGGCGGGCGTGAACGACCCGTATTGCGAACCGGTTTCGAATTCGGTGTAATCGAAATAGCGCGTGCCGCCGGTCAGAGTCAGCGTCGGCAGGATGTCGAAGTCAACCGAACCGAAAAAGGCAACCTGCTGATACCCGCGCTGCGTGTCTTCACCGAAGGCCACTGCGGGATTGCGCTGGCCGGGGATGTTGACGGTCGAACCGGCAATGGGTGAAACCGAACCGACGCAATCAGAGGCGAGAGTCGAAGCCGTGCAACCCGGGATCGTGCGGTAAGCCCAGTCGTTGTCATCTTCCACCCGGAATTTTTCATAATAGGCGCCGACAATGGCCCGAAGGCGCTTGCCCTCTGGCGAGGTAACGCGGAATTCGTGGCTCTGGTGCGTGGTCTTGACCTGATCGGTCCAGTAGGCGTTCGGCGCGTAGCAATGAGTCTTTCCGCTGTTCCAGTAATGATCATAACCAGTGCCGCCTGTGCACTGATAAAATGTGCCGTAAGTCGCACGCGCATAGTTGGTATAATCGCCCTGCGACTGAATGTGGCGCGACATGTACGAGCCGGTATAGACAACCTTGAAGTCGCCAACTTTACCGTTCACGGTCCAGGCGGTGTTCCAGTATTTGTCATCGTTGTAATTGGGTTCAAACAGGGTCGACGACATGCCCGGGATCGGCTGATAATCATAGCTGTAGGACTGGGTAGCGAACGATCCGCGTGCATTCTGCGACTGAAACGATTCAGTCAGCAGTACGTCCCAGTCGGGCGCCACCGCCCATGCCAGTTCTACACGGCCACCGACGTATTCCAGCGGGTTCGCGTTTTTCTGGACCATGTTGGCATTGTCGTACTGGCCGTTGTTGGACTGCGCTGACGCCGGCAGCGTCTGGAAACCCACGCCGTTGGTGTTGGCCGGAGTACCAAGCATAGAATTGCCAAGGTCGGTATTCATGCGGGTAAACGTCGAATAGACGTTGTTGATATACCCACCATGGTGATCGTCATAAAATACGGCGCGCACGGCCAGCTTGTCCTGGATGATCGGAATGTTGATCATCGCGTTGAACGAGGCGTTGGCGGCGCCGCCTGCGGTCCCGCCAAAGCTGCCTTCCATCTTGCCTTCGAACTTGTCGAGCTTGGGCTTGGCCGTGATATAGCGCACCGCGCCGGCTTCGGCGCCCCCGCCGAACAGCGTGCCCTGCGGTCCTTCGAGCACTTCGACGCGCTCGATGTCGGCGACATAGACGTCGGCGTTATGGCCCGGGAACTGCATCGACTGGTCGTCGAGATAGAGCGCGACGTTGGGGAAGGGCGAAATCGTCGCGGCTGACTGCGTGGCGCCCATCCCGGCCGAAAGACCGCGCATGAAGATCACGCCCTGGCCCGGTCCGTTGTTTCCGAACGTCACGTTGGGGGTATATTTAAGCAGATCGTTGAACGTAGAGACGTTCAATTTGCTGAGCGAGTCCGCGCTGAGCGCCTGGAGCGTCATCGGCACGTCCTGCAGCGACTGATCGCGGCGGTTGGCAGTCACGATGATTTCGCCCGATGGCGCCGTCGCGGCGGTCGCCGCCGGTGCCTCTGCATGGGCGGTGCCGCTTAGCGCAAATAGCGCAGAGCTTGCGAAAAGCCCGACTTTCAGCATCTGGATACTGGTTTTCATAGAACCCCCCTGGGTTTTTTGCCGTTCGGAACGGCGATCGCCGAAATCATGCCTGGAACGGTATGCAGATGCTTGCGCGTGCAAAAACTGCAACCATCAAATTGGCTGTGCCCCCGGTGCCGCCTCCGAGCTGATGGGTTGGCAGTCAATCAAGTGCCGCTTTTCCCTGGGTCAGGGTATGCCGGTGAGTTCTCGGTCATACAAGGCATTATGAGAATTTATGTGGGGGTCATGACCTTAATGATCGACCGTAGATGTCAACCGGAAGGGTCGGAATATTTTCATGCGAGATTTGCAATACACATTCATTTCATGACGCAAATGTTACAATCATGATTTGATTTTATAGTGATTTATAAGGATGTTTACAAGGTTTTGTAAAATATTGATCGGAAGTTGGCTTGATATATATTTGCAAAGCCGTCAGGGCTCTTACTGCGAAAAATGCGCACGGGTGCTGCGGTGGTGATTTGATCAATATCAATTAGTCTGGACAAAACTGGCGGTCTTGTTGCGAAAAATGGCGAATTGCCGATTCGCTGCAAATGGAGTTCAGCCGCGCCGTTCGACACTTGGCCGCAATGGGGTGGTGTCGGTCCAACAAGGGTGTTGCCTGCGCTTCCTCGGCGCGTGCGGCGCGCCATTCGGCCGGGCGCCTGCGTCATCCGGTTCGGCACTTGTGTTCCCCAAATGTTCAGGGTAGGCGGGGGCATGGCCAAACCAAAACGTCGCTATGTCTGCCAGGCCTGTGGCAGCGTCACCACTCGCTGGCAGGGGCAGTGCCCCGATTGTTCGGAATGGAACACGCTTGCCGAAGAGGCGCCGGAAACCGTGTTTTCCGCGCGGCACGATCTTTCGGGCGGCGGGCGCAGGGTCAATTTCGTCCCGCTCGATCATCCGGTCGAACTGCCGCCGCGCCGACAGACCGGGCTGGCCGAATTCGACCGGGCGCTCGGCGGCGGGCTGGTTGCGGGCTCGGCGGTGCTGATGGGCGGCGATCCGGGGATCGGCAAATCGACCCTGCTGCTTCAGGCGGCGGCGCGCATCGCGGCGAGCGGCGCCAGCGCAGTCTATATCAGCGGCGAGGAAGCTTCGGATCAGGTGCGGCTGCGCGCAGGGCGGCTGGGCCTGGGCACGGCGCCGCTGTTGCTCGCTTCGGCGACATCGGTGCGCGACATCCTGACCACGCTGTCATCGATGCCGCCGCCCGCGCTGGTGGTGATCGATTCGATCCAGACGATGCATTCCGACACGATCGAGGGCGCGCCCGGCACGGTCAGCCAGGTGCGCGCCTGTGCCTTTGAACTGATCCGCTATGCCAAGGAAAGCGGCGCGGCGGTGGTTCTGGTCGGCCATGTGACCAAAGACGGCACGATCGCCGGGCCGCGCGTGCTCGAACACATGGTCGACGTGGTGATGAGCTTTGAAGGCGAGCGCAGTCATCAATACCGCATCTTGCGCGCGCTCAAGAACCGGTTTGGCGCGGTCGACGAGATCGGTGTCTTTGCCATGGCCGGGGCGGGGCTGGAAGAAGTGGGCAACCCTTCGTTGCTGTTCCTCTCTGGCCGATCGGATCCGGTGCCCGGCAGCGCGGTCTTTCCCGCGCTCGAAGGCACTCGCCCGGTACTCGTCGAGATTCAGGCGTTGACCGTTCGTCTGGCCAGCGGGGCAACCCCGCGCCGCGCCGTGGTCGGGTGGGACAGCGGACGGCTGGCGATGCTGCTCGCCGTGCTCGAAGCGCGCTGCGGGCTCAATTTCTCCTCTGCCGAAGTCTATCTCAATGTCGCGGGCGGCTATCGCCTGACCGATCCGGCCGCCGACCTTGCGGTTGCCGCCGCGCTCGTTTCGGCGTTGGCCGACCGACCGCTCGCTGCCGATGCGGTCTGGTTCGGCGAAGTTTCGCTGGCGGGCGAAGTGCGCCCGGTTGCCCATGCCGGAATCCGCCTGCGCGAAGCGGCCAAGCTCGGTTTTGGCCAGACCTTTGGGCCGGGCGGAATCGACGTCGAAGGCGGCGCGCGCCATACCCCGCTGACGCTGTTGCCAAATCTCGTTGACCGCATCGTGGGCGCAGCTTAGGTCGGCCCCATGAGCGGCTTTGACTATGTCGTGTTCCTCGTCGTCGGCCTGGCCGCGATCGCCGGATTCTTTCGCGGCTTTGTCGAGGAAGTGCTGGCGCTGGCGGCGTGGTGCCTGGCGCTTTTGGCGGTCCATTATGGCCATGCCGCGCTGACCGGGGCCTTGACCGCCGAAGTGGGCAGTGAAACCGGGGCCGGGGTGCTGGCCTTTGGCATCCTGCTGGCGGTGCCCTATTTCGGAACGAAGCTGGTCGCCCGACACCTTGGCAGCGCCAGTCGCGGCTCGATGCTCGGGCCGATCGATCGCGTGCTCGGCTTTGGCTTTGGGGCGATCAAGGGCTTTGTCATCATGGTCCTGGCCTTTTCGCTGCTGGTCTTTGCCTATGACGTGGTCTGGGGCGCGAAGGGACGACCGGCCTGGATCCGGGACGCGCGGACTTATCCCTTTCTCAATGCCGCCAGCGATGAATTGCTGTCGATGGTCGGCGAGCGGCGGAGCGAAGCGGTCAAATCGGTGCGGACCCGCGGCGAGGATGCCACGCTCGACGCCGCAACCGGGGCCGACGAAACGTCGACCGAGGCCGAGAGCCGCCCCACCCATACGCCGCCCCGTCATGCGCATCGCCATCGCCCGGCGGCGGACGCGGCCGAATGAACGCGCAGCGCGCGGTGACGCTTTACACCCCGGCTGTCCTCGCCGCCGCGAC
>Ga0302190_10003058_pt1 | contig 10708 bp, 6 predicted proteins | sample II_Bog_E2_3_FD_198784 | JGI IMG/M metagenome (GOLD analysis project Ga0302190, IMG submission 198784) | Peat permafrost microbial communities from Stordalen Mire near Abisko, Sweden - II_Bog_E2_3 | ecosystem: Environmental > Terrestrial > Soil > Wetlands > Peat | place: Sweden: Abisko, Stordalen... | reverse complement strand
CAAGGATCCCTCGATCGAGAAGCAGCGGGAGAAGGTGCGCGCGCAGGCGCTGGCGGAAAACACCTTCACGAGTATCGCCAACGAATATTGCCGCAAGCGGCGGCGCGATGGCGACAAGGCCTGGGCACACGCCACAGCGACGCGCTGTGAATACCTGCTCAGCCTCTTGGATAACTCGATCGGGCGGATGCCCATTCACGAGATCGAGCCGATCGATGCCCTGAGCGCAATCCGTAAGATCGAAAAGCGCGGCAAGCTGGAAAGCGCACGGCGGACGTTGCAACTGGCCAGCGCCGTTTTCCGCTATGCTGTGGCCACGGCGCGGCTGAAGTCTGACCCTACACGCGACTTGCGCGGCGCCCTAACCACACCGACCGTTACGCATTATGGCGCCGTCACCGAAGCGGCGGAGGTCGGGAAGCTCCTGCGCTCGATCGATGGCTATGAGGGTCAGGGCATGACAAAATGGGCGCTGCAACTCGCGCCGCATGTGTTCGTGCGGCCGGGGGAGCTGCGTCATGCGCGGTGGGATGAGATCGATCTCGACGCCGCTCTCTGGATCATCCCGGCCGAGAAGATGAAGATGCGCAAACCGCACCATGTGCCGCTGTCACGCCAATCCATTGCAGTCCTGAACGAGATCCGCTCGATCACGGGGGCGAACGGCTATGTTTTTCCGTCGATGCGGTCGCGGACACGCCCGATGTCGGAAAACACCCTGAACGCGGCGCTGCGTCGATTGGGCTATTCGACCAACGAGATGACCGCGCATGGCTTTCGGGCGATGGCGAGCACTCTGCTTAACGAATCAGGCAAGTGGTCGCCGGACGCTATCGAACGGGCACTGGCGCATGGTGACAGCGACAAAGTGCGCGCCGCCTATCACCGAGGCGCGCACTGGAAAGAGCGCATCGCCATGGCGCAATGGTGGTCGGATCTGCTGGACAGCTTGCGCAGTGGCGCGACGATCCTGCCGTTTCCTGAGACGATGGCTGGCTGAGGAAATAGCTGAATTTGACTTCTTCTGACCGTCAGAAGATTGGCAAGCCATCGGCGGCGCAAGGGGAAAGCCGACCTTCCCCGGCCGGCTATCAAGCTGGCAGCACGCGACCCAAAGCCGGTCGTTCAGATCAGCACAGCGAACGTCTGCTCCTGACAGAAACGCTCCGAAGCGGACCGCCGGGAAGGCGCCCCTAAATCCGGTCGTTCCGAACAACTCAGGTCGATCCCGAAAGCCGCCGTTCGTTAAGGTGGCGGGCGTGTGGCTGGGGTCGGGACCCTCCGGCGGCTCCCTGGGCCTGTCAACGGCAGATCTCCCACTGAAAGCGAACGGTGCCGGAGACCGGCCACGCTTCCTACTTCAGTTCCGCCGCGCGGCGACGGAGCAACTCGCGAGTGTTCCGGGCATTATCGCTGCGATGAAGGGCCGCGCACCAGCGGTAGGCGTGGTCGCGGCGCTTGAACTCACCGTAGAGCATCGTCTCGCCATGCGAGTAGAACATGGCGTTGGGGCGGTCGATCTCGCGGATCAGGCGCTGCGCCACGGCATAGGTATCATTGACCGTGGGCATCACCCAAAAGGTGTGCTCGATAACCTTCACGCGTCGCGTTTCAGCTAGCACGGCCATCTCCGTGCGCTTGTCGATCGGCGCACCAACCTCCATCTCATTGATCGTCTTGCGGGTGACGCCAAGCACCTTGCCAAGCCCCTCCTGCGTATAGCCCATACCCTTGCGCAGGGCCTTCAAATCTTCACCAGTCATCATTCTTCCTTTCGGTGCGCACTATGTCACGAAAGGTTACATTTGTCAATCTCTTTGTCACATAAGGTTACATTTCCACACAGGAAAGGGGACGGTGGCGCCACCGCCCCCTACCGATCACAGGAACGATCAGGCCGCTTTCGCGGCCTTTTGCTTGCGGTGATAGGCGATGGCCGCATCGGTCACGCCAAAGAAGTTGGAAAGCTCGCGGTTGGTCTTGCCCTCGTTGAGCAGATCGTAGAGCCGCTTCTTTCCGACATCGGTAAAACCGCCGTCATCCACATACGGCGCTTTCTCGCTGCCGAACTCCATTTCATGGAGCTTCCACAGCCGGTCCAGTTCCTTCTTCGCATCGTCGAGGGAGTCCCCGACCTTCTCAAGCGCGCGGCGCTGTTCATCGCGCCGGCCGCCGATCGTCATCACCTTGGTTTTGGGCATCGGAGTCTCCTTGCTGGAGGCACGCCGATAGATTGTTATCACACAATAGTAAACTATTATCCAATGATAATAGATTGTGTAGATGACGCCCATTGCAATCTGTATGGCGTGACGATACATAAAACTTCGACGGAGGAACCTGCCCGTGGCCAAGACTGACAAGCTCGATCCGCCTCAAGCCCCTGCCATTGCGCCTGAAGCCGAAGCGCACCCCGGCCCCCTCATCCGGGACGAACTGAAGGCGGCTGGCTTCTCGATTCCGGCTGCGGCGGTGGCGATTGGCATGAACCGCGCCAACCTCAACAACGTTTTGCTTGGTAAGGCCGCGCTCTCCCACGATATGGCGTACCGGCTGAACATGCTGATTAACCCGGACGATGACGAGTTCGCGCTTTCCAAGCTGATGCTCGGCATCCAGTCGCGGCATGATTGGGCGAAGACGGCGGCTCTACGCAGCGTGGCAAGGGCGGTGGTCGGCGCTGGCAGGAAGTATGGCGAGATGGTGGAGCGCGGCGAGACCGGCCGCTTGCATCTTACTAAGGCCGGTCTGATCCAGAAGCTGGAGGATGAAGCTGAAATGGGCTTCGGCAACTCGCCTCTCGGTTGACGGGCAGGAAGCGAAACTTGAACCACACAGCGAAGGAGGGTTGGTGAAGTATTAGGTCCAATCTCGGACCTTCTGCCACGCCCATGCCTCTTCGACGGTTCGTGGATCGCTTCCCGGATCCACCGCCGATCTCGCAACGCGGTTCGGCTCGCTTCGGTGAGGTGGAAAGGGCTGGATCTCTTCGGTTCGTTAATGCTTTCACTTGGGTCGGAAGCGAACAGTCGGCTAGGCGCCCCATATCGGCCGTGTAACCGAAACGGACGCGATCCTGAAACCCGCCGTTCGTTCATGCTGCTGTGGGCAACAGTTGAGACAACCGACAACGGGACTTCTGCCGTTTGCGACACCCGAGCTCAATGTGGGATTAAAGCCCGTCCGCTCGCGCACCGGTCTTAGGCGCGCAAGGCGAGCGCATAAGCGCCCTCGCAGCGGCTTCCGCGTTGCCGATAGCCTGGCGGATCGGGTCGGGGTTCGACGCCGCGCAGCAGGCATGGCTGGTTTCGCTGACCATGGGCTAGTTGCAGCGCCGTCAGCGCCGACCACGCTGCGATACGGCTAAGAAAAGCCAGGAGACAGGCATTGCGCAAATTCATCGAGCCTCTCTCGACGAAATCTTGCCTCATCATTTCAGAACGTACGAGGCGAAATTATTGGCAATGCCGTCAAAGGTTGCCATCGGTTCATTTCTATAGGGTTCATCTCTGAGATCTGGAAAAATGCAACTATTGTCAACAATTTACTCCTTTCCTATAGATTTGCTCATTGACAGCTGATTGTCATCAATCAAGCATTCCTATCTGTCGGCTGGGGATACGCACCTGTTCAGTATCTGATTCGCCGAGACCGTTTTGTGGAGGGATGGATTGGTCGGTAATCCCATCAAATTGATGGAGAGCGCGGTCGCGATGTACGATCTGCGCCGCCTTGTCCTGGGACTAGGCAGTCCGTCTGACGAAGACGGCACTGCATACGAGCTCCCCTGCTTTGAGTTTAGGCTGTGCCCCCATCCGATCATCGCCGGTTACATCCTGACCCCTTCCACTCTGACGCGAGGACCAGTCATGCCTGACAACAAGTTCGCCCATCGAGACACCAGCGGCAGCGAATATTATCGCGAGCGTTCCGGCGGCGACGAGCGCCTGATCAAGAAGGAAGGCAGTATCCTGCCGGTGATTGGCGCGGTCGTAGCGACCGCTCTCGCTTTCCTAGTCGGATCGCGCTGACCCTTTCGCGCTCGATGAGAGCGCTCGGCGCAGAGCGCAACGCGGCGGCACGTTGCGCGCAAAGTCGAGCGCTCGTCTCCGTGGCGCACTGCCCAGTCCCATAGGATGTCCACATGATCGCCAGTACGGCCGCCCTTGTCGATCGGCTGCTCGAAGCCGAGGAAGCAGTCGGTGGAGACCTGCACCCTATGATCGTCGCGGGCGCCGGGACAACGATCGCGACCTGCGGTCGGCTGCCGAGTGGCAGCGTCAGCTCGTGGTCGGGCCTTATCGAAACCGCGCTACGGGATGCCGCCAAGAATGAGCGAGCCAAGCAACTGATCGGCGAGGCGGTCATCACCGACGCAGCCGATCGTTGCCGGACCGCAACCAGCGCCGAAGAACTGCTCCGGCTCTGCAACCTCACCTGCAGGATCTACGACGAGGCTAAGCTCAACATCTCGACCTGGATCTTCGACAAGCTGACCGCGCTTGGCAAGGAGCTAGAGGAGCGGCTCAAGAAGGATGAGCAGACGGCACCGCTCCTCTCCGCCGTTCGCGACTGGCAGGCGACCTTCGGCACGGTCGTTGCCACGACCAACTATGACAAGCTCCTAAGCGTCGCGCGCTGCGGCGACCCAATCGAACTCTATGAGGCGCCGCTTTCCGAGAAAGGCTCGGCGGCATTGGCCGACGTCCTGAACGGCTCGCACAATGTCATCCATCTCCACGGGCGGTACGACAAGGACGATTCGGCCGTTTTCTCCGGCGAACATTATCGCCGCCTCATGGAACTCAACATCGAACCGGACAGCTTTGCCAGGCGCCTGTTCGATTCAACGCTTCCGATCTTCGTGGGATGTGGTGCGGGTCTCGCCGACCAGGATCTCAGCCTGCTCATCGGCGAACGGATGAAGGGCGGCTCGGAGCATCTCAAACGCGCCATCATCCTCCACAAGGGCGGTGACACGCTCATCGCAGAGATGATGAAGCATGCGCCCTTTGACACGAGGTGCGTGGCCATCGCCTTTGGCGACGACCACGGCGATCTCGTCCCCTTTCTCGAACAGGCGCGGATCGAGCTCCTCGCCAAGGGCTTTCGTGGACGACGGCAGCGTCGCGCCGATGTGCGAACCGAGGCCTGGCTGCGCGCACGGCGTACTCAGCAAAAAGACCATCTCGCCTTTGTGCCAGTGCCCCCGTTGCAGCTCAACCTCGCAGTTCGAGAACTGCCGCTGCGCGCGTTCCATGGCACGCTGCTACTGCCGCGCGTGCCGACCTATGAGCTGCAGGCGATTGATCCGGCCATCGACGCGCCCGAGGCCGGAGCCGCGCTGCACGAGGACGCGCGCTTCGACCCGGTGCCGCTCGGCGTACTGGACAAGACCCAGCTGGCGGTGCTGCTCGGTGATGGCGGCTCGGGAAAGACTGCGCTCACCAAGCTTCTTGTCGCGCGCGCTGCCGCCGACCCGGCCGACCTGATCACCGCCCATATCCGCGTCGCCGACTATTTCCGCTCACATGAGCACTTTCTCGACAAGGACAGTGGCGCGGCCGATCTCTGGCAGTTCCTGGTCGAGGACCTGCGCTGCAATCCGACGGCCACGACGCCGGCGCCGCCACATGAGGATGTCGAGCGCGCGCTGCTGGCCGCCGCGGAGCAGGGCCGGGTGCTTGTCATACTCGATGGCCTCGACGAAGTATCGCGGCTGAGCGACCGCGCCGCGATCGTCAGCGAAGCCGTTCGCCTCCATGAGCGCCTAGCCTCCGCAACGCTCGGCACGGACGCCAAGCGGAGCAACCAGCTCATCCTGACCAGCCGCTTCTCCGGCTACCGGACCGCTCCGGTGCTGCATCCAGCCGCCCAACATCTGGTTCTGTGCCCATTGATGCCTGCCGAGGTCGCTCGGCTCCACGATGCATTTTTCGAGGACCTGATCGCAGCGGGTGCGTCGCCTGCTGCGACGCTGCATGCGAAGCGGGACGCCTTGCGGCAGGAGGTCGCATCGAGCCAGCTTGCCATGACCAGCTGGATCGACACTCCGCTAATGGCCGTGCTGGTCGCGGTCGCCTTTCTCGCCAATGGCAAGTTGCCGGCATCGCGTGAAGCGCTATTCGACACGATCGTCGAGCAGGGCTGCGCCTTCGTCATCGATCGCGCGCCGAAGGGCAGCCTGAGCGTCCGCGACCTTCGGCAGGGACTCGAGGAAGCGGCGTTCCGTATCTTCTCGCTCGGCGTGCAGGACGCCCTATCGCGCACCTCGCTGCACGAAGGCTTTCGGCTGTTGCGCCCGCGCGCAACTACCGAGGCAATCGACAGGCTGGTCGCGATCGCCACGTCAGATGAAAGTCTTTTGCGGGAGCGCGGGGCCGACCATTTCGCCTTCGTGCACCGCGGCGTTCTCGAATATCTTTGCGGATGCCGGCTCTCGGCCGATGCCAACGCTATTGCCGCCAAGGCAGGTGATGCTAGCTGGCGGCAGCCTGCCAGCTTCGCCTCGGGCATGGCGCTGCGCACCGACTGTCGCGAACCACTGATCCTTGCAGTCGCGACAGCTTCCTCCATTGCCAATGGCTATCGACCGCTCCTCAGCCTGTTGCGCGGCGCGCTCTACGCGGCCCGACTGCCCCGTGCCGCGCGGCTCGCGGTCGCCCGCGCTGCGATCGCCGCCGCCGCCGATCTTGCGCGGCATATCATCTCGATTGACCAACATCGTGCGCTGACCGGCCTGTTGCGGGCGATCAGCGCGGAGCCTCATCTGCTGCGCGATTTCGAGACAGCATTGCTCGACCAGTTCGCGCTGGGGTCAGCGGACGGCAAATTCGCCGGGGCATTGCTGGTTTGCGAGGGGCTGAACACCTCATCTGCCCCGCTGATCAGCGCGATAGACGCAGCGGGTCCTAGCAGCGATGCCGAGACCAATCTGCTCGCCGAACGCGTCCAGCGTCTCGTGCTTCGCCGTCGCATCGGCACCTCGCCCGCCCACATCCGCAAGCCGCTGATCGCGTTCGGCGCGTCGATCGACTCAGCGCAGCTGACCTTGCGGCGGGATCAGCTCGCAGCCTGGCGACGTGGCATCGCGTCGCTGGCGGGCGGCATCGCCGATATCGGGCACGCCGATCTGCGCCCGCTCCGCATGACGCTCGCGAAGTTGCTCGCAGCGCCGGATGCCCGGCGAAACCTGCTCCTGTTCACCCTCACCGAGAACATTCGAGCCCTCGCGATCGATCAACAGGACGCCGTGGCGCTAGCGCAGGTGGAGAAGGCGGCCAAGAACCAGAACGCCCGAACCCGGACGCTGCAGGACGCTGTACGCGACCTGCGGCGACGCCCCGACCTCGTCATGGGCATCGCTACCTATCTCGACCAGGTCGCCGAACCGATGCTCAACGACAACAGCCGCCCGGCTGCGTTCGACAACCGGCTCGTCTATAACACGCCGCTTTTCGCCGAGAAGCTGCTGGCAACGCTGGAGCGCGGCCTGCCGTTGGACACGCTGCTTTCCGCCAAGAGTATGCCAATCGGTTCGCTTGGGGAATGCGCGGTAATCTCAGCCATCACCGGCCAACCCATCGACGTCGACACGGGCGCGGATCTTGCGCTTGCGATGAGCCGCGTCGCGGACGGCGCTGCACGATCGCTCCTCGAGGTCGAAGCTACTCTGGGATCACATGGTGCGCTCGACCTGGAGGATCTAGGCAATATCCTGGCCGACGCGGTCGTCGACCTCAAGCTGGCATTGCGCATGCCTGCACGGTTCGACTTGCGTCCGATCAGCGGCAAATCGAGCTATGATCAGCGCAACTTCCGCGAAAGCCTGGCGCGCACGATCACCGGCGAAGGCCTGAGCACCTCCGACGACGTCTATAATGCGATGGTCATCCTCGACACGCTGGATGCTTCGAAGCGCGTCGGCGGCCTTGTCGAGCTTGGCCATTCCCGCTTGGTGGGCAATGGCAACTCTTCCTGGGACCTGCCACCCTTTCCGCTGCCGCATCTCCACGAAAGCCATGCGACCTATCTGGGCGAGGCGATGGACAATCTCGAAGCCTGTCCGTCGGAGATATCTGCCTTTCGCAGCGACACGCTGCGCGGCTTGGCGAAGATCGAGCATCCCGAAGGCGAAGACGTCCGGCTCGAGCTCAATGCGGCACTGTCGCAGGACTGGGGCGCACAGGCGATTTTCGACGAGGCATCGCGGTTCGAAGCTTTGGATTGGGGCGATCGCGGGTGCGATGCGCTAGCCGCCGCCCGTGCCGCGCAACACAGCCTCTGGAAGGCGCGCGCGCTGACGCGACTGTTGCGACTCGCAAGCGCAGACCGTTTGGAGGCATGCGAACAGGAGATCGCAGCGGAGATCGAGACCCTTGGTGATCCGTTCGAACAGGTACTCGCCTATGAACTGCTGGCCGAGCGCGCGCATCCTGGTCGCGGCCAGTCCTATGCACTGCGCGCGTTCGATCGTCTGGCCGCCGGTCGGCCATTTCCTCCGAGCTTCTTCAAGCGCAAGATTCCGCCAAGCCTCGCCAGCGCCGAGCGCTGTGCCCGGGCCTATGCGCGCCTGTCTGTCTGGCTGCCGCGCCGGCAGCGCGAGCAGGCACTCGTCGCCGCCGTCGCCCTTGCGAGCGAGGTTGCCGAACCATGGCCGAGAACGACATTGCTGAAAGAGCTGGCTCCTTATGCTCGCCATAGCGCTCGCGCCCAGAAACACTGGGACCGTACCGTCAGGAAGCTCCCCAGCTTTCACCGAGCCCATTGCGCCGGCGAATCGGGCGGAGTTCTCGCTTATCTCGTCGATTGGATGCTCGACGAAGCGCCCGCGCTGGCCAAGGGCGAAGCAGACCCGATCGTCGCCTATGCCCTCCTGCGCGATGCTCGGCGGCGCATCGGTGATGAGCTCGCGCCCTGGGAGGTGCTGGAACGCGCCGAGTGTACCAAGGCCGGTGCGGACAGGGTCCGCGACGCCTTCGACTCCGCCGCAGTGCCCAAGATATCGTCAGCGAGCCTGTTGAGCCTTCGGCGATTCTGCGAGGCCGGCATGTCCGAGATTGCCGCCTTCGTGGTCTCGCGAGTTTCCAGACATCCACCGGGCACGGCTTCAGTGCTGGCTGAGGCGGACCCCGCGCTGGCTCTAACGGTGCGCGCCGTCGCGCGCGGAATGGATGCGACCTCGGCGCCGGCGATCGTGGACGCGTTGTTCGGAGACGACGGCGCGAAGCGCGCATTGGCCATTGCCGTCCTCGAGCCGGCGGTTGCCGCCAGCATCACGCAAGGCGAAGAGAAGCCCTTCGCGCCCTTTACCAAGCGACGCTCAACGGTCGAAGAGCTGGACACCATTTTCGCGTTCGCAACATCGGCCCTAGCCACGGATCACGGCATCGGGTCGCGGACCCATGCAAGTCGCTACATCGAACAAATCCTGTTCGAGACCGCCGCCGAAGCGGATCGTCTGATAGAGTTCGCGCGCGACCGCGCTGAGGAGGCGCGGTGGCTGCTTGCACGCATAGAGCTCGGCACGCCGCAGTTCCTCCATCGCTTGGTGTCGATCGTTGACCCGGACGAGGAACTTGCGCCATTCCTCCTCGCGCTGGTTGCGCGCACCCTGCATATCGCACCCATGTTGGGCGAGTATCTCGTGAAAAACGGCACCGCAGACGAGCTGTGGCGCTGGATTAAGACCCGATCCGAACTCAAGCGTTTTCCACATGCCGCGGCGCCGGAAGATGCGGCGGCTTTTCTCAAGACGGCGGCTCGGCTGGATCCGACCGACATGGACCAAGCCTATGTCGACCGCCACGCTTGCAAGCTCGCTCGCAAGAGCGACCTGATCCCAGCGCTGACGGCTTGGGGGGCGATGTTCTTCTCGCAGTCCCGGCCTGACAGCCAGACCGCGGTCCAAGCCGCTGCTGCCGCCGTGGCTGCCGACCAGCGCACGCTCACAGCTCTTGTCGGCTTTTGCGCCTGGGATGCGAATGCCGGCACGCCGCTCAAGGCGTTCGAAGGGATGCGCTTCCGCGCACATGCATGGCCGATCATGGCCGGTTGCATCGAGCATTGTCCGGTAACGCTTCAAGCCCGAATGCACGGAGCTGCAATGTTTGATGACTTGCCGACCCTTGCGCGCAACGCCTCTAGCTGGGTCACGCGACGCAGCGCGTTCCAGCTCATGCCGCTCGAATGGCAGGGCCGTCCCGCACGCGCTAGCCTCGATATCATCGAATCGGCGCTGGGTGCTGCTGAGGATGTCTGGGAAGTGCAGGAAGCTGCGCTCGCGACGGTCGCATCGATCCGCCTGCTAGACTATAGCGCGCTCGACTTTCTCTATGCCAAAGCCGAAAGTGGTGGCGTGCGGGCACTGATGGCGTTTCGTATGATCAATGCCATCATCAACAATGACCGGGCATCGGCTGGCCTACGCCAACATGCCCAGTTGCTGATCGAACGGGCGCTCAACTCCGATCTTGGCGATTGTGTGATTGAACATGGCATAGCGACGGCGAATGCACCGCCACGGATGCGCCTGCGCGAGGTGTTGCTTCAGCAAGTATTCGCCGACGCCTGAGACGGTTTCGAGCGATCGCCGCCGTTTGCGTCAGCTGTCAATCGGCGTCCAAACGGGACCCACTATCGGCGTGCAAAAGGGGACCACCTTGCGTCGTTGCGCTGGGGTTGATGCCGGGCGCGGATTTCGCGCTGG
>Ga0302190_10003052_pt1 | contig 10719 bp, 7 predicted proteins | sample II_Bog_E2_3_FD_198784 | JGI IMG/M metagenome (GOLD analysis project Ga0302190, IMG submission 198784) | Peat permafrost microbial communities from Stordalen Mire near Abisko, Sweden - II_Bog_E2_3 | ecosystem: Environmental > Terrestrial > Soil > Wetlands > Peat | place: Sweden: Abisko, Stordalen... | reverse complement strand
ACGCCGGTCCGGCAGTGGGTGACGGCACCGCCGTCCGACCCGGGGACCTCGTGTTCTTCGGGTCCGGGCCCGACGGCGTCGACCACGTGGGGATCTACGTCGGCTCGGGCCTCATGATCGACGCCCCGCACACGGGCGCCGTGGTCCGGGTCGAGTCGGCGGGATGGTCGGGCCTGGTCGGGGCGACCCGCCCCGGATGAACCCTGCGGTCCGGGCCCAGGTGACCGGGGCCCCCGTGAGCTCAGCGGAGGGCGAGCTGGCCGGGCCGGATCGGGGCCGGCAGCGCCGTGGTCCCCATGAGGTGACGGTCGACGGCCGCGGCCGCCGACCGGCCCTCGGCGATGGCCCACACGATCAGGCTCTGGCCCCGGGTCATGTCGCCACAGACGAAGACGTTGTCCACGTTGGTGGCCCAGTCCTGGTCGGCCGCCACGCTGCCCCGGGCGTCGAGCTCGAGACCCAGGTCGGCCACCACGCCGTCGGGCTCGGTCCCGAGGAACCCCATGGCCAGCAGCACGAGCTGGCAGGGCAGTTCGAACTCGCTGCCCTCGACGGCGGCGAACGCCGGCCGGCCGTCGGGACCGGTGGTCACCTCGACCTCGTGGCCCCGCAGCCCGGCCACCACGCCGGTGCCGTCGTCGATGAACTCGTCGGTGGTCACCGAGAAGATGCGCTCACCGCCCTCCTCGAGGGCCGACGACGTGCGCAGGATGAGCGGCCACGTGGGCCACGGGTTGTCCTCGGCCCGGTGTCCCGGGGGCTCGGGCATGATCTCGAGCTGATGCACGCTGAGCGCACCCTGGCGGTGGGCCGTGCCGAGACAGTCGGCCCCGGTGTCGCCCCCTCCGATGATGACCACGTGCTTCCCCTCGGCCGTGATCGGGGCTTCGGCGAGGAGTCCCTCACGGACCATGTTGGAGGGCTTCAGGTAGTCCATGGCCCGGTGGATACCGGCGAGATGGCGCCCGGTGGCGGGAAGGTCACGGGGCAGGGTGGCGCCGCCGGCCAGCACCACGGCGTCGTACGCGGCCACCAGGTCGGCCGTCGGCACGACGGTGGCGTCGGTGGCCACGGCCCGCGGCACGTCGGGTGACGGCTCCCCGACCGAGGTGGAACACCGGAACTCCACACCCTCGGCCTCCAGCTGCTCGAGTCGCCGGTCGAGCACGGCCTTCTCCATCTTGAACTCCGGGATGCCGTAGCGCAGCAGTCCGCCGGGACGCTCGGCCCGTTCGTACACCACGACCTGGTGGCCGGCCCGGGTCAGCTGCTGGGCGGCGGCCAGTCCGGCCGGTCCGGAACCGACCACGGCCACCCGCTTGCCCGTCGGTGCGGCGGGCGTCACCGGGGTGACCCAGCCCTCGGACCAGGCCCGCTCGACGATCTCGTACTCGATGCGCTCGATGGCGACCGGGTCGTCGTTGATCCCGAGCACGCAGGCACCCTCGCACGGTGCCGGGCAGAGCCGGCCCGTGAACTCGGGGAAATTGTTGGTGGCGTGCAGGCGCTCGATGGCCTCGGACCAGTCGTCCCGGAACACCAGGTCGTTCCACTCGGGGATGAGGTTGCCGAGCGGGCACCCCTCGTGGCAGAAGGGGATGCCGCAGTCCATGCAACGGGCACCCTGCTCCGAGGCGTCCTCGGCACTGAAGGGCTCGTAGACCTCCTTCCAGTCGCGCAGCCGCACGGGCACCGGCCGGCGGTCCGGCAGCCGGCGCGGGAACTTCAAGAACCCGGTGACGTCACCCACGGGACACCTCCATGACCGCCTCGTCGACCGAGCGGCCCTCGGCGACGGCCAGCTCGGTGGCCTCCAGGACCCGGCGGTAGTCCCGGGGCATGACCGTCACGAACTGATCCGCTTCGTTGGTCCAGTCGGCCAGCAGGCGGGCGGCCACCTCGGATCCCGTCTCCTGGTGGTGCAGGTGCACACGGTCCCGCAGCCACAGCCGGTCGTCGTGGGCCAGCGGCTCGAGTTCGACCATCTCGTTGTTGTAGACCCGGGCCAGGTCGCCCAGTGGGTCGTAGACGTAGGCCACCCCGCCCGACATGCCGGCCCCGAAGTTCCGGCCCGTCGGCCCGAGCACCACCACCCGACCGCCGGTCATGTACTCACAGGCGTGGTCGCCCACACCCTCCACCACGGCGATGGCCCCGGAGTTGCGCACGCAGAAACGCTCACCCACCTGGCCCCGTAGGAACACCTCGCCGGCCGTGGCTCCGTAGAGGATGACGTTGCCGGCGATGATGTTCTCCTCGGCGGCGAACGGCGCCTCCTCGTCCGGGCGGACGATGATCCGACCACCCGACAGTCCCTTGCCCAGGTAGTCGTTGGTGTCGCCGAACAGCCGCAGCGTGACCCCCTTCGGCACGAAGGCCCCGAAGCTCTGGCCGGCCGAACCCCGGAAGGTCAGGTCGATGGTGCCGTCGGGCAGACCGGCGCCTCCGTGGCGGCGGGTGACCTCGTAACCCAGAAGCGTCCCGACCGTGCGGTCCACGTTGGTGACCGCCAGCTCGGCCTGCACCGGGGTGCCGTCCTCGATGGCCGGGCGGCACAGCTCCAGGAACTGCTGGTCGAGCGCCTTGTCGAGGCCGTGGTCCTGGTCGGCCACCCGGTGGCGCACGGCGCCCTCGCGGAGGTCGGGGGTCACGAGGATGGGGGCCAGGTCGAGACCCGAGGCCTTCCAGTGGTCCACGGCGGCGGCGGCATCCAGCAGGTCCACCCGGCCCACGGCCTCCTCCAGCGAACGCAGACCGAGTGCGGCCAGGTACTCCCGTACTTCCTCGGCGATGTACTCGAAGAACGTCTCCACGAACTCGGGGGCACCCGAGTACCGTTCACGCAGGACCGGGTTCTGGGTGGCGATCCCCACCGGACAGGTGTCGAGGTGGCAGACGCGCATCATGATGCAGCCCGACACCACGAGCGGTGCCGTGGCGAAGCCGTACTCCTCGGCTCCGAGCAGCGCACCGATGACGACGTCGCGGCCGGTCTTCATCTGGCCGTCCACCTGGACCACGATCCGGTCGCGCAGGTCGTTGGCCATCAGGGTCTGCTGGGTCTCGGCGAGGCCCAGCTCCCAGGGGATGCCCGCGTGCTTCTGCGACGTCAGCGGGGTGGCACCGGTGCCACCGTCGTGACCCGAGATCAGGACCACGTCGGAGTGGGCCTTCGCCACCCCGGCCGCCACGGTCCCCACGCCGACCTCGGCCACCAGCTTGACGTGCACCCGGGCCGTCGGGTTGGCCGACTTGAGGTCGTGGATGAGCTGGGCGATGTCCTCGATGGAGTAGATGTCGTGGTGGGGCGGGGGCGAGATGAGCCCCACACCGGGCGTCGAGAACCGGGTCTTGGCGATCCACGGGTAGACCTTGTGGCCGGGCAGCTGGCCACCCTCGCCGGGCTTGGCCCCCTGGGCGATCTTGATCTGGATGTCGTCGGCGTTGACCAGGTACTCGGACGTCACGCCGAACCGGCCCGAGGCCACCTGCTTGATCGCGCTGCGGCGCGAGTCGCCGTCGGCGTCGGGGGTGAAGCGGTCCGGGTCCTCGCCGCCCTCGCCCGTGTTGGACTTGCCGCCCAGCCGGTTCATGGCGACGGCCAGGGTCTCGTGGGCCTCGGCCGAGATCGAGCCGTAGGACATGGCGCCGGTCGAGAACCGGGCCACGATGGCCGACACCGGTTCCACTTCGTCGATCGGGACCGCCGGCTGGACCTCGGTGCGCAGCCGCATCAGACCCCGCAGGGTGGCGAGGGCCGCGGACTGGTCGTCGACCGCCTGGGTGTACTCCTTGAACACGCCGTAGCGCTTGGACCGGGTGGCGTGTTGGAGCTTGAACACCGTCTTCGGGTTGAAGAGGTGGATCTCGCCCTCGCGTCGCCACTGGTACTCGCCGCCGACCTCGCGCTCGCGGTGGGCCCGCTCGGTCGGCCGGTCGAGGTGGGCCAGTCGGTGACGCCGGGCCACCTCGCCGGCCAGCACGTCGAGTCCGACCCCGCCGATGCGCGACACGGTGCCGGTGAAGTACTCGTCGACCACCTCGGTGGCCAGCCCGACGGCTTCGAAGACCTGTGCGCCCGTGTAGGAGGCGACGGTCGAGATCCCCATCTTGGACATCACCTTGACGATGCCCTTGGAGGCCGCCTTGATGTAGTTCTTCTGGGCCTGGCGCGGCGTGATCCCGGTCAGCAGGCCGTTGGCGATCATGTCGTCGATCGATTCGAAGGCCAGGTACGGGTTGATGGCCGCCGCACCGAACCCCTTCAGCAGGGCCATGTGGTGGACCTCGCGGGCGTCGCCAGACTCCACCACCAGGCCCACCCGGGTCCGGGTCTTCGTGCGCACCAGGTGGTGGTGCACGGCCGACACGAGCAGCAGCGACGGGATGGGGGCGAGGTCGCCCGTCGAGTTGCGGTCCGACAGCACGATCACGTCGGCACCGTCCTCGATGGCCGTGCTCACCTGCTGGCGGACGTCCTCGATGGCGGCGCGGAGGGCGGTGCCCCCGCCGGCCACCTCGAACAGGCCGTCGACGGCGAACGCCGAGAACCCCGGTGTGCTGCCGTCCTCGTTGACGTACAGCAGCTTGGCCAGGTCGTCGTTGTCGATCACCGGCATGGGCAGGATGATCTGGCGGCACGACTCGGCCGAGGGCTCGAGCAGGTTCGACTCGGGACCGAGGGTCGACGAGAGCGAGGTGACCAGCTCCTCGCGGATGGCGTCGAGCGGGGGGTTGGTCACCTGGGCGAAGAGCTGGGTGAAGTAGTCGTAGAGGAGTCGTGGCCGCTCCGACAGCACGGCGATGGCGGTGTCCGAACCCATCGACCCGATGGGCTCGGCACCGCTGCGGGCCATCGGGCCGACGATCAGCCGCAGCTCCTCGTTGGTGTAGCCGAACAGCTGCTGGCGTCCCACCACCGAGGCGTGCTGCGGGGTGAGCATCGACCGCGGCGGCAGGTCGTCGAGGTCGATCTGGCCCTGCTCGAGCCACGTGCCGTAGGGGTGCTGGGCGGCGAGGGTCGACTTGATCTCGTCGTCGTCGACGATGCGGCCGGCCTCGGTGTCCACCAGGAACATCCGGCCGGGCTGGAGGCGACCCTTGCGCACGACCTTGGACGGCGGCACGTCGAGCACCCCCACCTCGCTGGCCAGCACCACCAGACCCTCGTCGGTCACCCAGTAGCGGGCGGGGCGCAGTCCGTTGCGGTCGAGCACGGCGCCGATCACCGCCCCGTCGGTGAAGGCGACGGCGGCCGGGCCGTCCCAGGGCTCCATGAGCGAGGCGTGGTAGCGGTAGAAGGCCCGGCGGGCCGGATCCATCGTGCGGTGGTTCTCCCACGCCTCGGGGATCATCATCAGCACGGCGTGGTGGATCGGTCGGCCACCCAGGTGGAGCAGCTCCAGCACCTCGTCGAACGACGCCGAGTCGCTGGCCCCGGGGGTGACGATGGGGAACGCCCGATCGAGACCCGGGATCAGGTCGGAGGAGCACAGCGCCTCACGGGCCCGCATCCAGTTCCGGTTCCCGGCCAGGGTGTTGATCTCGCCGTTGTGGGCCATGTACCGGTAGGGATGGGCCAGGGGCCACGACGGGAACGTGTTGGTGGAGAAGCGCGAGTGGACCAGCGCCAGGCCGCTCACCAGGCGTTCGTCGGCCAGATCGGGGTAGAACTCGGCGAGCTGGTGGGACGTGAGCATCCCCTTGTAGGTCACGGTGCGCGCCGACAGCGAGGCGAAGTAGCACTCGTCGACCTCGTGCTCGGCCCGCTTGCGCACCACGAAGGCCAGCCGGTCGATGGCCAGGGCCGGGTCGCCGGTGCTCAGCGGCGTGCCCGGGGCGGGGGCCACGAAGAGCTGGTGCATCGAGGGGCGTGCCGCCTCGGCGATGGACCCGAGCGTGGCCGGGTCGACCGGCATGTCCCGCCAGCCGAGCACGTCGAGTCCCTCTTCGGTGGCCAGACGCTCCACGTCGGCCCGGGCCTTGGCCGCGGCCGACGGGTCGGCCGACAGGAAGGCGATCCCGGTGGCGTAGCGCCCACGGTCCGGGAGGTCGAAGTCGACCACCTGGCGGTAGAACTCGTCGGGCATCTGGACGAGGATGCCGGCGCCGTCGCCGCTGTCCTCCTCGCTGCCGGTGGCCCCCCGGTGGGCGAGGTGCTCGAGCGCACTGATGGCCTGGAGCACGAGGGCGTGGCTGGGCCGGCCCTGGAGGTCGGCCACCAGGGCCACGCCGCAGGCGTCGTGCTCGAAGCGCGGGTCGTACAGGCCGGCCGTCGGCGGGCGGGGCACGGAGCGCGACGGGCCGAGGGCCACCGGGACGCCCGGCACGGGCGTGGTGCCGTCGTCAGCTGTGGGTGCAACAGTCGTCATCGGGTCGCTCCAGAAGAGAAGTGGATCCACCCGCGCGGGACGACGTTGGCCCTTGCGTGGTCCGACAACTCTACACGGTCGCTCCCGGCCGCCTCCACCTCCGTGCCCGACGGGCCGGACGGGGCACCCGCCGTAGCATGGCCCCATGACGAGCCGGGCGACGCGGGCATGAGCGACCACCGTGACGTGGTGGTCGTCGGCGCCGGCGTCATCGGCCTGTCCGCCGCCTGGCGGGCCGCCCGCAGCGGCCGATCGGTGACCCTGGTCGACCCCCAGCCCGGACGCGGGGCCACCTGGGCGGCGGCCGGCATGCTGGCCCCGGTGGCCGAGGCCCACTTCGGCGAAGAGGTCCTGGCGGCTCTCAACGTGGCCGCGGCGGCGGCCTGGCCGGGGTTCGCCGGCGAGCTCGAGGCGGCCTCGGGACAGTGCGTCCACTTCCGGGCCGACGGGACCCTGCTCGTGGCCGGCGATCCCTCCGACCGGGAGGCGACCGACCGCGTCCACGCCTTCCACCAGGCCATCGGGCTGGCGTCCACCCGCCTCGGCGCCCGGGCCTGCCGGGAGGCCGAGCCACTGCTCGCACCCGGGATCAGCGGCGGCGTCGACCTGCCCGGTGACCATCAGGTCGACAACCGGGCCGTGGCCGCCGCCCTGGTGACGGCCTGTCGGCGCGCCGGGGTGACGACGGTGACCGACGAGGTCACCCGGATCGACGTCGAGGGTGGCGGGGTCCGCGGGGTGACGCTGGCCGGCGGTGCCCGGATCGCCGCCGGCGCCGTGGTGCTGGCCGCCGGCAGCCGGTCGGGTGACGTCGACGGTGTGCCCGAGGCGTTCCGACCGCCGGTCCGGCCGGTGCGGGGGGTCACCGTACGGCTCCGGGCGCCTGACGGGGTGCCCCGCCTGCGCCGCACCGTGCGGGCCCTCGTGCACGGTCGCTCCTGCTACCTCGTGCCCCGGGACGACGGCGGCCTCGTGCTCGGCGCCACCGTGGAGGAGCGTGGCTCCGCCCTCGACGTGCCTCTCGGGGGCCTGGCCGATCTGGTCGACGACGCCCGACGGGTCGTCCCCGCCCTCGACGAGTACTCCGTGGTCGAGCTGGCGCCCGGGCTGCGCCCCGGATCGCCCGACAACGGTCCCATCGTGGGGACGACGTCGGTGACCGGCCTCGTGATGGCCACCGGCCACTACCGCAACGGGGTCCTGCTGGCCCCGGCCACCGCCCACGAGGTGGTGGCCCTGCTCGATGCGCTCGACGCCGACCTCGCACCCGCGCCCGGGCCCTTCGACGCCTTCCGCCCCTCACGGTTCGCACCCACGCCGGAGGATGGGACCGCTGCCGTGCGGGGGCCCGGCGGGACCGGTGGAAACCGATGACTGCCGCGACCACGGTCAACGGCGATGCCTGTGCCCTGGATCCGGGTACCACCGTCGCCGACCTCGTCGCCGAGCGCTGCCCGTCGCCCCGTGGCGTGGCGGTCGCCGTCAACGGCGAGGTGGTGCCGCACAGCACGTGGTCCCGCACCGAGGTGGCTCCCGGTGACGTCGTCGAGATCGTGTCGGCGGCCGCCGGGGGCTGAGGGCCGCGTCGGGACGCCCGCGCCAGCGGTACCGTGGCGGGCGATGAGCGACGTCGCCACACCCGCTACCCACGAGGTTGCCCACCCCCCCGATCCCTTCACCGTCGCCGGCACCGACGTCGGGTCCCGACTCCTGCTCGGTACGGGGGGGATGACCAGCCCCGAGAGCCTGTCGGCCGCACTGGTGGCCTCGGGCACGACGCTCGCCACGGTCGCCGTGCGCCGGGTCGACCCCGCCACGCGGCACTCGCTCGTCGACCTGCTCGACGGCCTCGGCATCCGCATCCTGCCCAACACGGCCGGGTGCTTTACGGCGACGGACGCGGTACTGACGGCCCGACTGGCCCGCGAGGCGTTCGCCACCGACTGGGTGAAGCTCGAGGTGATCGCCGACGACCGGACACTGCTGCCCGATCCCGTCGAGCTCCTGGCCGCCGCCGAACAGCTCGTCGACGACGGATTCGTCGTCCTCCCCTACTGCGGCGACGACCCGGTCGTGGCTCAGCGCCTGGAGCAGGTCGGCTGTGCCGCGGTGATGCCACTCGGCGCACCCATCGGCAGCGGTCTCGGCATCCGCAATCCCCACAACATCGAGCTGATCGTCGAGCGGGCCGGCGTGCCGGTCGTCCTCGACGCCGGCATCGGCACGGCATCGGACGCCTGCCTGGCCATGGAGCTCGGGTGCAGCGCCGTGCTGATCGCCTCGGCGGTCACCCGGGCCGAGGATCCCGCGCGCATGGCCGGGGCCATGCGCGACGCGGTGGCGGCCGGGCGGGCGGCCCGGCTGGCCGGCCGGATCACCCGACGCTTCGTGGCCGAGGCCTCGTCCTCCTTCGAGGGCCGGATCGACTCGAGCGGTGCGGCCGATGGGCGGGGTGGGGCGGGCGGATGACCGCGACGACCGGCGACCGGACGCCACCGGTGGTCCTCACCATCGCCGGGTCCGACTCGGGTGCCGGTGCCGGGATCCAGGCCGACCTGAAGGCCATGAGCGCTCTCGGGGTCTTCGCCACCACCGCCGTCACCGCGGTCACCGCCCAGAACAGCGCCGCCGTCACCGCCGTCCACGCCCTGCCCACCGAGTTGGTGGCCGCCCAGATCGACGCCGTGCTCGACGACTTCACCGTGATGGCCACCAAGACCGGCATGCTGGCCACGACGGAGACCGTCCGCCTGGTGGCGGAACGGGCGACGACCGGCGACCTCCCCTCGCTGGTGGTCGACCCGGTGATGGTGGCCTCGACCGGGCGCCGGTTGCTCGACGACGAGGCCGTCGACGCCTACCGCCACGGACTCGTCCCCCGGGCCCTGGTGGTCACCCCGAACCTGTTCGAGGCGGCCATCCTGGCGGGGGTGGCACCGGTCGACGACGCCGACACGGACACCATGGTGGAGCTGGCCCGACGGGTCCACGGGCTCGGCGCCACCTGGGTCCTCGTGAAGGGTGGGCACCTTCCCGGGGTGCACGGTCCCCGGAGCGGTGCGGCACCCGACCAGGTGGCCGACGTGCTGTTCGACGGGACCGAGGTCACCGTGTTGGCCCAGGCGCGTGTCACGACGCGCAACAACCACGGCACCGGGTGCAGTCTGGCCTCCGCCATCGCCGCCCTGCTGGCCTCCGGACACGACGTCCCGGTGGCGGTCGCCCGGGCGAAGGCGTTCGTCCACGAGGCACTGGTGGGTGCGGCCGGGTGGGACCTCGGACACGGACACGGCCCCCTCGATCCCTTCGGCTGGTCGCGTGGCTGACCTCCGACCCGTGGACGCGACAGAGGCCGGGTCGTGTGACCCGGCCTCCGTCTCCCCCGGAATCCCCCGGTTACTTCTCGGGCGGCTCGATCCTCTGGACCCGAGCGCCCTCCCCCAACAGATGGCTGGAGTACTCCTGCCATCGACCGTCGCATTGTGCGGTATTGAGGGCTCAATGTAAACAGATCGTGAACGGGTTTCCCTCTGCGTGGTCCTTTGCCCACAGAGGGTGTCCATATGGGCATCCTGACGTGGTGCACCGGCGCCCGGTCGGCCCCGTGCGGGACCCCGGTACCGTTGGCCCATGACATCCTCGGTTCCCCACCGCCTGGCTCAGCTGGTCGCTCTCGGTCGGATCGGGATCGGCTGCACGGCCCTCGCGGCCCCCACCCTCATGACCCGCCCCTGGATCGGCGACGGTGCCGCCGACGACGATGCCCGACTGCTGGCCCGCACCATGGGCGGGCGGGACCTGGCCCTGGGCATCGGCACCCTGCGGGCGCTCAGCGTCGATCCCGCCGAGGCCCGTCCGTGGGTGGCCCTGGCCGGAGGGGCCGACGCCGTGGACGCCGTCGTCACACTGCTGGCCTTCCGCCGGTTGCCGCGCCTGACCCGCTGGGGCATCCTGGCCTCCACCGTGGGGGCCGCCGTGGTGTCCTTCGGCGTGGCCCGCTCCCTCGAACCGTCGAACCCGCCGGCTGCACCGCCGGCCGCCCCGGTCTGAACGGACGGTGATCCCGGGCGGACACCGCGCCCGCCGTGGTTCCCGCCGTGGTTCCCGCCGTGGTCCCCGCCAGGCGCCCCGGTAGGATGCCTCCCATGGTGACCACGCCGCAGCAGGCCGCGACACCCGTCGGCGGCGGACCGGGCGACCCGGGCGGCCCCGACGACACCGGAACCGACAACATCCCGCCGGCTCCGTCCTACGAGCCGATGTCCATCAAGGGTCCGGCGTTCATCGTCCTGGGCCTCGCCGTGGTGATCCTCCTCGGCGGGGTGGCGGCGGCGGCGCTGACGACCAC
>Ga0302190_10003037_pt1 | contig 10752 bp, 5 predicted proteins | sample II_Bog_E2_3_FD_198784 | JGI IMG/M metagenome (GOLD analysis project Ga0302190, IMG submission 198784) | Peat permafrost microbial communities from Stordalen Mire near Abisko, Sweden - II_Bog_E2_3 | ecosystem: Environmental > Terrestrial > Soil > Wetlands > Peat | place: Sweden: Abisko, Stordalen... | reverse complement strand
ATTCTGAAAGACAACATCATGCGCGAGACCCTGGCCGCGGCGGCGCGGGTTGGGCTGAGCGTGATTCAGCACGCCGAAGACACGCGGATGACCCAGGGTGGGAGCATGAATGCCGGGCCGGCAGCCTTCAAACTGGGACTGCGCGGGATGCCGGCCGAGGCCGAGTCGAGCATTGTGGAACGCGACATTCGCCTGGTGACCGAGCTGCGCGATACGCGCGCCCACCTGCATGTTGCTCATATTTCAACGGCTGCGGCGCTGGCCGCGGTGCGGCAGGCCCGGAGGAGCGGTCTGCGCGTGACCTGCGAGGTTGCGCCGCATCACTTTTTGCTGACCGACGAACATGTGGGGCTGTACAACACCAACGCCAAGATGTGCCCGCCGCTGCGCTCGACCGCCGATCGCGACGCCATGATCGAGGGCATCCTGGACGGTGTGGTGGACGCCATCGCCACCGATCACGCGCCGCACGCGGTGCATGAGAAGGAAGTGGAGTTTGAAAACGCGCCCAACGGGATCCTGGGGCTGGAGACCGCGCTGGGCCTCTCGCTGCGCTGGCTGCACAAGGAGTGGAAGCTGCCGCTGGGCCGCGTCCTGAGCCTGCTGAGCGCCCAGCCAGCGGCACTGCTGGGGCTGAAGGGCCGCGGCACACTGACCGTGGGCAGCTTTGCCGATGTGGTGATCTTCGATCCCAAGGCGGAGTGGACGTATCGCGCGACGGAGAGCCGGTCGAAGTCGAGAAATACGCCGTTCGACGGGTGGACGATGCAGGGCAAAGTGCGTTGGACCATCAGCGAGGGGCGGATCGCTTACTCCGCCTGAAGTGGGGTCAGCGTTCTTTCGGAGTTCCTGTTTTCCCCGGTCTCAAAATCGAGACCGGGGGCACCCATCGTAGGTTGTTCGCCTTTGGCGGGGCGTTATGAGTTGGTAACGTTTCGGCCCAAACGGGTCGGTAAAAGTGTGTATGCGGGCGTACACGCATTTTGGGTCATTTTGGACAATTGGGCTGTTTTTGGCATCAGATAAAGCGATTTATCGCATGCCAAATGTGTATGATTGCGGGTATTTGAGGGCATAAAGGCCATAGATAGATGCATATATGTTACCTTCGGCGCTCGGATAGAGGCGGGAGGCAAGGCGGGGTAGGGAGCTACTGCTTTCCCACCCATTTCGCAAAGAACGCGAAATGGATGGGGCACCCAGTTCTATCCGCTGAACGCGATAAAGGCGCCTAGTCGCTTACGGCTGCCTGGTTGCGGGCGGCCCACCAGGCATCGAAGGCGGCGAGGGAGCGCTCGCATTGCAGGCGGTGGCGCTCCTTTTTGTCGCGGGTCTTCTTGCGCAGTTCTTCCTCCAATGGCTCCAGCAGGTCGAAGGTCATGTTGGCGGGCTGGAAGTGCTTCACTTCCGCGTGGGTGATGTAGTGGACCAGCGAGCCCAGGGCGCTGCTGCGCGGCGCGGGGACCGGTTGCCCGCACTGAGCCAGCGCAGCGGCGTAGAGGCCCGCCAGAAGGCCGGTGGCGATGGATTCTGTATAGCCCTCGACGCCGGAAAGCTGCCCGGCAAAGAAGAGCCATGGCTCCTGCTTGAGTTGCAGCGATTCGCTTAGCAAGGCCGGGGCGCAGATGTAGGTGTTGCGGTGGATCTGGCCGTAGCGCAGGAAGCGGGCGTTTTCAAGGCCGGGAATGAGGCGCAGCACTTCAGCCTGTGCGCCGAATTTGAGGTGGTTCTGGAAGCCGACGAGGTTGTAGCTGTCGGCGCGGACGTTCTCTTTGCGGAGCTGCACGACGGCCCAAGGCGTGCGGCCGGTGCGCGGATCGCGCAGGCCGACAGGCTTCATGGGGCCGTAGCGGAGGGTGTCGCGGCCACGGCGGGCCAGGATTTCGATGGGCAGGCAGCCCTCGAAGTAGTCGGCCTTTTCCCACTCTTTGGTTTCGGCAGGCTCGGCGGCCAGAAGGGCGTCGAGAAAGCGGTCGAACTCCTCGCGGTCCATGGGGCAGTTGATGTAGTCGGCGGTTCCCTTGTCCCAGCGGGCGGCAAAGTAGACGCGGTCCATGTCAATGGATTCGGCATCGACGATGGGGGAGATGGAGTCGTAAAAAGCCAGGTGGCCAGAGCCGGTCAGGCGCTCGATTTCCGCACTGAGCGCGTCGGAGGTCAGGGGGCCGGTGGCCAGGATGGTGAGGCCGTCAGCCGGATCGAGATGGGTGACTTCTTCGCGGATGACGCGGATGCGCGGCTCGGCGGCGATGGCCTCGGCGATGCGGCGGGAGAACTCGACGCGATCCACGGCCAGGGCGTGGCCAGCGGGAACGGCGGTTTCGTCGGCTATCCGCAGCAGGGCGGAGCCTGCCCGGCGCATCTCCTGTTTAAGGACCCAGGGCGCGGTGTTGGGCGATTCGCTTTTGAGCGAGTTGGAGCAGACCAGTTCGCCGAATTCGGTGGTCTGGTGAGCAGGGGTGAGACGGGCAACGCCGTCGACCACGGCCCGCATCTCGTAGAGTTCCACATCGCAGCCCAGGCGGGCAGCGGTGAGTGCAGCCTCGGGGCCGGCGAGTCCGCCGCCAATCACGCGAATCTTCACAGTGCTGCCTCTATTTCTTTTGCCGGAACGGGTTCAGCGGCCCCGGCCAGACGCTCGAGCGCTGGGCCGGTGACGCGCACATTGCGCCACTCGTCAAGAAACTCTGCGCCCATGGCGCGATAGAAGTCGACGGCCGGAGTGTTCCAGTCGAGCACCTCCCATTGGAGGCGGGGGCAATTGTTTTCGAGGGCGATGGCGGCAACCCGCTGGAGCAGGGCCTTGCCGATGCCCAGGCCGCGAAACTCCGGGTTGACGAAGAGGTCTTCGAGGTAGAGGCCGGGACGGCCCTTCCATGTGGAGTAGTTGAAAAAGTAGAAGGCAAAGCCTGCCGGACGGCCGGAGTTTTCAGCTATCAGACAGAAATAGAATGGGTTAGACCCAAACCCGTCGCGCAGCAGGTCTGCCTCGGTCGCGGTAACCGCGTCCGGTTTGCGCTCATAGGCGGCCAGCGCTCGAATGAATGCGAGAATCTGCGGCACATCCGCCGGGGTTGCGGTTCGAATTGTCGTTGCCATCTTTTTATTCTAGATTGTGATACAGGCCACAAGCCGCCACGCTCCAGTGGCACTACCATGAATAGGTGAATACGTTGGCGAGAGTCAGCGTTGGATCCCTGACGGCGGGGTAATGGGACCTGCAGCCGGGCTCAAGGTACGATTTGTACCGGACTGCGCGCGTTTCATGGCGCGGCGGGTAGTGCTGTATTCTGCGGCCTGCCCTTGTGCCGGGTACTGCGATGGATTTAACTTGAGTTCAGCTCATGGAAATAGCATGCGCGCCGGATTTTGTGACGAGGCGGTAGCCCGGTCACAGAGGATACCGGCCGCCAAGGCACAAACGATTTTGGTAGCAGCAGGCCACCTGTCAATCGACTGGCACTTGTCACTCGATTGGCGCATGGCACTCGGCAGCAAGGGCACATATCCCGGGTCAACGCAGATTGAGCGTCAGCCCGTGTGTGGACCGGCAAGAAATGATTTTTATGAGCCTGCGGGCCGCCTGGTTCCCGCCGCTCCCAAGGAGAAGAAAATGAAACGCACCATTTCACTTTGGCTGGGCCTGCTGGCTTTCGCCCTCGTCCCCGCGCTTGCGCAGCAACCTGAACCCACGACTCCCGCGGCTCCCACGGGCAAGATCCACGGCCACGTGACCAATCCGACCGGAGCATCGCAGACGGGCGGCACCGTGACGCTCATCGGGACCGACCGGCTCGCGTCTGGCCCCGGCTTGTCCGCGAAGACCTCCGACAAGGGTGTCTTCCAGGTTGAACCGACCGGCGACTTCAAGGGTGAAGTCGGTCCCGGCACGTACACCGTGGTCTACCGCACTGCGGGCATGCCCGCGGACAAGGAAGCCGACAAGGTCGAGAATGTGAAGGTTGTGGTTGGCCAGGATACGGCGGCGGACATCGACATGTCGCGCAAGGAATACATTGACCAACTTCCTCCGGAGCAGAAGAAGCAGCTTGAGGATCTGAGGAAGCACAACTCCGAGGCCATGAAGGCCAACGAAGTGATCAAGAACCTCAACGCCGATCTGAAGCTTGTTACCCAGGACATCCACGACGCCGACAACGCGCGCGTGACGGCAGGCCAGGAACTGGGCGCCGCCGCGACCAAGGCGGCGCTCGACGCCAAAGAGACAGAGATCAAGACCGCGAAATATAACGAGATCGAGACCCTCATGCTGAAGGACACAGCGGCCAAGCCGGACGCTTCGGTTCTGTGGGCCCAGCTGGGACAGGCGCAGGCGGGCCTGAAAAAGTACGACGACGCCGAAACGACCTACAAGAAGGTTCTGGAACTCGAAGCGGCCTCGAAGAAGCCGAACATTGCCGTCCAGGGCCTGGCCAACAGCGGATTGGGCGAAATCTATGCGCGCACCGGCAAGGTACCCGAAGCCGCTGCCTCCTATGACGCGGCTGCCAAGGTGAACCCGACGCAGGCTGGCTTCTACCTGAAGAATGAAGCGGTCATCTTCTTCCAGATGAACAATGCCGATGCCCAGGTTGCCGCGGCGGACGAAGCCATCAAGATCGATCCGACCCAGGCTCTGCTCTATTACCTCAAGGGCCAGGGACTCATCGGGAAGGCCACCATCGACGCCAAAACGCAGCGGATTGTTCTGCCTCCGGACTGCACGGAAGCCTACCAGCAGTACCTGACTCTGGCTCCGACCGGCCCCTATGCAGGTGAAGTGAAGGGCATTCTGGCTCAGGCCGGACAGAAGGTCGAATCCGGCTTCAAGGCGGACAAGCCCGCCAAGAAGAAGTAAGCGAACCTGCAGCTCGTGTTGACGAAGGGCGCTCCCGATGTGGGAGTGCCCTTTGTATTTGCGGGCTTGTGAACCCTGCCGGCGCCATGCGGCGTGCGACCTTCTACAATCCAATCCATGACTTCCGCTCTGCCCAGCTACGAGCAAGCCGCTGCGCTGGTTGCCGCGTACGCCCTTACAATCCGCGGGTCGCGGCCCACAGCAGAGCGCGTGGAGCTGGCGCAGGCGGCAGGCCGGGTGCTGGCCCAGCCTCTGCTGGCGGATCGCGACCAGCCTCCCTTTACCCGCTCCACCCGCGACGGGTTTGCCTGCCGGGCCGCGGAGGTTTCAGCCCATGCGCAGCTCAAACTGGCAGGGTCTATCCATGCAGGAGAGGCTCCGGCCGGGCCGCTGCCGCCGGGCGCGGTATGGGAGATCATGACCGGCGCTCCGGTGCCTGAAGGGGCCGACGCCGTGGTGATGGTGGAGCACGCGGAGACGAGCAAGGGCCGGGTCCGGCTGCTGCCGCACCGAAACATCAAGACCGGAGAGAATATCGTGGCCCAAGGCGCACAGGCGCGCGGGGGCGACCTGCTGCTGGCGGCTGGAACGGCGATTGCGTCCGGGCAGATTGCGCTGGCCGCGGCCTGCGGCTACGCAAACCTCGAGGTATTTACACGGCCGCGGGTGGCCATTCTTGCCACCGGCGATGAACTAGCGCCAGTAGCGGCCGAGCCCAGGCCGGGGCAGATTCGCAATTCCAATGGCCCGATGCTGGCTGCCATGGTGGAAGCGGCGGGCGGCGAGGCCTGGGTTCTGCCCGCCGCCGCGGATACGGCCGAAGCCCTGGACGCCGCGCTGGCGCGGGCCGCGGAGGCAGACCTGCTGCTGATCAGCGGCGGCGTTTCGGCGGGCAAATTCGACCTGGTGGAGCCGGCCCTGGCCCGGGCGGGAGCGCGGTTCCACTTTACCGGGGTGCGCATCCAGCCGGGCAAGCCGCTGGTGTTTGGAGAGATGCCGAGCCGTTGCAAAGAGGCAGGAAAGGCGCGCGCGCTGCCGCTGTTCGGACTGCCAGGAAATCCCATCTCCTCGGCCGTGACGTTTTTGCTGTTTGGGACGCCGGTGCTGGCTGCCTTGGCGGGTCGTACGGATTGCGTTCCGCGCTTTGCGCTGGCGCGGCTGGCGCCTACAGCAGACCGGCACGGCAAGTCCGGCCTCACGCGCTTCCTGCCTGCGTTTTGCACTTTTGGCGCCGACTGCGAGCTTCCGGAGGCAGGGTTTGTTCCCTGGCACGGATCGGGCGATTTGGCGGCGCTGGCCCGGGCAAACTGTTTTTTGATGTTGCCAGAAGAGGCCCACGCCCTGGAGCCGGGCGCAATTGTGCGGATTCTGCTTTTCTGAGAAGAAACAAAAAGTCAGATTCAACGGGACACAGAACGCTTGTAAAGTGCATGCTTTCCCCCCCCCATTTAGCAAAGAACGCTAAATGGAGGGGGCACCCAGTTTCATCCCCTGTGGTCGGTAAAGCCGGTGTACGACCAGAGCAGCCTTTTCCGCAGCCCTGCAAATGGACTAGGATTCTCCTGCTGTTTGATGGAGGCTCTATGCCGCGTTCCCCGTTCTTTGCCGCTTGCCTTGGGCTGGCTGCTTTTGCCGCTGCCGCGGCCAGCGCCCAGACCGTCTCTGTGTACCAGACCACTCCGGACCTGATTGAAGCTCTGTCGCCGCGCCAGGCTCTGCACTTCAGCGCCAAACCGGGTCTGCCGGTGATCGCCCCGCTGATTACCGTGGACGACGCGCAGCGATTTCAGGAGATGGACGGCTTTGGCGCCTCGCTGACCGACGCTGCCGCCTGGCTGTTTGCCAAGAAACTGACCCCGGCGCAGACCGACGCCGCCTTCAATACGCTGTTCAGCCGCAAGGACGGGATAGCGCTGGGGTTTCTGCGCCAGCCGATTGGCTCGTCGGACCTGGCGGTGACGTTCTACTCCTACGACGACCTGTGCGAACAGACGGCCAAGGCCTGCACGACACAGGCTGGGACCGCCGACGCGAAGCTGGAGCACTACTCGCTCAAGCACGACCAGGAATACATCTTGCCGCTGCTGAAGAAGGCGCTGGCTGTGAATCCGGCGATTCGCGTGATGCTGACGCCATGGAGCCCGCCGGGCTGGATGAAGACCTCCGGGTCGATGCTGGGATCCAATGCGGACGGGAAACAGCCCTCGAGCCTGCGCCCGGAGTTCTACGCGGCCTTTGCCAGCTACCTGGTGAAGACCGTGGAGGGCTATCAGGCGGCGGGCGTGCCGATTTACGCGCTGAGCGTGGAGAATGAGCCGCTGTATACGCCGCCCACTTATAGCGGCATGCAGATGCTGGCCACCGAGCAGGCAGCCTTTTTTGCCAACAACCTGGGGCCGGCGCTGGCAGCGGCGCACCTGAACCCCAAGGTGATGGCTTACGACCACAATTGGGACCGGCCGGACTATCCGGAGACGGTGCTGAAGGACCCTAAAGCCGCGGCGGTGGCCGCCGGGACAGCATGGCACCACTACGCCGGCGATCCGGCGGTGATGACCAAGAACCACGAGGAGTTTCCCAACAAGGACCAGTGGGTGACGGAGTCCAGCGGCGGGAGCTGGCAGAAGGGGAACATTTTTGCCGAGGAGGCCGCTGAACTGATTGCCGTGACCCGCAACTGGGCCAAGAGCTATGTTTTGTGGGCGCTGGCCACCGACCAGAAGCACGGCCCGTTTGTGGGCGGGTGCGATACCTGCCGGGGCCTGGTGACCATCGACCTGAGCGACCCGGAAAAGGCCAAGGTGAAGCCCGAACTGGACTACTACGTGCTGGGCCAGGCCAGCAAATTTGTGCAGCCCGGCGCGGTGCGCATTGCTTCGGATGAGCCAGCGGGGACGCAACTCAAGGACGTGGCTTTCCGCAATCCCAACGGGACGGTGGTGCTTTATACCTTGAACGCCGGGACCGCGAGCCAGGAACTGCGCATCGGCTTCCACGGAAAGACGGCGGCGACGACGCTGCCGGCGGGAGCGGTGGCTACGTTTGTTTGGAAGCCTTAAGAGGCGGATGGGGTTTGTGACGGGAAATGGAGTATTTGGTGAATCCAATTCCGGCTTTTCTGCTTTCCCACCCTGTTGGTTGCCGGTGCAAGGGGGCGAAGGAAAATGGCCGGTTGTTGGCCGCGCTCAGCGGAACGTTATCCATTTCCGCGAAATTGCACTAAGATACTGCCGAGGATCGTTACGTCATGACCGCTGTCTTGAAATCGAATTGCCGAGTCTTTGCCTGCCTCGTTGCGCTTCTGGGAGCCCTGGTTTTTGCCGGGGTCGCCACGGCGCAAACCGCCGAGGAGGCCGCCAAAATTGGAGCCAACCTGCCGGCCGCATCCCAGGCCGTGATTGCGCGACTCTCTACCTTGCGCGAACTGCCCGATGGCGCGTGGAGGATGCATGGCGGCGATCTGGCCCACGGGGAGGCCGTGAATCTGGACGAGGGCGCGTGGACGCCGATCGCGGTGGAAGCCAAGGCTCCCAATGAGGCGGCGTGGTTTCGGCAGACATTCGAAGTTCCCGCGACGCTGAACGGCTACGACCTGACGGGCGCGCGGATCTGGTTTCAGTTCCACGCCTCGGCCAATGGACCGATGCCGCAGATTCTCTACTTCAACGGGCGGCGCGTGGCCATGGGCGACGATTTGGAGCCGGTGGTTCTGTTCGACAACGCCAAGCCCGGCGAGAAAGTCACGGTGGCGGTGAAGCTGCTGCACACCGTGGACGTAAAGAGCTTCCGCGGCGCGACGCTGAATATCGACTTTCCGGAGAGCCGGCCGAATCCCGAGGACCTGCGTCAGGAATTTTTGTCGGCTACGCTGCTGGTTCCGGCGCTTGCGCCGGGCGATGCGGGGCGGGTGGCCACGCTGAGCCAGTCGATTGAGACTGTGGACCTGAAGGCGCTGGATGCGAAGGATCAAGCCAAGTTCGACGCCAGTTTGAAGGCGGCGCATGAAAAGCTGGAAGCGCTGAGGCCGCTGTTGCAGCAGGCGACGCTGCACCTGACCGGCAACTCGCACATTGACGCCGCGTGGCTGTGGCCGTGGACCGAGACGGTGGACGTGGTGAAACGGACATTTGGCACCGCGCTGCAACTGATGTACGAGTACCGCGGCTACACCTATACGCAGTCGGCCGCGGCCTATAACGAGTGGATTGCCGACAAGTATCCCGACATGAATGCGGAGATTGCCCAGCGCATCAAGGAAGGCCGCTGGGAGATTGTGGGCGGGATGTGGGTGGAACCGGACCTGAACATGCCGGACGGTGAGTCGCTGGTGCGGCAGTTCCTGGTGGGCAAGCGCTGGTACAAGCAGGCCTACGGCGTGGACGTGCGGATTGGGTGGAACCCGGATTCGTTTGGCTATACGTGGCAGTTGCCGCAGATCATGAAGAAGAGCGGCGTGGACTACTTTGTGACGCAGAAGATGGCGTGGAACGACACGAATCAACTGCCGTTCAAGTTTTTCTGGTGGGAGTCGCCGGACGGGTCGAAGGTGCTGGCGTACTTTCCGCACGACTATGCCAACGACAACCTGAACCTGGTGCGGCTGGCGCGGGACTTTACCATCGCGGAGAAGCAGGCGACGGGCCTGCCCAGCATCATGGATCTTTACGGGATCGGCGACCACGGCGGCGGACCGACGCGGGCGATTCTGGACCAGGGATTTCATTGGGTTCTGCCTTCGGTTCCCGAACACGTGACGCCGAAGATGCAGTTCGGCACGGCGCAGAGTTACTTTACCTCTCTCGAAAAGCAGATTGCGCCGGACAGCCCGTCCTGGGATTATGTCTCGATCGCAAAAGGTTACACACCACCGCCGGCGGTTGCGGGCAAGGTGAACATTCCGACGTGGAAGAGCGAGCTTTACTTTGAGTACCACCGCGGCGTGATGACCACACAGGCCAACCACAAGCGCAACATGCGCGAGGGCGAGGAGCAGGTGCTGAACGCCGAAAAGTTTTCCTCGATTGCGTGGCTTTATGGATCGAAATACCCTGCGGCGGAACTGACGGAGGACTGGAAGAAGGTGCTGTTCAACCAGTTCCACGACTTGGCGGCGGGATCGGGGATTGGGCAGATTTACAAGGATGCGCAGAAGGACTACGACGTGGTGCGGTGGTCGACGAACGAGATCGACGCCGGGGCGCTGGGAGCGGTGGCGGAGAGGATCAATACTGCAGAGGGAAAGACCAACACGGAAGAAAGATCTGTTGTGGTTTTCAATCCGTTGGGATGGAGCCGGAGCGGGGAAGTTGCAGTCCGTATCTCTGACTATCCAGATGGATTTGTAGCTCGGCAAGACCCTTTCTCTGGCGTGCAGGTCAGTACGATGCTTCCCAAGATTAACAACAACGGTGAAGAAGCTTATCTGGTTCCGGTCTTGGATGTACCAGCTTTCGGCTATACGGTTTTGCACGTCTCCCCCAAGCCAGAAGACGGGAAGTATATGGCGGGCAGTGCTGAGCCGCGTGCGATAGAAAAGGACAGTGCGTTCGTTCTTTTCAAACCAAATCCACATTCTCCTGTTAGCAAGTTAAGCGTCGTTGTAGATAAGCTGACGGGGTGTATCACAAGTCTGCAAACCGCCAGTTTCGAGGTGCTTGCAAAGGGTGCCTGTGGCAACCAGTTGCAGTTCTTCAAGGACACGCCGAAGGATTACGATGCGTGGAATGTTGACCCCGGGACTTTCGACAAACAGATTGATGTCCCAGTTAAGGCGGATTCGGTTGAGTTGATTGGAAAGGACTCTCCGAAGCCGGCCGTTCGCGTGACGCGCAATTGGCAGAGTTCGAAGTTTGTGCAGACCATCAGCATCGCGCCGGGTTCAGATCAGGTGGACA
>Ga0302190_10003031_pt1 | contig 10762 bp, 20 predicted proteins | sample II_Bog_E2_3_FD_198784 | JGI IMG/M metagenome (GOLD analysis project Ga0302190, IMG submission 198784) | Peat permafrost microbial communities from Stordalen Mire near Abisko, Sweden - II_Bog_E2_3 | ecosystem: Environmental > Terrestrial > Soil > Wetlands > Peat | place: Sweden: Abisko... | reverse complement strand
GTCGTGCCGGTGACAACATCGGCGCCCTGCTGCGAGGCACCAAGAAGGAGGAGGTGGAGCGCGGCCAGGTGCTGTGCAAGCCCGGCTCCATCACCCCGCACACCCAGTTCACCGCCGAGGTCTACGTGTTGAACAAGGAGGAGGGTGGCCGTCACAAGCCGTTCTTCACCAACTACCGGCCGCAGTTCTACTTCCGCACCACGGACGTGACGGGCACCATCACATTGCCCGAGGGCACCGAGATGGTCATGCCGGGCGACAACACGAAGATGACGGTCGAGCTGGGCAAGCCCATCGCCATGGACAAGGGCCTGCGCTTCGCCATCCGTGAGGGTGGCCGCACCGTCGCCTCCGGCGTGGTCGACGAAATCCAGAAGTAGTTCCGACCACAGAGCGAGAGCAGGCACCCGAGCAATGGCCGACGGCCCGAAGCAGAAGATCCGCATCAGGCTGAAGGCCTACGACCACGAGATCCTCGACCAGTCGACGGAGAAGATCGTGCAGACGGTCCTCCGGACGCAGGCCAAGGTCCTCGGGCCGGTGCCGCTGCCCACCGACAAGCACCGCTACACGGTGATCCGGTCGCCCCACAAGTACAAGGACTCCCGCGAGCACTTCGAAATGCGGGTCCACAAGCGCCTGGTCGACATTGTGGAGCACACGCCCAAGACGGTCGACTCGCTCCAGCGGCTCGACCTCCCGGCCGGGGTGGACATCGAGATCAAGATCCAGACGGCCTGACGGCCGTCGCCCTGCCGCCCCGCCGGACGCCTGGCAGGGGGACGGGGTGATGGTGTAACCTCGCGGGCTGCCCAAAGAGGCACTGCAGAGGTGAAACGAGCGGCACTCCGGTGCTGCCGAACACAACAGACGTGCGTGAGAGCCGGTCTTTTCGGGACCTCACGCCGAACCAATCGAGCGCTCCGCTCGGGTCTCCCGGGCGGAGCGTTGGCATGCGCCCAGGAAACTCGGAAGGCGCAGGGAGAAAGAGACGTACGTGGCAAGCAAGGCGATCGTCGGCGAGAAAGTCGGCATGACCCAGGTCTGGGACGACCAGAACCGCGCCATACCGGTGACGGTGCTGAAAGTCGCGCCCGTACGCGTGGTCCAGGTGAAGACGCCCGAGACCGACGGGTACGCCGCCCTGCAGGTGACCTGGGGCTTCCGGCGTAACTCCACCCTGACCAAGCCCCAGCTCGGGCACTACGCCAAGGCCGGCGTGAACCCGGGCCGGGCACTCGTCGAACTCCGGCTCGACGACGTGGCCGACTACACGGTGGGCCAGGAACTGGCCGCCGACCTGTGGGAAGCGGGCGAGCGGGTCGACGCCATTGCGGTGAGCAAGGGCAAGGGCTTTGCCGGCGGCATGAAGCGCCACAACTTCAAGGGCCAGGGTGCCTCGCACGGAAACCACCGCAGCCACCGCGTGCCCGGTGCCATCGGCGCCTGCGCCACGCCGTCGCGTGTCTTCAAGGGCACCCGCATGGCCGGCCAGATGGGCGGCACCCAGGTCACGGCTCTGAATCTCGAAGTGGTCTCCGCCGACGCCGAGCGCGAACTGGTCCTGGTCAAGGGCGCCGTGCCCGGGGCCCGGGGCAGCGTCGTCGTGCTGCGCAACTCGGTCAAGGCCCCGACCAAGGCCGGGAGGTCGCGATGACGACCGCCACGACCGACACGGCACGGGCCGGCACGGTGCTGCGTCACTCCGTGCGCAAGGAGCGTCCTGCTCCCATCGCCCGCACCGCCCCGCACCGCAACGCAGCGGGCCACGACCTGGGTACGGTCGACCTCGAGCCGACCGTGTTCGGCCTGGAGCCCAACCGAGCCGTGCTGCACCAGGTCGTCACCGCCCAGCTGGCCGCCGCCCGCTCCGGGACGCAGTCGACCAAGACCAGGGCCGAGGTACGCGGTGGCGGTGCCAAGCCGTTCGCCCAGAAGGGCACCGGCCGGGCCCGCCAGGGTTCGAGCCGCTCGCCGTCCATGACCGGCGGTGGCGTGGCCCTCGGGCCCAAGCCGCGCAGCTACGCGCAGCGCACCCCCCGCAAAATGGTGCGTCTGGCCCTGCTGTCCGCCCTGAGTGACCGGGCCGACATCGGCCAGATCGTCGTCGTCGACGACTGGAAGATCGAATCGCCGAAGACCAAGGACGCCGCCACCATCATCCGCAAGCTCAAGCTCAACGGCTCCGTGCTGGTCGTGCTGGGCCAGGACGAGCTGGACGTCGAGCGCTCCTTCGCCAACCTGCCCGGCGTGCAGACCACCACCTTCGGGGAACTCTCGGCCCACGACGTGATCCGGGCCGACTGGCTCGTCTTCTCCGACGCCACCCTGCCTTCGGCCCCCACGGACTTCTCCGGGACGCATGTGGTGGAGGAGGCGCCCGAGCCGCCGGCCAAGGCCGGGCAGCCGGTGAAGGCAGCCAAGGCCACGAAGGCCACCAAGACCGCTCCGAAGGCCAAGGCCAAGGCCACGGCGACCGAGCCCGTGGCCGAGACCGAGCCGCCGGCCGACGCGGTGAATGACGAGGAGGCCGACACCGATGCGTGACGCCATGTCCGTGCTCATCCGCCCGGTCGTCTCCGAGAAGAGCTACTCGCTCATGGACAAGAGCGTCTACGTCTTCATCGTCGACCCCCGGGCCACCAAGATCGACGTCCGTCACGCCGTGGAGCAGGCCTTCAGCGTGCGCGTGACCAAGGTGAACACACTCAATCGCAAGGGCAAGGCGACACGGAACCGGCGCACCAACGTGAAGGGCAAGCGGCCCGACACCAAGCGCGCCATCGTGACGCTGCACCCCGACGACTCCATCGACCTCTTCGATCGCTGATCAGGGAACCGCTATGGCACTTCGCTCCCGTAAACCCACCAGCCCCGGACGGCGCTTCCAGACCGTCTCGGACTTCTCCGAGATCACTCGTGACAAGCCGGAGAAGTCACTACTCGCGCCCAAGCCGCAGACCGGCGGGCGCAACAACCACGGCCGCAAGACGGCCCGCCACCGCGGTGGCGGCCACAAGCAGCAGTACCGGATCGTCGACTTCCGCCGGAACAAGGACGGGATCCCGGCCAAGGTGGCGTCCATTGAGTACGACCCGAACCGCAACGCCCGCATCGCCCTCCTGCACTACGCGGACGGCGAGAAGCGTTACATCCTGGCCCCGGCCGGCGTGAAGGTCGGCGACAAGCTCCAGAGCGGCCAGGGGGCGGACATCCGTCCCGGCAACGCCCTGCCTCTGCGCTACATCCCGGTCGGTTCGGTCATCCACAACGTCGAGCTCCGTCCGGGCGGTGGCGGGAAAATGGCCCGCGGCGCCGGTATGAGCGTCCAGCTCGTCGCCAAGGAAGGCGTCTTCGCCACCCTGCGACTGCCGTCCACCGAAATGCGCCGCGTCTCCATCGACTGCCGGGGCACCCTCGGCGTGGTGGGGAACTCCGAGGCCGAGCTGGTCAAAATCGGCAAGGCCGGCCGTAACCGCTGGAAGGGCAAGCGCCCGCAGACACGCGGTGTCGCCATGAACCCGGTCGACCACCCGTTGGGTGGAGGCGAGGGCAAGTCCTCGGGTGGCCGTCACCCGGTCTCGCCGTGGGGCAAGCCCGAGGGCCGCACCCGGTCCCGCAACAAGAAGTCCAATTCGATGATCGTGCGCCGGCGCCGTACCCGCGGCGCGCGGCGGTAGACGAGGGGTTGAGGAAACATGCCGCGTAGCCTGAAAAAGGGACCCTTCGTCGACGACCACCTGCTGAAGAAGGTCGACGTCTTGAACTCGAGCGGCGACAAGAAGGTCATCAAGACCTGGTCGCGTCGCTCCACCATCATCCCCGACATGGTCGGGCACACCATCGCCGTGCACGACGGCCGCCGCCATGTGCCGGTGTACGTGACCGAGTCGATGGTCGGCCACAAGCTGGGCGAGTTCGCACCCACGCGGACCTTCCGCTACCACGCCGGACAGGAGCGGGGAGCCCGTCGATGACGGCCACCAAGACGAACGAGCGCCCCGGGACGCGGGCGGTCCACCGCCACAGCGGGATGTCGGCCTCCAAGGCGCGTCAGGTCCTCGACCTGATCCGCGGCGAGGACGTCCAGCGCGCCGCCGAAATCCTGAACGGGACCGAGCGCGAAGCGGCCGAGGTCATCGGGAAGGTGCTCCAGTCGGCCGTGGCCAACGCGGCCCACAACGACCAGCAGAACCCTGAGGAGCTCTACGTCTCGGCCTGTTACGCCGACGAGGGCACCACCATGAAGCGCTGGCGCCCGCGGGCGCGCGGCCGGGCCACCCGGATCCGCAAGCGCACCTGCCACATCACGATCATTGTGAGCCGCCTGCCCGCCGACAAGCTGGAGCTGCGCCGCAAGCGTATGGAGGCCGTGAGCTCCAACCGGTCCCGCCGGGTCGAGTCGTCGCGTCGCCGGGCCGACCTGTCCGGCCGCCTGACGCGGCGCCGGGCCGCCCAGGCGACAGCCGAGGCCGAGAAGGCGGCGGCGGAAGCCGAAGAAGCGGACGAGGACATCACCGACCAGGCCCCGGCCGAGTCGACGGTTGCCGCGGCAGAGCCCGAGGTGACCGAGGCGGACACGGTCGACGGGGGAGTGGACGAAGACGACGTCGTCGAGGATTCGACGGTGGACGAAGAGTCGGCCGAGGCCGACGAGAAGAGCGAGGACGAGTAGATGGGCCAGAAGGTCAACCCTTACGGCTTCCGGCTCGGGATCACGACGGACTGGAAGTCCCGTTGGTTCGAAGAGCGCAATTACCGCGAGTTCGTGGTCGAGGACTGGAAGATCCGCGACTACCTGATGAGGCAGCTCGAGGCTGCGGCCGTCAGTCGCATTGAGGTGGAGCGCACGCGCGATCGTCTCCGCGTCGACATTCACACGGCACGGCCCGGCATCGTCATCGGCCGCCGTGGTGCGGAAGCCGACCGGCTGAAGAAGCACCTCGAAGAGCTCACCGGGCTGCAGAACCGGATTCAGCTCAACATTCAGGAGATCAAGCAGCCCGAGCTCGACGCCGCGCTGATCGCGCAGGGCATCTGCGACCAGCTGGTACGCCGGGTCGCCTTCCGTCGGGCCATGAAGCGGGCCATCCAGACCGTGCAGAAGGCGGGAGCGCAGGGCATCAAGGTGCAGTGCTCGGGCCGTCTCGGCGGATCGGAAATGTCCCGCAAGGAGCAGTACCGCGAGGGCCGCGTCCCGCTGCACACGCTGCGCGCCGACATCGACTACGGCTTCCGTGAGGCGCGCACCACGTCGGGTCGCGTCGGCGTGAAGGTGTGGATCTACAAGGGCGACATCCTGCCCTACAAGGTCTCGATCGAGGACAAGATCACCCGTGAGGCCGCCATGGCCGTGGGCGAGACGTCCGGCCAGGGCGGCCCACGCCGTCTGATCACCGCCGGGGGTGGCCGCCGCCGCGCGGAGGGATTCCCGCCCGACGAGGACGGCGCCGCCGAGGGTGTCGAGGAAGAGACCGTCGAGGCCGAGGCTCCTTTGGAGGAGACCGTCGCCGAGGCCACGGAGACGACCGCCGCCGCGCCTGCTGCACCGGCCACCGAGGTGGAAGCGGACGAGGAGACGGAGACACCTCCGGCCGATCTGCTTCCCGCACCGACGGAGCCCGACGACCTGGATCGCCAGCTGACCCAGGACGAGGAGATGGAGCGCCAGAACCGCCACCAGCCCCATGAGACCCCGCACTTCCGCAAGGAGTCGGACTGACATGTTGATGCCCAAGAAGGTCAAGCACCGCAAGACGCAGCGGGGTCGGCTCTCGGGCCAGGCCAAGGGCGGCACGTCCGTGGCATTCGGCGACTTCGGGATTCAGGCCATGGAGCCCGGTTGGCTCACCGCACGCCAGATCGAGGCGGCACGTATCGCCATGACCCGCCACGTGAAGCGTGGTGGCAAGGTGTGGATCCGGGTCTTCCCGGACAAGCCCGTCACGCAGAAGCCGGCCGAGACGCGCATGGGATCCGGCAAGGGCAACCCCGAGCTGTGGGTCGCCGTCGTCCACCCCGGCCGCGTGCTCTTCGAGTTGGCCGGCGTCGACGAGGAGCTGGCCCGCGCCGCCATGGAGCGCGCCATTCAGAAGCTGCCGTTCAAGGCCCGCTTCGTCGTGCGCCCCGGCACCCACGGTCACGCCGAGGTGGCGATCTGATGCCCACCGCCCACGACCTCTCCATGCTCGATGGCGACGAGCTGTTCTCGCGCTTGGGCGAGTCGCGCCGCGAGCTCTTCAACTTGCGCTTCCAACTGGCCACCGGCCAGCTGGACAACCCGTCACGCATCAGCCAGGTCAAGCGCGAGGTCGCTCGCATGCTGACCGTACTGCGGGCCCGGGAGATCCTCGAAGCCGAGGGTGCCTACGTGGCGCCGACGGCGGCCGAGCACGAAGCGGCACGGGCCAAGCTCGCAGCGGAGGACGCCGAGCGCGAGGAGAAGGCGGCCCTGCGGCAGGCGGCGGCCGAAGCCGAGGCGGGGGCGGACGACCTGCACGATCACGACCACGATCACGACCACCTGGACGACGACGAAGAGGATGAGGCCTGATGGCCGACGAGACCCCAGAGAACGAAGAGGCCGTGGCCGCGGCCGAGAGTGCCGTTGAGGCTCTCGACGCGGTCGAAGCCGAGGCCGCCCGCGAGCTCCCTGCGCCGGATGCGCCGGCCCCTGTCGCGGCCAGTGCGCCCGAAGAGGACGGCCCGCGCGACAACCGCCGCAAGGTGCGCGAGGGCATCGTGGTGTCCGACGCCATGTCGGCCACCGTCGTGGTAGCCGTGGTCGAGCGGGTACGCCACCCCAAGTACGGCAAGACGGTGCAGCGCACCAAGAAGCTCTACGTGCACGATGCCGAGGACAGCGCCAAGGTGGGGGACCGGGTTCGGGTGCAGGAGACCCGTCCGCTCTCCAAGCTCAAGCGCTGGCGGCTGACCGAAGTGGTGGAGCGGGCCCGATGATTCAACAGGAATCCCGGCTCCGGGTGGCTGACAACTCCGGCGCACGCGAGGTGCTCTGCATCCGTGTGCTGGGTGGGTCGCGCCGACGCTACGCCAGCATCGGCGATGTGTTCGTGGCCACGGTCAAGGACGCCATTCCCGGTGCCGCCGTCAAGAAGGGCGACGTCGTCAAGTGCGTCGTCGTGCGGACCAAGAAGGAAAAGCGCCGTCCCGACGGCAGCTACATCCGCTTCGACGAGAACGCCGCTGTTCTCATCAACGACCAGCAACAGCCGCGCGGGACCCGTATTTTCGGGCCCGTCGGCCGCGAGCTGCGCGACAAGCGCTTCATGCGCATTGTGTCGCTCGCCCCGGAGGTGCTTTGACATGAAGATTCACAAGGGAGACCAGGTGATCGTCCTGTCCGGCAAGGACAAGGGCAAGAAGGCCGAAGTGGTCCGGGCCATCCCGAGCCGCGACCGCGTCATTGTGGAAGGCGTCAACGTGGCCAAGCGCCACGCCAAGCCGACGCGGGCCACCCAGCAGGGCGGCGTGATCGACAAGTTCATGCCGGTGCACGTCTCGACTGTGGGCCTCGTCTGCAAGAGCTGCGACAAGGCGACGCGGGTCGGTTACACGTTCGAGGACAACGGCGAGAAGGTCCGCGTCTGCAAGAAGTGCGGGTCCACACTGTGAGCACCACGAGCGCACCGGCGCGTCCCCGGCTGAAAGAGCGTTACCTGACCGAAATCCGGGGCAGCCTGCAGGAAGGGCTCGGTCTGGGCAACGTCATGGAGGTCCCGCGGCTGGACAAGATCGTCATCAACATGGGCGTCGGCCGTGCCACCCAGCAGGCCTCGCTCATTGAGGGGGCGCAACGCGACCTGGAGACGATCACCGGCCAGAAGCCGATCGTCACCCGGGCCAAGCAGTCCATCGCCGGTTTCAAGCTGCGCGAGGGCCAGGCCATCGGGGTCAAGGCGACGTTGCGGGGTGACCGGGCCTGGGAGTTCTTCGACCGGCTACTCAGCCTGGCCATTCCCCGTATCCGCGACTTCCGAGGGCTTTCCCCCCGCTCGTTCGACGGTCACGGCAACTACACCTTCGGGGTGACCGAGCAGCTGATCTTCCCCGAAATCGACTACGACAAAATCGACACGACCCGCGGCATGGACATCACCATCGTCACGACCGCACGCACCAACGAGGAAGGACGGGCGTTCCTGGCAGCGTTCGGCTTTCCGTTCCGACAGGAGAACCGGTAGCACCATGGCGAAGAAGGCTCTGATCGAGAAGCAGCAGCGCACCCCCAAGTTCAAGGTGCGGGGATACACCCGGTGCCAGCGGTGCGGGCGGCCGAAGGCCGTGTATCGCAAGTTCGGGCTCTGCCGTATCTGCCTGCGCGTCATGGTGCACGCGGGCGAGGTGCCTGGCGTCACGAAGGCAAGCTGGTAGGCCGCCATGACGATGACTGACCCCATCGCGGACATGCTCACGCGTATCCGTAACGCCAACTCCGCCATGTTCGACACCGTGAAGATGCCCGGCTCCAAGCTGAAGGAGTCGCTGGCCAAAGTCCTCGAGCGTGAAGGATTCATCGCGGGCTACACGGTCGAGCCCAACACCGGGAAGCCCGGTTCGACGCTCGAGATCACCCTGAAGTACTCGGGTGACCGCACCCGCACCATCGCCGGGATCAAGCGCGTATCCAAGCCCGGCCTGCGCATTTACGCCCGGGCCGACGGCATGCCGCGCGTGCTCGGCGGCATGGGCGTGGCCGTGGTCTCCACCAGCCAGGGGCTGCTGACCGACGCCGAGGCGCGTCGCAAGCACCTGGGCGGGGAGGTGCTCTGCCATGTCTGGTAGTGCCATGACCGCAACGACCGGTGGGGAGGCCTGATGTCACGCGTCGGACGCTCTCCCATCACTGTCCCGTCCAACGTCACCGTCACCCTGAGTGGGGACACGGTGAACGTGAAGGGCCCCCAGGGCTCCCTCGAGCGCCGGTTGCCCGAGGGCATCACCATCGCCCAAGAGGGTGACACGCTGGTCGTCAGCCGTCCCGACGACGAGCGCCGCCACCGTGCCCTCCACGGCCTCTCGCGCTCGCTCGTGGCCAACATGGTGTCGGGCGTGACCGAAGGCTTCACCAAAGAGCTCGAGATCGTCGGCGTGGGCTACCGCGCCACGGCCAAGGGCCCCAATGCCCTTGAGCTGGCCCTCGGTTTCTCGCACTCGGTGAGCGTCGACGCCCCCGAAGGCATCTCCTTCGAGGTGCCGGTCCCGACGCGGGTGATCGTCAAGGGCATCGACAAGGAGAAGGTGGGCCAGGTGGCCGCCGACATCCGCAAGCTGCGCAAGCCGGAGCCCTACAAGGGCAAGGGCGTGCGCTACGCCAACGAACGAGTGCTGCGTAAAGCAGGAAAGGCTGCCAAGTAATGGCACGTACCAGCGATCGCACCCGCCTGCGCCTCCGGCGCCACAGTCGCGTCCGCATCAAGGTCAGCGGGACGGCCGAATGCCCCCGGCTGGCCGTGCACCGGTCCAACCGGCACATTTCGGCCCAGCTCATCGACGATGCCGCTGGTCGCACGCTGGCCGCCGCCTCGTCGGTGGAGTCCGATCTGCGTGCGTCCTTGGGCAAGAGCGGTGGCGGTAACGTGACGGGCGCAGAATCGGTCGGACGGTTGCTGGGCTCCAGGGCCAAGGCAGCCGGCATCACCAAGGTGGTTTTTGACCGTGGGGGCTTCGTGTACCACGGGCGTGTCGCCGTCCTGGCTGACGCGGCACGGGCCGAGGGACTGGAGTTCTAAGCATGGTCGACACACAGTACGAAGAGCGCACCATAAAGGTGAACCGCGTGGCCAAGGTGGTCAAGGGTGGCCGACGCTTCTCCTTTGCCGCCCTCATGGTCGTCGGCGACGGTAACGGCAAGGTCGGCCTGGGCTACGGCAAGGCCAAGGAGGCCGGGCTGGCGGTGCAGAAGGGCATTGAAGAGGCGCGCAAGAACCTCTTCGAGGTGCCCCTCGCCGGCAGCACCATTGTCCACCCCGTCATCGGTGAGAGTGGGGCCGGCCGGGTGCTGTTGAAGCCCGCTGCTCCCGGAACCGGTGTCATCGCCGGCGGCGCGGCCCGGCACATCCTCGAGATGGCCGGCATCCGCGACATCCTGGCCAAGTCGCTGGGCTCGTCGAACGGGATCAACGTGGCCCACGCCACCATCGCCGGGCTCAAGCAGCTCCGGCGTCCCGACGAAGTGGCGGCGCTGCGTGGCAAGACGGCCGATGAGGTCACGCCGGGCGGCGTTCTGCGGGCCTACCGTGAGCGCAAGCGCGAGACCGACCTGTTCGCGGCGGAGACGCGTTGACCATGGCGGCGACCACCAAGAAGGCAACCGGGGAAGCGACGTTGCTCGTCACGCAGACCCGCTCGGCCATCGGCACCAAGCCGAAACACCGCGGCACGCTGCGGGCGCTGGGCCTGCGCGGCATCGGTCAGTCCAACGAACTCCCGGATCGCCCCGAAATCAGGGGCATGCTGGCCCGCGTCCCGCATCTGATCCGCATTGAGGAGGTGTCCAAGTGAAGCTCCACGATCTGGCGCCGCCCAAGGGCGCGACCTCGGCCAAGCGCCGGGTCGGCCGAGGCACGGGCGGTAAGGGCCACAAGACGGCCGGCCGTGGGACCAAGGGGCAGAAGGCCCGCAACACCATGCCGGCCGGCTTCGAGGGTGGCCAGCTCCCCCTGATGCAGCGGATCCCCAAGCTGAAGGGGTTCAAGAACCCGTTCCGCGTCGAGTACACCCCAGTCAACCTGGCCACGCT
>Ga0302190_10003029_pt1 | contig 10767 bp, 4 predicted proteins | sample II_Bog_E2_3_FD_198784 | JGI IMG/M metagenome (GOLD analysis project Ga0302190, IMG submission 198784) | Peat permafrost microbial communities from Stordalen Mire near Abisko, Sweden - II_Bog_E2_3 | ecosystem: Environmental > Terrestrial > Soil > Wetlands > Peat | place: Sweden: Abisko, Stordalen... | reverse complement strand
CAGGCGGGTGCGGTCGACCACGATGCCCAGCATGGCCGCGGCCACCAGGTAGGTCACCGCCACGAAGCGCACCGGGATGATGTTCTGGACCAGCGGTACGTGGGCCAACACCCGCCAGGGCACCCAGACGGGGTTCTCCACGCCGAGTGACAACACCACCGAGACGGCCCCAATCACCGCCAGCAGCACCAGCCGTCGGTCCCGGTGCCAGACCACGAGGCCGAGGACGAGGACGGCGACAAGGCCGAGGCCGAAGAACTGGTTGGACAGGCTGGCGCCCTGGTAGCCACCGATCTGGTGCAGGAGGTGGACGAGGGCGTCGAACGACGGGGTCGCCGTCACGTACTCCTTGAGGCGGGCGCCACCGCCGCCGAGCACCGCCGCATTCCAGACGCTGCCCGAGTAGTGGGCCGGGCCGGCCAGGACGAACCACACCGGATAGGCCAACAGCACCGCCGCCGTGGCCCCCGTGGCCGCCAGTGCCGTGGCGGCATGGCGGGCCGCACGGTCCCGGAGGGCGGGCGGGTCCCGCGTCCAGGTGAGGGCCACCAGGACCACGGCGAGGCCGCCGGCGATGGCCAGGATGGTCAGGATCTCGGTCCCGACGAGGAACTGGAGGAACACCAGGACACCGAGCACCACACCGACCACCACCGGTCGGTGCCGCCGGCGCACCAGCAGGTCATCCAGGCAGGCCGCCATCAGCGGGGGGAAGACGGCCAGGCCCAGCATGAGGTGGCCGTCGGTGAGCGAGACCAGGACGAACGGCGAGAAGCCGTAGAGGAGCCCGGCCACGAAGGCGGCCGGCGCCCAGGCCACCCAGCGGCGCACCAGCACGTACATGGCCAGGGCCGACAGGGCCGGGCTGAGCGTGAGCGCGACGTTGAAGGTGGCGATCGGACCGAGCAGCCAGGTGACCGGGGCCAGCAGTACCCCGAGGCCGATCTCGGCGGTGTTGGCCAGCAGATTGACCCCGGTCGGATGAAGCAGGGCCGTCGAGTACAGCGGGTCGAGCCCGTGGGCCAGGGCGTGGGCCGGCCAGGCGAGGAACCACTGGAACAGCGAGGAATCGCCGCACCCGCAGGTGGCCACCGAGGTCGGGTGGGTGCTCCACACGTGCCACCACACCACCAGCGTCAGGGCGAGGTAGCCCAACCCTGCCAGCACCAGGGACCGGCCGCCCCACCCGGCCACCGCTCCCGGGGCGGCGGGGTCCGACTCCCGTGGGCGGTCCCGTCCCGCCCCGTCGTCGCGCGGCCGGGGCACTGTCACGATCGAGGACTCCGCCATCACCTCGTCGACGGTCACCCCGACGCACTCCCCTGCCGGGCGTCGAGCCCCTGCCGGGCGTCGAGCCCCTGCTGGGCCACGGAGGGGAGGATCGACGACTGGAGCCAGACCCCTCCGGGCAGCGAGATGTGGATCCCGTCGGCCCACCGGACGGTGATCCCGTCGATGACCGCCTGGAACCGGCCGTGGGGATCGAGCACCGTGTTGAGGTCGAAGACGGTGGCCACGGTGCGGTGCCTGGCCGCCACGGCACGGATGATGGCGTTGAACTCGTCCACCCGGGCGGAGCTGTTCTCGGGGTAGGTGGCGCCGTCAGGCGGTGGCGGCGGGTCCACATAGGGCATGGTGAACAGCACCACCCGGGCCCCGTGGGCCGACAGGATGGAGACCGCCTGGTCCAGCTCGTCGGTGAGGTGCGCGTTCCAGGCCGGCTGGCCGATGTGCACGATGTGACCGTCGTCGACATGGTTGGTGATGTCCCACCGGCCCACCAGCAGGCCCACCACGTCGGGCCGGTACCGGGCCACCTGGCCGGCCCACAGCGTGCGCCAGCTCCGGCAGGCCGACTCGGGCTGGTCGAGGTTGCCGTCCACGATGGCCGGGAGGTCGTCGAGGTCGCACCCGAGCACGCTCTCGTCGATGAGGTCCACGCCGTAGTTCGGCGCGCTCTGCTTGGCCAGGCCCACATCGAGGGAGGCGGCCAGCGAGTCGCCGAGCATCAGGAAGCGGATGGGGTCGGTGCCGAAGGCGCCCGCCGCCGTCAGGGCCTGGTGCTCGGCAGCGGGCAGGTAGGGATCGACCGTCGACCGGTGGACGGGGTCCGAGGCCACGATGCGCGGCCAGATGCGGGGCGACAGCCAGTTGTAGAAGGCATGGGCCACCGCCGCAGTGGAGTTGCCGGCGAAGACGTTGCCCGGGGCGTAGGCCGGCGTGTGCACGTTGTCGGGCGTCCGCACCTCGACCCCGTCGAGGTACCGGGTGAACACCCCGCCGGGTGAGAGGATGCCGCCGTAGTCGAGGACGCTGACCTTGCCCGGGAACTCCGAGGCCACCTCCCTGATCAGCTTGTCGTACAGCAGGCGGCGGGTGGTCGAGTCCTCGGGCAGGGGCCCCTCGTGGAAGGCGGCACCCGAGGCCAGCGCCGGCATGGTGGCCAAGTCGACGTGGGCGCCGTGGGCGGTCCCGATCGTCACGGCCAGGCGCATCTGGTCCAGCAGGTAGCGCTGGTCGGCCGGCTGCTCGATGTTGGTCCAGCGGCCGTCGCGGAGGACGTCCTGGGCTTCCCAGGTGCCGGCCACGAACAAGACGACGTCACCGGGCCCGGTGTCGGCCACCGTCGTCCGGTCGCGGGCCGGCCACTGCTGGGACACGGGCGTGTTGGTGTTGCAGGCCGGGAACATGGCCAGCTCGGGGGTGGGTGGGTTGTTGGAGGCGTAGGTGCCGAGGACCAGCCCGCAGCCGAACAGCCCCCCGTTGACCACGGTGGTGCCGGCCGGCGCCGTGGCCTGGAGGGCGAACCCGAGGGTGTAGGCCAGGCTGTCCCCGAGGACCACCACCTTGGGGGGCGACTTGGTGGTGGCCTGGCCGGCGTACCGCCCGACCGGCACGGCGGCGGTGGCCGGGGCCACCGTCCCGGCCACGATGACCACCACGGTGACGCCCATCAGGGCCACGGCCGGGCCGACGGCCTTCAGCGACCGCCAGAAGGTCCCCTCCATGACCGGTCGCTCGACCAGGTAGAAGCTCGCCCCGGCCAGTGCGAAGGTGACGGCGAACCGGATGGCCAGCAGGGCCAGTCCGGTCTGGCCGGTCCGGGCCGGGTCGAGGTAGACGAAGACCGGGTAGTGCCACAGGTAGGCCCCGTAGGAGACGGTGCCCATCCACACCAGCGGGCCGAGGGACAGGACACGGGCCATGGGTCCGTCCGGCACGCACACCGAGCCGATGATGATGGCCGCCGCCGACAGGGCCGACAGGGCGAAGCCCCCCCGGAAGGCGAAGCCCGTGGCCCCCTTCTGGGTGTAGGTGAGGGTGAAGGTGCCGGCCAGGCCGGCCACGCCCAGCACGGTGAGCCAGAGGCGGGCGGCCGGGTGGGTGGCCGCCGGGGCCATCCCTTCGCTCCCCCGTCGCCCCTGGATCATGGTCAGCGTGCAGGCCAGCACCGCCCCGATGAGGATGGACTGGGCGTGGGTGTCGGTGCCGAAGTACAGCCGGGTGGTGTTCTTGGTGCCCGACCCGTACAGCACGGCCATCTCGACGGCCGACGCCACCGCCCCCACCGCCGACACCACCAACAGGTTGCGGAGCCCCTTCTTGAACCCACGCGACAGGGTCATCACGGCCAGGACCACCAGGGGCCAGACCAGGTAGAACTGCTCCTCCACCGCCAGCGACCAGGTGTGGGTCAGGGGGTAGACCGGACCGGTGACCACGAAGTAGTTGCTCTGGGCGACGATCTGCCACCAATTGGAGAAGTAGAACAGCGCCGACAGGGCGCTGATGCGGAAGTCCGGGTACAGGCCGGCCGGCTCGGCGTACTTCACCATGAGCGTGACGGCCACCAGCACGATCAACAGGGCCGGCAGCAGACGGCGGGCCCGCCGGAGCCAGAAGGCCGACAGTGTGATGCCGCTGCGCTTGCGGTACTCGCTGAGGAGCAGCCCGGTGATGAGGTAGCCCGACAGCACGTAGAAGATGTCCAGGCTGAAGAAGCCCCCCTGCAGCCACCCCACCCCGAAGTGGTAGCCCATGATGATGAGCAGGGCCACGGCCCGCAGGCCGTCGAGGGCCATGATCCGGGACTTGCCCGTGGCCGAGGGTCGGGCGGTCAGGCCGGGGGCGTGCTGTGGGTGGTCAGCGTGCACTGGATGCTCGGCGGGCTCGGCGCTCTCGGCGCTCATCGGACCGGTCCCGTACCGGCGCTCATCGGACCGGTCCCGTGCCGGCGCTCATCGGACCGGTCCCGTGCCGGCGCTCACGACCGGGCCCCTCACGACCGGGCTCCCGCGGCCCCGGCGGCCCGGGACGTCAGGCCCAGCCCGTCGATGGTGGGCATGACCACGGGCTGGAGCCACTCACCGGCCGCCTTGGTCAGGTGGATCCCGTCGTCGTTGCGCACGGTGACCCCGTCCACCACCGCCTGGTAGTGGCCGGACGGGTCCAGCAGCCCGTTCAGGTCGACCAGGGTCACCACGCCCTTCCGGTCGTCGGCCACCTGGGCCAGCAGCTGGTTGAAGGCGCGCATCCGGGACGGCTGGTCCTCGGAGAAGGTCGACCCGTCGGCCGCCTCCACCGGTGGGTCGACGTAGGGCATGGTGAACAGGATCACCTTGGCCCCGCCGGTCGACAGGATGCCCACGGCCTGGTCCAGCTCGGCGGTGAGGTGGCGGTCCCACACCGGGTCGCCCACGTGGACCCACCGGCCCTGGTACAGGTGATCGCTGACCTCCCAGCGGCCGATCAGCAGCCCGGTCACGTCGGGATGGTAGCGGGCCATCAGCCGCGGCCAGATGGCGCGCCAGCCGATGCACCCCGGGGTGGCCGGGCCGACCACCCCGGACGTCTCGACCTCGGTGTCGTCGAGGTCGCACCCGAGGGATGAGCCGTCCAGCACCCGGATGCCGTAGCGGGACACCGAGTCCACGTTGAGACCCACCCCCAGGGTGAGGGCCACCGAGTCACCGAAGATGGCGAACCGGACCGGGTCGCCGGTGAAGGCGCCGGAGGCGGCCAGCTCCCGGTGGAGGCCGGCGGTGAGCCCACTGTGCCGGGGCGGTGGCACCGCCGCCGTGGCCGGCGTGACGGTGGCCACGATCACCGCCGCCGCCGTCACCACCAGGGCCAGGGCGGCCAGGGCCAGGCTCCTCCGGCCGCGCCACAGGGTGCCGCGCCGGATGGGCTCCTCGACGAGGAAGAACGACAGCGTGGCGGCGGCGAACGTCACCACCAGTCGCACGGCCAGCAGGGCCACCCCCGACAGCCCGGTGTGGGCGTGGTCGAGGGCCAGGAACAGCGGCCAGTGGTAGAGGTACAGGCCGTAGGAGATGCGGCCCACGAACACCAGGGCCCGCAGCGAGAGCAGCCCGGCGACGGGTGAGGTCGGGACGGTCACCACAGCCACGATCACCGCGCCGGCGGCCAGGGCCACCACGAAGAAGCCGCCGCGGTAGAGGAAGGGGTCCCGGCCGGCCAGGGCGTGCCAGGCCCACACCAGGTACGCGGCGCCGGCCACGCCGAGCCCGGTCCACAGCCATCGGCGCCGTCCGCTGCTCCACCCTGCGGGCACGATGGAGAACCCATCACCCCGATGGGACCCGACGGCGCCGAGGAACGAGCCCACCAGCAGCGCCTGCACCCGGGTATCGGTGCCGTAGTAGAGCCGGTCGACGGAGAACCCGGCCCCGTACAGGACGGCCATGAGCGTGGCCGAGGCCACCGCGCCGACCACGGCGGCCACGGCCACGGCCCGGACCCCGAACCCGCGGGCCACGGCCAGGACCACCAGGGGCCAGATCAGGTAGTACTGCTCCTCGACGGCCAGCGACCAGGTGTGCAACAGCGGGGACGGTGCCGCCGCCTGCACGAAGTAGCCCTGGTCCGACAGGATGAAGTGCCAGTTGGCCACGTAGAGCAGTGTGGCCAGCGCGTCGCCGCGCACCGCCGACACGTCGATGCTGTCTCTGAAGGCGTAGGCGTACACAGCCACCCCGAGGACGGTGATGACCAGGGCCGGCAGAAGCCGGCGGGCCCGCTGGGCCCAGAAGCGCCCCAGCCGGACAGTGGACGTCCGCACCAGTTCGCGGCAGAGCAGCGAGGTGATGAGGAAGCCGGACAGAACGAAGAAGACGTCGACGCCGAGGAGGCCGCCGCCCATCCAGGAGATGCCGGCGTGGTAGAGGAGCACCGCCAGGACGGCGAAGGCCCGGATGCCGTCGAGGGCCGAGAACCGCTTCAGTCCCCCGGTCTCGCGACCCGGCGCCAGCGGGCCCTCGTCGCCGGCCACCGACATCCCGCGGTCCCTGGTCTCGGCCCCCGGCGGGGCCAGGAGTGCGCCGGCGTCGACCTGTCGCGCTGTCATCCGGCTATCCACCGGAACGGCGGGAGCCGGCCGGGTCGGGACCGCCGGGCCTCCCCTCCGGGCACCGATACCGGTCCCCGGTCAACGGTGGGCCACCGGGGCCGCCAGCACGCAGGCCACCGAGCGGTCGATGGAGGCCACCGTTCCGTTCTTCGGGAGTCCCGCCACGCAGAGGCCCGGATGCGCCGCCAGCACGGGCGGGCCGGCCTGGTCGACCCCGGTCCACACGTAGGCGTCCGCCTGACGGATCGGGGCGCGCCCGATGGCCGCCGCCATGAGCACCGCCGTGGTCCGGGTGCCGGGTGGCTGCTCGTAGCGCGGCAGTCCGGTCCCATCGGGGATGACCACCGTGGTCACGCCCCACCCCTGGAGCGCCTCCCGCACGGCCAGGATGTCGTCGGTGCTGATGTCCGACGTGCCCGAGGTCGACAGGACCCCGATGACGTTCTGCCCCGAGGCCTCGCTCCCGGCCCGGGCCAGGAGGGACCCGGGGCCGCCGCCGCCCACCTGGGAGAACGACATGGAGTCCACCGCCTGCCAGGTCATGCTGCTCTGGAACAGGTCGAAGGGCACCGGGAAGGCCAGCACCACCTGGTGCTGGTTGAGGTGGGGGGCCACGGTGCGGAACCACGTCGGGAGGACCACCGGCTGGACGGTGAGGGGCACGCCGCCGGCCCAGTCCCAGACGATGGGCACCAGGGCGATGGCGGCCACCACCACGGCCACGGCCGCCGGCCAGCGGGCGGCACCGGTCCGGTGCGACTCCCGGCCGGCCCGGCCCCGGACCCGCTCCCGGACCAGGGTGTAGGCGTGGTCGACGATCACACCGAGCATGACCGCGGCACAGAGGTAGGTGATGAGCAGGAACCGGCTGGGGATGATGTTGTCCATCTGGGGCAGCCACTCGAACAGCCGCCAGGGCGTCCAGGCGTTGAACGCCAGGCCCGAGGACAGGGCGATGCTGGCCGCCCCGACGGCCACGAAGAGCCAGAGGCGGAGGTCTCGCCGCCACACCACCAGTCCGACCACCAGCACCGCCACCAGCCCCAGGCCGAAGTACTGGGGGGACAGGGTCGGCGCCTGGTACCCACCGAACTGGTGGCCGAGGGAGGTGGCCAGCGTGGACGGCGGGGCGGGCAGCAGGTAGTCGCGGTTGTTGGTGCCCCCGTAGCTGATGTACGAGAAGCCCCAGATGGGCCCGGCCAGGTGGGCCGGACCGTCCAGCACGAACCAGACCGGGTAGACCAGCAGGACGCCGGCGGTGACGGCGGCGGCGGCGGTGGCCTCCAGGGCGTAGCGGGCGTGGCGCCGGACCACGTCCCGGTGGGCCAGGCCCCAGATCAGGACCAGGAGGACGCCGATCCCGGCGGACAGGGCGGTCAGCACCAGCACCTCGGTCCCGACGAAGAACTGCACGGTCACCAGCAGCCCGAGGGCGAGGCCGGTCACCCAGGCCCTCCGGCGCTGGCGCACCAGCAGCTCGTCCAGGCAGGCCACGATGAGGGGTGGGATCGGTGCCATGCCCAGCATGAGGTGGGCGTCGGTCAGCGAGACCAGGACGAACGGGGAGAATCCGTAGAGCAGCCCGCCGACGAAGGCGGCCGGCTGCCACGTGACCCACCGCCGGAGCAGCACGTACATGGCCAGGGCCGACAGGACCGGGGCGAGGGTCAGGGCGATGTTCAGGCTGGCCACCGGCCCGAGGGCCCAGGTGACCGGCGCCAGCACGATGCCGATGCCCACCACGGCCGTGTTGGACAGCAGGTTCACCCCGGTGGGATGGAACAGCGCCGTGGAGTACAGCGGGTTCAGGCCGTGGCTGATGGCGTAGGCGGGCCAGGCGATGAACCAGGTGAACAGGGACGAGTCACCGCAGCCGCACGTTGTCGTGGTGGTGGGGTGGCCGCTCCACACGTGCCACCACAGGAGCAGGGACAGCGCCAGGTAGAGGCCGGCGGCCAGCGACAGCGATCGGATGCGGCGGCCTGCGAACGGCCGCGGCCGGCGGTCGGGGCCCGGCTCCCCCACCCCGGTGTCGGCATCGGCGGCGTCCGCTTCGGCGCGCACGGACGCCGCGGGCTGCTCGGTGGTGGTCACGACCGCTCCCCGGTGGTGGTCACGACCGCTCCTCGGTGGTGGTCACGACCGCTCCGTCGCCGGGTGGTCCCGTCCGGTGGGTCCGAGGTGGTGCAGGCAGGTCTCCGACGCAACCGTCATCATGGCACCACCACCCCCCGTGGCCCGACCGACCTGGGACGATCCTCACGCGGTCAAGCCAGCAATGGTACGTGGCGATGGGGCCCGAGTCCACGCAGGCCGGCGGGTGAGGGAGAACCGGCGGCGGCGGCGGCGGCCCCGACCTGCCCAGGTGGCGACCGGTGACGACCGGGGTGCGTTACCGTTTCAGCCTGTTGCCGGGGAGGGGATCATGAGCGCGCAGAGGACGAGGGGTCCCTCGGGGGTCGGCACCCAGCTCAGCTACATGCCCGCGCTGGACGGGATCCGGGCCGTCTCCATCCTCGGCATCATGGCCAACCACGGGGGGTTCGTCTGGGCCGACGGCGGGGTCATCTCGGTGAACGTGTTCTTCGTGCTGAGCGGCTTCCTCATCACCCTGCTGCTGATGAAGGAGTGGGTGCGGTCGGGGACCATCCGGCTGCGGGCCTTCTGGGCCCGGCGGGCCCGCCGCCTCCTGCCCGCCCTGTTCGTGTTGCTCGGGGGCATCGGGCTCTACCTGCTGTGGTTCGCGCCCGACGGCACCCAGACATCGGTGCGCGGCGACGGGCTGGCCACGCTGTTCTACGTGGCCAACTGGCACGAGATCCTGACCGACCAGAGCTACTTCAACCAGATCTCGGCCGCCTCGCCCCTCCTCCACACCTGGACCCTGGCCATCGAGGAGCAGTTCTACGTGGTGTGGCCGATCGTCGTCATCGCCATCCTCAAGCTGACCCGCTCGACCCGCGTCCTGTTCGCGGTGGCCGTCCTCGGGGTGCTGGCCTCGGCCACGGAGATGGCCCTGCTCTTCCACCTCCACCCGATGTCCGACCCGAGCCGCCTCTACTACGGCACCGACACCCGGGCCCAGGACATCCTGACCGGCGCGGCGCTGGGCATCCTGTTGTTCAAGCGGCCGACGGCCACGTCGGCGCGGGGCCGGCTGGGCTTTTCGGCGGTGGCCGTGGCCGGCGCCGCCATCTTCGTCCTCGAATGGGCCCGGATCAACGCCTCGGCCGACCTGACCTACCGCGGCGGGTTCCTCCTGGCCGATGTGATGGTGGCCCTGGTGATCCTGGGTGTGACCATGGCCCCACAGGGCCTCCCCGCCCGGCTGCTGTCCCTCCGGCCCCTGACCTTCACCGGCCAGATCTCCTACGGCCTCTACCTCTGGCACTGGCCCATCTTCTTGGTGCTCAACCACGCCCGGACCGGGTTGGAGGACTGGCCCCTGTTCCTGGTGCGGGTGGCCGTCACCTACGGGGTGGCCGTCCTGTCCTGGTTCCTGGTGGAGACGCCAGTACGCCAGAAGACCTTCGGCAACTGGAAGTCCTGGGCCTGGGTGCCGGCGGGGGCGGCGGCGGTGGCCGCCACCCTGTTCGTCACGACCTCGGTCAGCGCCGCGGCCTCCCCCAACGTGCTGACCGACCCCAAGGCCGTCTACGCCCAGTTGGCCACCTACGAGAACGGCACCTTCCCGGCGGGCGGGCACCAGACGCGGGTCCTGGTGGTGGGCGACTCGCTCTCGCTCACGGTGGGCTTCTGGCTGACCCCCTACGCCTCCCGGTACGGGGTGGTGCTGCGGGGGCGACCGCTCGACGGCTGCGGCCTGGCCACCACCGTCCCCTACAACTTCCACGGCACGCTGTCCTATCCGCTGGCCCCCTGCGCCAACTGGCCGACCCTGTGGGGGACCGACGTCACCCAGCTCAAGCCCCAGGTGGTCGTGCTCATCGTCGGCTTCTGGGAGGCCATGGACCGGCTCTACCAGGGGCGGTACCAGCACCTGGGCCAGCCCAGCTTCGACGCCTACGAGCGCGCCAACCTGGAGCGGGCGGTGTCGGTGCTCGGGGCCGGTGGCGCCCACGTGGTGCTGATGACCTCGCCCTACTACGACAGCGGTGAGCAGCTCGACGGCCAGCCCTGGGACGAGGACGACCCCGCCCGGGTCGACATCCTGAACGCCATGATCGAGTCGGTGGCCGCCGAGCACCCGGGCCAGGTGTCGGTGATCCCCCTCAACAGGTACCTCGACCCCGACGGCCACTACACGGCGTCGATCGACGGCCAGGTCATGCGGTTCGCCGACGGCGTGCACACCACCCAGGAGGCCGGCACCTACCTGGCCCCGAAGATCCTCCCGCAGCTGGCCGAGGCGGGACGCTCCCCCTGAGGCTCCGGAT
>Ga0302190_10003025_pt1 | contig 10779 bp, 10 predicted proteins | sample II_Bog_E2_3_FD_198784 | JGI IMG/M metagenome (GOLD analysis project Ga0302190, IMG submission 198784) | Peat permafrost microbial communities from Stordalen Mire near Abisko, Sweden - II_Bog_E2_3 | ecosystem: Environmental > Terrestrial > Soil > Wetlands > Peat | place: Sweden: Abisko... | reverse complement strand
GCCGGGCCGGCCGGCGCCATCAGGTCAGGCTGCCGACCGCGCCTTCCAGCACGCTCCAGGCTTGCGCGCCGAATTTCTGCCGCCATTCGGCATAGAATCCGGCTTTCCGCAGGGCGGCGCGGAAGGCGGCCGGGTCGGTGGCGATGAAGGTCAGCCCCTTCTGCTTCAGCCCGCCTTCCAGGCTGGCGTTCAGCTTCGCCACGTCGGCGCGCTGCTCCACGGCGGAGCGGTTGAACTCGCGCCGCACGATTTCCTGTGCGTCCGCCGGCAGCGCCTCCAGCGCCCGGCGGTTGGCCAGGAACCAGAATCCGTCCCACATATGGTTGGTGACGGAGAGGTATTTCTGCACTTCGTACAGTTTGGCGGTGTCGATCACCACCAGCGGGTTTTCCTGCCCGTCCACCAGCCGGGTTTGCAGGGCGGAGTAGGTCTCGCTGAAATTGATGCTGGCCGGCGAGGCGCCGAACGCCTTGAACAGGCTGGTCCAGAGCGGGCTGGGCGGCACCCGGATTTTGAACCCGTCGAGGTCCTCCGGGGTGCGGATGGGTTTGGTCGCGCTGGTGATCTGCCGGTAGCCGTTATCCCATTGGCGCTCGAACGCCACCAGCCCGCGTTTGGCGATCTCGCCGCGTATATAGGCGCCGAGCTGGCCGTCCATGGCCGCCCACACCTGGTCGTAATCCTTGAAGGCGAAGCCGATGCCGTTGATCGCGGCCGCCGGCACCAGCGTTGCCAGGATCAGACCGGAGAGGTTGAAGAACTCCACCGCGCCGTTGCGCAGCTGGCTCAGCGTGTCGGTGTCCGAGCCGAGCTGGCTGCTGGGGAATATGTTGATCTCGACGCGCCCGTCGGTGGCCTGGCGGATGCGCGCGGCGGCCTCGGTGGCGCGCAGGTTCAGCGGGTGGGTGGCGGGCAGGTTGTTGGCATATTTGTAGACAAACTCGGCCGCGCCGGCCGGGCGGGTGCGGATGGCCACCAGCGGCAGCGCGGCGCCGGCGGCCAGCAGGGTTCGGCGGGGAAGTTTGCGCATGTTCGGTCCTCCCGTACGGTGCGTTACCAGAACGCTCGCCCGTCCGCCGGGGGTATCCGCCATCCCGCCCGGTGATGCAATCTGGTTTGTCGGGACGCGGCGGCGATGGAATTGTATCATCGACCGAGGCGCCGGCGGCGCGCTGTTGGCGATCCTGCGAGGGAGAGTTCGATGCAATCCCACTATACCGTCTGTTGCGGCCGGGAAATCCACTACACCGAATGGGGCCGGCCAGAGGCGCCGCCGGTGCTGCTGTGGCATGGCATGGGGCGCAACTGCCGCGATTTCGACGACCTCGCGGCGGCGCTGTCCGGGCGGTTCCGGGTGCTCTGCCCGGACCAGATCGGCCGCGGCCTGTCGGAATGGAGTCCCGACCCGGACGTGGAATACTGCCTCGCCTTCTATGCCATGATCGCCCGTGCCTTCGCCGACGCGCTGGGGCTGGACCGGCTGCGCTGGGTGGGCACCTCGATGGGTGGCGCGCTGGGCATCCGCGCCGCCGACACCACCCTGCGCGGCCGTATCCTGTCGCTGGTGGTGAACGATATCGGCCCGACCCTGCCGGGCGCGGCGGCGGAACGCATCCGCGGCTATGTCGGCGCCCCGCCCGCCTTTGCCCGGGTTTCCGAACTGGAGGCGTATCTGCGCCAGATCTATGCCCCGTTCGGCGCGCTGACCGACGCGCAATGGCGGCGCATGACGGAAACATCGGTGCGCCGCCGGCTGAACGGGCATGTCACCACCCATTATGACCCGGCGATCGTGCGCCAGCTTTTCGTCCATCCGCGCGACTGCGAGCAGTGGGACCACTGGGACGCGCTCGATCTGCCGGTCCTGGTGCTGCGCGGGGCGGAGTCCGATCTGCTGCTGCCCGAGGTCGCCGAGGCGATGACCCGCCGTGGCCCGTGCGCCCGCCTGGCCGAATTCGCCGGCTGCGGCCATGCGCCGGCGCTGAACGTGCCGGCGCAGATCGAGACGGTGGAGCGGTTCCTGGACGGCGCCTGAAGGCTCAGATGCTTGTAAAGTAATCGAACTTGCGAATGAACGCCTGCTGATATCATTGAGCGTTTTCGGCAGGATCGGAGCGTCGCGGGCATTCATTCACAAACTCTCAGTCCAGCGCGGCCTTGGTCGGCGCGCTGGCCTGCACCACCGCATCCATGGCGCGGCCGGCATAGACCAGCGCGGCCCCGGCCTTGATTGCCACCACCACGCCCAGCGCCTCGGCCACTTCCTCCTGCGTCGCGCCGACCTTGGCGGCGCGCAGCGCGTGCACGCCGATGCAGCCGTCGCAGCCGGTGCTTGCCGCCACCGCCAGGGCGATCAGTTCGGCGGTTTTGGCGTCCAGATGCTGCGTCTTGAAGGCGGCGGCATCGAGCGCGCGAAAGCCCTCCAGCGGCCCCGGCGCGGCCTGGCCGAGCGCGCGCATATGCCCGCCCATCTGCCGCAGGTAATCGCTCCAGTTCATCGCCTGTCCCCTTTCAATGCGTGCGGACCGGAAACACCATACAAGATGACCGGCCGCAATAGCGCGACGGGTTGGCGGGCGCGGTCAGGGGGCGGTCAAGGTGCGGCGCACCGCGTCCTGCCAGCCGGCATAGCGGGTGGCACGCTCGGCTTCGGCCATGCGCGGCATGAAGCGGCGTTGCAGCGCCCAGGCGCGGGAGAACGTATCCGGGTCCGGGCAGACGCCGGCGGCGCTGCCGGCCAGATAGGCGGCACCCAGCGCGGTGGTTTCCAGCACCACCGGCCGATCGACCGGCGCCCCCAGCATGTCGGCCAGAAACTGCATGGTCCAGTCGCTCGCCACCATGCCGCCATCCACCCGCAGCACCGTGCCGGCGTGGCCGGACCAGTCGGCGCGCATGGCCTCGATCAGGTCGCGGGTCTGGTAGGCCACGCTTTCCAGCGCGGCGCGGGCCAGCTCGGCCGGGCCGGTGGCGCGGGTGAGGCCGAACAGCGCGCCGCGCGCCTCGGCGTTCCAGTGCGGCGCGCCCAGGCCGACGAAGGCGGGCACCAGATAGACAGGGTGCTGCGCATCGGCGCGGGCGGCCAGCTTGCCGGTCTCGGCGGCGTCGCTGATCACCCCCAGCCCGTCGCGCAGCCACTGCACCGCCGCGCCGGCGACGAAGATGGCGCCCTCCAGCGCGTAGGTTCGCCGGCCGGCCAGTTGCAGCGCCACCGTGGTGAGCATGCGCGACTGCGAGGCCACCGGCGCGTCGCCGGTATGCAGCAGCAGGAAGCAGCCGGTGCCGTAGGTGGATTTGACCATGCCGGGCGAGAAACACGCCTGCCCGACGGCGGCGGCCTGCTGGTCGCCGGCGATGCCGGTCACCGGCAGCTCGGCGCCAAGAATGTCGGCCATCGTCCGGCCGAACAGCCCCGCCGAATCCCGCACCTCCGGCAGCAGCGAGGCGGGGATGCGGAACAGGTCGAGCAGGTCCAGGTCCCAGGCGCCGGTTGTTATGTCATATAACATGGTACGGCTGGCATTGGTGGCGTCGGTGGCGTGCAGCCTGCCGCCGGTCAGCCGCCACAGCAGCCAGGTATCGACGGTGCCGAAGGCGAGCCGCCCGGCCTCGGCCGCTGCGCGGGCGCCGTCCACATGCTCGAGCAGCCAGGCCAGTTTGGTGGCGGAAAAATACGGGTCCAGCAGCAGGCCGGTGCGTTTGGTTATGAGCTTTTCGTGGCCGGCCTCACGCAGGGCGGCGCAGGCGGGGGCGGTGCGGCGGTCCTGCCAGACGATGGCGTTGTGGATCGGGCGGCCGGTGGCGCGGTCCCAGACCAGGGTGGTTTCGCGCTGGTTGGTGATGCCGATGGCGGCCACGTCGGCGGCGCTGCCGCCGGCCTGTTCCAGCGCCTCGCGCAGGGTTGCGACGCTGTGGGTGAAGATGTCCTCGGGGTCGTGCTCTACCCAGCCGGAGGCCGGGAAATGCTGCGGTAGGTCGCGCCTGGCGGTGGCAGCCGGCGCCAGTTGCGGGGCGCGGAAGGCGATGCTGCGGGTGGAGGTGGTGCCCTGGTCGAGGGCCAGAATGAGGTCGCGTGGCATGCGGGCGGTCTCCCTGCCGTGCAGCAGGCTCAGTGCGGCAGCAGCCGCATCAGCGCAAGCACGGCACCCAGGATGACCACCGTTTGCAGGCCGACGGTGCCGACCAGCCACTTCAGGAGATCGGACTTCATTTCGGCCAGATCGCTTCGGGTGGACTGCCGCAACGAGTCGATTTCGCGGGTCGTGGATTGCCGCAACGCCTCGATGTCGTGAGTTGTGGAGAGCCGCAGGGCCTCGATGTCGCGCGCCGTGGCAAGTCGCTGGGCTTCGATGTCGCCCCGGACGGCGGCGATGTCGCGTTCCGTGGCAAGTCGCTGGGCTTCGATGTCGCTCCGGACGGCGGCGATGTCGGCTTTGGTTGCCAGCCGGTCGTCGATCAGCCGGGCCTGTTCCTCGGCCAGCGCCTCGGCCTGGCCGCGGCTGAACCCGGCCGCTTCCAGCCGGCGAGCGAAGGCCAGGGTGTCGAAGATCAGCGCATTCATGCGCCGACCGTAGCGGCGGCGGCGGCGCGAGTCGACAGCATCCGCCGCCCGCAAGCGGGCAATCCGGTGAAGCCCCGCGTGCTTGCGCAACGCCGTCCTGGGTCAGACCCCGCAGATCAGCCGGTGCAACGCCTCCGCAGACCGCAGATCCTCAGCGTGCTCCGCGAAGTCCGGATAGCGCCGCATCAGCGCCTGCGCCTGCGCCAGGGCTTGCCCCGCGAAGTCCCGGGCGGGACCGATCTCGCCCAGCGCCGCGTGGACGTCCGCCAGCCACCACGCCGACACGAACAGGCCGCGCTGCCATTGCGCGTTGTCCGGATCGCGCGCGGCGAGGCGGGCGATGATGTCCATGCCGGCGCGGAAGGCGTCGCGCGCACCGGCAAGGTCGCCTTGGGCCTGCATCACGTCGCCCAGCTTCTCGTGGCTGATCGAGAGGTCGCGCTGCCATTCCGCGTTGTCCGGATCGCGCGCGGCGAGGCGGGCGCGGATGTCCATGCCGGCGCGGAAGGCGTCGCGCGCGCCGGCGAGGTCGCCCTGCGCCTGCATCACGTCGCCCAGCTTCTCGTGGCTGATCGAGAGGTCGCGCTGCCATTGGGCGTTGTCCGGATCGCGCGCGGCGAGGCGGGCGGCGATGTCCATGTCGGCGCGGAAGGCGTCGCGCGCGCCGGCGAGGTCGCCCTGCGCCCGCATCACGTCGCCCAGCTTGTTGTGGCTGATCGAGAGGTCGCGCTGCCATTGGGCGTTGTCCGGATCGCGCGCGGCGAGGCGGGCGCGGATGTCCATGCCGGCGCGGAAGGCGTCGCGCGCGCCGGCAAGGTCGCCCTGCGCCTGCATCACGTCGCCCAGCTTCTCGTGGCTGATCGAGAGGTCGCGCTGCCATTGGGCGTTGTCCGGATCGCGCGCGGCGAGGTGGGCGGCGATGGCCATGCCGGCGCGGAAGGCGTCGCGGGCGCCGGCGAGGTCGCCCTGCGCCTGCATCACGTCGCCCAGCCTGTTGTGGCTGACCGAGAGGTCGCGCTGCCATTCCGCGTTGTCCGGATCGCGGGCGGCGAGGCGGGCGCGGATGTCCATGCCGGCGCGGAAGGTGTCGCGGGCGCCAGCGAGGTCGCCTTGCGCCTGTATCACCTCGCCCAGCTTGTTGTGGCTGACCGAGAGGTTGCGCTGCGAGTCCGTATCGTCTGGGTCCGATGCCGCGCGCCGCTTGCAGATGGCGAAATAATCCTCGTACGCCGTGCGCGCCCCGGCGAGGTCCCCGAGCGGCAGGAGCAGGTCGCCGTGGTTCCAAGCCGCCCATTGCGCCCACCCATCGCCTTCCGATCCCAGCGCGGCGGCAAGATGGCGGAGGGCGCGCAGCCAGGAAAGAGCCTGCGGCCAGGCAAAGGTGGCGCAGAATCCAGCCACGATGGCCACGATCCCTGCGGCGAGCCGGTTCCGGTCACCGCAGGCCGCCATCCAGTCGCGCGACGCCGGTTCGGGCAGGCGCGGCAATTGCAGCGGCAGTTCGGTCAGGGTGAAGCAGTCCGGCTGCCCCTGTGCCGGATCGTCCAGCCAGCGCCGCAGATTTTCCCGCAGCGCCCCGGCCAGACGCAGCGTGCCGGGGGCGGGGTCGATGAAATACGCGCCGCTGGCCTCGGCGCGGGTGGTCAGCCAGTCGCGCAGGCTTTTGTGGAACGGCGCCACCGCTTCGCCGCGCCGCTCCAGATGGCCGCCGAGGGCTTCCAGGAACGTCTCGCGGGCATCCTCGTCCCAGCCCTGCATCCGCGCCAGCAGGACCAGCGGCACCGGCTGTTCGGCGGCGCACAGCACCGCCAGCGCCGGGGCCAGTTCGGCGCGATACCGCGCGACGTCGGGGAACACATGGCGGAAGCGGCGCAGGAACACCCCCACCAGCCCGCGCGGCAGGCCGGCAGGCGTGGCGAGGTCGCCCAGGCCGGCGGCGGCGTCCTTCAGCACCTCACGGACATAGAGGAAATTGCCATCGGCGGCGGCCACCACCGGCTCCGCCCGCGCCTGGTCCTGGCCGTGCGCCGCCAGCCAGTCGCGCACGTAGGCGCGCAGATCGTCCTGGTTCTCGGCGGCGGCGCGGTCCAGGTCCAACGGGCGGAAGCCGGAGAACTGGCGTTTGATTTCCGGCTCCGGCCGGCTGGTGACCAGCAGGGCGATCCAGGGCGGCAGGTTGGGCGCGCGGTCGTCCAGCAACTCGGCGAGAACGCTGCGGCCGTCGTCGCGCAGCGTTTCGTCCAGTGCATCGACGATGATGAGGAAACGGTCGTTGCGCCGGCCGCCGTCGATACCGCGATGCAGCAACTGCACCAGCAGCGCGTCGAACAGATCGGCGGCGGGCAGCGCGGCCAGGGGGTGCCCCGAGGCGGCGCGACGCTCCAGCCAGTCCAGCAGCAGGCGGCGGTAATCGGGCAGGCGGGTGGCGATCTGGAAGGCCAGTGTGCGCACCACCTGCGCCGACTCGTGCCGCAACGCCAGATTGTATCGGCACAGGTTCAGCGCCACCACGTTGGCGCGGCCGTAATGGGCCATCCAGGCGGCGAAGGCGCTCTTGCCCAGCCCGGGCTGGCCGTAAATGGCGGTGCCCCGCCCCGACTCCGGCGCCTTGCGCCACGCATCCACCCGGTCGCGCAGCCACACCCGGCCGACGAAGCCCTCCAGCAGGCGCGGCATGTCGGCGTCCTGGGCGGCGGGCTGCAACAACGTCTCCAGCCGGGAAATCTCGCCGGCGAAACGCTGTGTTTCCGGCGCCGCCAGCCGGGCCAGCAGGCGGTCGAGCAGCGGCCGGTACCACGCCTCCCACACCGCCCCGCCTTCCTGGTGGTGGGCGGCCCAGTCCGACATGTCGAGCCACTGGATGTGGCCGATTGACACCGGAATCTGCACCTGCGCCTCCGGCTCGGCCAGGATGGGGGCGATGGCGCCGCCCTTGAGGCCGAGCGCCATGCCGATCTCGTCCAGGCACACGCCGGGGTCGCGCACGGAATGGCGGGACAGGAAGGCGAGCACCCAGTCGCACTCGCGCAGCCCCTCGGTGATGCGCCGGCGCCAGTCGTCGGCGTGGCGGATTTTTTCGGAGTCGATCCATATCTTATGGCCGGCGTGAACCAAATCCTTTTGCACCCGCGCCACCAGCGCCGCGTTGGCGTCGTGCCCATAGCTGAGGAAGATTTTCACCCCCGCATTCTTTCCGGCACCGGTGCGTCCGGTCAAGCGCCGCGACGGCGCCCGCGGATTTACGCTTGGCAGGGCGGGCGGGTTTGTCTATCCACGGCCGGTCCGCACGACCCCTTCGTCTAGCGGTTAGGACACCAGCCTTTCACGCTGGTAACACGGGTTCGAGCCCCGTAGGGGTCGCCAAGGCTTTTCAAGGGGTTGGAGTGCGATGGGCGGCTATATCGCGGCGGCCCCGCCCCATTTACCAAGAGCCCTACAGAGAAAGCCGGTTCTGGAGGGGGGCGAACGGGCACGGTCAGGTGTCCCGAATCGGTCGGTCTGCCGTCACGCTCGCGCCAGCAGGTTCCGCACTGTGCTGTCGTGCCCTCGCCACCCCGGGCGGTCCGCACGCCGCGGTCATTGAGCGCCTTGGCGATGGCACGGGAACTGGTCACACCCGCCGCCTGCAACTGCCGGGCGATCGGCGGCACGTTCGCGGTGGAGGCGTCGGCGTCCTTCGCCTTCTTCTGCGCCAGCGCAACCCTGGTCCGATCGGCGATCATGGCTCGTTCCTTCTGCGCCAGCGCGGCATAGATATGGAGCATGAAGGGGTCCGCGTCGGCGCCGTGTTCGGACACGATGAACGGCACCCGCTGCGCCATAAGGCCGGCAATGAACGCCACGTCGCGGGAAAGGCGGTCCAGCGTCGCCACCACCACCGCCGCCTTTGCCTTGCGGGCCCGCGCCAGCGCCTCGCGCAGCACCGGCCGGCGGTCCAGGGCATCGGTGCCCTTGCCAGTCTCGACTTCCACATGCTCGGCGATCAACTCCAGCCCCTCGGCTGCCACGAAGCGGGCGATAGCCTCGCGCTGTGCTTCGATGCCCAGGCCGCTCTTGCCCTGGCGTTCCGTCGATACCCGGATGTGGGCGACGACGCTGCGCATGGTGTCCAATCTCCCGATGCGTAAACTCTATACGCTGTCCTTGTCATCCCCGGCGGTCAGACCGGATATCGTAAAGCCGTTGCCACCGTCAGCCATTTTCGCCACCGCGCAGAATGTCGTTGAAGTCTCGGCCTGGCTTGTCGGGTCGGGCGATTTCCACCGTCCTACCTTCACGCTGCCAGCGTATCGCGGCTTCGCGCCGCGCGTCGCGTTGGGCCTTCGACTCCCTGGCCTTCTTTTCCTTCGCGTTCTGCTGGGGAGTTTTCTTCGCTTCGATCGCTGCCTTGCGTTCGGCCTCGATGGCGAGCGCCGAACCGGCCATGTCCAAGACGATTTTTCATCCCGATCAGATCGTACCTGGTGTCGAGATGGCTTTTCGTGAGGCGCGAACGGATGCGCTCGGCAGTCGCCCGCGCATCGCCGGCAATGTCGGGGTTGAGCGCGGAATAATCGAAGGCGGTAGTCGCCGTGCCGGGAGTGCGAACGTGATGACGTTGGCGCGCATTCCCCGGTCCTCCGCAGGCAGGCGGCCCGCCAGGCGGCGGCCTCCGTGGCCCGGTGCGCGCCCGCCTTGGCGGCGGCCTCCGTGGCCCGGTGCGCGCCCGCCTTGGCGGCGGCCTCCGTGGCCCGGTGCGCGCCCGCCTTGGCGGCTTCGGGACGTGGCGGGGGCCGTAGGCGGTCTGGATGGTGCTCTTGATAACAATCATGCCGGGAAGTCCCTTGAGGGTCGCATTGGACTGGAAACCCGCCAGCGTGCGCAGTATCTTCCCAGTGTTCGCGCCATTCGATACTGCATCCGCCGCCGGAACCGTGTCATGATGGGATCGGCGGTTTCGATTCAGGCGGCAGCCTTGCGCTGGCCAGTGCGGATGTCCGCAAGCGGCAAGCTGGCGAGGTAGGCGCGCAGGCTGTCGGCCATGACGGTGAGCATGAGCGGGGTGAGCGAGGCGGCCAGCGAAACCGGTTCAGCGGCCGGTCAGGTCCTGACCCAGGCAGAGATTTTCCTTCTCGCCCTGTCCGAATTTCCCCAGCCACCGCACTTGCGATGACGGCCGCCGGCGACGATTCTGGCAACATGACCGATGACAGCCGGCGACCCACGCCCCCGGAAGCGGTGATTCTGGCCTACATCACCTGCACCGACCTCGACGAGGCGCGGCGGATCGGCCGTGCGCTGGTGGACGAGGGACTGGCGGCCTGTGTCAACATCCGCGCCCACGAAACCATCTACCGCTGGCAGGGCGCGATCGAGCAGGGGCCAGAAGCGGCCCTGCTGGCCAAGACCACGCGCGCGGCCTACCCGGCGCTGGAGGCGCGGGTGCGCGCGCTGCATTCCTATTCCCTTCCCTGCATCGTCGCCTGGACCATCGACGCGGGCCTGCCCGGTTTCCTGGACTGGGTCGCCGCCTCGGTGCTGCCCCGCTGATGGACACGCATGTCGATCCGGCCGCCTTCAAGGACGTGCTGATCGTGCTGGCGGCGGCCGGCGTGGTGATCCCGCTGTTCCACCGGCTGCGGGTTTCCGCGGTGCTGGGCTTCATGCTGGTTGGCGTTGTGGTGGGTCCGTTCGGCCTCGGCCGCGCCGCCGCTTCGCTGCCCTGGCTCGGCGCCGTGACCATCGGCGACCCGGCGGCGATCGCGCCGATCGCCCAGCTTGGCGTGGTCATGCTGATGTTCATGATCGGCCTTGAACTGTCGTTCGAGCGGCTGTGGGTGATGCGCCGCCTGGTGTTCGGCCTGGGCACGCTTCAGGTGCTCGCCAGCACCGCCTTGCTGGCGGGGATGGCAAGGCTGGCCGGCCTGCCACTGCCGGCTTCCCTGGTGGCCGGGGTGGCCGGGGCGATGTCCTCCACCGCGGTGGTGATCCAGGTGCTGGCCGCCGACAAGCGCCTGGGCACCGCGCTGGGGCGGGTGTGCTTCGCCGTGCTGCTGTTGCAGGATCTCGCCATCGTGCCGGTGCTGCTGGCGCTCGGCCTGCTGGGCGGCGCCGCCGCCGGCGGGACGGTGCTGTGGCTGGCGGCGCTGAAGGCGGTGCTGGCGGTGGGCGCCGTCGTGGCGTTCGGCCGGCTGGGCCTGCGCCCGCTGTTCCGCGGCGTCGCCCGCACCGGCGGCCCC
>Ga0302190_10003018_pt1 | contig 10788 bp, 6 predicted proteins | sample II_Bog_E2_3_FD_198784 | JGI IMG/M metagenome (GOLD analysis project Ga0302190, IMG submission 198784) | Peat permafrost microbial communities from Stordalen Mire near Abisko, Sweden - II_Bog_E2_3 | ecosystem: Environmental > Terrestrial > Soil > Wetlands > Peat | place: Sweden: Abisko, Stordalen... | reverse complement strand
CTGGGCAAGGGTGTCGATGGCTTCCGCTTCGATGCGCTGAACCATGCCATGCATGACCCGGCGCTGCGCGACAATCCGGTGAACCCTGAGCCCGGCCCACGCACGCGCCCATTCGACTTCCAGCTCAGGACGCAGAGCCAGAACCACCCCGCGCTGGTCGGCTTTATCGAGCGCATCCGCGCCACGATCGATGCGGCCGGCGGCGCCTGCTCGATCGCCGAGGTCGGCGGCGCGAACCCGATGCCGCTGATGCGCGCCTACACGGCGGGCGATGCGCGGCTGTCTTCGGCCTATTGCTTCGCCTTCCTCGATCCGGGCGCGCTGACCCCCGCGCGCGTGGCAGATGCGCTCGCCGCATGGACCGGTGCCCCCGCCACGCACGGCCCCGACAAGGGCCTCCCCGAAGGCTGGCCGAGCTGGGCGTTCGAGAACCACGATGTCCCCCGCTCGCTCTCGCGCTGGGCACCAGAAGCCCACCGCGCGGCCTATGCGCGCATGGAGATGCTGCTGCTCGGCGCACTGCGCGGCACGATCTTCCTCTATCAGGGCCAGGAACTCGGCCTCGCGCAGGATGACATCCCCTTCGAAGCGCTGCGCGACCCCGAGGCGATCGCCAACTGGCCGCAGACGCTGGGCCGCGATGGCGTGCGCACGCCGATGCCGTGGACGCCATCGGCCGCGCACGCCGGCTTCACCACCGGCACGCCGTGGCTGCCGGTTTCGCCGGGCAACGCCGCGCGCGCGGTGGCGGCGCAGGAGGACGATGCCGACTCGCTGCTGCATTTCACCCGCCGGGTGATCGCGCTGCGCCGCGCGCATCCCACGCTGCGCACCGGTGATTTGCGCGACGTGATCGCCGAGGGCGATCTGCTGCGCTTTCGCCGGATCGGTGCGGATGGCACCGCGCTTTTCTGCGCCTTCAACCTCGGCGGCGAGACCATCGCCCTTGGCGCAACCGGCACGATCCTGCTCGCCGCCAATGGCGCCACGCCCGCAACCCTGCCCCCCTATGGCGCGCTGATCGCCGCGGAGACCCACGCATGACCCGTTCCTTGCGCCTTGCCCTGATGCTCGCCGCCGCCACGTTGACGGTGCCGCTCCACGCCGCGACCACCCCCGGCACCGATCCCGCGCCCAGCGTCAAGCCGACGCTCACCCCGACGCTGGCTTCGCCCGATGGCGCGATCGTGGTGTCGGTGGCGCTGGATGGCGATCACCGCGCCCGCTGGTCGCTGACGCGCAAGGGCAAGGAGATCGTCGCCCCCTCGATCCTCGGCTTCATCCTGACCGACGGCCTGAACATGGTGCGCGATTGGGAGATCACCGGCGCCGAGACCCAGCCCGTCCACGACGACACCTGGGAACAGCCGTGGGGCGAGCGCCGCTTCGTGCGCGACCGTTACACCGAAATGCTGGTCCACTTGCGCCAGGCGCAGGGACAGGGCGGCCGGTTGATGGACGTGCGTTTCCGCGTGTTCGATAACGGTATCGGCTTCCGCTACGAGTTCCCCAGGCAGCCCGGCCTGACCACACTCCACATCGCCGACGAGGAGACCGAGTTCAACATCACCCCCCACGGCACCGCGTGGTGGGAAGCCGCCGGCCAGTGGAACCGCTACGAGCAACTCTATCAAAAGACCCCGATCGACGGCGTCGCCACCGCGCACACCCCCGTCACCATGCGGCTGGACGACGGCACCCACATCGCCATCCACGAGGCCGCGCTGGTCGACTACGCCGCCTATTGGCTGAAGCGCGAGAACGGCCAGACCTTCCGCACCACGCTCTCGCCCTCCTCAAGCGGGGCGCGGGTAACACGCGCAGTGCCGTTCGACACCCCCTGGCGCACCATGCGCATCGCCGACGATGCCGCCGGGATCGTCGAGAACGATCTGGAGCTGAACCTCAACGAGCCCAACAAGCTGGGCGACATCTCGGGCTGGTTCAAACCGCAGAAGTACATCGGCATCTGGTGGGGCATGCTGCGCGGCGACTGGACCTGGGCCGAGGGGCCCAACCACGGCGCCACCACCCAACGCGCCAAGGACTACATCGACTTTGCCGCCGCACACCACTTCTCCGGCGTGCTGATCGAGGGCTGGGACAAGGGCTGGAACGGCGAATGGTTCGGCCACGGCGACCAGTTCAGCTTCACCGAACCCGCGCCCGATTTCGACCTCAAAGCCGTCACCGACTATGCCCGATCAAAGCATGTCGAACTGATCGGCCACAACGAAACCGGCGGCAACATCGCCAATTACGAGGCGCAACTCGAACCGGCGATGAGCCTCTACCAGAAGGTCGGCATCCACCTGGTGAAAACCGGCTATGTCGCGGATGCCGGCGGCATCATCGCCCCCGGCGACGCCCCCGGCGAAGTCCGCATGGAATGGCACGACGGCCAGCGTCAGGTCGAGCACCACCTGAAGGTCGTGGAAACCGCCGCAGCGCACCACGTCGCCATCGACAGCCACGAGCCGGTCAAGGACACCGGCCTGCGCCGCACGTATCCCAACTGGGTCGCGCGCGAGGGCGCGCGCGGCATGGAATACAACGCCTGGGGGGCCTATGCCAACCCGCCGGGGCATGAGGCGACGCTGGTCTACACGCGGATGCTGTCGGGCCCGATGGACTTCACCCCCGGCATCCTCAGCCTCGAAGGGCATGACCATGTGCCGCTGGCCTCGACGCTGGCCAAGCAACTCGGCCTGTACCTCGCGATCTACTCGCCGATCGAAATGGCCGCCGACTTCAAGGAAAACCTCGCCGCGCATCCGCGCGAACTGGACTTCATCGCCGAGGTCCCCGCCGATTGGTCCGAAAGCCACCTGATCGCCGGCGCGGTAGGCGAGTACGCGATCTTCGCGCGCAAGGACCGCAACAGCGCCGACTGGTACGTCGGCGGGGTCAACGATGAGGACGCCCGCACGCTCTCGCTGAACACCGATTACCTGACCCCCGGCGTCGCCTATACCGCCACGATCTACAAGGACGCGCCGGGCATCACCTATCTCGACGAGAGCCGCCACCGGATCGCCTACGAAACCCGCACCATCCATCGCGGCGACACCATCGCGCTGTGGCTCGCCCCCGGCGGCGGCGCGGCGATCCGGCTGCACCCGGCGAAATAGGGCATCGTGCCAAAAAGCGGGTCCCGGCTTTTGGCACGATGCGACAACAAAAACCGAGAAGACGATACGTGATTCATCAATCACGCATCGTCTTCCAGCCCGCCCTCGCGGCGGCGGGGCGCCCTCCCCCCCTCCAGCCCCGCCACCGCCCGCCCCCCGCGCCAGAGCCCGGCGCGGGGGGCGGTTGCGTTTTGAGGCGGGCGAAGAAGGGCAAATGCCAGGAGCATGCCCCGCGCATCCACCCCTCCCCGCTTTACGCAAACTTTACGCAAACTTTACGCCGGCGCCCCGTTTCCCCCTCGCACCATAACGGCCCCTGGGGCCATCGCGCATCCATCTCCCCGCGCCACCACAGGCGCGGCCAGCAAGGATGCTGATCCATGACCGACCTCGTATTCGTTGCCATTCTCGCGGGGCTCACCGCGCTGTCCTACGCCTTCGTGCGCCTGTGCGACGTGGCCTGAGGGGAGCGCCGCAATGACTCTCCCGCTCGCGCTCGCCGGCCTGACTGCGCTCGGCCTGCTCGCCTATCTCGTGGCCGTGCTCGTCCGGCCCGAGAACTTCTGACCCGCATCACCGGAGTTGCGCCCATGACCATCGCCGGCTGGGGACTGATCCTCGCCTTCACCCTCCTCATCGTCGCGCTCGCGAAACCGATGGGGATGTGGCTTTTCGCCCTTTACGAGGGGCGTCGCACCCCCCTTCACCCCGTGCTTGGCCCGATCGAGCGCGGCTTCTATCGCATCGCCGGGATCGACCCCAACAAAGAGCAGACGTGGCGCGCCTATGCCGTCCACATGCTCGCGTTTCAGGTCGCGACGGTGGTGGCGACCTATCTGCTGCTGCGCTTTCAGGGCGTGCTGCCGCTGAACCCGCGCGCGCTGCCCAATCTGACGGGCGATCTCGCGATGAACACCGCGATCTCGTTTGCCACCAACACCAACTGGCAGGCCTATGCGGGTGAGAGCACGCTCTCGAACCTGTCGCAGATGCTGGCGCTGGTGCCGCACAACTTCCTCTCGGCGGCCACCGGTATCGCCGTGGCCTTCGCCTTCTTCCGTGGCTTCGCCCGGCGTCAGGCGAGCACGCTGGGCAACTTCTGGGCCGATCTCACGCGGATCACGCTCTACCTGCTGCTGCCGGTCAGCGTGATCTACGCGCTGGTGCTGGTCGCCGGCGGGGTGCCGCAGACGCTGGCCTCGGCGCTCGATATCCACACGCTGGAGGGCGCCAAGCAGACGCTCGTGCTCGGTCCCGTCGCCTCGCAGGAGGCGATCAAGATGTTCGGCACCAACGGTGGCGGCTTCTTCAACGCCAACTCCGCGCATCCGTTCGAGAACCCCACCGCGATCATCAACTTCATCCAGATGCTGTCGATCTTCGTGATCGGCGTCGGCCTCACCTGGTGCTTCGGCAAGGCCGTGGGCGACACCCGTCAGGGCTGGGCGATCCTGGCAGTGATGATGATGCTGTTCCTCGTCGGCACCGGCGTCACCTATTGGCAGGAGACGGCGGGCAACCCCCTGACCCATGCCATCGGCCTGCCCGGCGTCAACATGGAGGGTAAGGAAGTCCGCTTTGGCGCGGCGGCCTCGGCCTTGTTCGCGGTAGTGACGACGGACGCCTCGTGCGGCGCGGTCAACGCCATGCATGACAGCCTGATGCCGCTCGGCGGGATGATCCCGATGTTCAACATCGAACTCGGCGAGATCGTCGTCGGCGGGGTTGGCTCGGGGATCTATGGCTTCCTGCTGTTCGCCGTGCTCGCCGTATTCATCGCCGGCCTGATGGTCGGGCGCACGCCGGAGTACGTCGGCAAGAAGATCGAGGGGCGCGAGGTCAAGCTTGCGGTGCTCGCCATCGTCGTGCTGCCGCTGTGCATCCTCGGCGGCTCGGCGATCGCCTCGGTGACCGCGGCAGGCCTCGCCGGCCCGCTCAACAAGGGCCCGCACGGCTTCTCCGAGATCCTCTACGCCTACACCAGCGCCACCGGCAACAACGGCTCGGCCTTCGGCGGGCTCTCCGCCAACACCCCCTTCTGGAACGGCACGCTTGCCGTTGCCATGTGGATCGGACGCTTCTTCATGATGATCCCTGTCCTTGCCATCGGCGGCAGCCTTGCCGCCAAGAAGTACACCCCGGAAACCGCCGGCAGCTTCCCCACCACCGGGATCCTGTGGATCGGGCTCCTCGCTGCGGTGATCCTGATCGTCGGCGGGTTGACTTTCCTGCCCGCACTGGCGCTGGGCCCGATCGCCGAACAGGCGGCGATGCTCGCCGGCCAGAGCTTCTGAAGGGGAGAACGCACATGACCACGACCCCCAAATCGATGTTCTCGCCCGAACTCGTCGGCCCCGCCATCGGCGAGGCGGTGAGGAAGCTCAACCCGGTGCATCTGGTGCGCAATCCGGTGATGTTCGTCACCGCCTGCGTGGCGCTGCTGCTGACGGTGCTGCTGGTGATCGGCGGCAGCCACCTGACCTTCGGCTTCCAGATCCAGCTCATCGTCTGGCTGTGGCTGACGGTACTGTTCGGCACCTTTGCCGAAGCATTGGCCGAAGGACGCGGCAAGGCCCAGGCGGCCTCGCTGCGCGCCACGCGCCATGAACTGACCGCGCGCCTGCCCGACGGTCGCCTCGTCCCCGCCAGCACGCTGGCCAAGGGCGCCGAGGTGATCGTCACCACCGGCGACCTGATCCCGGCCGATGGTGAGGTCATCGCCGGCGTCGCCTCGGTCAACGAGGCCGCGATTACCGGCGAATCCGCCCCCGTAATCCGCGAGGCCGGTGGCGACCGCAGCGCCGTCACCGCCGGCACCCGCGTCATCTCGGACGAGATCCGCGTCCGCGTCACGCAGGAGCCGGGGCAGGGTTTCCTCGATCGCATGATCGCCCTCGTCGAAGGCGCCCAGCGGCAGAAGACGCCCAACGAGATCGCCCTCACCATCCTGCTCGTCGGCCTGACGATCATCTTCCTGATCGCGGTGGCGACGATCCCGGCTTTTGCCTCCTATGCCGGCGGGTCGATCCCGGTGGCGGTGCTGGCGGCTTTGCTGATCACCCTGATCCCCACCACGATCGCGGCGCTGCTCTCGGCCATCGGCATTGCCGGCATGGACCGGTTGGTGCGCTTCAACGTGCTGGCCAAATCGGGCCGCGCGGTCGAGGCGGCCGGTGACGTCGACGTGCTCCTGCTCGACAAGACCGGCACGATCACCGTCGGCGACCGCGCCGCCAGCGAGTTCCGCCCGCTCCCCGGCGTCACCGCGCAAGTCCTCGCCGAAGCCGCGCTCCACGCCAGCCTTGCCGACGAAACGCCCGAGGGCCGCTCGATCGTCGTGCTCGCGCGCGAGAGCTTCGGCCTCGTCGCCGATCTGCCCGCCGATGCCGAGGTGATCCCCTTCACCGCGCAGACCCGCCTGTCGGGCCTGATCACCGCGGGGCGGACGATCCACAAGGGCGCGGTCGATTCGATCCTGAAGGCCAACCCCGCCGCCCCCGGCGCCGCCGACCTGAAACGCAATGCCGAGGAAATCGCCCGCCTCGGCCAGACGCCTTTGGGCGTGGCCGAAAACGGTCGCCTGCTCGGCGTGGTCGCGTTGAAGGACGTGATCAAGGCCGGCGTGCGCGAACGCTTCGTGGAACTGCGCCGCATGGGCATCCGCACGGTGATGATCACCGGCGACAACCCCCTGACCGCCGCCGCCATCGCCGCCGAAGCCGGGGTCGACGACTTCCTCGCCGAAGCCACGCCCGAGGACAAGCTGGCCCTGATCCGCAAGGAGCAGCAAGGCGGCCGCCTCGTCGCGATGTGCGGCGATGGCACCAACGATGCGCCGGCCCTGGCCCAGGCCGACGTCGGCGTCGCCATGAACACCGGCACCCAGGCCGCGCGCGAGGCCGGCAACATGGTCGATCTCGACAGCGATCCGACCAAGCTGATCGAGATCGTCGGCCTCGGCAAGCAACTGCTGATGACGCGCGGCGCGCTCACCACCTTCAGCGTGGCGAACGACGTGGCCAAGTACTTCGCGATCATCCCGGCGATGTTCATCGTGCTCTATCCGGGGCTTGGCGCGCTGAACGTGATGCATCTGAGCAGCCCGCACACCGCGATCCTCTCGGCGATCATCTTCAACGCGCTGATCATCCCGTGCCTGGTGCCGCTGGCGCTGAAGGGCGTGACCTATCGTCCGGTCGGCGCGGGGCAACTGCTGGCGCGCAACCTGGCCATCTATGGCGCGGGCGGGCTGATCGTGCCGTTCATCGGCATCAAGGCGGTCGATCTCATCGTCTCCGGGCTGGGCCTCGCCTGAGCGCCTTCCACAAGGACAAACCATCATGTTGAACGAATTCACCTCCTCGCTCCGCCCGACACTGGTCATGACGCTGCTGCTGTTCGCGCTGACCGGTATCGCCTATCCGCTGGCGATCACCGGCGTGGCCCAGGCTGCCTTCCCGCATCAGGCCAATGGCTCGCTGGTCGAGCAGAACGGCGCGGTCGTCGGTTCGGCGCTGATCGCGCAGAAGTTCGCCGCCGAGGGCTATTTCCACCCGCGACCCTCGGCGGCGGGCACCAATGGCTATGATCCCACCGCATCGGGCGGATCGAACTACGGCGCCACGGCCAAGGCGCTGATCACCCGCATCCAGGGCGATCTCAAGGCCCAGCCCGGTGCCCCGGCGGACCTCGTCACCACCTCGGCCTCGGGCCTCGATCCCGATATCTCGCCAGAGGCGGCGCTATACCAGATCCCGCGCATCGCCGCCGCGCGCCACATCCCCGCCGCGCGCCTGATCGCGCTCGTCGATCAAAATACGGACCACCCACAGCTCGGCTTCCTCGGCGAGCCGCGCGTGAACGTCCTCCTGCTCAACCTCGCGCTCGACAAGAGCGCCCCCACCGGCGCACAAGGCGGGCGTTGAGGCGGCGGGTGGCAGGTGCATTGCCTCCGCGCCTGCCACCCCCACAGGATCACATCCCAACGTGAACGAAGCCCCCCGCCCCGATCCCGATGCCCTCCTGCGGCTTGTCGCGCGGCAGGGTAATGATGGCGCGCGCGGGCGGCTCAAAGTGTTCCTCGGCGCCGCGCCGGGTGTAGGCAAGACCTGCAAGATGCTGGAGGAAGGCGCCGCCCGCCGCGCCGCCGGCAGCGACGTGGCGATCGGCGTGGTGGAAACCCACGGCCGCGCCGAAACCCTCGCGCGCACCACCGGCTTCGAGGTGATCCCCCGCGCCCGCATCGACCATCGCGGGCAAGGGCTGGAGGAGATGGACCTCGATGCCATCCTCGCCCGCCACCCGGCGCTGGTGCTGGTCGACGAGCTGGCCCACACCAACGCCCCCGGATCGCGCCACGACAAGCGCTGGCAGGATGTCGACGAACTGCTCGACGCCGGGATCGATGTGCTCTCCACCCTCAACATCCAGCATCTGGAGAGCCTCAACGACGTCGTCGCCTCGTTCACCCATGTCCGCGTGCGCGAGACCCTGCCCGATCGCGTGCTCGACGAGGCCGAGATCGAGGTCGTCGACCTGCCGCCGGACGCGCTGATCGAGCGCCTGCGCGAGGGCAAGGTCTATATCCCCGAGGAAGCCAGCCGCGCCCTCACCCATTTCTTCTCGAAATCGAACCTCTCGGCGCTGCGCGAACTGGCGCTGCGCCGCGCGGCGCAGACGGTCGATGCGCAGATGCTCGATCTGGTCCGTGCCCAGGCGCTGGCCGGCAACTGGGCGGCTGGCGAGCGCATCGTCGTCGCGCTCAGCGACGATCCCGGCGGCGAGGAAGTCGTCCGCACCGCCCGCCGCATGGCCGATGCCCTGCGCGCGCCGTGGACCGCCGTCCATGTCGAAACCCCGCGCGACGCCCACCTCAGCCCCGCCCAGCACGCCCGGCTGGCCGCGCATCTGGAACTCGCCGCCACGCTGGGCGCGCGCATCGCCAGTGTCCCTGCGCTCGATGTCGCCACCGGGCTGCTGACCGTGCTGGCCGAAACCCGCGCGACGCAACTGGTGCTGGGCAAGGCGCCGCGCAGCCGCTGGCACCAATGGCGCCACGGATCGGTGGTGGATCAGATGGTGCGCGGCACGCCGGGGGTGGCGGTGCATGTGCTGGGGCTGGCCGGCGCCGCGCCCTTGCGTGAACCGCTGCGCCCGCGCGGCTGGCTGACGCGGCGCTGGGGCACGCCACTGGGTTATGTGGTGTCGCTGGGGCTGGTGGCGCTGGTGACGCTGGTGGGGGTGTCGATCGCCAGCTTTGGCAACATCACCAATATCGCGCTGCTCTATCTGGTGCCGGTGCTGGTGGCGGCCACGCGCTATGGCCTGCGCACGGGGGTGGTGACGGGGATCGCTGGCAGCCTCGCCTATAATTTCTTCTTCATCCCGCCGATCCACACGTTCACCATCGCCGATCCGCAAAACCTGATCACGGTGTTCGTGCTGCTCGGCGTGGCGGTGCTGGTCAGCCAGATGGCCGCGCGCAGCCGCGATCAGGCCTTGATGGCCGAACGCAGCGCCGCGCAGAACCGCGCGCTGGCCGGCTTTGCCCGCCTGATCGCCGGCGAAACCACCGCCGCCGCCGTCGGGCAAGTGCTCTGCGCCGAGGCGGCGCAACTGCTGGACGTGCGCGCCGTGCTGCTGCTGCCCGAAGACGGCGCGCTGGTCCTGCGCGCGGCGATCCCGCCCGAGGATACGCTGACCACGCTGGAACATGCCGCCGCGCGCTGGGCATTCGATCGCACGCGCCCCGCCGGCCGGGGCTCGGACACGCTGACCGCCAGCGACTGGCTGTTCTCGCCGGTGGCCGTTGGCGGGCGGCCGCTGGGCGTGTTCGGCATCGCGCGTGAGGATGCCGCCGCCCCGGTCCGCGCCGATCAGCGCCCGCTGCTGGCCAGCCTGATCGATCAGGCCGCGCTCAGCCTGGAACGCATCGCCGCCGAGGCCGAGATGGCCGAAGTGGGCCAGTTGCGCGAGGCCGACCGGCTGCGCAGCGCGCTGCTCTCCTCGGTCAGCCACGATCTGCGCACGCCGTTGACCGCGATCATCGGCACGCTGGCCGACATGGCCCCCGCCACCCCCGCGCAGACCACCCAGATCGCCACCGCCCGCGCCGAGGCCGAGCGGCTCAACCGCTTCGTCGCCAACCTGCTGGACATGGTGCGGATCGAGGCCGGCGCGCTGACCCGCACCGGCGAGGCGGTGGACATCGCCGAGGCCGTGGCCAGCGCGGTTCACGATCTCAAGCCCCAGCTCGCCGGGCGGCCGGTGCGGCTCGATGTCTCGCCGGAACTGCCCTTCGTGGTGGTGGACCCGCAACTGTTCCACCACTGCCTGCTGAACCTGATCGACAACGCCGCCAAGTACGGCGCCACCGGTGCCCCCGTCACCATCGCCGCGCGGCGCATCCCGGGCGGCCTCGCCCTCAGCGTGATCGACCAGGGCCCCGGCCTCCCCCCCGGCAGCGAGGCGCGCATCTTCGAGACCTTCGCCCGTTTCGAAGGCTCCGACCGGCGCGGCGGCACCGGCCTCGGCCTCGCCATCGTCAAGGGCTTTGCCGAGGCGATGGGCCTGACCGTCAGCGCCGCCAACCGCAGCGACAACACCGCCGGCGCGGTCTTCACCCTCCACTTCGACGAGGCGCACTTGCGCCGCAGCG
>Ga0302190_10003014_pt1 | contig 10791 bp, 7 predicted proteins | sample II_Bog_E2_3_FD_198784 | JGI IMG/M metagenome (GOLD analysis project Ga0302190, IMG submission 198784) | Peat permafrost microbial communities from Stordalen Mire near Abisko, Sweden - II_Bog_E2_3 | ecosystem: Environmental > Terrestrial > Soil > Wetlands > Peat | place: Sweden: Abisko, Stordalen... | reverse complement strand
GCCTGATCGAGATCGGGGGCCGAAAGAATCCCGTATTCATTGGCACCCTGGCCTGCTTGGCTGGGGGAAAGCGTCAGGCACCCCGAAGGGGGGCCTGAACGCTTACTTTCAATGTTCTTTTCCGCGTTGCCGATCAGGCCCCGGGAGCTGCCGTGGGAGAAAACGAGAAGGGTGCCATCCGCCGCAAGGTGGGACAGATCGGGTTCATGGTCCAGTACCGCATGCCGGCTCGCGCCATAATTCGCCAGCCAGTCGCCGATGCACGTGGGGGCGCAGGGATCCTTGCTCGGCTCGTACAGGGACAGCACCATGGCTTTGTCCCTTCGATCCCGCTGCTGGAAGGGAGCGGCTTTGGATTCATTGACCGGCTTCAACGGGGGCGCTTGGGCCGGGGACAAAGATCCGGACCGGGTGGGTCCCGGGAGTGCGGAGGCCGAGACCGCGGCGGTGATGGTCTCTGGCGCCTCCCAGTCCCGAGTGGCGGACCCGGGCGCCGCCATTGGCTGCTCCGGGATCTTCCTCAGCTCGCCGTTATCGTCGATCAGGTAGGTTTGCCGAGGGGCCGCCGGCGCCCCCGGGCGAAGCGACAGCGTATGCCCATGGCCTGCTTCGTCCAGACCCTGGCCGGACCAGATCAAAACGTCCAGCCCCCGGAGTGCCGAGGGGACATCCGCCCACACCGTCGCGGTGCACCTGGCGCGGATCCGGCCACGGACTGACCGCTTGACCCTGAAGGTGCCGTCGGACGCCTGGATCAGCACGTCGACCGCCAGATTCACGCCGGCCGTATCGGGTCCTGCAATTATCCAGTCATATTCCGAGTCGTTTACGACGGAGCAGGATAATTTTCCGGCCTGCAGCGCCGAGCATGCGGCCAGGGCCAGGGCGGCACCAGCGATGAACGATCTGAATGTGGAGTACATGGTCCCTTCCTTCAAGAAATCAAAAGAGCATCCTTGAACGCATTGATTAATAATGCATGCAGGCAGCCGAAGGTTCCGACCCGGCTGAGCCATTCAACGCTTGAAGGGTCAGCGAATGGACAGGGGCCAGGGCATCCATGGCCCAAGACTGGGGGGAAATCCTGCTTTCGGGGGAGGATGGTGATTTCCCCGAAACCCACCGGGCGCTCCGGTTAATATAACTAACAAACCATACACGCCGTACGATCACGCCTTGGCCTGGAGCCAGCCCATGATCAAGAAAATAACCAAGAACGAGCTAAAACTGGGGATGTACATTCACGACCTCAACTGCGGCTGGATGAACCACTCGTTCTTTAAAAAAAGTTTTATGCTCCGCAAAGAAGCGGACCTGAAGACCATCCTCGCGGCCCCAAATGATGATATTTACATCGATACGCTCAAGGGCATGGATGCCCTCTCTCAACCGGAGGGGGAGGACCTGGGCCAGCCGTCCGGCATGGAACCGATCCTCGGCCGGGACCGGGTCGTCCCACCCCCGGACCGGACCGGCTTCCGGGAAGAACGGGGCCTCGCCAGGCAGATCAAGCACGAAGCCAATGTCGTGATCCGCGCCCTGCTTACGGATGTGCGCATGGGCAGACAGGTCCGGCCGGAGCGGCTCCGGCCCATCGTCACCCGGATCACCGATTCCATCCTGCGCAATCCAGGCACCCTGGTGAGCCTGTGCCGGATCCGGGAAACGGACTCCTGCCACCGGCGGTTATTTCTTGAACTCGATCAGCGGCCGGGTGTAGGTGCCGTCGGTGGTTACGGGGCTGTCGATGGTCGAATCCTTCCAACTGCCTTTGGGCGGGTTGATAGCGCCCCCCTCGGCGTTGCGGGTCACGGTGACCTCATAGGTGCCGCCGCCCTCCGAGGGATTCCGGGTGAAATAGAGCGGCAGTTCCAGCGGTCCCTTCCGGGCCAGCTCAAAAAAATAGGTCCCGGGAACCAGCACAAGGAAATCCCCGGGATCTGGGTAGGTTTCCAGTACGGAGCCGCCGGAGCTGGACCGTACCGTGAAAGAGCCCTGGACCGTCTTGCCCTTTTGCAGGCCAAAGGACATGGGGGTGACGATGATGACCGTCCGTTCGTCCCTGACGGAGGCCTGGATAACCATGGCGGAACTCAAGGCCAGCCCGGTGATCAGGGCCGGGCCCAGGGCCGGGCGTGGGGTCCGATCATTTTTCGTGGTAGCGGAACACCCCGTCCCACCCCGCACCCGGCGGATCCGCCCGGTAGAGCCGGCACCGTTCGGCCAGGAGCCGGGAGGGCCCGTCCGGTTCGCCGGGCAGGCTTTCCAGGAGCCGGAGCGCTTCGTCCCAGCGCTGGTTCAGGTAATGCTCGAAAGCCCGGTCGGACTGTTCCGCCCTCAGGATCAGCTCCTCCGGCGCCTCGGCGCGCATGGCCAGCAGCTCGCAGATGGCGATGGCGCGCTCCCGGCCCTTGACCGTGACCCGATCCACATGGCGCGTCAGCAAAGCATCGCCGGCGGCCGTCAGGGTGGTTTCGCTGATCAGGATGCGGGTGCCGTAGTACTTGTTCAGGCCCTCCAGGCGGCTGGCCAGGTTCACGGTGTCGCCCATGGCGGTGTAGTTCATCCGGCCTTCGAAGCCGACGTTGCCGACGATGGCTTCGCCGGTGTGGATGCCCATGCGGGTGTGGAAGGGCCGGTCGCCTTCGGCCTCCCAGCGGCGGTTGAGCGCGGCGATGGCGGCCTGGGCGGCCAGGGCCGCCCCGCAGGCGCGCCGGGCGTGGTCCGGTAGCGGGTTGGGGGCGCCCCAGAACCCCATCACCGCATCGCCGATGAACTTGTCCACGGTGCCCGAGGCCTCGATGAGGATGCCGGTCACCTCCTGGAAATAGTCACCCAGCCGCGCGACCAGCTGCTCCGGGCTCAATTGTTCGGAGATGCTGGTGAAATCGGCGATGTCGGAGAAGAACAGGGTCAGTTCGCGCCGCTCGCCTTCGATCTCCGCCTCCTTGCGCAGGTGCAGGAGCCGGTTGACCACGTCGGCCGGCACGTATTTGCTGAATGAACGCAGTCCCTTGCGCATGTTCTGGACCGATTCGCCGATCCGCGCCACTTCGCTGATCCGGGTCGGGACCGGAGGGACGTCGGACAGGTCCAGTTGGCGGATCCGGTCCACCTCGACGGCCAGGGTGGCCAGGGGCTTGGCGATGGCGCGGGAGATCCGGTAGGCCAGGCCCAGGGACACCAGGAAGAACCCGCCGGACAGGATCAGGCTGATGTTCAGGTCGCGCTTGATCGGGCCGAGGATGGCCGCTTCAGGCACCACCACGCCGAGGGTGAACTTGTATTTGGCGATGGGCGTGAACGAGGCCAGGATGCGCTGTCCGGACGGGTCATGGAAGGCCAGGTAGCCGCGCTGGTCCAGGTTCGGGGTATTCCGGTAGCGCAGCACCGCGTGGCGGATGGTGGGGTCTTTGATCTCTTCGGGCGGGAACAGGGAGTAGTCGATCCAGCCATGGGTGATGACCCGCTTGACCAGCAGGTCCAGGCCACGACCCTCGTCCAGGGGCATGGCGATCACATGGTATTCCGGGTCAAGGATGAACGGCTTGCCGGCGTTCCCCACCTTGAGCCGCTGCATGAACTGGGACAGGTCCTCCAGCCGCATGTCGATGGAGATCACGCACAGCAGCTTGCCGTGCGGGTCATAAACCGGATTGGCGTTGGAGTAGTTCAAGCCGGCCTTGCTGGAATACAGGTTGGTCCAGACCCGCTTGCCGGCCTGCACCGCGGCTTGGTACCAGGGCCGCGCCCGCGGATCGTAGCCGGTCGCCAGGCTTTCCACGCTGTCCGGGAACTCGGCGGCATAGGCCGGGTTCTCGTGGCGCCAGGTGGTCACCACCGCCCGGGCGGTCCGGTGCACCACCCGCAGCGACACGGTGCCGTCGGCCATGCGCAGGGCCTGGAACTTGTGCCCGGAGGGCAGGCCGCAATCGATCACGCTGATATTGCTGTTGGCCGCGGCGGTGTCCCGCAGGAAGCTGGTGAACGCCGCTTCCCTGGCCGGGTCCAGGGTGCCGCCGCGGATGAGTTTGGAGATCAGCCCGTTCAGCCGCTCCACCCGGACCAGGCGCTGGGTCAGCTTGTCGCTCACGGAGTGGGTGATCTGCGCCATCATCTCGTAGGTGGTCTGGTACAGGGCTCTCTTCACTCCGTAGTAGAGGATGGTGACGATGGTCACCGCGGAGACCAGAATGAGCCCCGAAACCAGGGTCGTAATGGCGACGCGTAGGGTATAGCGCTTCATGGGCGACGGTTCCTGGATCCACAATGATCGGACCTATGGCAACAGCATAAGCCCGATCAGCGGTTCAAGGGGTGGCGGTGGATCGCCCTGAAAATATCAAGGATGGGTCGACTCAGTAGAATTCCTTCCACAACAACTGCCCGGAAGAGGCGGAGATGCCCACCACCGTGCTCTCCAGGGGGCAATTGAAGGCGTAGACATACGCATCCGGCAGTTGGGGGTTGGTGGAGCGCATCAGGGTGACGGACGTGAAGCCCTGCACGTAGCCCTGGTTGTTCAGGGTGCCGATGGCCGCGTCGATGGAGGTGGCCACCCAGGCGCCAGCGATGGTCTTGCTGTCCGAGATGGAGGTGGGGGACAGCCGGAAGTCACCGAAGATCCCCTGGCTGCATTGGGCCGAAGCGGAGAGGAATGGCTGGGGGGCGGGCTGTGGGGCCGGGGCGGGGCCGGGGTCCGGGTTGGGGCCGGGGCCGGGGCCGGGGTCCGGGTTGGGGCCGGGGTCGGGGTTCTGGCCAAGCAGGCACCCGGGCCCGTAAGGGTTCTTGAGGTTATAGAAGAACGTCCAATGGGAGACATCCAGGCTCTTGAACAGGAGAATCGGCAGGGGAGACGGGGCTCCCGCGTCGCCCCGGGCCTTGGTGAGGTCCAGCTTCAGCATTGAGCGGCTGGCCGACATGCCGGCAGTGCTGTACTCGTAGGCGGCGCCGAGGAGCGAGTTGAGATCGTTGGACTGGGCCACCAGGGCGCTGCCGAGGCAGAGGAGGGGAAGAAGACGCTTCGGGAAGAACAAGGGGTTCTCCTTTCTGGAGTGGGGAACAGAACTCCGTCCGGGTGGGGAACCGCTTCCGGGTAGGCCCTATGCCACCCGGGCAGCCCCTTCCTCCTGGGGAGGATGGTGTTCCAAAAGGGTTTCAATGGGGATTATTAAAGTGATTATTAATTAAATTATAGGGGCTTGCTTGAACTGCCCAAAGGATACAGTTCTTGCCCCTTTTGCGCACGGAAATAATTCGGGGGCATGGCCTGCCGGTGCGCCCGGATCAATCCTCTCCGGAGACCGGTAGGCTGTGACCGCATCGGCTCCCGCCACCGCCTGCACGGACCCGATGAAAGGTTTCCCTTCCAGGGTGAAGTACATCCGGCCATGGTTCGAACCGATGATCAGGCTTCTCGGAGGGTCGTCGTCCTTCAACGGCCGTAGGTTAACTTCACCGATTTAAAGGTGCGGAATACCGCCTCCCGGGTCTGGACGTTCCAGGTCAGGTAGCTGAAGGTCGCCCGGTACTCCTTACGGCCCTCGGGGAAGTCGTAACGGTCATCGATGCGGATCTCCCGCTGGCTGGTCCGGCCGGGTTCCAGGGCAAGGAAATCTCCCTTGGTGTAGACCGGGCGCTTGGCCGTGGGGCCCAGGTAGGGCACCAGTCGCCCGTCGTTGGTCCTGATTTCGAATTCGGACCGCATGGGCGCCTGTCCTTCCTCCAGTTTCTCCAGCCAGACGACCTTTGGGGAATGGTTGCGGAAGGTCAGGGTGACCCGGATCTCCCCACCCCATACCGCCACCTCCATGGCCACGGCGAGGGTCCCGGCGGGCACATGGCCCGGGTTGATCCGGGTGGCGGGGTTCGCCTGGAGAATCAGGGGCAACAGGGCCCAGGCCGCCATCGGGACGAGGGTTCGGATCGGGTTCACGGATGGTGCTCCTTTTGGCAACGATGCGGGCTACCGCATTTGGCGGGTTGCCGATCCGGCCATCAGCAGCAGCCATCCGAATCCGGAGTCCGGCCGGGTCGGGGAGCCTTGGCCCGAGATTGGCGAGGGCTCGGCAACAAAATCGGGATTCTTGGCGGGGTTGGCAACACCTATGAAGCAAGAGGGCAAAAAAATCGGGATCGACCCGTGAAATCCCTTGAATTTGGTATTCATGTTACTATTAATTCATAATGGAGCCTGCCATGGATTCCTGGACCACCTCGTTTACCATCCTGGATCGAATCTTCGTCCTCACGGGGATGGTCGGAGCCATCGTCGTGGTGTTCCGGGTAATCCTGCTCATTGCTGGCGGAGATATGGACGGGGATGACTCCGGGGGCGCTGACGATGGCATGCCGGGTGAGGAAGGGGGGGATGGCTTCCACTTCCTCACGGTCCACGGCCTGTCATCGTTCTTCATGATGTTCGGCCTGGTTGGGCTGGCCCTGAGCCGTCAGAGCAAGGCCGGCATGGGGCTTTCCATCCTGGGCGGGATTCTGGCGGGCACGGCCGCCATCTGGGTGATCGCCCGCCTGTTCCGCCTGACCCATGGTCTCCAATCCAGCGGCACCATCAATCCCCAAGCCGCCGCCGGGTGCTTCGGCACCGTCTACATGAACATCCCCGCGGGGGGGACCGGACGGGTGAACGTCCAGATCGGTCAGCGCCTGCGGGAAATGGATGCCATGGATGCCGAAGGCGCCGAACTGCCCACCGGCACCCCCATCAGGGTGGTCCGGGTGGACCGGTCCCTGGCCGTAGTCCAACCTTTTTCCGTCAAGGAGCCGTAATGCTCGACCAGGTGAATATCTGGGTGTTCCCGGTGCTGGGATTCGCCCTTCTGCTCTTCTTGACGCTCGTTTTCCTGGCCTCCCGCTACAAGCGGTGCCCTTCGGACAAGATCCTGGTGGTGTTCGGCAAAGTCGGAGCGGGCCAATCCGCCCGGTGCATCCACGGTGGAGGCGTCATGATCCTGCCCCTGATCCAGGGCTCGGCCTTCATGAGCCTGACCCCCATGACCATCAGCATTCCTCTTCAAAAGGCTTTGTCGTTGCAGAACATCCGTATCAACGTGCCGTCCACGTTCACCGTGGGCGTGAGCACGGAGCCGGACATCATGAACGCTGCTGCCGAAAGGCTGCTCAATCTCAGCCAGGACCATATCGAGGAGATGGCCAAGGAGATCATTTTCGGCCAGCTGCGGCTCACGGTGGCCAGCCTGACCATCGAGCAGATCAACCAGGACCGTGAGAGTTTCCTGGAATCCATCCGCAAGAACGTCTCCCCCGAACTGAACAAGATCGGCCTGTACCTGATCAACGTGAACATCACCGACATCACCGACGAATCCGGCTACATCGACAGCATCGGCAAGAAGGCCGCGGCGGAAGCCATCAACCAGGCCAAGGTGGACGTGGCGGAACAGGAGAAGCTGGGCAGCATCGGGCAATCCGAAGCCACCCGGGAACGGGAGATCCGGGTCGCCGAGAACGTGGCCAATTCCGAAAAAGGCCAGAAAAAGGCGGAGGCGGACAAGCGGATCTACATCAAGCACCAGGAAGCCACGGCGGTGGGGGGCGAGAACGAGGCCCTGGCGACCATCGCCAAGACCAACGCCGAGTTGGCGGTGCAGCAGGCCGATGCCCAGCGGCGCGGGGAAGTGGCGCGCCGGGAGGCCGAGGTGGAGATCCAGAAGGCCCAGTACAAGGCGGAACTGGAACGGCTGAACGCCGTGGAGGTGGTCCGCCAGGAAGTGGACAAGCGCAAGGTCGAGATCGGCGCCGAGGCCGAGGCGGAAAAGACCCGCATCGAGGCCAAGGGCGTGGCCGACGCGATCCTGCTCAAATACCAGGCGGAGGCCGAAGGCATCCGCAAGGTCCTGGAGAGCAAGGCGGCTGGCTACCTGGACCTGGTGCGGAGCTGCAACGGCGACGCCAAGGCCGCCGCCACCCTGCTCATGACCGAGAAGATCGAACAGATCGTCCAGCTGCAGGTGGAAGCCATCCGCAACATCAAGATCGACAAGATCACGGTCTGGGACTCCGGCGCGTCCACCGCCAACTTCCTCTCCGGCCTGATCAAGAGCCTGCCGCCCCTGCACGAGGTGGCGGCCCAGGCCGGGGTCGAGCTGCCGAAGTACCTGGGCAACCTCGGGACGGAGCCGGACTCCGGGCCTTCCCTGCAAGGGCACGGTTGAACCGCCACGGCTGGCAAATCGGTGGAAAATCGCTGGTCGGCCTTTGCCTGGGCGGGTCCTGGCCGAGTCCACCAGGGCCGCGCGGGTGACCGGCAAACCGGAGGGCTTGCCGGAAACCCTCCGCCGGGTTCTCTCCACTGGGGCGTCCGGGTTCCGGCCAAGCTCTGCCTGCCGGCGGCGACCGACGGTCTGGGTCGGCGCAAAACACCAAGGTCCCTAGATCCCGGGCAACGCATGCGTTGCCCGGAGGACGGACCGCGCCCCAGAGGCCGCCGGCGGGCACAGCCGGGCCGGGACACAGACGCCCCAGTGGCGCTCCGCCTATGCCCGCCTTTGAGATGATTTCGTATTTTTTGCCTTATTATTTATAACTTCATATTTAAGATGAGCCGCCTTCATGACCGATGAATAAAGAAGTCTGCTGATGGGATTACACTGTGAAAAAAACGCTTAACGTTAAAATCCTGTTGCCCGCTTGCATCCTGACCGCCCTCACCGCGATGGCAGCCGGCTGGGCTTTCACGGCCTTCGCCTCCCGGCAGCTGAACCTTCGGGCCCAGCGGGAAATGGTGCTGAACCTGGACGGGATGCACCTGAACCTGGCCATTACCGATCTCATCCTCCGGGGCCAGGTCCAGGGCGCCATGCGGACCCTGCGGGCGGAGGCCTCGGCTCTGGGCCAGGCCGCCCAGGGCGCGCCGACCGTGGTCGGGCTGGAGACGGCGCCCGACCTTATGCTCGGCGGCAAGCCCATGGCCAACCGCTATGATCTGGTGGACGGCATCGCCGGCCGGTTGGGGGCGACCGCCACCCTGTTCACCCGCCAGGGGGATCGCTTCATTCGGATCAGCACCAACGTGAAAAAGCCCGACGGCGACCGGGCCGTGGGCACCCCACTGGACTCCAATGGCATGGCCATCAAGGAACTGCTGGCGGACCGCCCGTACTACGGGATGGTGGACATCCTCGGCAGTCCATACTTGACCGGCTATGAACCGATCAAGGGCGCCGGCGGAACCATCGGCGCTTTCTACGTGGGCTACAAGATCAGCGCCCTGGATGGTCTGGGCGTTTCCATCGGCCGGGCCACCATCCTGGACCACGGGTTTATGGCCCTGGAGGATGCCAAGGGGGGACTGGTGCTGGGCTCCCAGGGGGTGTCCAAGGACCTCCAGGAGGCGGTATTGAAGGACGGCAAGGCCGGGAAGGATCTCTGGGCCGTGCAGGTCAAGGCCTTCGACCCCTGGGGGTTCCGGGTGGTCGCCGGCTACCCCGCCGAGGATCTGGACGGCCCCCTCCGGCGCATCCGGCTGATCACCCTCGGCGCGGCCCTGGCGGCCTGCCTGGGGGTGACCCTGGTGTTCGGCTGGATCCTGCGCCGGAGCCTCCTGGTCCCGGTGCGACTGATCCGGGAGGGCATCGAAAAGAAGGATCTGACGGTCCGGTTGCAGGGCCTGGAGGAAGACGAGGTGGGGGACCTGGGCCGCGCCTACAACGCCAGCAATGAACAGTTCCAGGCGATCTTCCAGGGGTTGGCGCTGGATGCGGACCGGGTGGCGACCGGTTCAGTCCAGCTGAGCGCCACCGCCGGGCAGATGCACCTCGGCTCGGACGCCATCACCCGCGGCAGCGAGCGCCTGCGCGATGGGATGGGCAACGTGGCCAGCACCATGGAGGGCCTATCCCAGCTCATCGCCGAGGTGGACACCGGGCTGAAGGAAGCCCTGCGCCGCACTGCCTCCGCCGTGGCGGCCTCCACCGAGAGCGGCCGGGCCGGCGAAGCCGCCATGGGCACCATGGCGTCCATCCGCAAGGCCACCCTGCGGATGGACACCGCGGTGGGGGTGATCCAGGACATCGCCCGCCAGACCAATCTCCTGAGCCTCAACGCCGCCATCGAGGCGGCCAAGGCCGGTACCATGGGCCTTGGCTTTGCGGTGGTGGCGGATGAGGTGCGCAAGTTGGCCGAGCGCAGCGCCTGCTCCACCCTGGATATCCGCGCCCAGATCGAAGAGGTGGACACCGTGGTGCTCCAGGGAACCCAGGCGGTGGGGACCAGCGTCCAGGCCCTGGCCGATATCCGCGAGCACATCGATTCGGTCTCCACCGTCGCCCAGCAGATCAGTACCGCCATGGCGTCCCAGGTTCGCATGCGCGACCAGGTGGGGGTCCAGGTGGGTCTCGCCAACCGGGAGACCGAGCAGAGCCTCGCCGCCAACGGCGAGCTGGCGGTCACGGTGCAGGAGGTGGCCCGCACCGCGGCGGAACTGGCGGGGGTGGCCGAAAGGCTGTCCGGCACGGTGGCCCGGTTCCGGATCTGATCCGATCCGGCCGCGATCCCGGGCCACCCTGGGCGGGTTGTTCCGGCGCCTGTACAGCCTTTCGGCACAGCAGCTGGAAGCGGTTTTCCCGAGGGCCCCGGCGGTGGACCTGGGGCTGGTCTAACGTTGCGGTCAGTCCGGTTCGCCCTCCCCCGAGGGTGATCCGCCCACTTCCACCCACCGCCCGCAGGGGTCGCAGCGGTGGATCCAGGTCTGCTTCCGAGTCCACACGGCGCGCAGGGCCGCGCTGCACCCTGGGCAGGACGCCGGGGGCGGCG
>Ga0302190_10003010_pt1 | contig 10795 bp, 8 predicted proteins | sample II_Bog_E2_3_FD_198784 | JGI IMG/M metagenome (GOLD analysis project Ga0302190, IMG submission 198784) | Peat permafrost microbial communities from Stordalen Mire near Abisko, Sweden - II_Bog_E2_3 | ecosystem: Environmental > Terrestrial > Soil > Wetlands > Peat | place: Sweden: Abisko, Stordalen... | reverse complement strand
GCGGTGGTGGACTCACTGCCAATCGGCAAGGGCGTGGATGCCACCAAGTTTGACGCGGGCGTGGCGTACGCCAGCGCGGGCGACGGCACTCTGACCGCAGCAAGCATGCAAGGCGGTAAATGGACGGCAGCGCAGATGGTGAAGACGGCGGCCTCGGCGCGCACCATGGGCGTTGACGAGATCACTCACAAGTTGTACCTGCCCGCGGCAGAGATGCTTCCTGCTGCGGGTAACGCCCGTCCACAGTCCAAGCCGGATACATTCATGATCATCGAGGTTGGCCAGTGAGGGGTTCTCCGGCAAGCGAAAGCTCGCCGGAGGCTAAGTTCAAGCCGATTGCCTGCGTGACGTCAAGTTCTCATTCGGGGATTGATCCGCGACCTTTGCGATAAAGATCGCAGGAGTGGGATTGCGTGAGCGGACAGAGTCGCGCTCGATTAAGGATGATGTCAATCTGAAAATGAAGGTACATGGAAAGCTCGCAATTGTGACCCTCGCGGCGATATTGCTGACAGCGGCAAGGGGCGCCAGCGGTCAAGGACCCGCTGGGCAGAGTGATCAAGCTGCGGCGCAGCCACCGGCGGTGATCACGCTGGAAGAGGCAGTTCACCGGGCGCAGAGCAGCGAGGCGAACTACTTGGCGGCGGTGGCGGAGGAGCGTTCCGCGCATCTCGATCGCAATATCGCCTATGCTGGCCTACTACCCAGCGTGACGTACAACAATTCTCTTCTCTATACAGAGCCCCAGCGGCCCTACAGCAAGTCGTCGTCGGTGCCAGGATCTTCCGAGCCCGCACCCGTTTACATCGCCAACAACGCACCCCGTGAATACGTGAGCCAAGGTACGGTCTCCGAGACGATTGGCCTGGCGAGCATAGCCAGCGCTCAACGCACTGCTGCACTGGCGGCGCAGGCCGCGGCGGAGCAAGAGATTGCGCGGCGCGGACTGGTGTCGGCCGTAGTTTCGCTCTTCTACGGCTCGTTGGCGGCCGATCACAAGCTGGCGGTTGCCGAGCGCGCGAGTCAAGAAGCTGCGGACTTCACGAAGCTGACCGGTCAGCGCGAACAGGCTCGCGAATCGGCACATGCCGACGTGGTGAAGGCGCAGCTCCAGGGGCAATCACGGCAGCGCGAGTTGGGCGATGCGCGGGTCGCGGCCGAAAAAGCACGTCTGGAGCTGGGTGTGCTGCTGTTTCCCGATCCGCGCACACCTTACACGCTGAGCGCCCCCGATGCTGCGCCTGCGCTGGCTTCGCGCGAGGATATCGATACGGCGGCCGCTAAAAACAATGCCGAGTTGAAGAGCGCCATTGAAGCGCTGCGAGCCAGCAACGCGGATGTGCTGGCGGCGCGAGCCGCGTACCTGCCCAATCTCGGATTGGAATACACGTACGGTATCGACGCCCCGCAATTTGCAACGACAGGGCCAGGGCCGGACCACGTGAACAATCTCGGCTACTCGGCGACCGTGACGCTCAACATTCCTGTCTGGGACTGGCTGAATACCCAGCGGCGTGTAAAACAGAGCCAGATTCGGCGGCAATCGACACAGGTGGCGTTGACGGCCAAGCAGCGGCAGCTGATCGCCAAACTGGACGAGGCGTATTCCGAAGCGGCAATGGCGCGGGACCAGCTCGCATCGCTGGATCTTAGCGTGAACACCGCCGCCGAGAGTTTGCGGCTCACCAAGCTGGCCTATCGGGGGGGCGAGGCAACCGTGCTGGAGGTGGTGGACGCGCAAGGCGCGTACGTTGCCGCACAGAACGCGCGTGAAGACGGCCGCGTGCGGTACGAAGCCGCGCTCGCCGATCTCCAGACGCTGACCGGAACGATGTAAGAGTGAGGGCTCGGGAATTCGAGAAGAGCCCGGTTATCAGGATGAGCAAAACGATGGGAACGGATTTGAAGCGGAATAGGATCGCGTTAAGCATGCTGGCAGTGGGCGTGCTGGCGCTCTCTTTGGTTCTGGGCGGCTGCAAAAAGGAAGCGGAGGTTCAGGCTCAAGTAACTGTGCAGGCAGAGAAGCCAGAACACGGCGAGATCTCTGAGAAGATCTTGGCAGATGCTGTCCTGGCACCGATTGCGCAGGCCGCCATCGAGCCGAAGATTACAGCGCCGGTGAAGAAATTCTATGTCGAGCGCGGACAGCGGGTGAAGGCCGGCGAGCTTCTTGCTGTACTCGAGAATGCCGACCTAGCAGCGGCAGCACAGGACAACCGAGGCGCGTACGAGGCGGCGCAGGCCACCTATGCCACGGCAACCAAGGCACAGGTGCCCGAGGATCAACTTAAGGCTGAATCCGATGTGGCGCAGGCCAAGGCTAGTCTCGATCTGAATGAGAGCATCGTGAACGGTCGTAAGCAGCTTTTTGCTGAGGGAGCGATTCCGGGCCGCGATCTTGACACGGCTCGGGCCGCTCTGGTGCAAGCGCAGACTGCTTTTGACGCCGCATCCAAGCACCTGGAGTCGATGCGTGCGGTAACGCATGAGGCCGCACTCAAAGCTGCGCGAGGTAATCTGACCTCGGCCGAGGGCAAACTGAAGGGCGCCCAGGCACAGGTGAGCTACTCGCAGATTCGCAGTCCCATCGATGGATTTGTGACCGACCGACCGCTATTTGCAGGCGAAACCGCCGCGGCAGGGGCGCCCCTGATCACGGTGATGGAAACAAACACGCTGCTGGCCAAGGCGCATATTGCTCAATCGTTGGCTCAGCGATTGAAGGTGGACGCCGATGCCGAGATCCATGTGCCTGGCGCAGAAGATGCGGTACCGGCCAAGGTGGCTATGATCAGCCCCGCACTCGATCCAGGAAGCACGACGGTGGAGGTGTGGCTTAAGATCGACAACCGCAGCGGCAAACTCAAGGTGGGAGCGCCGGTGAAGGTTGCTATCACTGGCCGCTCCGTCGAAAACGCGATGAAGATTCCACAATCGGCGGTGCTGACGGCCGACGATGGCGGCAAGAGTGTGATGATCGTGGGGTCCGACAATACGGCCGTGAAGAAGATGGTCACGCTGGGCATCACCGAAGGCGAAGATATTCAGGTATTGACTGGACTAGATGGCTCAGAGCAGGTGATCACAACCGGATCGTACGGAATCGATCCTGGCACCAGGGTGAAGATCGGTAAGGCCGGCCACGATGCTGACCTCAAGTCCGCTGGGGCAGACAAAGGCGGAAACGACAAGTGATGCGGATCCAAGCCAACGAACCCGAAAGCGGAGGCCAGTCGTTCTGGCTCGCGCGGACCACCCGGACCATATTCTTCTTCGCCCTTATGCTCACCGCTGCGGGCGTCTATCTGGCATTCAAGGTACCAATTTCCGTCTTCCCGGAGACGAGTTTTCCGCGCGTCATCATCGCAGTAGACAACGGAGTGATGCCGGTGGAACAGATGGAGGTGACCATCACGCGGCCCATCGAAGCCGCGGTAAATTCCGTTCCCGGCCTTGAAACGGTGCGCTCGACAACGAGTCGCGGTTCAGCCGAGGTAAGCCTCTTTTTTAATTGGAATGTGGACATGGTCACAGAGCTGCAGCTCGTGGATGCAGCGCTGTCCATGGCGCAGCAGACGCTGCCCTCGACGGTGCACATTTCCACCAAGCGGCTCACGTTCGCCAGTTTTCCGATCCTGGGTTACAGCCTTACTTCGGACACGGTGCCGCTGACCCGCCTCTGGGAGATTGCCACCTATGATCTGAAGCCTCCCCTCAATCGCACCGCGGGCGTGAGCACGGTGTTGGTCCAGGGAGGCCAGGTGCCGGAGTTTCACGTTGTCCCGAATCTCGCCCAGATGCAGAATGCGGGCGTGACCATACCCGACTTGGCGAGCGCGATCGAGGCTTCGAATATCGTCGATTCGCCCGGACTCTATGAGGCCAACCATCAGCTCGTTCTCGGACTGGTCGGCGCGCAAGTGCACGATCTCGATGGCATCCGCAACCTGGTAGTGAAGACCACGCCCGCGGGAGCTCCGGTGCACGTGGGCGATGTTGCCACGGTGGAAGATGGCACCCTGCCAGTCTTCACCACCGTGACAGCCAACGGCAAGAGCGCCGTGCTGTTGAGCCTGATGCGTCAGCCGACGAGCAATACGGTAGCGGTAGCCGATGCCGTCGCCGCGCAGGTGGCGCAGCTGCGCAAGGCTCTGCCGCCGGGCGTGAAACTGGAGCCGTTTTACGATCAATCTCAGCTAGTGCGCAACGCGATCGGCAGCGTGCGCGACGCGATCTTCATCGGGCTGGTCCTGGCCTGTATCATCCTGTTCCTGTTCCTGCGCGACTGGAGATCGTCGCTGGTTGCCGGTCTCGTGATTCCGGTCACCGTTGCCATCACCATCGGGGTGCTGTGGCTCATGGGCGAGAGCTTCAACCTGATGACGCTGGGCGGGTTAGCGGCGGCCATCGGCCTTGTCATTGACGATGCAATTGTGGTGGTCGAGAACATCGTGATGCACCGCGACGCAGGTGAATCCCGCGCCGAGGCGGTGCGCAAGGCGTTCCGCGAACTCACAATTCCGCTGATTGGGTCAACCATCACGCCCGTGGTGGTATTTCTCCCGCTGATTTCAGTCAGCGGCGTTACTGGACTGTTCTTCAGGGCGCTTGCGGTGACCATGACAGCGGCGCTGCTGACGTCGCTGGGGCTGGCGCTTACCTGGACCCCAGGGTTGAGCTATGTCTTCTTGAAAGAAGAACGCGGTAGTTCCGGAGACGAGAGCCAAGACCTTCACAAGGCCGGCAAGCTGATGACCAGGGTGCTCAAGACACATCACAGGGTACTGGATTGGGCACTCGCCAAGCCGCTGTGGGTGGGGGGCATCTGCGTATTGCTGGCCGCAGGCACGTGGTTTGGCTACCAGTCGCTCGGCAGCGATCTGCTCCCACAGATGGACGAGGGCGGATTTATCCTCGATTACTTCACGCCGGCGGGTAGTTCGCTGGCTGAAACCAACCGCATCCTGGAACACGTGGAGCGGATTCTGCACTCCATGCCGGAAGTGGAGAGCACATCCCGCCGCACAGGCCTGGAACTGGGTTACGCGGCGGTTACGGAAGGCAATCGCGGCGACTTCACCGTGAGGTTGAAAGCCCATCGCAGCCGCTCCGTATGGGACGTGATGGACGACGTGCGCGCAGAGGTCAGGAAGACGGAACCAGAACTGGACATCGAACTGACCCAGATTCTGCAGGACAATATCAACGACCTTTCGAATGCACCCGAGCCGATCCAGATAAAACTCTACTCCAGTGATCAACAAATGCTGACGCAGCTTGGGTCGCGCGTAGGCGATGCCATCGGAAAGATCCCCGGCGTGGTGGACGTGGAAAACGGAATCGAGAACACGATCAGCGGACCGGCGACAAATTTCCAGATCAATCCAAATGTGGCTTCGCGGCTGGGATTCACGCCGGAGGAGGCCTCGCAGGATGCGACTTCGATCCTGGATGGAATTCCGATTTCCACTCCGCTGATAGCCAACAGCCGGCAATACACGATTCGAGTGCGGCTTGCAGATGAGCATCGCGCATCTCTCGATGCAATCAAGAATACGGTATTCAACAGCGCCTCGGGACACACGGCTTCGCTTGGCTCATTGGCGAACGTCGAGGATCTACCGCCGCAGAACGAGATCCGGCGCGAGAATCTGCAGCGGCTCGTAGTAGTGACGGCTGGCCTGGCAGGTACGGACCTGGGTACCGCTGTGGCGAAGGTCAAGCAGACAGTCGCCGGGCTGAATCTGCCCTCATCCGTGCGCATTGAGTATGGCGGTCAGTACGAAGATCAGCAGAAGTCGTTCCACGATTTGCTGCAGGTACTGCTGCTGGCGCTGGCGCTGGTTTTTGGGGTGCTACTCGCAGAGTTCCGTAATTTTGAAGCGCCAATCGCCATTCTGACTTCTTCGGTGCTGTCCATCGCAGGTGTGATCCTCGCACTGCTCATCACGCGAACAACATTCAACGTGGCTTCGTTCATGGGGCTCATTATGGTAATCGGCATCGTAGCGAAGAACGGCATTCTTCTGCTCGATGCCGATGAGAAATTTCGAGCCGAAGGCGCCTCTGCACGCGATGCCATGATGCACGCGGCGCAGCGCCGGTTGCGACCGATCGTGATGACGGCACTGGCGGCTGTCTGTGGCATGCTTCCGTTGGCCTTCGCCATTGGCGCCGGATCACAGATGCTGCAGCCACTGGCCATTGCGGTCATTGGCGGGCTGTGCATTTCCATGGTGCTCAGCCTCGTGATTACGCCTCTGGTGTACTATCTATTGACGCGAAAAAGAGTTGAAGCTACAGAAGAGGTTGCGGCGTAGCTGAACTGGTTGGGCGGGTCCCGCCCAGCGGCGCTCAGCGATTTGTCCGAACTGACGTTAGACTGGTAGTCATGCGGGTATTGGTGGTCGAAGACGAGGAGCGGTTGGCGCAGAATGTGGCCGCTATCCTGCGCAACAACATATTGTGTGCGGTCGACATTGCACCCGATGGCGAAGAGGGCTTATTTCTGGCCGGCGGGAATCCGTACGACCTGCTGGTGCTCGACCTCATGCTGCCCAAGTTGAACGGCCTGGAGGTGCTGACCAGACTGCGCGGCGAAGGCAGGAGCACTCCGGTACTGGTACTGACGGCGTGCGATGAGAAAGAGGTCGTGATCAAGCTGCTGAATGCCGGCGCCGACGACTATCTGACCAAGCCTTTCGACCTGGGCGAGTTTGTAGCTCGATGCAAGGCGCTGCTGCGCCGCGGCAAGGGGGAGCATTCTCCGGTGATTCAGACAGGTCCGCTTGATGTAAACACCGTAACACGGAATGTGCAGGTGAACAGCAGGCAGATCGTGCTGACCGCGATGGAGTACCGGGTGCTCGAATATCTGGCCATGCGGCGGGGCGCCTTGGTGTCGAAGGAAGAACTGCTGGAGCACCTCTACGACTACAACTGGGAGAAATTCGGCAATGTGATTGAGGTATATATCTCCGGCCTGCGACGGAAGATCGAGAGCGTGGCCGGTGAGAAGTTGATTCAGACAGTGCGCGGTTTGGGTTATACGCTGCGGCGGGAAAGCGAGGCTGTGGCGAGCACGGATGGGATTCAGGGAGTAAGCCAGTAGTCCAGGTGACACCGGCCAGGCTACCTGCTACCGGCGAGAATAAACTGCCATGAAGACTTTTTCTCTTGAGAATCGGCTGACTTTTGCGGTCGTGGCCTCGCAACTATTGCTGGCAGTCGGATTGGTAGTCATTGCGACCGCGTTCTCACGCCACTATGGGCGGCGCGCATTCGACGTGTCTCTTGAGGGGCGCGCGGAGAGCATTGCGGCGCTGGTTTACTACCCGGACGATGGAAGTCCAGGGTTGCTCTTTAACGCGGCGAAGGTCCTGCCCGGGGACCATCGCGGGCACGGTGATCTGTTTTCGGTAGTCAGCGATCACGGGGACTTTGAGCGGCATACTGCGGGGCTCGACCCGAAAATCTTTGCCAGTATTCCGCCGGACTCTCGCTTTTGGAACTTTCATTGGAGCGGCCAATCTTACCGGGCGATTGTGCTCCGCGATGTAGCTATCCTCGATACGGAGGAGGGGATCCCCCAGCCGCCGCCTAAACTAACGGTGGTCTACGCAGCTTCCACCGGGGGGCTCGACCACGCCATGCGGGATCTGGCGGCGATCATCGGGGTCGTGAGCTTGGCGGTACTGATTCCGACTATGGTTCTGGCGATATGGAGCATTCGGAAGGCGCTGATGCCGTTGCGTGACCTCGCGTTGGCAGCTGGGGCGATTTCTGTGGAGCATTGGAAGTTTGAGCCGCCTGCCGCGGCGCGGGGGACTGAGGAATTGCAACCGCTCATCGGCGCATTGAGTACTGTTCTGGCGGGCCTGGAGGCAGCTTTTACGCGGCAGAGAGAATTCGTTGGGGATGCCGCACACGAACTCAAGACCTCCCTGGCGATTCTCAAGTCCACGCTGCAAATGTTGATATCCAAGCCTCAGGAACCTGTCGATTACGCGCGCGGCCTGACGGCGATGAGTCAGGACTGCGAGCGCTTGGAAAGCCTGCTGAACCGGATGCTGCAGACGGCGCGCGCCGAACAACGAATTGCCGTCGGACATCAGCGTCAGCTGGAACCTGTCGATCTGGCGTCATCCTGCGAATCAGCAATCGCAAAGTTGGCGCAATGTGCCTCAGACAAGGAAATTCGCATCGATTTCAGCACGAGTGAAGAAGCCATGATCCGCGCCGAAATCGCAGATCTTGAGTTGATTTGGCTTAACCTTCTGGAGAATTCCATTCAATACAGTCCGCACGGATCAGTCGTTGAATTGACATGTCGTGCTGATTCCGGCTTGATAACTGTTACGGTGGCCGACCACGGCTGCGGGATTGAACCGGCCCACTTGACGCGCATCTTCGAGCGTTTCTATCGCGCCGATTCTTCACGCGCGCGAGTGACGGGAGGATTCGGCCTAGGCCTTGCGATTACCAAATCGCTAGTTACCTTCTATGGAGGCCAAATCCGCGCGGATAGCGTGCCACGGCAAGGCACTCGCGTCTCGGTGAGTTTTCCGCTCGATCGGGATCTATCGAGTTTAGAAGGGCAACAGTGACCCCGGCGGCCAAATTTCTCCATCGCACGTCAAAGCATATCCTTTCTCTCTGCTTGCTGCAAACTGAATGGGTGTGCAGGGCGAGGTACTCGCGAGAAACCTGATCGACCTCGGTCAGAATGCCGATGCAGCAACCAATTGGCGACCGCTGCGCAACCAAGTCCATGCTCCATTTCTTGTCCATGCGCACGTTGTGGCCCAGCAGTTGTGGTGCCGTTGAGTAGGATCTGGCCTTCCACCTACACTTTCAGGCGAAATGGTGCCGGATAGGTTTTGTAAGGGAAAGTCGGCCAGTTTTACAAATCCAGTCCACCTGGCCATATAACCGGCTCCGCGGACAATTGGCCATGGCTCATTTGTCGACAAAACACCGCTGAGCGAGAACTGCGTCACAGTCCAGGCGGTTCGTCACTCTCGAAGTGAGGGTAATATCCGGTAAAAGGGAGGCTTTTCAGGCGCTCAGCGTCCCGAACTCCCGGAAAAACGCCGTAGGCTCCAGGAGCCTGCTCTGACCCTATCCCGGCAGGAAGGACACGAGATTCCAGTCGCCATGGCGACATTTCAGGATCGATCCTGGCCTTATGATTTGCACATGAGCATCGAATCTGAAAACATCGTCCCTCTCTACGAGCGCCACGCTGATGCCTGGGTCCAGGCTCGCTTACTGGAGAGCACTCTCTATGAAAAGCCTTGGCTGGATCGCTTCTGTGCGCTTCTTCCGTCCGCAGGATCGGTGCTCGACTGTGGATGCGGGGCGGGAGAACCGATCGCGCGATATCTTCACAAATGCGGGTGTGCGGTGATGGGGATCGATTCTTCGCTCGCGATGGTACGAATGTTTCAAGCCCGTTTACCCGGACAGCGTGCGGTGGTGGCGGATATGCGAACGCTCTGTCTTCCGGAGACATTTCACGGCATCCTTGCGTGGGACAGTTTCTTTCATCTGGACCACAGCAGTCAGCGGAAGATGTTTTCAACATTTCGGAATCATGCCGCACCACGGGCTGCACTTATGTTTACTTCCGGACCATCGCACGGAGCGATCGTCGGGCGGCTGGAAGGGGAGCCGCTTTACCATGCGAGCCTGGATGCTATTGAATACCGCCAATTGCTTGAGGAGCATGGCTTCGCAGTAGTGGATCACCGCCCAGAAGATCAGAGCTGTTTTGGCCGGACGGTGTGGCTTGCGCACTTGCGATAGTGTTTCGGAAGCCCTCAAACATCGGCCTTGCGGGCCGCACAGAGTTGCAGTGGCCATGCCGACCTTCCTGTAGCAATCCGCCGTGCACGAGTGATTTGGCGATTTGGCGCCGGTTGAGGAGGCTGATAGGCAAACCTCCTCAACTGCTGCGCCTGTCCGGTGTTATGCCGTTACCCTCTCATGCCTTCAGCGCATCCGCTACGGATGTTGCGATGGGGGTCGTGGGGCGTCCGATGAGTTTCGATAGCTGGAATCCGTCATCGAAGAGCGCTCCCTGCGCTGCGCCTGTATCAAAGCTGGCATAGGCTTGCGCAAGTGGGGCAGGAAGGCCGAAACCCGCAAGCGCCGCGGCGTACTCCGCCTCGGTAAGATTCTTGTAGGGAATGGCTTTTCCGGTTTGACGAGATATCTCCGCTGCCAGTTCGCAGAGCGTGTAGGCTTTGTCGCCGGCCAATTCGTAGGTTTTGCCCTTGTGACCTTCGCTGGTCAGCACGGCAACAGCAGCTTCGGCATAATCGGCGCGCGCTGCCGAGGAGATTCTCCCACCATCCGCGCAGCCCAGAAACGCGCCTCCGGCAATCGCACCGGGAACCGAAGCCGTATAGTTTTCGCTATACCAGCCATTGCGCAGGATCGTATACGACAATCCCGAGGCCTTCAGGTCGGCTTCCGTGTCCAGATGCTCGCCAACCAGCGACTTGATCGCGGACGTCTCGGCGCGGAGCAGGCTGGTGTATCTTGGCTACGAGCAGCCGGTTGGAGAGCACTTGAAGTATGTTGTCTACGCTGCAGGCCGACCCATCGCGTGCCTTGCCTGGTCATCGGCTCCGCGCCATCTTGGCAGCCGCGACCGGTACATCAGCTGGGACGCCGCGGCGCGGCGCAGTCGCATCCGCTTCATAGCTTACAACACGCGCTTCCTGATCCTGCCGTGGGTACGGGTCGAGCATCTGGCTTCGCATATCCTGGGCCGAATGGCGGCGCGGAT
>Ga0302190_10003009_pt1 | contig 10800 bp, 5 predicted proteins | sample II_Bog_E2_3_FD_198784 | JGI IMG/M metagenome (GOLD analysis project Ga0302190, IMG submission 198784) | Peat permafrost microbial communities from Stordalen Mire near Abisko, Sweden - II_Bog_E2_3 | ecosystem: Environmental > Terrestrial > Soil > Wetlands > Peat | place: Sweden: Abisko, Stordalen... | reverse complement strand
AGCTCGCCGTGCCAGGGCTCCCAGCCGTCGAACACGTGGTGGATGACACCCGTGCCACGGGTGTCGGTCAGGAACTCGGTGCGAAAGCCCACGAGGCCTCGGGCGGGCACCCGATAATCGAGGCGCACCCAGCCGGTCCCGTGGTTGACCATCTCGATCATCGACCCCTTGCGCAGGGCGAGGAGTTGGGTCACCACGCCGAGGTAGTCCGCGGGGACGTCGACCGCCACGCGCTCCATTGGTTCGTGCAGCTTGCCGTCGATCTCCCGGGTGACGACCTGGGGCTTGCCGACGGTCAGCTCGAAGCCCTCGCGTCGCATGGTCTCGACGAGGACGGCCAGCTGGAGCTCGCCGCGGCCTTGGACCTCCCAGGCGTCGGGTCGCTCCGTCGGGCCCACGCGCAGTGAGACGTTGCCGATCAGCTCCGCGTCGAGGCGGCTCTTGACCAGACGCGCCGTGAGCTTCGTACCCTCGGTCCCGGCGAGGGGCGACGTGTTGATGCCGATCGTCATGGTCAGGCTCGGCTCGTCGACCGTGATGGCGGGGAGGGCGACGGGCTGGTCCGGGTCGGCCAGCGTCTCGCCGATGGTGATCTCGGCCATGCCGGCGACGGCTGCGATCTCGCCTGGGCCGGCCTCGTCGGCATCGATGCGGTCCAAGGACTCGGAGACGTAGAGCTCAGTGATCTTGGTCTTCTCGACGGTGCCGTCGAGCTTGCACCAGCCGACGGTCGATCCCTTCTTGAGCGTGCCGTTGTAGACGCGACAGATTGCGAGGCGGCCGACGTAGGGGGAGGCGTCGAGGTTGCAGACCAGGGCCTGGAGCGTCATGGCCGGGTCGTAGCTGGGGGCAGGGATCCTCTCGATGATGGCCTCGAAGAGCGGCTTGAGGTCCGTGCCCTCGACGCCCGGCTCCGTGGCGGCCCAGCCGGCCCGGGCATTGGCGTAGAGGATGGGGAAGTCGATCTGGTGCTCGTCAGCGTCGAGGTCCAAGAAGAGCTCTTCCACCTCGTTGACGACTTCGGCGATCCTGGCGTCGGGGCGGTCGACCTTGTTGACCACGAGTACGACCGGTAGGCGAGCGGCGAGGGCCTTGCGGAGTACGAAGCGCGTCTGGGGCAGCGGGCCCTCGGAGGCGTCGACGAGCAGGAGGACCCCGTCGACCATGGTGAGCCCCCGCTCGACCTCGCCGCCGAAGTCGGCGTGGCCAGGGGTGTCGATGATGTTGAGCTTCACACCGCCGTAGCGCACGGCGGTGTTCTTGGCCAGGATCGTGATGCCCTTCTCACGCTCGAGATCGCCCGAGTCGAGGACTCGTTCGTTCACGTCCTCGTTCGCTCGGAATGCGCCCGTCTGCCAGAGCATGGCGTCGACCAATGTGGTCTTGCCGTGGTCGACGTGGGCCACAATTGCCACATTTCTGATGTCGTCTCGAGTCGCCATGGCCTGTTCAACCTTAGTGCCGGACCTGGTGTCTTCCAGACAGGACGCCCTGATTGCGGCCCTGCGCCCTACGAGCCACCCTGACCGCGTGCCGCCTCGACCACGTCGAGGACCGAGGTCATCGTGGCCTCGAGCAGTGCGCCGTCGACGGGCACGATGAGGGCCCGGCCGGACTCGGGCCACCAGCCGGCCACCCGGACGGGTGGGGGGCCCGTCGGGGCAGCGAGCACCGAGACCAGAGCACTGAGGCCCAGCTCGGCGTGACTGTTCTTCCCAGGACGTCCGCTCAGCACGGAGAACAGGGCTCGGCCGCCACGAGCCTCGCCTCCCACTGCGCCGAGCCGAATGCGCACTTCCGAGCGGCCGCGCAGGGTGAGCGCAGCCGGCCGGTGGTCCCACCACTCGTCGGGCCCACCCACCGATGCCGATCGTCCGAGGCGTGCCCAATCGAGCGCTCCGAGGAGCTGGGTGGCCCAGGTGACCGCTTCGGCATGGACCAGTGCACGCACCCCCGGCGTGGTCGACGCGAGCCACGCGGCGAGCGAGCCGCTGCGCTCGCGTGGGTCCGCCCCTTGGCGGCAGAGCTCATCGATCACGGCACCCACAGCTTGGACCGGGGTGCGACGGGTCCCGTGGACGCAGGTCCTGACCGCCGCGAGTCCCACCATCCGCCGTGCTGTGAATGGCGACCAGCTGAACGCCTCGAAGCTTCGCATCGCGCGCAGGTCCGGGTCCGCCCCCCGGCGGAGCAGGTAACCGTCGACCCTGATGGTCCCCGCCGCGGCATGCCCCTCCCGCACGGCTCGTCGCACGAATGCGGCTCGCAACGTCTGCGCGTCGCCGGCGCTGAGAAGCCCCGCTGCGGGTGCGAGGAGTGCATCGGTCAGGTTTGCCGAGCGGGGGAGCGCGCTCGAAAAGAGGGGCTGCTGGAGGAGCGGCGTCGTGCTCATGCCGCCCGCACCACTTCGACCGCCGACAGGCGCGCCACCACGTCGATCGTCAACTCGACCGCCTCGGTGAGGACCTGGTCGCTGACGTCTTGGACATCGAGCTCCCCCGTCGTCGAGTAGTAGGTGGCCAGCCGGAAGGGGGCGGCGCCGCTGCGCAGCGTCTCGAGCAATGCGAGGAAACCGAGCGCCGTGCGGTGCCAGGACTGCTGCTCGCCCGAGCGCACGTTGACCATGCAGACCGACGCCCGGCCGCTCGAGGGGGCACCGAGTACGAGGTCGAGGGTCCCCGACAAGACCACCGACCCTCCCCCGAGGGGGATGGTGAGACGCTCATGCGTCCGGGGGAGCCACCCCGGGAGCAGCCGGGGCCAGCGCTCAGCCATGAGCGCAAGCTGACGCCTGAGCTCACCGGCGAGTGCAGCCTTTGCCTCGCCGGACATCGACTCGATGAAGCCCACGATGTCACGCCGGCCCAGGCATGCGAGTGCAGCGAGGCCCTCGGACATGGGATCACTGAGCGCGCCGGCACTCAGGAACTGGCGGAACGCCACCCCCACCAAGGCCCCGAGGGCGAGCGAATCGTTGACGTGGCATCCTCCATCGGGCCAGGGGCCCGACAAGTCGTTCGGGGTCACGCGGATGGACTCGGACCGCTCGCCGATAGTGGCGACGCCGTCTTCGAGCCACGCCCGGAGGCCACCGGAGAGGCCCGGGTCGACGGCAGGTCGGCGGGCGACGTCCCCCCGCAGCACCGACAACAGCTCCGACGTGGCAGGGCGAGAGGGCGGTGCGGGCCGAAGCAACTGTGCGCCGACAGCGGCTGTGCGGTTCGTTCGCGTGCTGGTCATGCAACGAGTGTGGCGAGCCGCTGTGACACCGCCCCCGGGGTTCGTCTGCCCCCCGCCTGAGACTCTCGTAGCCTTTGAGTCGATGCAGGTCCCCGCGCAGCTCGTCGCCATCAATGTGGCCTTCGTCGTCGTGTTCGGCATCGCCGTGGTTGCCTTCATCGCCATGGCTATCTACACGGTGGTCTGGGCGGTCCGGCGCGACCACACCGGCTGGACGGCGTGGCGTCAGCGCCAGAACGCAGCCCCTGACAATCCGAGCGTGGACGGAAGCGGGACGTCACCGGGGGGGTCCGCCGGGAGGCCGGCGAAGTGAGCGAAACCGCCACGTCGGACGCCGAGGGCCGGATCTTCGGGCGGATGCGGACGCGCATGCGGGGTTGGAGGGGCGCTCAGGCCGATGACCCGAAAGCCATCACCGCCTTCGTGCTCGCCGGTGGGGGCAGTCGGGGAGCGGTGCAGGTCGGGATGCTGGCCGAGCTGGTGGCGCGGGGCATCATCCCGGATCGCATCTACGGAGCATCGGTCGGTGCGGTGAACGGGGCGGCGTTCGCCGGCGACCCGACCGAGGCGGGCATCGAGCACCTCCACGAGGTGTGGCGCAGGATCAAAGGGGAAGACATCTTCCCCCGGACACGGGCACACGGGCCCTGGCGATGGTTTCAGTTGCGGCCGGCTGTGCACTCGAACCACGGGCTGCGACGGGTGGTCGAAGAGGGGATCGGGTTTGAGCGGCTTGAGGAGGCCAAGATCCCCGTCGAGGTGGTCGCCACCTCGCTCACCGACGGTCGCGAGCGCTGGTTCACCCACGGCCCCTCGGTCGAAGCGGTGATGGCCTCGGCGGCCATCCCCGCCATCCTGCCGCCCGTCGACATCGACGGCGATCTGCTCATGGACGGCGGGGTCGTGAACAACGTCCCGATCGCCAGGGCCGTCAACGCCGGGGCGACGCGGATCTTCGTCCTCTTGTGCGGCCCACTCCACTACCGGCCCATGCAGCCCCGTCGCCCGATCGAGGCCATGCTCAGCGCTCTGTTCGTCGCCATCCACGCCCGGTTCGCCCGAGAGCTGGCCGAGCTGCCTCCGGGCGTCGAAGTCACTGTCTTCTCGGGCGGGGGTGAACCGTCGTCGGACTACAGCGATTTCTCCGGGACCGAGGAGCTGATCGCCGAAGGCCGTAGGGAGGTCGCGACCGTCCTCGACCGCTACCGCGGCACCTCACACGAGTTCGGATCGAGTTCAGCGCTCACCTGACACTCGATTGCGCTGGGGTTGCGAGCCTACGAAGTCCCGCCGCGTGCATTGATAAAGCGGTTTGCACGGCCGCTGTCCGCTCCCACCAGGGAGAATGCCGATGAAGTTGACGCTGTGTGTGCTGCGGACTGTCGAATGAATCACAATATGGCGCAATCAATGCCAAAAGATGGTACGTTCTCCACTTCGGTGATTCCTACCGATCAGTAATGAAAGTGGCCGCGCAGATGAGCAGCATGAAGCGTCGATCCGGCTCGCACGCGGTCATCCCGCAGCTTGCGCCAACTCCCCTACGCCCCCGCTGGCGACGCATCGCCATCGCCGTCGGTGCTCTCTCCCTCTCAGCATCGGGTCTCCTGATCCTCCCGGCCGCCGCCGCGCCCCTGGCCATTACGACCACCACGACCCTTACGAGTTCGAGTATTTCGTCGGTAAGCGGCGAGTCGGTCACCTTCACCGCGACCGTGGCCCCCATGGCACCCGCCACCGGCACGCCGACCGGATCGGTGACGTTCAAGGACGGGACCACCACGATCGGGACAATCAACCTCAACGCGAAGTCGCCCGATGTCGCGGCCTTCACGACGTCGGCCCTGTCAGTGAAGTCGCACTCGATCACCGCCGACTACCTCGGCGCGACCGGGACCACCGCCTACGCCGGGAGCAATTCGGCTCTGCTGAGTCAGGTGGTGAGCGCAGCCTCGACCACCACAGCGCTCAGCCCGCCCGCCGGCCCGCTCGTGAGCGGCCAGCCCATCACGCTGACGGCAACCGTGGCGGTGACGACACCCGGGTCGGGGACGCCGACCGGTTCGGTCACCTTCAAGGACGGCACGACCACGCTCGGCACCTCCAACCTCAATGGGCTGGCAGCCGACGTGGCGACCTACACGACGTCGACCAAGCTGCTCGCCTCAGGGTCGCCCCACTCGCTCACCGCCACCTACAGCGCCAGCACCAGCGATCTCGGCAGCGTGTCGAAACCGGTGTCGCTGACCGTGGGGCTCTCGGGCACGACCACGGCCTTCACGGTGACGCCGCCGCAGCCGTGGGTGAGCGGCCAAGCGCTCACGATCCTCGCCACCGTGGCCCCGCTCGCCCCGGGCACCGGTACGCCGACCGGCACCGTCACCTTCTACAACGGCTCCACCAAGCTCGGCTCGGGCACCCTCAACAAGGCGGCGACCGACCAGACGACCTTTGTGGCCAAGCTCCCCGCCCCAGCGACCAACTCCCTCACTGCCGTCTACGCGGGGGACACGAACTACAACACCAGCACGACCACGAACGTCATCGAGCCCGTCGCGCCGGCACAGACCACCACCGTCCTGCAGTCCTCGAAGAACCCGTCGGTCAACGGCCAGCCGGTGACCTTCACCGCCACCGTCACCGTCAAGAGCCCGGGCTCGGGCACGCCAACAGGCCAGGTCACCTTTACGAACGGCAGCACCACCCTCGGCACCGGTACCCTCGGGGCCAACGGCGTCGCCACCTACGCCACGAGCACGCTCTCGGTCGGTGCCGCGCACACGATCACCGCCACCTACGGCGGTGACGCCAACGACGCGGCGAGCCTCCCGTCCACGGCTCTCAGCCAGGTCGTGAACGCGGACCCGACCAACACGACCATCTCCTCATCGGCCAACCCCTCGGTGATCGGACAGCCGGTGACGTTCACCGCCACGGTCGCCGCCGCAGCACCCGGCGCCGGTATCCCGAGCGGGACGGTCACCTTCAATCTCGGCACGTCCACCCTCACCGGCACACTCAACGGCAAGACCCCCGACCAGGCGACGGTCACGACCAGCTCGCTTCCGTTCGGCACCGCCCAGTCAATCACCGCCACCTACGGCACCGACGGGGACTTCGCCTCCTCGACCTCGGCAGCGCTGGCCCAGACCATCAACGCCGCCCAGACGGTGACCACCGTGACCTCCTCCAAGAACCCGTCACCCAGCGGCACGCCGGTCACCTACACGGCCACGGTGGCGGCCAAGGCGCCCGGCGCAGGCACGCCGACCGGCACGGTCACGTTCGAGGACGGCACCACAGTGCTGTGCTCTCCGGTCCCGCTCGGCACGCAGGGCGCCACGTGCGTCGAGAGTGCCTTCACCCAGCCCGGCTCGCACACCATCACGGCCACCTTCTCGAGTGCGACCAAGAGCTTCGTCGCTTCGACCGGCTCGCTCACCCAGGTGAACCAGGGCCCGACCACGACCGCTCTCACGTCGACGCCCAACCCGTCGGTCAGCGGCCAGTCGGTCACCTACACCGCCACGGTCAAGGTGAGCGCCGGCACCGGGGCGCCGACCGGGCAGGTCTCCTTCTATGACGGGACCACCCTGCTCGGCACCGGGGCGCTCAACGGGGCGTCGACCGATGCGGCCACCTTCTCCACCGGCTTCGCCGTCTTCGGCACGAGCTCGATCACCGCCACCTACGCGGGATCCGCTTCGTTCACCGCCAGCACGTCCCCGGTCCTCACCCAGACGGTCCACCCGGCCGGCACCACCACAGCCGTCAGCGCCGCACCCAACCCGTCGGTCAGTGGCCAGTCGGTCACGCTCACCGCCACCGTGGCCGTCACCGCCCCCGGGACTGGCGCGCCGGCCGGCACGGTCGACTTCTACGACGGCACGACGCTCCTCGGCACCGGCTCGCTCAATGGGCTCTCGCCCGACACAGCCACCTTCTCGGTCGGCCTTCCGGCGGCCGGGTCACCGCACCAGATCAGTGCCACCTACGTTGGAACGGCTGCCTACGCGACGAGCACCTCGGGCAAGGTTGCCGAGATCGTGACCAAATCGGCGACCACGACCACTCTCTCGGCACCGTCATCCACCTCGGTCAGCGGTGAGCATGTCACCTACAGCGCGATGGTTGCGCCCACCGCCCCCGGCACCGGCACCGCGTCGGGAACGGTCGCCTTCTTTGAAGCCGGCACGGCCATTCCGAGCTGCAGCGCACGGAGTCTGACCTCGGGCGTCGCCACGTGTTCCCTCACCTACGCCGGGCCGGGCCCGCACGCGATCACCGCCGTCTACTCCGGCGATTCGAACTTCACCATCAGCACGTCGGGGCCGCTCGCCCACTCCGTCAATCAAGCAGCCACCACAACCGCCCTCACGTCTGACACCAGCCCGTCGGTCATCGGCCAGTCGGTGACCTTCACCGCCACGGTCACCGCCACCACCCCGGGAGCGGGCACCCCGACGGGCACCGTCTCCTTCTTCGACGGCACCACCTCGTTCGGCACCGGCACCCTCGCCGGCGGCGTCGCCACCTTCACCACGTCGAGCCTCTCGGTCGCCAGCCACCCGGTCACCGCCGTCTACGAGGGTGACACCGACTTCACGACCAGCACCTCCAACCCAGCCCTGACCCAGACCGTCAACCAGGACGCCACGAGCGCATCGGTCACGTCCGCGACGAGCCCCTCGGTCTTCGGCCAGTCGGTGACCTTCACCGCCACGGTCACCCCGAGCGCCCCGGGAGCGGGCACCCCGACGGGCACCGTCTCCTTCTTCGACGGCACCACCTCGCTCGGCACCGGCACCCTCGATGCCTCGGGCGTCGCCACCTCGCCCCCGACTGCAGGGCTCTCGGTCGGCGACCATGCGATCACCGCCGTCTACGACGGCGACACCGACTTCACGGCCAGCACCTCGGCGGCTTTTACCCAGACCGTGAACCAAGGGGCCACGTCGACCTCGGTCACCGGCGCCCCGGGACCGTCAGTCTTCGGCCAGTCGGTCACCTTCACCGCCACGGTCACCCCGAGCGCCCCGGGAGCGGGCACCCCGACGGGCACCGTCGAGTTCTTCGACGGCACCACCTCGCTCGGCACCGGCACCCTGACCGCCGGCGTCGCCACGTCGCCCCCGACCGCAGGGCTCTCGGTCGGCGACCATGCGGTCACCGCGCTCTACTCGGGCGACACCGACTTCACGACCAGCACCTCGACCGCGTTCACCCAGAGAGTCGACCAGGCAGCGACGGCCACCTCCCTGTCCATCAACCCGAGCCCGTCGGTCTTCGGCCAGTCGGTGACCTTCACCGCCACGGTCACCCCGAGCGCCCCGGGAGCGGGCACCCCGACGGGCACCGTCTCCTTCTTCGACGGCACCACCTCGCTCGGCAGCGGCACCCTGACCGCCGGTGTCGCCACCTTCTCCACCGCCGCGCTGTCGGTCGGGGTCCTCGGGCATCCGATCACCGCGACCTACGACGGCGACACCGACTTCACGACCAGCACCTCCACCCCGGCCACCACCCAGGTGGTCGACCAGGCGGCAACCAGCACCTCAGTCACCGGCGGCCCGAGCCCGTCGGTCATCGGCCAGTCGGTGACCTTCACCGCCACGGTCACCGCCACCACCCCGGGAGCGGGCACCCCGACGGGCACCGTCTCCTTCTTCGACGGCACCACCTCGTTCGGCACCGGCACCCTCGCCGGCGGCGTCGCCACCTTCACCACGTCGAGCCTCTCGGTCGCCAGCCACCCGGTCACCGCCGTCTACGAGGGTGACACCGACTTCACGACCAGCACCTCCAACCCAGCCCTGACCCAGACCGTCAACCAGGACGCCACGAGCGCATCGGTCACGTCCGCGACGAGCCCCTCGGTCTTCGGCCAGTCGGTGACCTTCACCGCCACGGTCACCCCGAGCGCCCCGGGAGCGGGCACCCCGACGGGCACCGTCTCCTTCTTCGACGGCACCACCTCGCTCGGCACCGGCACCCTCGATGCCTCGGGCGTCGCCACCTCGCCCCCGACTGCAGGGCTCTCGGTCGGCGACCATGCGATCACCGCCGTCTACGACGGCGACACCGACTTCACGGCCAGCACCTCGGCGGCTTTTACCCAGACCGTGAACCAAGGGGCCACGTCGACCTCGGTCACCGGCGCCCCGGGACCGTCAGTCTTCGGCCAGTCGGTCACCTTCACCGCCACGGTCACCCCGAGCGCCCCGGGAGCGGGCACCCCGACGGGCACCGTCGAGTTCTTCGACGGCACCACCTCGCTCGGCACCGGCACCCTGACCGCCGGCGTCGCCACCTTCACCACGTCGAGCCTCTCGGTCGCCAGCCACCCGGTCACCGCCGTCTACGAGGGTGACACCGACTTCACGACCAGCACCTCGACCGCGTTCAGCCAGACGGTCGGCAAGGCCTCGACCGACACATTCGTGTTCTCCTCGAGCCCCTCACTGGCGGGTCAGAGCGTCACGTTTGACGTCACCGTCCTGGCCAAGGGACCCGGCGCTGGCTTCCCGACGGGAGGGGTGACGCTCTACGAGAACGGGACGGCGTTCAGCTGCGGACCGAGCGGGCTCGTCGTCCTGGACGGGAGCGGCAAGGGCACATGCAGCACGACCTACCCGCTCCCCGGGGCCTACGCCATCACAGCGTCGTACCCGGGCGATCCCAACTTCCTCGCCTCGACGAGTGGCCAGTCGCCGACCCAGACGGTCAACCGCGACCAGACCGGCTACAGCGTCGTGGCTGGCAACGGTGCGCTGTTCACGTACGGCGACGCCACGTCGTTCGGCACAGTGGCGCCAAGCCAGCTGAACAAGCCGCTGATCGGGCTGGTGAAGACCCCCGACGAGCAGGGTTACTGGGAGGTCGCGGCCGACGGCGGCGTCTTCACCTTCGGTGACGCCCGCTTCTACGGATCGATGGGCGGCCAGCACCTGAACGCCCCGGTCGTCGGCTTCGCCTCGACACCCGACGGCAAGGGCTACTGGGAGGTCGCCTCCGACGGTGGCATCTTCGCCTTCGGTGACGCCCACTTCTACGGCTCGATGGGCGGCCAGCACCTGAACCGCCCGGTCGTCGGCATCGCGTCCACCCCGAGCGGCAACGGCTACTGGGAAGTGGCATCCGACGGCGGGGTGTTCGCATTCGGCGACGCCGCGCCACACGGCAACACCGTCGGGATCCACCTGAACTCCCCGATCGTCGGCATTGCCGCGACGCCCGACGGCACCGGGTACTGGCTGGTCGGCGCCGACGGCGGGGTCTTCGCCGAGGGCAGCGCCACATTTTATGGCTCGATGGCTGGCAAGCCCCTCAACCGGCCGGTCGTCGGCATCCTGGCGACGCCGAACGGCAAGGGCTACTGGCTGGTCGGCGCCGACGGCGGCGTCTTCGACTTCGGCGGCGCCGGGTTCTTCTCTGACCCGGCATTGCCGGTCTCGGGCGCCCCGATCATCGGCATCGGATAGCCCGCCTACCCAATTGCGGGACCCGGCCAGGGTCCCTGGTGCAAAACCCCTGGTCGGCAGCGCCCTTGGGCACCTCCCG
>Ga0302190_10002997_pt1 | contig 10822 bp, 9 predicted proteins | sample II_Bog_E2_3_FD_198784 | JGI IMG/M metagenome (GOLD analysis project Ga0302190, IMG submission 198784) | Peat permafrost microbial communities from Stordalen Mire near Abisko, Sweden - II_Bog_E2_3 | ecosystem: Environmental > Terrestrial > Soil > Wetlands > Peat | place: Sweden: Abisko, Stordalen... | reverse complement strand
GCCGCGGCCGAGGGCGCCATCGGCCTGGCCCGCTCTGCCAACAAGGCGCGCAAGGAGCCGCTGCGGGTCATCCTCAACGGCCTGGGCAAGGATGCCGCCCAGATCATCTCCCGGGTCAACGGCTTCACCTACGTGCAGACCCAGTTCGACTACGTCACCGGCAAGCTGGCGGTGGTGCGGGAGATCGCCTACTCCAAGGGCGAGAAGGCCAAAGTCCGCTGCTACGGCGCCGACGACGTCCGCGAGGGCGTGGCCATCAACCACCTGGAAGGCGTGGACGTGTCCATCACCGGCAACTCCACCAACCCCACCCGCTTCCAGCACCCGGTGGCGGGCACCTACAAGAAGGAACGGCTGGAGCAGGGCAAGCCCTACTTCTCCGTGGCCTCCGGCGGCGGCACCGGCCGCACCCTGCACCCGGACAACATGGGCGCCGGCCCGGCTTCCTACGGCATGACCGACACCATGGGCCGCATGCACTCCGACGCCCAGTTCGCCGGATCCTCCTCGGTTCCTGCCCACGTCGAGATGATGGGTTTCCTGGGCATGGGCAACAACCCCATGGTCGGCGCCTCGGTCGCGGTGGCCGTGGCCCTGGAACAGGTCCTCGACAAGTAGCATCCTGATTCCATGACCGAGACGGGCTGCCCCAGGGCAGCCCGTCCTGCGTTGGGGACCTGAAGGATCAAACGCTTTCCTTGAGGCCGGCGTGGGGCTGGAACGCCACCGGGAACGATACCGAGATCATGGCTCCCCCGCCTTCGCGGTTCCCGGCGGAAACCGATCCGCTATGGGCGCGCACCACCGCTTCGACGAAGGCCAGGCCCAAGCCATGGCCATGGGACCCCTTCCCCTTCACCCGACGCTCAAACAGATAGGGGAAAACCTCCGGATCGAAGCCCGGTCCATCGTCCGACAGCATCAGCAGCGCGGCCTGGTCCTGTCCCTTGAGTTCGATGGTCACGGTGCAGGCGGCGGGCAGATGCTTCAGTTCGTTGTCGAACAGATTGGCCAGCATGCGATGCACCAGCCCCACGTCGGCGGTGATCCGCAGCGGACCTCGGCTGCGGAGCCGAATGTGCAGGCCCTTTTCCGCCATGCTTGGTTCATATAGATCAATCATCGCGACCATCAGTTCGTCCAGGTCAATCTCGCTCGGAGTGAGGCGAAGCGCGTCAGCCTTGGCTTCGGCCACATCCAGGGAAGTGTTCAGGAACTCGGTGAGCCGATCCAGTTCCTCAATGGCCGAGACGATGGGTTCAGCTTGTTCATCGGCGGAGACCGCCGACAACGACCTTTCCAGTTGCCCACGAATCGCCGTCAAGGGGCTGCGCAGATCATGGGCGAGGGAGCCGGTGATGGTATGGAGCTGATGCATCGACCGCTCGATCCGTTCCAGCATGTGATTGAGCGTCAGGGCCAGATGGGCGACCTCGTCGTTCCGCCGGCTGGTGGGAACCCGGGTGGCCAGGTCGGACAGGCCGATGCCCGAAGCCGCTTCGGATATCTTCAGCACATGGTTCAGCATCTGCCGGGTCGTGAGGAAGACGATGGCGAACCCCAGCAGGTTGATCAAAAGCCACAACAGGAAGAACCGGAGGCGAAGCTTCCCCATCACCCGCAACTCATCCCGTTCCGACAGCCCCAGGTAGATGGAGCTTCCATCCGCCACGGGCAATGACACCACCCGGAACGGCACGGCCACCCCGGCCACCGCCAGATCCGCCGGCTGGCCGGAAAGGATCTTCCCGGCCCGGATGGCCTGCAGAACCCTCTCGCCCCCGCCGGCCCCAACCCACAACCGAGGGGAGCCGTCCGTGCCGGTTTGCAGGAAGAAGACTGAGCCATCGGCGCTTCGGTCCGAGAACGCCTTGTCCGGCAATTCCTTGCCGGCGAGCTTGGCTACCTCGCTGACGATCTGGCCGTAGAGCGCGTCGTTCGGCGTCCGCTCCGCCACCTCTCCGAGAACTTCCACTTCCCCGGACAGCCAGGCGTCGCTGCGCCGCTGGAGGTCAACTGCGACAAAGCGGTGGAGAAAATTGAAAACCACCATGGTGCCAAGGGCAAAGGCCAAGGTGGCCCAGAGCGAGATGCGCCAGGCTGCGCTCCTGATGGACGGATTACCGGTCTTTGAGGACATAGCCAACCCCACGCAAGGTGCGGATCAGCGGGGACTGTCCCGGGCCGTCCACCTTGCCCCGCAAGCGGTAGATGTGCACATCCACCACATTGGTGTCGGGCTGGATGCGCATGCCCCAGACCTGGTCCAGGATCATCGAACGGGTGACGACCCGGCCCGCATTGCGGCAGAGGTATTCCAGGAGAATGAACTCCTGGGGGGTCAACAGCAGGTTTTGCCCGGACCGGGTGGCCTCCCGCCGAAGCAGATCCAGCTCGAGATCGAGGATTTGCAAATGGGTGGCCTCATTGCCTGCAACCGGCTTTCGACGCAGCAGATTGCGCAGCCTGGCCAGCAGTTCGGCCAGGGCAAAGGGTTTGGTGAGATAGTCGTCGCCGCCCTGCTCCAGCCCCCGCACCCGGTCGTCGACCGATCGGCGCGCGGACAGGATCAGGACCGGCGAGCTCACCCCCAATTGCCGCAATCGGTGGATCAAGGCAATCCCATCCTGATCCGGCAGTCCCAAATCGACGATCAGGATGTCCGGGTCGTTCTCAATGGCAACCAGCTCTGCGGTCCTGCCATCTCCGGCCACATCCACTTCAAAACCGGCTTCCTCCAGGGAGCGGCGGAGGAAGCTCTGGATTTCGAGTTCGTCTTCAACCAGCAGGAGTCGCATGAAATGATATTAATAGCCAGATCCACCGTTGAAGGACAAGAAATCCGATCCGCCGCCAGGATGAAGGGATTGTCATGTAGCCGTTGGCTGGCTGTCATCTTGGCCCGGTAAGCTCACCCCTCAGTCAGGGGGGTGCGCCATTCTGGACACAGGACCATTCGCGCAGGCGTTCGGCACAAGCCTGCCCCTGCCCGCGGCGCTCGATCCCCACCTCGAGGGGGCGCTCCGCCATGTCCTGGATAATCCTGGGAGCCTGATCCGTCCCCGGATCGTCCTGCAGGGGGCCATGGCCTATGGATTGGATGCCGGGCACGGGAAGGATCTGGCCATGGCCCTCGAATATTTCCACACAGCCTCGCTGGTGTTCGATGACCTCCCATGCATGGACAATGCCACCCAGCGGCGGGGGGCTCCCTGTGTCCATCTGGCTTTTGGTGAGGCGGGTGCGATCCTGGCCGCCCTTGCCTTGATCAATCGCGCCTATGCTCTGAGTTGGCAAGCCGTTTCCGGTTCGCTGCCCGGGCGCCAGTCCCAGGCCTTGGCGTACCTCGAGCAATGTCTGGGAGTCGCGGGGCTGCTCAACGGCCAGAGCCTTGACCTTCAGTACGGGTCGCTCGCCCACAACCGGGAGACCACCGAGCGGATTGCGCGGGGCAAGACGGTTTCCCTGGTCCGGCTGACCCTGGTGATGCCGGCGATCCTGGGCGGCGCCTCGGCGCGGGAGATCCAGCTCCAGGAACGGATATCCCTGTACTGGGGCCTGGCCTATCAGGTCCTGGATGACCTGAAGGATATTCTCCAGAGTGCGGCCGAGACGGGGAAAACCGGCGCCCGCGACGCCCTCCTGGACCGGCCGAATCTGGCCTCGGCGATCGGCGTCAGCGCTGCCGTCGACCGGCTCCGGCGCTTTCTTGCCCTGGGGGACAGGACCCTGGCCCGGCTGCTCGAGGCCAGGCCCGGCCTGGCCTTCCTCGGGATTCTGCGCGGAGCCTTGCAGGAAGAGCTGGTCCAGGTGAACCGGAAAGTCAGCGAGGGAAAGGAAGGTGGGCGACCATGCTCTTTCTCAAACTGATCCTGACCAATCTGCGCCGGCACCGGATCCGGTCGATCATCAGTCTTGCCGGCATCGCCTTCAGCGTGGCCGCCATGCTGACGGTGGTCACCATCCTGCAGGGCGCCATCGGCATGTTCTCGGGCATCCTGTCCAGCGATAGCGAGATCATCGTCTTTGAACGCAACGTGTCGGACCTGTTCTTCAGCCATGTTCCGGCCAGCGCCGCGGCCGAGATCGCCGCCTGGCCCATGGTGGCCCATGCCGATCCGGTCCTGTTCGGAGTCGTATCCAGCGCCGACCACCCGATCATCACCTGCTTCGGCGTGACCGAGGCCGATGCCCGCATCCGCAAGGCCACCTGGATCGCCGGCGACCGGCTGCGCTTCGCCCGCCAACCCGATGGGGTGGCGCTGGGAGAACGTGCCGCGGCGTTCCTTTCGGCCAGCCTTGGCAGCAGCGTCCAGATCGGCCATGGCAGCTTCCATGTGATCGGGATCCTGAAGACGGCCAATGGTTTTGAGGATGGCGGCGTGTTCATGCCGCTGGGGTCGGCGCAGAGCTTCTTCCACCAGGAAGGCGCCTCCTCGGTGATCACGGTCAAGTTGCGCGACAAGGACGACGCCGCGGCCTTCAAACGCACGGTCCAGTCCAGCTTTGCCAATCTCATCGCCCTTGAGGATGCGGAATTCACCCGCTCCTACTCTCAATTCAGGATTCTCAAGGCCACCGCCTGGGCGGTTGGCGGCTGCGGCCTGCTGCTCGGCGGTCTGGGGGTCGCCAATACCATGATCATGTCGGTGTTCACCCGGATCCGGGAAATCGCCATCCTGCGCGTCAATGGCTTCTCCAGCCTGCAGATCGCCGGGATGATCTTCGGCGAATCCGCCCTGGTATCGCTGCTCGGCGGCTTGACCGGGCTGGCCATCGGCACCGGTTTCCTCTACGCGCTGAAGCTGGTGCCCGCCCTGCACGGGTATATCGATGTGAGCATCCAGCCCGCGGTCCTGTTGACCGTGATCCTGCTGGCGCTGCTGACCGGGATCGCCGGAGCCCTCTACCCGGCCATCTATGCCCTGCGTATCCGTGCGGTGGAGGCGCTTCGCTTCGAATGACCAGCATCGGGAACGGCCCCAACGGCAGCAGCCGCATCGTCCTCCGTGCCGAGGGCGTCTGGAAGAGCTACGACGAAGGCGCCATCGCGGTGCTGAAGGGCGTGGACTTTTCCGCCTCCGAGGGCAGGACCGCCGCTCTCTGCGGACCTTCGGGCTGCGGCAAGAGCACGCTCCTGCACCTCCTGGGCGGACTGGATCAGCCCGACCGCGGGCGGATCCTGGTCAACGGCCGGGAGCTCCGCCGGAACGAAGACCCCCTGCACCGATTGCGGCACGAGGTCGGCTTCGTATTCCAGTTGCACAACCTCATTCCCGATCTGACCCTGGCCGAGAACTGCCTGATCCCCACCCTGGCCGCGGGAATGGATCGCCAAAGCGCCCTGGCCCGCCTGGGCCAGTTGACCGAGCGGACCGGGGTGAGCCATCGCCTCGATCAACGGATCCAGAAACTTTCCGGCGGAGAACGGCAACGCACCGCCCTCTGCCGGGCCTTGATGAACCGGCCGAAGATCCTGTTGGCGGACGAGCCCACCGGATCTCTGGATGCCCAGACCAGCGCTTCGATCTTCGACTTGCTGCTGGAACTGGTCGCCACCGAGGGCGTGACCCTGGTGATGGCCACCCATGATCGCAGGATGGCTGAGCGCTGTGACCAGTTGCTGGAGATGCGCGATGGGAGGATCCATGGGCCCGAGTCGGTCTGATCCGGCCATGGACGGCCGCCCGGTGCCGGTGGCGGCCTGGGCCGCCTGGCACAGCCTGTTATGGCTGGTGTTCGCCAACGCCGTCGGCGTGCTGATGGCGGTGCTCCTGCTCGTGCCGAGCCTCAACCTGTGGTTTGGCGAATGGACCTACGGGCGTTGGAGCATGGTTCACCTGAATCTGGAGTTGTACGGCTGGACCAGCCTGCCCGTGGTCGGCTTCCTGTTCCGACTTTATGGCGCGGACCGCGGGACGGCTGCCGGGTGGTGCCGGCCCGTGCTCTGGGGCTGGTCGGCCGCCCTTGCCGTCGGCACGCTTTCATGGCTCTCCGGCCATTCAAGCGGAAAATTGTTTCTGGACTGGTCCGGACCGGCCCGGTTGATCTTCCCCCTCGCCATGAGCGCCCTGTGGCTGGTACTGGCGGGTTCCTGGCTCCGTACCGGGTTCAAAAACCGCCCATTCGGCTCGACTGCCGCGAAGCTGGCGGGGCTGGTGCTGCTCCTGGCGGTGCCCATCCTGATCTACCTCGCATCCGGTCCCGGCAACTATCCGCCGGTCGATCCGGACACCGGTGGCCCGACCGGAGCCAGCCAGTTGGAATCCTCCCTGGTCGTGGTGGCTCTGCTCCTGCTCATGCCGTTCAGTCTCGCACCTCGCCGCCCTGGCCATGCCTGGCAGGTGAGGCTCCCCTGGATCGTGCTGGCGGCGGAGACGGTGCTCTGCGTCGCCCTCGGCCGGGGCGACCTCAGCCATCATCGGCCGGCATCCTTCCTCAGCCTTGGCAGCCTGCTCCTATGGCTGCCCTTGACGCCGGCCTACTATGGGGCCTTCGCCTGGTCTCCGATCGCGCGGCGCTGGCGTCAAGCCTTCCTCTGCTGGTGGTCGCTGCTGCTGGTCACGGGCTGGATTCTCTTCCTGCCCGGGGTCCTCGACCACTTCAAGTTCACCGATGGCCTGGTCGGCCACTCGCTTCTGGCCATGGCCGGATTCACCTCCAGCCTGGTCATCTTCGTGCTGATCGAGCTGCTGGGGACGGAGGGTTGGGTATTCAACCGGGGGTGGGCCTTCGGCGTCTGGAACGGCAGCGTGTTGGCCTACGTTGCGCTGATGACCTGGGCCGGATGGCGTGAAGGCTTCGACCCGAGCTTCACCATCGTGCCCGGTCCGGCCCGCAATGCCATTTATATCCTTCGCCTGCTGGCGGGGGTGCTGATGCTGGCCGCCTCCCTGGAGTGGCTTGCCTCCGCATTCAGCCTGGTGCGGGAACCCGATCCTGCCGAGGGTGCAAAGTCCCCGGCCCGGGAGATCACCCCATGAAACGCTCCCTCCTGTTCGGCTACCAGTTGGCGATCGGGCTTTCCGACACGGCCACCGGCATTCTGCTCATGACCGCACCGGCGCTGACGGTCCGGCTGATGCGCCTGCACCTGACCGTCTCGGCGAATCCGTTGCTGGCCCTGATCGGCGCCTTTGTCTTCGCGGTCGGCCTTTGCTGTCTCTATGGCGCCCTTCTCGCCCAGCGCCCTGCCAGCGCCGCCAAGCTGGACGTGGTATGGCTGCTCACGGCGGTCGTGCGTGGCAGCGTGGCGCTTCTGGTGCTCAGCAGCGTCCTGTTCGGCTCCCTGGAGGCGGGATGGCTGCCGGTCAGCATCTTCGATGGCGCTTGCGCGCTGGTCCAGGCAATCGGCCTGCTCCAGGACTGGTCGGCCGATGCGGGGGCGTGAAGGGCCCCTCGGCGGCTGGCAAGGCGTCAGCCTGGTGGCGAGTACCTATGTCTATTTCCTGATCTATGCCCAGTTCGGCTTTCTGCGTCGGCTGGCCGACTTGGGGGTGACGGGCAACGGCCTTAAGCTTGTGATGGCCACCATGGCCATGGGTGGCATCGGTTCGAGCCTCCTCACGCCGAAGCTTAGGCTCTGGCCGTCGCCGATCCTTCGGCTCCGGGCCGGGCTTGGGGCGTCGGGCGCCGCGGCCGCCTTGAGCCTGTTGCCCATGGGTCCCCTGGCCTGCCGCGCCGTTGCGCTGGTGATTGGGGCGGGCCTGGGCCTGCTCACGGTCACCCTGGTCACCCATCTGCGGTTATGGACGGGAAATGCCAATCCACTGTTCCGGGTCGGGCTGGGTACGGGCATCGGCTACCTGATCTGCAATTTCCCACCCCTGTTCACCGCCCCACCTCAGGCACAGGCCGTGACGGCAGGCGTTTTCTGTCTGGCCGGGATCGGGATCACGCTGGCCAAGGGGCATCCCCTCCAGACCGAGGCCGCGCTTGCTCCAGCGCATGGCTCTTGGCCATTCCTGCGCGCACTGGCCTGCTTTACGGCACTGGTCTGGCTCGACTCCGCCGCCTTCCTTATCATTCAAAACACGCCGGAGCTCAAGGACGTCACCTGGGCTGGCCCGGCCCATCTGTGGGCCAACGGCTCGCTCCATCTGGCCGCGGCGCTGGCCGGCGCCTGGCTGTTGCGCAAGGGAGGCCTATCGTCCGTCCTCTCCGTCGCCTTCCTCGCCCTTGGCTGCGCCTGCCTGCTGCTGCTCGATCCTTTTCGAGCGCCGCTGGCTTCTTTTTTCTATCCCATCGGCGTATCCCTCTACTCCGTCGCACTGGTGGCCTATCCCTCGCTGCTGGCACCAGCCTCTTCGGAACGGGAGCGGGGCCGTCAGGCTGGATGGCTTTATGCCATTGCCGGATGGTCAGGTTCGGCCATGGGCATCGGCATGGGCCAGAACCTTGGGCACGTACCGGCAGCTTTTGTCCTCGGGGCCTCGACGGTCTTCTTCCTGCCCTGGATGCTGGGCCGGCTTCGCCGGCGCAAACACGAAGCGGCGCTCGCGGCCTCTCTCCTCCTTGCCGGCTTTGGCCTGGATCGCCTCTTCAGGCCCGCCATCCCCACGCCGCCGCAACCCGAACGCGGCAGGCAGGTCTACCTTGCGGAAGGCTGCATCAGTTGCCACTCCCAGTATGTGCGTCCAAATACAGCCGATGAACTGCTCTGGGGCCCGGCCACCCCCCTTCGGGACATCCGCCGTGAACGCCCTCCTCTGATCGGAAATCGGCGCCAGGGGCCGGATCTGGCGGAGGTGGGGCGGCGACGTTCCGCGCCGTGGCTCAGGGTCCATTTCCTCGATCCTGGCCGGGTCAGCGGCGGCTCCATCATGCCCCCGTACGGCTACCTGTTCAGAGACCAGCGAGGAGAAGATCTGGTCGCCTATCTGGCCAGCCTCCATGGCGCGGGTCTGGCGCAGAAGCTGGACCAGGAGGCCCATTGGCATCCGTCCGCCTCCGCCGTGGCGGCGGCCGATCCCGGGCAGGGCCGGCGGCTCTTTCAACAACTCTGCACGACCTGCCACTTTCCAGGCGGCTACGCCCGCGGGCAAACCCGCTTTACCCCCGCGGCTCCCGACCTGTCGGTCGGCTCCTATTTCCTTGATTTCCCAGCCGGCGAGCCGGTTGCCCAGCTTGCCGACCGCTTGGCCCAGATCATCAAATTCGGCATACCGGGAACCGATATGCCGGGACACGAATCCTGGTCCGACCGGGATATTGCCGGGACCAGTCTCTGGCTGGCGCGCTTCATCGCACAGCCGGTCCCACCCCCCAACCCTCCCATCCAGAAGAGGAGCCCCAAATGAAGGCTGCCGCCCTTTCCCTGTCCCTGTCCCTGCTCGTCGCACCCGGCGCCCGTGCCCAAAGCCGGACCTTTTCCATCGACCCCGAGGCCAGCAAGGTCTCCTTCTCCCTGGGTGGCAACACTCACCGGGTGGAAGGCACGTTCCAGGTGCACGATGGGACCATCCACTTCGACCCCGGAAAGGGGGAGATCTCCGGGGCCGTGGTGGTGGAAGCCGGTAGCGGCAATAGCGCAAGCAAGAGCCGGGACCGCAAGATGAACACGGACATCCTGGAAGTGGCCCGGTTTGCCGAAGTGACCTTCGCGCCCAGCAGCTACCAGGGCACCCTCGCCAATCCCGGTGATTCCGCAATCCAGGTCACCGGCGTCTTCACGCTGCACGGGACGCCCCACGACCTGACGGTGCCCATGCAGATTCATATGGACGGGAAGACCTTGGCCGCGAAGACCCGGTTCATGGTCCCCTACGTCAAATGGGGTCTGAAAGATCCCAGCATCTTCATCCTGAGGGTGGCCAAGGAAGTCGAGGTCGATCTGACCCTCAACGGAACCGTTTCCGAATAGCGGGTCCACCGTCAGCGAGCTGGGCCTGGAGCCTTCGGATACACTACCCTTGCCAAACAAGCCATCATCCGAACAAGGGAGTGAACGACCTTGAGCCCATTGTGGATCACCGCCATTCTCACCACCCATCAGCGCCCCTCGCTCATGCTCAGGGCCCTGGCCAGCCTCGGAGCGGAAACCCGCCGGCCGGATGAGATCCTGGTGGTGGAGGATGGCGACGATCCGGCTACGGCAGGCCTGCTCCGGGCCAGCGGAATCCGATGCCGGCTGCTGCAGCGCCCCATGGGCAGCGTAGCCAAGGCGCGCAACCTAGGCCTGGAGGAAGCCCGGGGAGACTGGGTGATCTACCTGGATGACGACGACATCGCCTACCCGGACCGCTGCCGGGTGCTGGCAGCGGCCGCGCTGCGGTCCGGTTGCGGGCTGGTATTCGGGTCGACCCTCAAAGTATCGGCCACGGTCCAGTACGGCGTCCCCACCCATCACCCCTTGCAGGAAGGCCATGGGACCTTTCTCGACTTCCTGCGGTGCATGCCCCACACCAACAGCATCCTTTTTCGCAAGGCCGACCTGGTCGGCGTCGGCGGATTCGTGGAGTCCTCAAGCTATTTCAGCGACTTGTGCGCACTGCTGCACCTGCTGGACCGGTTGCCGGAGGAAAGCGGCGCCTTCCGGGTCCCGCACCCGCACCTGGCGGAATTCGAAGCGGCAGCCGACGGCATGACCTTTGCTGTGGCCCGGGGGCGGACCATGAAGGTCAAGGTGCTGGAGGCGTTCGACAGCCTGCGGCTCAAGCGGGAACCGAACCGGAGGGCGGTGCGGCGGGTGCGCGAGGCCGTGGAACGGGCCGAGCCCTTCCAGGACTATGACTCCTACGTGGCCATTGCCGCGGAATGCCTGGCCTCGTTGGATCCCGTCCCGCGCCCGCGTCCGGGCGTGGCCCGGGCGCGGGCGCAGGTC
>Ga0302190_10002985_pt1 | contig 10836 bp, 4 predicted proteins | sample II_Bog_E2_3_FD_198784 | JGI IMG/M metagenome (GOLD analysis project Ga0302190, IMG submission 198784) | Peat permafrost microbial communities from Stordalen Mire near Abisko, Sweden - II_Bog_E2_3 | ecosystem: Environmental > Terrestrial > Soil > Wetlands > Peat | place: Sweden: Abisko, Stordalen... | reverse complement strand
AACCGGACAAAGCTGACAGGACCGTTTCAAGAAATTAAGGAGAGCAAAGTGAGCAAATTGAGCAGCGTGAACAGATACCGTTTACCGATTCGCCTTTTCATCATGATGTGCGCGATCTGGTTCTGTATCCAGTCAGGCGCATTCGCCCAGGGACGCGGCAGCATCAGCGGTACCGTCGTTGATCCGACCGGCGCAGCCATTCCGTCCGCCACCGTAACCCTGACGCAAACAGGGACCGGCACAGCCCAAAGCGTGCAGAGCCAGGCAACCGGACTGTTCGTCTTCCCCGCGCTTTCCCCCACCGATTACAGCATTGGCGTTTCGGCCAAGGGCTTTCAGAAGTATGAGCAGCCGGCCATTACCCTGCAGGCTGATCAGAGCCTTACGCTTAAAGTGGTGATGACGCTCGGCTCGGAGCAGCAGACAGTGACCGTCACAGGCGAAGCGCCGCAGGTGGATACCTCCACGGGCACCCTGTCGCAGGTCATCGACGAAGGCCGTCTGAACGACCTTCCGCTGAACGGCCGCAATGCCGCCGCGCTCACCACGCTGGTGCCGGGCGTTGTTGTCGCCTCCAGCTCGAATATCGATCAGGGACAAACCAAGACCTTCCCCGTGGTTTCCGCGGTGACCATCAACGGCACGCGCGCCAACCAGGTGAACTACATGCTCGACGGCGGCAACAACGTTGACGAGTACACCAACGTGAACGCCCCGTTCCCCTTCCCCGATGTGCTGCAGGAGTTCAGCGTACAGACCAGCAACTACAACGCGGAATATGGCCAGAATGCCGGCGGTGTGGTCAATATCGTAACCCGCAGCGGCAGCAACAAATTTCATGGCGACCTGTTTGAGTACGTGCGCAACCGCGAGTTCAACGCCGCCAACTATTACAGCTATTCCAACGGGGTAAAGACCCGCGACTTTCTGAAGCGCAACCAGTTCGGCGGAACGTTCAACGGTCCGGTCCGGATTCCGGGTCTTTACAACGGGAAAGACAAGACCTTCTTCTCGTTCGGCGTTCAGTCGACCCGTTTCCGCAATAACGCGGTGGGCGGCACTGCTTATCTGCCCACGCCCGCGCAACTCGCAGGCACATTCACCGGGCTTTCCTCGGCCACTGCGATCAAGAATCCCACCACGCTGGCGCCTTATCCCTGCACCCAGACTACCGGGGCAAGCACCTACACCTGCCAGATCAAGCCGGCCGACTACAACGCGTCTTCTCTTGCGACGCTCAAGTACCTGCCCACCATCGGCGGCAGCGATGGCACCGTCAACTATTTCAAGCCCATTAGCCAGAACTACATCGAGTACACCGGCCGCGGCGACCATGAACTGAGCGCGAAGGATCACCTGAACGCGCACTACTTCTACGATCGCTTTGACAATGCCGGCGTTCTGGACAAGACCGACCTCCTCACCTACTCCGATGAGGCCACGATTCGCTATCACAGCTCGCTGCTGGCCGAGACCCACACCTTCTCTGCGACCAAGCTGAATAACATCAGCGTGAGCTATCAGATTGAGAATGCAAGCCGCGGCCCTCTGGCCGGCTCTCCTAACATGACGGACCTGGGCGTCAACATCTGGCAGCCCGCCTTCAAGCAGATCAACCAGATCAAGGTCAATAACTTCTTCACGGTCGGCGATAACCCGGCAGCGTCGTTCCGCCGCAACAACTACACCCTGGCGGACGATTTTCATTGGGTTCTCGGCACCCACTCGCTGGCGTTCGGTTTCCATGGCGAAATGGCCAAGGTCGACGTCGATAACCAGTACCAGCAGCCCGGCCAGTTTACGTTCGGCACCAACACCACAGTGGGCAACGACTTGGCGGACTTCCTGCTGGGCGGCCTCACCCAGTTCGCGCAGGCCTCTGGACAGTACTTCAACAACCGCTACCATGTCACCGGCTACTATGCGCAGGACAGCTGGAAGGTGAACAACCGCCTGAGCCTGAACTATGGCGTGCGCTATGAGCCGTTCTCGCCGATGCACGAAAAGCTGGGCCGCATGGGCATGTTCAGCCCCGCTGCTCGCGCAGCAGGACAGGTTTCCACAACGCACCCTACGGCGCTTGCCGGACTTCTGTTCCCAGGGGATACGGGCTTTGTTGAGAACATGGTCAACCCCGTTCGCATGCACTTCATGCCGAGAATCGGATTTGCGTATGACGTGTTCGCCAACGGCAAGACCAGCATCCGCGGCGGCATCGGTCAGTTCTACGACACGCGCCTGCCGGGCGTCTTCGACAACATCTTCGCCAACGCCGTGCCCTTCGTGGCTTCGGTCAACGTGAGCTATGCGGCATCCAGCCTGGGCAACTTCTCCGCGCCGTATGCGAACATTGCGGGCGGCAACATCTTCCCGGCTCCGCAGCCGCCCACGGCAAGTTACTTTACCCAGGCTAACTATCGCAACCAGAGTTATGCCACATTCAACCCGGATACATTCCGCATTCCGGTAACCTACTCGTATAACCTGGCGATTGAGCAGCAGATCACCAACAGCGTTTCCAGCCGCCTTGCGTATGTGGCTTCCATGGGCCGTCACCAGATCAACCCGACCGACATCAACCCAACCTGGAACCAGGGCAGCAGCATCGGTCAGCGCGTCTATGCCTCCAGCACCGCCGTGCAGAACTTCAGCAACCCGATCGCAACCGTGGATACCGGCGGCAATTCGAGCTACCACTCGATGCAGGCCTCCATCTCCAAGCACATGTCCAACGGCTTGAGCGCGTCGCTGAACTATACCTGGTCGAAGGCCATCGACAACAACGCCTTTGGCTCTTCGGTGACCGCAGTGGTTCCTGGATCGTCTTATGTCCTTCCCACTTATGAGCCCAACTACAAGCGTCTGGACCATGGCGCATCCGACTATGACCACCGCAACGTAGTTACCGCGTCCTATGTCTGGACCCTGCCCACGATGCACGATGGGAACTCCGCTCTGCGCTATGTGGCGAACGGATGGCAGACCAACGGAATCGTCACTTTCAGGAGTGGCGATCCTCTGACCGTAACCGGCTCGAACGTGGATGGAACCAACCTGAACCGCGATCGCGCCATCTGGAACGGACAGAGCCCTTACGGCGGCACAGCTTGCGGCAGCACCCTGCACTGCAAGTCTTTCCTGAACCCGGCTAACTTCTCCACCAACCCGGCGTACACGGTCAGTGTTCCGTTGTCCTACGGCAATATCGTCAAGGGCAGCTTCGTGGGACCGCAGTACGGAACCTGGGATGCGAGCATGATGCGCTTTTTCCCGGTTCGCGAGAAAACGCAGATCGAGTTCCGCGCAGAGTTCTTCAACGTTCTCAATCACACCAATCATGGCGATCCTCAGCAGAGCCAGACAAACGGAGCTTTCGGCCGAATCACATCGACCAATGGCGACCCGCGCATCGGGCAGATGAGCCTCAAGCTGATTTTCTAGAAGACAAGTTCTCCGAAGGGCCGGAGGCAAGCACATTGCTTCCTCCGGCCTCTTTTTTTACACGACCTCAACCTTGGCGGCCGCCCGGGAAGGGCGGAGCCACGCTTACGATGAGGGTTACCTCAGACGGCGCGTTTTCTATCTTGAAATCGATTGCGGCATTTTGATCTTTCATCCCGGAGCAGAAGCACACATATGTTCATTCCAGCGCCGCGCATTCTTACCAGGTATCTTTCCATCACCCTTCTGCTCGCCGCAGGAACCATGCTGCGGGCGCAAACGGGCGCTCCTCCCGAGCCCTATCTCAATCCGGCGCTTGCCTTGGATCAGCGCGTCAGCGACCTGGTTGGCCGCATGACGCTCGCGGAAAAAGTCTCGCAGATGCAGAATGAGGCTCCGCCCATCGCGCGCCTGCAAATTCCCGGATACGACTGGTGGAATGAAGGCTTGCATGGAGTGGCTCGCTCTGGCTATGCAACCGTGTTTCCGCAGGCCATCGGGCTGGCGGCCACATGGGACACACCGTTGATTCAGCGTGTCGGCGATGTGATCTCGACCGAAGCGCGCGCCAAATACAACGAGGCGCAGCGCGAGGGAAATCACTCCATCTTCTACGGCCTCACGTTGTGGTCGCCCAATATCAACATCGTGCGCGATCCCCGCTGGGGCCGCGGCCAGGAGACCTACGGAGAAGATCCCTTCCTGACCGGCAGCATCGGCGCAGCGTTCGTCAACGGGTTGCAGGGAAACGATCCAAGGTACTTCAAGGTCGTTGCCACGGCCAAGCATTTCGCTGTGCATAGCGGTCCGGAATCCCTGCGCCACACATTCGATGTCGCGGTCACTCCGTACGATCTGGAAGACACGTACTTGCCCGCATTCCGCCAACTGGTCGTCGATGGGCATGTGGGCAGCGTGATGTGCGCATACAACTCGGTGGATGGGGTGCCGGCCTGCGCCAGCGCGCCACTTCTCGACAAGATATTGAAACAGGACTGGCGCTTCAACGGCTATATTGTTTCTGACTGCGCGGCCATTACCGACGTTGCCGTGGGCCATCGCTTTGCTCCCGATATGGCACATGCCGCGGCGCTCTCTGTAAAGGCCGGAACCGATCTGAGTTGCGGCAAGGAATACGGTGCGCTGAACGATGCGGCACACCGCGGACTGATTAGCGAAGCCGAGATCGACGCTGCTGTCAAGCGCCTCTTCACGGTGCGCTTTCGCCTGGGCATGTTCGATCCTCCCGAGTTGGTCCCGTATAACGCGATTGCTTTTTCTGAAAACGATTCCGCGCAACACGAAAAGCTGGCGCTCGAAGCAGCCCGCGCTTCCATGGTCCTGCTCAAGAATAATCACGGCGCATTGCCGTTGAGCCACTCGACGAAGACGATTGCCGTAGTTGGTCCCAATGCCGCCGCGCTGCCGGCGCTGGAAGGCAACTACAACGCCATTGCATCCCATCCTGTAACTCCCTTGGGCGCGCTTGAGCAGCGCATGCCTGGACACATTTTGTATGCGCAGGGATCGCCCTATGTGGAAGGGATTCCCGTGCCGGTGTCGAGGTCGGTGTTCTCCACGAATAGCGATGCCGGCGCAGCACCTGGCTTAAAGGCCGAGTATTATTCGGGCACCGGATTCAACGGCAAACCCGTAGTCGAGCGCGTGGATCGCGCCATCGACTTTGATTGGAATGGCGCTTCGCCCGCTGCGGGAGTCTCTGGAAATAAATTCTCCGTGCGCTGGACCGGCGCAATCGCAGCACCGGCTCCAGGCGTGCTCCGCTTTGGTTTTTCCATGGCGCATTGCAGCACCTGCGAAGATGCGGAGACCATCCGCGTATGGCTTGACGGCAAGCAGGTGTACGAGTTCGTGCATGCGGCCACGCGAGGGCGGCGCGCACCCACAACGCCATTCAGCCTGACGTTCAACGACACCAAACCGCACTCCATTCGCATTGAGTACACGCACGACTCTCCCCGCTTTGGCGCAGGACTGACATTCAACTGGCAGCCCCCGCAGGAAGTGCTTAGCGAGCAGGCAGTCGCCGTCGCTGCCAAGTCCGATGTGATCGTTGCCTTCCTAGGGCTCAGCCCGGAAATCGAAGGCGAAGAGACGCCCATCCATGTGAATGGATTCGAGGGCGGTGATCGCAGCGCCATTGAATTGCCCGCGGTGCAGCAGCATCTGGTTGACGCGCTGGCGGCCACTGGCAAGCCGCTGGTGATTGTCCTGATGAATGGCAGCGCTCTGGCTTTGCAGGATGCCGAGCAGAAGGCTTCTGCCATCCTTGAGGCATGGTATCCAGGTGAATCCGGCGGCACGGCGATTGCCGAAACTCTCTTCGGAGAAAACAATCCATCCGGCCGCCTGCCACTTACGTTCTACGCCGCAACCAGTCAGCTTCCGGCATTCGACAACTATGCAATGAAGGGACGCACGTACCGCTACTTCAGCGGCACGCCGCTTTATCCTTTCGGCTACGGACTGAGTTATACGAGTTATCAGTACAGCGGCGGCAAGCTTGCATCCAGCAGCATAAGAGCGGGAGAGCCTTTGGATGCAAGCGTGGTGGTGAAGAACACCGGCGATCGCGACGGCGATGAAACAGTCGAGTTCTATTTGATTCCCAAAGCGGCCAAGAACGCACCGCTTCGCACGCTGGTGGGATTCGAAAAAGTGCATGTCCTCAAGGGCGAATCGGAGACAGTTCACCTCGCCATCGGGCCGCGGCAGTTGAGCCTGGTCGATGCAGACGGCAGCCGCAGCGTTCAGCCCGGAGAGTACATACTCTATGTGGGCGGTGGACAGCCTTCGGCTGATGCAGGCGTCTCTCTTCCCTTTCACATTGACGGATTGAGTCCAGTCGCGCCGTAAGTTTTGAAGCGCAAAGAAAAAGAAGAGTAGCCCGGAACCTGACCGAAGAGGGATGATAGGCACTATGGAACGACGCGAGTTTCTACGCACCTCTGCCGCGGCTGCTCTGCTGGCCGCAGTCTCTCACCAGCTGTCTCATGCCGAGAGCGGCCACGACGCACCGGTTTATTCGACCGCCAATCCGCGTTGGCAGAAGGCCTACGATGCAGCGCTTCAGGTCCTGGCCGGCAACGTGCAGGTTCTGCCGCACTACGATGCGCCCGTGCTGATTGAGGGCGCGAACTACGCCGGCATCTGGCAGGAGTGCGGCCCGCTTGAGGCTCTTGTATATCGCCCGTTTCGCGCCGATGTGGCCAGAAACAGCCACGCCACATTCTTCGCCTTGCAACACGAGGACGGTCAACTCCCGGCCTGTAACAAGCGCTCGGAAACCGGCTACGGACAAATTCAAATGGTGGTGCCGATTGCGGCTACCGCATGGGAACTGGTACAAAGCACGGGCGACGACGAGTTGCTGCACACGGCGTACCAGAGCTGCTCGCGCTGGGATGCATGGCTGGTGCGCTATCGCAACACACGCGGCACCGGACTGGTGGAAGGCTTTTGCACCTACGACACCGGCCACGACAACAGTCCGCGCTGGGCCGGCATGCCGAACCAGTGCCCCGGCAAAGATGCGAAGGTTTGTCCCTCCACTCCAGGACTGCCGCGATTGTGTCCCGATCTTTCCGCCACCGTATTCGGCGCGCGCGTGGCGCTGGCATCCATGGCCAAGGTGCTGGGCAAGAATGCCGAAGCCGCACGCTGGACCGAGAGCGCGGAACAGATTCGCCAACTGATTCTGACCAAGTTGTATGTTCCCGAAGACGCGGCCTTCTACGATCTGGATGCGCAAGGGAAATTTGTTCGCGTGCGTTCCGATGTTCTAAGCCGGGTTTGCGGCGAGCATGTGGTGGACCAGAAACTTTTCGATTCGCTTTGGGAACGGCAGCTTCATAACCCGAAGGGTTTCTGGGCGCCGTTTCCGCTGACCTCGATTGCGCAGGACGATCCCACATTTGTGCGGCCTATCCCGAGAAACTCGTGGGGAGGCGCGTCGCAGGCTCTGACGGCTCTGCGCACGCCGCGCTGGTTCGATTTCTATGGCAAGCCGGCGGAGCATGCTTCCCTGATGGATCGCTGGTGCGAGGCCATTCAGCGTGAAGCGACCTTCCGGCAACAGATAGACCCCCTAACTGGAGAATTCACGAAGGCAGACCAACCCAGTTACTCGCCTGCCGCATTGGTGATGATGGACTTTACCTGGCGGCTGGCCGGCGCGCGCGAAGAGCAGGATCATTTGGAGTGGAATGTGCGTCCGGGCCACGCGGCCGCGCAGTCAGCGCGCTTTTCGATGCGCTTCGGCAAGAGCCATACCGCCGAAATGGTCTACGACGAGAAGGGCGCAACGCTGCGTCTGGATGGACGGCGACTAGGCCGCATTGAGTCGGGAGTGGCGCGGCTCATCACCGACAAACAGGGAAAGCTGAAACGACTCATCAGCATCAGCGAAAGCGTCGAGACGGTTTCCGTAAAGATAGGCTCGCATGCCGCGCGGTACTTGACCTTGCGCTCCAATCAGCAGGTTCAACTCGGCTGAGAGGATGCCTACTTTGCTGTACACGGCAGCTTGGCTGCGCACATTTCACGAGCCAATCTGAAGCAGCTGAGTTGAATACAAAAGAGTAGGAGGAACGGTTTGATCCGCAGAGATTTTCTTCAATGTGCTATGAGCGGCCTGGCGGCTGCGTTGCCGCTCGGCCTGGCGGCGCAGCCCTCTCACGCGGAAATGCGCGACGGTAGGCACAACGCGCCGCAAGGCGGTTGGTTAAATGTGCGTACCTTCGGCGCCACAGGGGACGGAGCGACTATCGACACGCCGGCGGTGAATCGTGCCATTGAATCTGCTGCGGCGCAGGGCGGTGGGACGGTTTGGTTCCCGGCGGGCACATATTCCTGCTACACAATCCGGCTCAAGAGCCATGTCGGATTGCATCTGGACCACGGCGCCACCATTCTTGCGGCCAGCGTGGCGGACGGTGGAACGACCACTGGCGGCTACGATCCAGCGGGGCCGAAACAGCCTTGGGAGGCGTACCAGGATTTCGGCCACAATCACTGGGCCAACAGCCTCATCTATGGCGAGGGGCTGGAAGATATTTCCATCACCGGCATGGGGTTGATTTGGGGCAAGGGGCTGAGCCGCGGAGAAGCGAACGAACTGCCCCGCCCGGAAAGTGCGGGCGTCGGGAACAAGGCCATTGCGCTGAAGAGCTGCCACAATGTGACGATCCAGAACGTCTCCATTCTGATGGGCGGGCACTTCGCCATCTTGCTGACCGGCGTGGACAACGTGCTGCTTGACGGGCTCAAGATCGACACCAACCGCGACGGGATCGACATTGACTGCTGCCGCAATGTGCGCGTTTCAAACTGTGCGGTGAATTCGCCCTGGGACGATGCCATCTGCCCCAAGAGTTCGTTTGCGCTGGGGTATGCGCGGACCACGGAATATGTCACCATCACGAACTGCTACGTGACCGGCGCGTACGAGTACGGCACCATGCTGGATGGGACGTACAAGAAGGCAACTTACAATGAGGTGCGCAAGGCGGTGGGGCGCATCAAGTGCGGCACAGAATCGAACGGCGGCTTCAGGAATATTACTATCTCCAACTGCATCCTGGACCAGTGCCGCGGATTCGCGCTGGAGACCGTGGACGGCGCACTGATTGAGGACATTACCGTTACCAATCTCACGCTGCGCGGCGTAGTGCATTCGCCCATTTTTCTGCGGCTGGGCAGGCGCATGCGGGGGCCGGCGGGCGTGAAGCCGGGCGTGCTGCGGCGCATATTGATTTCAAACATCAGCAGTTACGACGCGGTGGCGCAGTATCCCTCGATCATCAGCGGCATTCCCGGCTCGTTTGTCGAGGACGTGAAGATCAGCGATGTATACATGCATCAACTGGGCGGCGGATCGGCGGAGTGGGCGGGGATTGAGCCTCCGCAAAATGAGCTGGGCTACCCCGAGGCGGATATGTTCGGGACGCTTCCGGCCACGGGATTCTTTCTGCGCCATGCCCGCAACATCGAGTTCAGCAACGTCGAAATTGCCACGGCCAAGCTCGACGCGCGGCCGGCCATTTGGGCCGACGACGTGGAGGGACTGGATTGCTTCCGGCTGCGCGTTGCGCGGGGGGCGGCGGCATTTGCACTGCGCAACGTGAAGCAGTTCCGCAACTTCGGCAGCATGAGTTCGAAGGATGTGTCGGAGGAGTTTGTGGACTCCCGACGCTTCTAGGTCTCCGACCGAATAAAGAAGTCCCATTGAGTTCGTGCTCTCCCCGGTCTCAAAATCGAGACCGGGGGCACCCGAGCGTTCTTGCGCTGAGATACTGAGGCTGACTTACCCCAGCAGGCTGCGCAGATAGGTTGCGCCTTTGAAGGCGATGTCTTCCGGTGAGACGCTTGGGTCGGCATAGAGTGCGCCCAGTGCGTCTGGCTCCTCAGCGGAGTAGCCGAAGCCTTCGATCATCAGGTAGCCGTCGTATTCAATCTCTTTGAGCACTTTCACGATGGCGGGAAAGTCTACGTGTCCCGAGCCCAGCAGGCCGCGATCGTTCTCGCTGGCGTGGATGTGCTTGAGGCGCTTCGCGAGAGGGCGCAGCGATTCGGCCAAATTCTTCTCTTCGATATTGGCGTGGAAGGTGTCGATGATTGCGCCCACCCGCGGATGATCGATCTCGGCGCAGAGGGCGTTGGCTTCGGCGGCCGTGTTGAGAAAGAAACTCTCCGAGCGGTTCACCGGTTCCAGAGCCAGGGTGACGTCGTTTGCGTCGAGCACTTCGCCCAGGGACTGGAAGCACTCGACTGCCCAGGTCCATTCATCCTGCTGGCGGCGGTGGCCGGGAAGATAGGCGATGGGCGCATAGACGGGGCCGGCCATCAGAGGCGCGCCCAGTTCGGCGCAGGTTTCAACGCAGCGCGTGAGGTGAGCGAGGGACTGCTTGCGGACGGCGGCGTCGGGGCTGATGGGATTGATGCCCGCGGGCAGAATGGCGCAGACCGTACATTCCAGGTTGTTGGCTGCAAAGGCCCGGCGCAGAGACGCCGCGTCGATCCGGGCGGGATCGAACATGGGAATCTCGAAGCCTTCAATGCCCTGGGCGCGGAGGGTCGGGAAGAGGCCGGTATGCGAGGGTTTGAGTTCGCTGGTCCAGGCAAATGCACTGACACCGATTTTCATGTTTGCTCCTTCTATGGGCTGTTCGGTCTGCCGCACTTTACGCTTCCAGCGTACCGCAACAGGCTTCAGCGCGACCCTTGTATGTTGCGATCAGAGGCGTGAGGATGATTTCACGTTTCGGCGGTAAGGCCGTTCGGCCCTAAGGCCAGCGCGAGCTGAGCCTGTCCTGTAGATTGGCCACCGCCCCTCTGCTTGCACGCCGTGGAGAATCGAAGGCCTTTTGAGCCTGC
>Ga0302190_10002981_pt1 | contig 10840 bp, 10 predicted proteins | sample II_Bog_E2_3_FD_198784 | JGI IMG/M metagenome (GOLD analysis project Ga0302190, IMG submission 198784) | Peat permafrost microbial communities from Stordalen Mire near Abisko, Sweden - II_Bog_E2_3 | ecosystem: Environmental > Terrestrial > Soil > Wetlands > Peat | place: Sweden: Abisko... | reverse complement strand
CGCGGTGCGAGTTACGGCTGGAATGAACTGCCGCCAACTCGCTAACTCGCGATTTCCGCGAAGCGGAAGCTAACTTGCTGATTTTGTTTATAAAGCTCTTCATTCAATCTTTTTGTTCATCAGGAGCGAACTGAGACTGTCTGATCGAACCGAGACTGCCTGTATACAAAATAATCTGTCATCCTGAGCGGAGATTGGCGCGTATTGTGCGCCAATCGCAGTCGAAGGACCTGTGTTTGTTCTGCAACGAACTTCCAACTCACCATAATAGGAAGGCACCGCATAAGTTCGCCTTGTAACAGGGCGCGACGTCAGTCCTGCCGCAAGGCCTGATTAGAAACGAAATGCTTCACAGGCGGCGGAAAACGAGATTCGGAGGGAGGCGGGGGTTTTTAACCCCCGCATAAAGCCAGCATAATCAGCGCGGCTTTAGCCGCGGAGGGATGTTTCTCGCGATTCTTCCGACATCCACCACACCCTGTCAGCTGCCGAGAACCACCGCTATCAAGCACACCTACTCCACAGTCACCGACTTGGCCAGATTCCTCGGCTGATCCACGTCGCACCCGCGCCGAACGGCGATGTAATACGCCAGCAACTGCAGCGGAACAATCTCGATCAGCGGCGACAGCAGCTCAGTCGCCGGAGGAATGTGGATCACGTGCTCCACCAGCCCGCCGATAGTCGTATCTCCCTCAGTCGCAACCGCAATCACGCGGCCGGACCGCGCCGTAACTTCCTGGATGTTCGAGAGCGTCTTTTCATAGCGCAACTTGGAGGCGGGGTCGGACTCGTCGCGGGTCACCAGCACCACCACGGGCAGCGTCTCGTCAATCAGCGCATTGGGGCCGTGCTTCATTTCGCCCGCCGGGTAGCCCTCGGCGTGGATGTAGGAAATTTCCTTCAGCTTCAGCGCACCTTCCAGAGCGATGGGGAAATGGATGCCGCGCCCCAGGTAAAGGAAATCGCGCGCCGTCGAAAATTCCTTGGCAAGCTGCTCGCACTGCGCGGAACGCGAGCGCAGCACCTCCTCGATCTTGGCGGGAATGCGGCTCAGTTCCCCAATCAGCGCCACGGAGCGGGCCTGGTCGAGCCTGCCGCGAAGCTGCCCCAGCTTCAGGGCCAGAATGAACAGCGCCGTAAGTTGCGCGGTGAAGGCCTTGGTTGAGGCCACGCCAATCTCCGGGCCGGCGTGGGTATAGATGGAGCCGTGCGCCTCGCGCGCCACCATCGCGTCCACCACGTTGCAGATCGCCACGGTCTTTGAGCCCAGGCTGATCATCTCGCGCTGCGCCGCCAGGGTGTCGGCGGTTTCGCCGGATTGAGTAATCAGCAGGCCCAGCGCGTTGCGGTCGGGGATGGGATTGCGATAGCGGTACTCGCTGGCGTAATCCACGTCCACCGGCAGCCGCGCCAGCCGCTCGATCATGTACTTGCCGGCCTGGGCGGCGTGCCAACTGGTGCCGCAGGCGGCGATGTTGATGCTCGACGCGGCGGCCAGCTCTTCGTCGTCAATCTTCATTTCGCCCAGGTAGACAGAGCCGGTGTCCAGCGAAACGCGGCCCAGCGTGGTGTCGCGCACCGCCTGCGGCTGCTCCCATATCTCCTTGAGCATAAAGTGTTTATAGCCGCCCTTTTCCGCCTGGATCGGGTCCCACTGGATGCGCGTGAGGTTGCGCTCGATCGGCTTGCCGTCAAAGTCAGTCAGCTCCACCCCGGCCAGCGTCAGAATGGCCATGTCGCCGTCGGCCAAAAAGTAGATATTGCGCGTGTGTTGCAGAATGCCGGGAACGTCCGACGCCACAAACGACTCGCCCTCGCCCACGCCGATCACCACCGGCGGTCCAAAGCGGGCGACCACAATCTTGTTGGGCTCGGTGGCAGACAGAATCCCCAGCGCAAAGGCTCCGGTCAGCCGCTTCACGGCGCGGCGAAAGGCCACTTCCATGGGAATCGGCGCACCGGCTGCTTCCGCATCCTTCTGCACCTGTTCAAGCAGGTGGGCAATCACCTCGGTGTCGGTTTCGGTGATGAACTTGTGGCCCTGGGCGGTAAGCTCGCGCTTCAATTCCAGATAGTTTTCCACAATGCCGTTGTGGACAACCACAATGCGGCCCGTGCAGTCGCGATGCGGATGCGCGTTCTCTTCGGTAGGCCGGCCATGGGTGGCCCAGCGGGTGTGGCCAATGCCGAACGTGCCCTCAAGAGGATGCTCGCGCAGCACCTCTTCCAGGTTGCACAGCTTGCCCGAGGCGCGGCGCACATCGAGCGTGGTGCTGGAGGGACTGCCCACGGCGATGCCCGCCGAGTCGTAGCCGCGGTATTCCAGGCGCCGCAGCCCTTCAATAATGACGGGAACTACCTTTTTAGGACCGACATAACCGACGATTCCGCACATGGAACGATTCTAAGCGCAGAGGCCCCAACATTTTGGCGTCAATGAATGCCAGATGCCAAGCGCGCCCCGAACTGGAGCGGCGCGCTATTCCTCAATGCGGTAGGTGTACTCTTCGATCACCATGTTGGTCAGCACGTCCTTGGCGATGCGCTCGACCTCGGTCTTTGCCGCCTCGGCCGTAAGGCCGTCGGCGAGCGTAAGCAGAAAGTATTTGCCCTGGCGCACGGCGGAAACATCCGCAAATCCAATTTTGCGCAAAGCGTTGTGGATGGTCTGGCCCTGTGGATCCAGGACCGATGTCTTCAGCGTGACATAGACATGCGCCTTCATTTCCGTGATTATAGTGGAACCGGCGCCCCGCCGGTCAGGGCTCAAAGCGGGCCCGCTTACCCCATGCGGGACCCTCTAGCCCCAAGGAGACGCAAGAAAAATGGTGAATTATCTGGAGTTGCCCGTTGGTGAACGCGCACCCGAGGTTTTTCGGACGGTCATCGAAATCCCCAAGGACGGTACCCAAAAATTCGAGTACGACAAGGAACTTCACGTCTTCAAGCTGGACCGCAACCTGCACTCGCCTGTGCACTACCCCGGCGACTACGGCTTTATCCCCTCCACACTCAGCGACGACGGCGACCCGCTGGACGTCCTGGTGCTGGTGCCGAGCCCGAGTTTCCCCGGCTGCGTGCAGGAAGTGCGCCCCATCGGCCTGCTGGAAATGCTGGACCAGGGCGTCCTGGACGAAAAGGTGCTGGCGGTGGGCAAGAACAATCCGCGCTTTGACGGCATCTGGAACTACACCGATATTTACCCCCACCAAATCAAGGAGATCACCCACTTCTTCTCGATCTACAAGGACCTCGAAGGCAAGCGCGTGGAAGTGAAGGGCTGGCACGACGCATCCTATGCGCGCGACCACGTCCTGCACTCCATGAAGCAGTTTGTAGCGAAAAAGGCCAAGCTCGCCGAAGAGAAGGTAGAGAAGTAGGCTGCTGAAACAAGCCAGCTTTCCACCTCTCCGTAGGCTCCAGTCGTAAATCGCGTCTGCGGAGGGAGCAGGAGGTTTTAATCCTCTGAAATAGGCTGCAGTAAATCGCGTCTGCGGAGGGAATAGGGGTTTCAAACTCCTGGAATAGGCTGCAGTTGTAAACAGTATTTGCGGAGGGAGCAGGGGGTTTTTAATCCTCTGAAATAGGCTGCAGCAAATCGCGTCTGCGGAGGGAATAGGGGTTTCAAACTCCTGGAATAGGCTGCAGTTGTAAATAGTATTTGCGGAGGGAGCAGGGGGTTTCAACCCCCTGAAAACAGGCCAAAAACAACCCGGCCTTTAGGCCCGGATCGGGTAACTGTAGCTCTAACCCACCATAGCCAATGGCCGGCTGCGATCGGTGCGCAGGGTGGGCACGGTGGCCAGCAGGCTGCGCGTGTATTCATGCTCCGGAGCGGTCAGGATGCGCGCAGTAGGGCCGGTTTCCACGACTAGCCCGGCGCGCAGCACCGCCACTCGGCCGGCCACCTCGCCCACCACCGCCAGGTCGTGGGAGATGAAGAGCATGGCCAGGCCGTACTGGCGCTGAAGGTCGGCCAGCAGGGCCAGAATCTGCGCCTGCACGGTAACATCGAGAGCCGTGGTGGGCTCGTCCGCAATCAGCAGCCGCGGGCGGTTGATCAGCGCCATGGCGATCAGGATGCGCTGGCGCTGCCCCCCTGAAAACTGGTGCGGATAGTCGCCATAGCGGCGCGCGGCCTCGGGAATCGAGACGGCCTCCAGGGCCTCAAGGGCCCGCCGTTTCGCTTCGCGGCCCGTCCAGGAGGGCGCATGAGCCTGGGCGCATTCGGCCACCTGCCGTCCGATCGTCATCACCGGGTTCAGGGCGGTCATCGGTTCCTGAAAAATCATGGCAATCTGCTGCCCACGCAGGTGCCGCAGCGCCGCGGGCGACTGCCGCAGGAGGTCGACTTCACCGCCTTCCGCGCGGTTCCACAGAATCTGCCCCTCCACCTGCGCCGCCGCACCGAGCAGCCCCAGAATCGCCAGCGCCGTCGCGCTTTTGCCAGAGCCGGACTCGCCCACCAATCCCAGAACCTCGCCCTCGTCCAGATGGAGGTCGATGCCGCGCACCGCTTCCGTAGCGCCAAAGCGAATGTGCAGATCATGGATATCAAGCAGAGGCGGCATCTTGCCATCCTATAAAAAGTTGCAAATCGCGTTTGAGCAAAAAACAAGCTGTCATCCTGAGCAGCTCGACTCGCGGTGCGAGTTACGCCTGGAATGAACCGCCGCTAACTCGCTAACTCGCGATTTCCGCGAAGCGGAAGCTAACTTGCTGATTTTGTTGATAAAACTCTTCTTTCAACCTTTTTGTTCATAGGGAGCGGAGATTGGCAAACAAGCTCTCATCCTGAGCCAAGCCTCTCGCGGCTTCATCGCGAGAGGCGCAGTCGAAGGACCTTCGTTTGTTCTGCAACTCACCACCCTAAGCGAACTGGCTCAAGCTCATTCCCAGCTGGTACGTCTCGCCCTGCGCCAGCAGGTCTTCCCAGGTCACTTCGCGCCGCTGGTAACCGGCCATCCGGCCCAGCATGCAACTCAGCGCGGTCTCCACGCCCGCGGCAATCTGGTTGTGCGACTGCCCGGAGGTGATGCTCTCAATGAAGGTCCGTTCCTTGTCCCGGTCCGCAAAGGCCAGGTTGTCCTGGAAGGCTCCGTTGGCGGCGAACTTGCCCCCGCCCGCAGTGGAACCGGCCGCATCCTGCCACTCCCAGGGTTGCGCGCCCGCAATCTGCATCGGTCCGGAGTAGGGAATCGTCGCCATGCCGCTGGCTCCAAATAACTTCAGCCCCGCATCAAAACTGCCGTAAGCGCCAAACTGCGTCGACGAGAACGAAAGATGCACGTCGCCCGGATAGGTGTAATCCACCTGGTAGTTATCCCAGCAATCTCCCGCGTGCTGCAGAATATTGCGTCCCCCCGTCGCCGTAGCCTTCAGCGGACGCGCTCCCAGAATCCAGTTGCACAGGTCGATGATGTGGATATTCTGTTCCACCAGGATGTCGCCGGAAAGGGCGCGATCCCACAGCCAGTTGCGCAGCCGGTACTCGTCCGCCGATTCGCCCGCGCGCGTTTTTTCGGTCGATGCCGGTGCGTTGTAGTTGGCCGTTACGGCGCCAATCTTGCCCAGCGCCCCCGCCTTGATTTTTTCGGCGATTGCCGCAATCGGCGGAGCGTTCCTGCATTGGAATCCCACGTCAACGCTCTGTGTGGACTTCACCCGCGGGGCGATCTTCAACGCTTCCCCCGCCTGCCGAATGTCGATTCCCACAGGCTTTTCACAGTACACGTGCTTGCCGGCCGAAACCGCGGCGTCCAGATGCTGCACGTGAAAAAAGGGCGGCGTGGAAATCTGGATCAGATCCACGTCCTTCGCTGCGGCCAGTTGCTCAAAGGCGTTCGGCCCGTGGAAAAGCAGCTTGCCGTCGATAGGCGCGCGTCCCAGTTTCTGGTTGAGCTGGTCAAAGTGGCTGCGCCCCGCCGCCAGTTGATCCGCAAACAAATCGGCCAGTGCCACCACCTGCGCAGTGGTGTTCTGCGAAAAGGAATCGGCCACCGAAGTGCCCCGGTTCCCGCAGCCCAGCAGCCCGTGCCGTATAGCCGAGTTGGCCTGGTAGCCGAACGCCGTCAGCGGCTTCAGCAGCAGCAGGCCCGTAGCGGCCGCAGTTCCATTCTTGAGAAATCCTCGACGGTTCATAAGTCCTCGCGTTCCTGTCAATCCTGCGTTACTTTGCTTGCCTTCCAATTCCCCAGGCGCCTATGCCAAAACTTCGCGCAAAATCTTCTCGAGATAAATCTTTTCCTGCCGCACATCTTCAATCTGCTGCGGCCCCGAGGTCTCGCGTTCAATGGTCACCGCGCCCGTATAGCCCAGCCTGTGCAGCTTGGTAAACACCTGCTTGAAGTCCACCAGCCCCTTGCCAATCTGCACTTCCTCGCCCAGTTCGCTGGGGTTGGTCGGCCAGCGCCCGTCCTTGGCGTGAATGCTCCGTACGTGCTCCCCAAGAATGTCCACCGCATCCACCGGATTGGCTTTCCCGTAGAGAATCAGGTTGGCCGTGTCCAGTCCCACCGCCAGGTTCGGCATCGCCACGTCGCGAATCATGCGCGACATCGTGGTCGGAGTCTCCTGCCCGGTCTCCATCAGAAAATACTGCCCGTTCGCCTGGCAATGCTGCGCCACGGTGCGGATCGCTTCCACCGCTCCCTGATATAGAGCATCGGCGGGATCTTCCGGAATGAAGCCGCAGTGCGTCTGCACCTGCGGAATCCCGATCAGCTTGGCAAAGTCGGAGACCTGCCGCAGCGCGTCGATGCGTGCCGCGCGCGTGGCCGGGGGAACCAGCCCGATCGTCGAAGGCCCGCGCATAAAGTTCCACTCCAGGGGCGGCGGCCCCACCACCTCCACCGTGGTTGCGATCAATTCGTACTTCGCCAGCAGATCCTTCAGCTCCGTCGCCTTCTCCTGCGTAAAGCCGTTGATGTATCCGTCCAGCGACAGGAAGCAGTTGGAGAAGCCCAGGTCGTGAACCCGGCGGATGGTCGCCTCCGGCGCGCCGAACGGGCTCACCAGCAGGCCCAGTTCCATCGGCTTCAGCGGGGCGGGTGCAGCAGCGGAAAAGCCGGCAGCGGGACGAAGCCCCTCTGCAAGAATGGCGGCGGAGGCGACGCCGAGAAACGTTCTGCGGTCCATGATTTGTCCTTTTCTTTTGGCGCAATCGAGCCGAACTCTTCTTTTTAGCATAGCTTGCCACGTGCCCGCAGTTCATCCCATGTTTGCCCGGAACCGGCCTGCTTGCGGGCTGTTCGCCCCTCCCGCAATCCCGTCTCCTCCTGCCAGCCAGTCAGGCGGACCACGGAAGCGAACGATTCGGCGTAACAATTTTCCCCGTAGCGGGTAGTTCTTACCTCCAGCCTCGGGAACCCATCAACTAACTTGTCTGTTTTCAGTCTTCGATGATTTGGCACATTTCTTGCCTCTAACACTGCGTAAGAAGCGTAAGCAAATATCCCCGGAGGTGAAGAAACAATGAAACCCATCAAGCGTTGGATGTATCTGGGCTTTTCCCTGTGCCTGATCGCGTTCACGGGCATGCAGGCCTGGGGATCGCCGCTCAGCGGATTCTCTGCTGCCACAGTTCTCCTTCAGGAGCCTGCTCAGCAGCCCCAACCCGACCAGCCGAAGGCCGATTCAGCCAAGTCCGCCACCTTTACAGGAACCATCGCCAAGGACGGCGACCAATTCGTCCTGCGCGATTCCTCCGGCGCGGTCTACAAGCTGGACGACTCCGAGCGCGCCAAGCCCTTTGAGGGCAAGTCAGTCAAGATCATGGGCCATCTGGACACGGAGGCCAAGCTCATCCACGTCGAAAGCATCGAAGGGGCGGAAGCTTGAGGTTCGCCTCATTCCCACCAACCAGTTCCACACCCAACCACCTCGAACGCGAAGGCTGATCACAGCCTTCGCGTTTGCGCGTTAGCCGCACTGTGATCTTGCACTGTTATCTTGAGCAGCCAGACTCACCAACACAAGTTATGCCTGGAATAAACTCCCGCCAACTAGCCAACCAGCGATTTCCGCAAAGAGGAAGCTAACTTGCCAAGTTAATATAAAATCTTTCATATCTACTCACCACCCCCAGCGGCCCCTCTACTCCAGGTTCTGTATCTGCGTCCCCTCGGGAATCTTGAACTGGAACTGGTCGTCGGTCAGAGCCATGTTCTCCTTCACATCCTCCACGGTCAGAACAATCTGGTAATCCTCAAGCGGGCGCTTGATTGTCACCCTGGAGGGGTAAAGGCTGGTACCGTAATTCGCATAGCTGGCATACTGAACCACCGTCTCCAGCGTTCCGCTGCTGTCGTAAAGATCCTGCTCGTAGGGCAGCAGATCCTCGCGATGGAAATGCACCACCCGCACCGGCGTCAATTCTTGGCTGCCCGGCTTCACGCGCATGATGCTCAGAATGTATTCCGGCACCAGGAAGAGATGCTTCTTGGCCGCATCTTCCACCGTGTCCGTATCCGAGGTGACCATGTACTCGTCGCCCGGCTCCAGCCCCCGCACCACCATGGCGTCGAAAAAAAAGCCCGGCCGCATGTTCTCCACCTGGCTCGAGGACTTTTTCTTCAGCGTGTTCGATCCCTTGATTGCCTTGTTGCGCGAGGGGATCAGCAAGGTGAAGCTCTTGCCGTCGCTGACCATGTCAAACATCTTTGTTCCCAGGAACGGAACCTGTCCCAGCACCCTCAGCAACTCCGGCTTGCGCATCAGAATGTGCCCGCGGAAGGTGGTGTAGTCCTTCGCCACGCCTTCCTTGGTCTTTAGCTCGCTGGCCTGGAATTCCACCGTCGCGGTCAACGTATCCAGCGCGGACCAGCGTTGATTGATCCGGTTCACCAGCTCCCCGGGTTGCACGCTCTGCACAAACGACGGAGCCTTGGGCACCGGCAGCCTGCGCGTGGTGAACATGCAGCCGGAGAGCAGAAGAACTGGAAGAGCCAGGGCTCCTGCGATCGCACATCGGTAGCTCTTCTTCAACGGATATTGGCCTTTTTCACGGCGTGCCGGTAACCGGCCACGTTGTGGGTGTGTTCGTCCAGGGTACGGGCAAACAGGGATCGCCCCTGCGGATTGGCGCCGGAGGCCACGAAGTAGAAGTAATCGGTCGCCGCCGGCGCCATCGCCGCGCGCAAGGACGGAATCCCGGGGTTGGCCACCGGTCCTGGCGGCAGCCCCGCATGAAGATAGGTGTTGTACGGCGTGTCCAACTTCAAATCGCTCTGGTAGACGGCGCCGCGCCATTGGTTCCGGAGTTCAAGGCCGTAAATGACCGAAGGGTCGGTCATCAGTGGCATATTCTTGGCCAAACGATTGGTGAAGACACTGGCCACCAGCGGACGCTCCGCGTCCACCGCCGTCTCCCGTTCCACCAGCGAAGCCATGGTCACCACTCGATGCACGTTTCCCTTCAATCCCAACTGCCCTGCCACCACCCGGAAGCGCCGCACCATCGTGGCCGCAACCTGCTCCATCGTGGCCTTGCGGGCCAGATGGTATGTGTCTGGAAACAGATACCCTTCCAGGCTCTTTGCTGTAGGGTCCAGATCGGCCACCAGGCCGGTTTCCCTGGCCTGCGCATCCAGAAATCCCTGCCTCGGGCCAAATCCAGCCTGCTCCAGCCGCGCGCCGATCTCAAAAATGCTTGCGCCTTCCGGAATCGTGACTGATTTGGTATAAACATCCCCGCGCGCAATGCGCCCATACACTTCAATCACTGAGGCCGGGTGGTCAAACCGGTATTCCCCGGCCCGCAACCTTCCCCGCTTCCACCAGCGCATCAGGTCGAAGGCGTACTGGCTGCGCACAATCCCGCTGGCTTCCAGTTGCCGGCCCATCCGCACCGTGGAAGATCCCGGCGCCAGATCCACAAATGTCTCCTGGCTAGGCCCGTAGGGCGCAAAAACCATCCAACCCGCCACGCCTGCCGCCATCAGAAACACAAAAAGGGCAGCCAGCAAAATCGCCGCCGCGCCAGAACGCTTCTTCCTTCTCACCGTCCGTCTGCGACGCGCCATTCCCTTGCTGTTTACCCTTCTCTTGATTAAGACGCGAAGAATGCCTCCGCGGATTCGCTACATTTCACGATTGTACCGGGCCGGTACCTCTTTTAAGGGCATTTTCCCGTCTCCCATGGCATTAAGCTCTAAGGCTAGGAGCCTGAATCTGGATACCGCCCCCCACCCCCGCTATCTTTGTCTCGACGTTGGGTCCAAACGCATCGGCGTGGCCGTCTCGGACGAGCTCGGGCTCACCGCGCAGCCCGTTCTCACCCTGGAGCGGCGCCACAACCCCCGCGAGGACCTCCGCTCCCTGGCCCGCCTCGCACGCCGCTTCGGCGTGGTGGGAATCGTGGTCGGCAATCCCCTCCATCTCTCCGGCGACCTCAGTCCCCGCGCGCTCAAAACCCAGGCCTTTGCCGCCGAACTCGGCGCCCTCGCCGGTTTGCCCATCCATATGTGGGACGAGCGCCTCACCACCCGGGAGGCTCACCAGATCCTCTACGAGGCCGGTCACGCCCGTCAGCAGCACCGCAAAGTCGTGGACCAGGTGGCCGCCACACTCATTCTCCAGTCCTTCCTGGACAACCAGCCCCCCGCCGCCACCCACCAGCCCCCCGCCGCCAAAATTGAAGAAAATGCCTAGCGATTGAAGAAGATGCCAAGCCATTTCCCTTGCGCAGAATTAAGCCCCACAAGCGCACAATGTTTCCATGAGGAGAGTAACGCCGATAGGAGAGTAACGCCGTGTATGACAGCGTCGGCTCCTGTCAACTAATTTTCGCAACAAGGCCCTTGTTGTGGTCGGAGGGGTGTCAAGGGCGCCGTTGTTT
>Ga0302190_10002964_pt1 | contig 10863 bp, 9 predicted proteins | sample II_Bog_E2_3_FD_198784 | JGI IMG/M metagenome (GOLD analysis project Ga0302190, IMG submission 198784) | Peat permafrost microbial communities from Stordalen Mire near Abisko, Sweden - II_Bog_E2_3 | ecosystem: Environmental > Terrestrial > Soil > Wetlands > Peat | place: Sweden: Abisko, Stordalen... | reverse complement strand
GCCGCTTTACCGAACGCGAACCAGCTTTGGCCTATTTGCGCCAGCAGGGCGCGCCGATCGTCGTCAAGGCCGATGGCCTCGCCGCCGGCAAGGGCGTGACAGTCGCCATGAGTCTTGCCGAAGCGGAAGCGGCGGTGGAAAGCCTGTTCGACGGCGCCTTTGGCGCGGCGGGCGCGGAAGCGGTGATCGAGGCTTTTCTGGAAGGAGAGGAGGCGTCGTTCTTCGCGCTGTGCGACGGCGACAAGGCGCTGGCTTTCGCTTCGGCGCAGGATCACAAGCGGGTCGGCGACGGCGATCAGGGTCCCAATACCGGCGGCATGGGCGCCTATTCCCCGGCCCCGGTGATGACGCCCGAAATATCCGCGCGGGTCATGGCGGAGATCATCGAGCCGACCGTCGCGGCGATGAAGGCCGAAGGCTGTCCCTTCAAGGGCGTGCTGTTCGCCGGCCTGATGATCGGCAAACACGGTCCGCAACTGATCGAATTCAACACGCGCTTCGGCGACCCGGAATGTCAGGTCATGCTGGCGCGTCTCGAAGACGACCTTCTGGGCCTGCTGCTCGCCTGCGCCGAAGGCCGCCTGCCCGACGCCGTGCATCTGTCGCCCAAAACCGCGCTGACCGTGGTGCTGGCCGCGCTTGGCTATCCGGCGTCGCCGAAAAAGGGCGGCGTCATCGAAGGGATTGAAAAGGCCGAAGCCATCGAGGGCGTCAGCGTCACGCACGCCGGCACGCGTCTGGCCGAGGGCAAGCTGCTGGCCAACGGCGGCCGGGTGCTCAATGTCACCGCTCTGGCCGGCGATGTCGCCGCAGCGCAGGCGCTCGCTTATCAGGGCGTGGACGCCATCACTTTTCCTGAAGGTTTTTGGCGCCGCGACATTGGCTGGCGCGCCGTCGGGCGATAGGAACGAAACACATGCAAGCGCTCTCATTCGATAAAAAAGGCAATCTTTCCGCGCTGACCCTGATCCAACGCCCGATCCCCATCCCGGGCGAAGGCGAGGTATTGGTCGAGGTCAAGGCGGCGGGGCTCAATCCGAGCGACGTGAAGAACGTTCTCGGCTTTTTCCCCTATACGACCCTGCCGCGCATTCCCGGCCGCGACTTCGCCGGCGTCGTTCGCCAGGGACCGCCGGAGATGATCGGCAAGAACGTCTGGGGCACCGGTCTCGGGCTGGGTTTTACCCACGACGGCACGCACGCCGAATATCTGGTTTTGCCGGCTGGCGGTTGCGCGGCTTTGCCGTCAAGCCTTTCCTTCGTGCAGGCGGCCGCCTGCGGCGTGCCCTATACCACCGCCTGGGACGGCATTCGCCGGGCCAAGGTTGGACCGGGCAAGACATTTCTGGTCATCGGCGCCAATGGCGCAGTGGGACGCGCGGCGATCGCCCTGGGCAAGGCCTTACGCGCGCGAGTTGTCGCGGCTGTACGGCGGCCGGAACAGGCGGTGGCGCTGGAGGCGCTCGGCTATGAGACCCTGCTGCTCGGCGCGCCGGAAAAACTGGGCGAACAGGTGACGCAAAAATGCGGCGCTTTCGCCGACGCCATCTTCGACACCACAGGCGGCTGGCTGCCAGCCTCCGTGCGCGCCGCCGCCAATCATGGCGCGATCTGCGTCATTGCGCCGCCCGGCATGGGGCAATTGACGGTCGATTTCCCGGTGCTGGATTTTTACCGGCGCGGATTGCAACTGATCGGAGTGAACACGCTGCTGCATGACACCATTGCCTGCGCGAAAATGCTCAACGAATTTGCCGGATTTTTCGAATCGGGCGCCCTGCCGCCGCCACCCGCGCCGGTCGAAACTCCGTTGGCGAAAGGGCTGGAGGCCTATCGGCTGGTCAATGAGGGATTTTCTGGGAAAGTCGTTTTTATGAACGGCTGAGTTTATCCCACGCCTTCGCGCAGCGAATAGCCCGCGCCCCGCACAGTTTGCAGGAGGGGCGTCTCGTGTCCCTTGTCGATTTTCCCGCGCAGGCGCGAGATGTGCACGTCGATCACATTGGTCTGGGGGTCGAAGTGATAGTCCCAGACATTTTCGAGCAGCATGGTGCGCGTCACCACCTGTCCCGCATGGCGCATCATGTATTCGAGCAGGCGGAATTCGCGCGGCTGGAGGACAATCTCCTTGCCTGACCGGAAAACCTTGTGTTTGAGGCGGTCGAGTTCGAGATCGCCGACCCGGTAGAAGGCCTCTTCGCCGAGGCCGCCGGGGCGGCGGCGCGCCAGAATTTCGACGCGCGCCAGCAATTCAGCGAAAGCATAGGGTTTTGACAGATAGTCGTCGCCGCCGGCGCGCAAGCCTTTTACGCGGTCGTCCACTTGGCCAAGAGCCGACAGGATCAACACCGGCGTGTCGTTTTTCTGGGCCCGCAAGCCGCCGATCAGCGACAGGCCGTCGAGCTTGGGCAACATGCGGTCAACGATCAGCACGTCATAGCCGCCAGCTTCGGCCATGGCGTAGCCGGTCAAGCCGTCGGCGGCCGAATCGGCGATGTGGCCAGCCTCGCGAAAAGCCTTGACGAGATAGGTGGAGGCCTGGAGGTCGTCTTCGATGATCAAAATGCGCATGCGTCACTTATAAGGCAAAAACAAAAAAAGCGGCAGACCGGCGGGGGGGCCGGTCTGCCGCTGCGCGCAACCGCGCCTAGCTCCTCATGAAGGATCTGAGGAGAGAGCCAGAAAATGCGTGTTATCTCCAGACCTTACGCGCAACAACACCGCGCGGCGACCGTCCTTTTTAGCGGCCTCCAAAGCCTTGACGACATCATCCGGTCCGGCGACCGGCTTGCCGCCGGCGTCGAGAATCACGTCGCCGGGACGCAGGCCTTTTTGCGCAGCCGCGCCTTCCGGATCGAGATCGGTCACCACCGCGCCTTCCTTGCCGGCGCCGGGCACTTCATCGGCCGCCGATAACGACAGCCCGAAGCCGGCGAGCGCCGTCTTGGCCGCCTTGCCGGGCGGCGGCGTAACCGCAGCTTCCTTGTCGGCCGGCAACTGGCCGAGCTTGACGCTGGCGCTTTTCTCGGCGCCATTGCGGAGATAGGTCAAGTTGACGGTCGCATTGGGACCGAAGGCCGCGATCTTGCGCGACAATTCGCGCGGCCCCTCGACGTTCTCGCCATTCACGCCGGTAATGACGTCGCCAGAAGCGATTCCCGCCGCCGCAGCCGGCGTATTGGGCTGCGCTTGCGCCACAAGGGCGCCATGGGTCGATTTCAGACCGAGGCTTTCGGCGATTTCCTGCGTCACCGGCTGGATCTGCACGCCGATATAGCCGCGCGTCACCGAGCCTTTGTCCTTGAGCGCGACGATCACGTCCTTGGCCACCTCGGACGGGATGGCGAAGCCGATGCCGACGCTGCCGCCGGAAGGCGAATAGATCGCCGTGTTGACGCCGACCACTTCGCCCTTGGCGTTGAAGGTCGGGCCGCCGGAATTGCCGCGATTGACCGCCGCGTCGATCTGCAGGAAGTCGTCATAAGGACCCGAGCCGATATCGCGGCCCCGCGCCGAAACAATGCCCGCGGTGACCGTGCCGCCGAGGCCGAAGGGATTGCCGACCGCAATCACCCAGTCGCCGACGCGCGGCATGGTGTCCGCGAACTGCACATAAGGATAGGTTCCCGGCTCGGTGATCTTCAGCAGCGCCAGATCGGTCTTCTTGTCCACGCCGATGATTTTGGCCGGGACGGTCTTGCCGCCTTCGATCGTCAGCGTCACCTCGGTCGAATTTTCGACCACGTGATTATTGGTGACGACATAACCGTCGGCGGAAATGATGAATCCCGAGCCGAGCGCCTGGCCCTTGTGCGGGTGCGGCTGAGCGCCGTTGGGGCCGCCGTTCTGGCCGCCGAAGCGCTTGAAGAATCGGAACAGCGGGTCGTCGGGCGACATCGGCGGCATGCCGGGGGGCAGGCCTTCCCCGCCGAAGCCGGGATTTTCACTATCGGCCTTCTCGACCATATTCACCTTGACCGCCACGACGGCGCCCTTGACCCGGTCCACCATGTCGGCAAACGACACCGGGCCGGAGAAATTCAGGCCCTGGGTGACCGGGGCTTCGGCATGGGCCGGGAGCATGGCGAGGCTGGCGGCCGAGCCGGCCATGGCGGCGGCGCCGACGGCGCCCAGCATGAGCGCCCGCGTCCGGCGTCTTGCGCGCAAGGGCGCGACGGAATGGTCAGAAGAACGCGGGGTGGTCCAGTTCAACATCAAGGGCTCCAATCCAGACATACGGCCGGCGAAGAGAAATGCGCCGTCTTTCGTGAGGGACTATGGAGGGAGCCGGCTTACGTCGCTGTTTCGGGCGGATGAATTTTTTGTAATTTTGCCGTGGTCAAGTTGAGACCGCCGCCTTCGCTCAGAGCGCCGACGCGTCCGGAGACTTGTGGCCATTCGCCGCGGGAATTTCCGTCAGAGGCCGGCCGGCGCGCAATTCCGCCTCGAGCTTGCGCAACAGGTCGAAAATGGGAGACGTGCGCAGGGTTTCCTCCTCCGCCAGCGCGGCGAGCGCAGCGCTCAGGTCCGCAGTGGTCTCCATGTTTACACCACTGAACCCGCCATTGACCCGGCGACTGGCGGTTTTGATCCCGCCCTTCATTTTCAGGTCGGCGAAGAAAAATGAAGGCCGCACTCGAAGACTCTTGCAAATGGCCGCGAGCTGGCTCGCGCCGATCCGCTCGAAGCCGCTTTCGAATTTTTTGACCTGATGAAGGGAAAGGCCAAGCTCGGCGGCGAAAGCCTCCTGACTCATCTCCCGAAACTCACGCGTCCGCCGCACCCTCATGCCGATATGCTTGTCGATTGAATTCGCCGACTTCGACTTCGCCATGGCAACCGTTCCGCTCGAATGCGCTGGCTCGCTATGGCAAATCAGCACCGATCAAACATTTGATTTATGATAGATGAACGGCCCAATGTGTCGCATAAAAGCAGCGTCTATGGAAGGCCTGTCACCGGTCAGAATCGGCTGGGACCACTGCGGTATTTACCCCCGGCGAAGCCGCCAGCAGGGCATTCAGCTCCTCGCTCTCCTCTTTCGAGAGCGGCGCGGGGGCCGCTTCCGCAGCTTCCGCCGATTTGGCGCGGCTCGACTTCCAGATCGCCAACGCGCCCAGGGTCAGAAGGGCGAAGGGGGTCAGCCACAGCAACCAGGTGTCCCAGGCGAAGGGCGGCTTCAGCAGGATGAAATTGCCGTAGCGCGCGACCAGGAATTCCCGAATGGCCGAATCGCTTTCTCCGGCCTTGAGATGTTCGCGCACCAGGATGCGCAGATCCTTGGCGAGCGAGGCGTCCGAATCGTCAATCGACTGGTTTTGGCAGACCAGGCAGCGCAGGTCGGCCGAGATTTTCCGCGCCCTTTGTTCGAGTTTGGCGTCGGGCAGGATTTCATCGGGCTGCACCGCGAAAGCGGGAGCGACGAATAAACTCACCGCCAGCATGAACAAGGCCAGAAAAGCAAAAAGGCGCGCTTTCATCTTCAGCTCGCAATTTGCGCGTTGGAGGGCAGTTTTGCAGCCCGGCGCGCGACGCCGACGCGCAACCGCCGATCGCTGAGCGACAAGCCGCCGCCGAAAGCCATGACCAGCGCACCGAGCCAGATCAACGAAACCAGCGGTTTCCAGTAAAGCCGCGCGTCAATGGTTCCGTTGTCATTCTGGTCGGCGATGCTGACGTAGATCTGGCCGAAATTGAGCGTGACGATTCCCGCCTGCGAGGTCGACATGCGCCGCGTGGAGAAAAAGCGCTTGGACGGCTCCAGCAGAGCCACAACCTCGCCGCCGCGCCGGATGGTCATATGGGCGACGGCTTCCTTGTAATTCGGCCCGATGTCGGAGGTCGTGCCCATGACTTCAAGCCGGTAGGGGCCCACGTCATAGGCTTCGCCCGCTTTCATCGCCACCACCTTTTCAGCGCCCCAGCCCGTCGCCGCGAGGCCAAGCAAGGTGACGCCCAGCCCGGCATGGGCGAAGGCCGAGCCCCACGCCGACAAGGGCAGCCCTTTTCCGCGAACGAAGGCGTTTTTAGACTTGAACAGGCCGGAGGGGAAAATGCGGCCGTAGACTTCCACGAAGGAGCCGATGATCAAATAGACCGCGACGCCGGCGCCGATATAGGCGAGAGACGGCGCGCCCTGAACCGCGAAAAAGACCGCCATGGCGATGAAGCCGCAGGCGGCGGCGAAAAACAGCCTCTGGACGGCTCCGAGCAGGTCGGCGCGCTTCCACGCCAGCATCTGGCCGATGGGCATGATCAGCAGCAATGGCGCGAACAGAGGCCCGAAGGTCAGGTTGAAAAAGGGCGCGCCGACGGAAATCTTGTCGCCATTCCACGCCTCGAGCGCCAGAGGATAAAGCGTGCCGACGAAGACGGCGGCGCAGGAGGCGGTGAGCAGCAGGTTGTTCAGCACCAGCGCGCCTTCGCGCGACACCGGCGCGAACAGCCCGCCCTTGGAAAGGGTCGGGGCGCGCAGCATGAACAGGAACAGCGAACCGCCGATGAACAGGACCAAAATGGCGAGGATGAACAACCCGCGCTGCGGGTCGCTGGCGAAGGCGTGCACCGAGGTCAGCACGCCGGAACGCACGAGGAAAGTGCCCAGCAGCGACAACGAGAAGGTCAAAATGGCGAGGAAAATCGTCCAGATTTTCAAGGCGTCGCGCTTTTCCATCACGGCGGCGGAATGCAGCAGCGCCGTCCCGGCCAGCCAAGGCAGCAGCGAGGCGTTTTCAACCGGGTCCCAGAACCAGAAGCCGCCCCAGCCAAGTGTGTAATAGGCCCAATAGGAGCCCATCGCGATGCCGAGCGTCAGAAAGCACCAGGCGGCGAGCGTCCAGGGCCGGATGAAACGGGCGAAGGCGGCGTCGATGCGCCCGCCGATCAGCGCGGCCGCAGCCAGCGAAAACACGATCGAAAAGCCGACATAGCCGAGGTAGAGCAGCGGCGGATGAATGGCGAGGCCGGGGTCCTGTAGGATCGGATTAAGGTCCGCGCCTTCGAGCGGGGCCGGCGACAGGCGCGCGAAGGGATTTGAGGTCAGCAGGATAAACAGCAGGAAAGCGGCGCCGAGAAGGCCCTGCATCGACAGCGCATCCGCCAGCAGGCGCGGCGGAATGGAGCGCGAAAACACCGCCATGGCCGCGCCGCTGAGCGTCAGGATCAGCACCCACAGCATCATGGAGCCTTCGTGATTGCCCCAGACGCCGGAAATTCTATAGACCAGCGGCATGTTGGAATTTGAATTCTCGACCACATTGGCGAGCGAAAAATCGGACGCGACATGGGCGTAGGTCAGCGCCGCGTAAGACAAGGCGACAAAGGCGAATTGGGTCAGCGCGGTCGGCCGCGCCACCGCCATCAGCCGCGCGTCGCGCGCCCTCGCGCCCCAGAAAGGCAGAATGGTCTGCATCAGGGCGATGGCCAGCGCCAGAACCAGTGCGTAATGCCCGACCTCTACGATCATTGCGAAGCTCCACTGGCTGTCTTGCCATCGGCTGTCTTGCCTTGGGGCGCCCCGGAGGAAGCCTGCCAGGTTCCCTGCTTTTTCAAGGCGTCCGCGACTTCGCGCGGCATGTAGCGTTCGTCATGCTTGGCGAGAATGCTGTCGGCGCGGAACACGCCGCCCTTGTCGAGCGCGCCTTCCGCCACCACGCCCTGGCCTTCCTTGAACAGGTCGGGCAAAAGGCCGGTATAGGCGACGGGAACATCATGATTGCCGTCGGTGACGTCAAAGGAGATGCTCTTGCCTTCGAGATGGGTCAGGGTGCCCGCCTTGACCAGTCCGCCAATGCGCAGGCGCAGGCCGGGGCCGACCTGTTTTTCCGCCATTTCGGTCGGTCCGTAAAAGAACACAACATTGTCGCGCAAGGCGAACAGCACCATGCCAACGGCGAGGCCGAGCACGCCGAGGGCGCCGCCGATCAGAGCCAGTCTCTTCTGCTTGCGCGTCATTTGCCCGTTAACCCCAGTTCCTGCGCCAACTCGGTGAGTTTGCCCTGGCCCGAAGCGTCGCTCGCCAGCGCCTTGCGCGCGTCAGCCAGGGCGCCTTCGGCCTTGTCGCTTTCATTCAACACTTTATAGGCGCGAATGAGGCGCATCCATTCATCAGCGTCTCCGCCCTTGGTCGCCAATCTTTGCGCGAGACGCGCGACCATGGCGTTGATCATTTCCTGCTGCGGGTCGGGCCGGGCGGCGGGCGCCTGAGCTTGTTGCGCCGCAGAGCTTGGCGGTTCGACCGTGTCCGGCGCGTCGAGCATCGCGATCTTTTCGGCCACCGCCGCCTTGACCTTCGATCCCTCGGGCAACTCGGCCATCATGCCTGACCAGATTTTCCGCGCCGCTTCTCTTTCATCATGCTGGGCGGCGGCGAGCCCCTGGAAATAGCGCGCCTCCATGAATTTGGGGTCGAGTTTCAACGCCTGATCGATCTGGATCTCGGCTTCCGGCGAGACCAATCCATCCGCGGCGTAGGACAGGGCTTCCGCGTAACGCACATAACGTTCAGGCGTAGGCCCGAGCAGTTTCAGGGCCAGTCCGCGCGCGCGAACGGCGTCGTCAAAGCGCCCCATCCGCAGATAGACCGGCGCGACGACTTCATAGGCCTGCCCGTCATCGGGATGAGCATCGATATGCGCCTCGATCTTGGCCACAGCCACGGCGATGTCGGTTGTGACGGGCTGTGACTGGAGCCGCGCCGCCAAAGGCATGTCCGGCAGATCGGGATTGCCGATTTTCTGGTAGAGGCCGAGCGCCACCGCCGGGATCAGCACGAGCGCAAGCGCCGCCGCGATTTTCCGCAGGCGGGGCGTGTCTCCAACCGCGACCTCGTCGGGCGCCGCGGCCAGCAGCCGCCGCGCGGCCAGAGCCTTGGCGGACTCGGCCTGCTGTGGATCGAGCGCGCCGCGCGAAAGCTCCGCGTCGATCTCGACGATCTGGGCGCGATAAAAGGCGACATCCGCCGCATCCTCGCGCGGTTGCGGCCACGGACGCGACAAGGGCCAGAGGATGCTGAAAACGGCGACGCCGGTCAGGAGTGCAAAGACAAGCCAGATCATGGGGCGACCATTAGCTTTTTCCAAGCCCCAATGAAAGGGGCGAGTCGTCGCTGACTTGCTGCAAGACAACCTCCTCGCCATCGGTGGTGGCGATCAGGCGTTTTGGGACAAGCCAGATCAGCGGAAAAATCAAGGCATAGACCAGCGTAATCATCGCCACGCAGACGGCAAAACCGCCAAAACGCTCGTAGAGGCTGGTTCCGAGCACATCGCCGAAGCGCGAGGCGATAAAATAAAGCCCGCCCGACAGCATCAGCGTCGTGCCTTGCAGACCTTGCGGGCAGGAGCGGATCAGCAGGTCGAGGTAAGCAGCGGTGGCAATGCCGCCCATAAGCCCCATTGGAGCGGCGGCGATCAGCGCGCCCGTCGCCGAGGTGACGAACAGCAGCGGCACAAATTGCGGAACCGCGAAAGCCGTGCCCCAAAGCAACAGAGTTTTCAGCTTGAAACGCCGGCAGATAAAACCATAGAGCAGGAAGGGCGGGATGAAGGAGGCTGCGAAAATGGCGTTCCATTCGCCCCACACGCGATCCGGCGCGTGAAGTTCGTTCTGGATATGGAATTGCAGCGGCGTCTGGGCGCCAGGAGCAAAATTCCAGAACAGCCAGATCGCCAGCGCCGGATAGATCGGCCAATGCCGCGCCAGCCGCTTGAGATCGTCGAACGCATGGGTCGCGTGCGGGTCGGCGGCGACTTGATCGAACACGGCTTTGGGACGCCACAGGGCGTAGAGCGCAATCGTCGCCAAGACGCCTGAACCGGCGCAAAACAGCCACCGCACCGCCTCGCCGGATTCCTGCCGCTCAAGCAGATCGCTGAACCTTCCGCCGGCCAGGAAAGCCGCCACGCCGGGCAACGCGGCGAAGGCGCTCCACAAGGCGCTGACGCGGCCCGACATGGCGTGCTGCTGGCCCAGCGTCGAGGCGAGTCCGTTGAGGGCGCTGGAGATGAACAGGAAACACGTGGTGAGCAGCAGCACGGCGACGAGCAGCATGGGCGCGGAAACCGGGGTGAAGGCGAAAGTCAGATAGAGGCAGGCGCCAACGCCGCCAAACAGGGCCATGAAGCCGCGATCCTTCATGCCAAAGGGAGACCAGCGGTCGCGCAGAAAACCAAAAACGCCGGCCATATAGAGCGGCAGCGCAGCCACCAGCCGGAAGCGCGCAAGATCATGCGCCGGCAAATGCAATTTGTTTTTCAGGAGAAAACTGATCGAAATGTCGATCATGCCGCCATTCGGATCGCCAAAGGCGATGAGCACGATCAGCGCGGCGAGATAGGCGAAGATGCGTCGGCGCACCGCCGGCGACAGCAGCGTGACTTTTGCGGGCGGCGATTGCTCCATGTCCATCGCGCGCGAGCCTAGCACGCCCGGTCCAACCCTCGCCAGACGCCGCTGGCGGGACTATCTTGTTGTCAGTCGATTCCCGCAGCAGAGCGATTCTGTCCATGGCCGAAGACCCCCAAAAAATTCCCGGCAAGATCCTCGTCGGCAAAGCCGAGGATTACGACTACCTGTTGCTGCGCTACGGCAACCGCCACGGCCTCGTCGCGGGCGCGACCGGAACCGGCAAGACGGTGACGCTGCAAACATTGGCGGAAGGTTTTGCCGCCGCCGGCGTCAGCGTTTTCGCCGCCGACGTGAAGGGCGATCTCTCCGGCATCGCCATGCCGGGCAATGGCCTGGCGCCGCTGGTCGCCCAGGCCGAGAAAATCGGCGTCAAATATGCGCCCGACCAGTTCCGCTGCGTCTTCTGGGATATCTTTGGCGAGAACGGCCATCCGGTGCGCGCCACTGTCGCCGAAA
>Ga0302190_10002956_pt1 | contig 10872 bp, 8 predicted proteins | sample II_Bog_E2_3_FD_198784 | JGI IMG/M metagenome (GOLD analysis project Ga0302190, IMG submission 198784) | Peat permafrost microbial communities from Stordalen Mire near Abisko, Sweden - II_Bog_E2_3 | ecosystem: Environmental > Terrestrial > Soil > Wetlands > Peat | place: Sweden: Abisko, Stordalen... | reverse complement strand
GGCCAGGGATTGGCCACCTTGTGCAGCTTGAAGTTGCACCGCTCGGCAATCTCCATCGTCCGCGCCAGAACTCCCGGCGAATCCGGAAACAGCCGCGCCATCTCGTCGCCGCTCTTCACAAAAAACTGGTCTGAGTCAAAGCGGAAGCGATTCGCGTCGTGAACCTTTGAGCCCGTCTGCACGCACAGCATCACCTCGTGCGCGTGAGAGTCCTCGCCGCACAGGTAGTGCGAGTCGTTGGTCGCCACCAGCGGAATTTCCAGTTCCTTTTCCAGCTGGAACAGGTCGTTCTGAATCCTCCGCTCCTGTTCCAGTCCCTGGTCCTGAATCTCCAGGTAGTAATTGCCCTTGCCGAAGATGTCCTGATACTGCAGCGCCGTCGCCTTGGCCGCGTCGTAGTTTCCCGCCGTCAGGTTCTCGGCCACCTCGCCCGACAGGCACGCCGACATCCCCACCAGGCCTGTGGCGTGCTCCGCCAGGTACTGCTTGCAGATGCGCGGCTTGCGGTAGAAGCCGTGCAGCGAGGCCTCCGAAGTGATCCGTATCAGGTTCCGGTAGCCCTCCTCGTTCTCCGCCAGCACAATCAGATGGTTGTAGTGGTCGTTCTGCGCCTCGGCGCGGTGATCCTCCGCCTTGCACACGTAAAGCTCGCAGCCCAGAATCGGCTTGACCCCCGTCGCCTTGGCCGCGTCGAAAAGATGCACTGCCCCATAAATATTCCCGTGGTCGGTCATCGCGACGGACGTTTGCCCCATCGCCGCCACCCGGCTGGTCAGCTTTTTCAGGTCGTTCGCCCCGTCCAGCAGCGAGTATTCGGAATGCAAATGCAGATGCGTGAATTCGGTCATGGCTACCCTGATTCTAGCCGTGCTGGCGTCCCCGTCCCCTTGTCCAAAACCCGGCCGAAACTACGATTACTTGAGGAAATCAGATTTCGTCGAAAGGCCATGCATGATCGACAGGCAACATCTATCGGGCATCAATCGACTGCGCGATATATATATCGATTAGGCATTTGCATCGATTTGGAAACGTACTACAAATGTTGTGCTAACCCTGAAGCACATCTGCTAGGGAACCTCTGCACAGGTGCCTGATTCCGTAGTGATCACGAAGACATAGAAATATCTCGTCGTTTTCGATCAGAATCAAGTCGAAAACCAGTCGAAATTCGGCAACCTGGGTGGTTTATCTGGTCTGTGGAGGCCGTTTTCCGGCCTCCACAGACACTACGCCCCTTGAGGGGCCAAGCGATTGCGATGTTGGTAAAGATTGACCAACGCGAAGGCCGCGCAAAGCCACTCATGGTTCTTCTTTAAACCCCGATAGCGCACCTTGGTAAATCCGAAGACGCGCTTCAGGATGCGGAACGGATGCTCCACCTTCGACCTGACTCTGGCCTTGGTCGTGTTCTTGCGCCTGGCTTCTTCGTCCACATAATTCTTAAACTTGGTTCGGCGGCTGGTCATATCTTGCGCCCCGGGCGCGGCCGCATGAATCGCCTCGGTTTGTCCTTGATAGCCCGCGTCTCCCCACACTTTCTTCTCCGCGCCGTGCAGTAAGTCCGGCAACATATGTTTGTCCGCCACGCTGGCCGCCGAGGTCGCCACCGAATGCACCACCGTCTCCTTGCTATCCACGCCGATATGCGCCTTAGCGCCGAAGTACCATTGGTTGCCCTTTTTGGTCTGGTGCATCTCCGGATCACGCTTGCCGGTCGAGTTCTTAGTCGAACTCGGAGCGTTGATAATCGTTGCATCCACGATGGTCCCCGTGCCGATGCGAATGCCCCTGCTGGCCAGAAAGTTATTCACCGTATCGAGTATCTGGCCGCATAACTCGTGCTGCTCCAGCAAGTGGCGGAAGCGCAGGATGGTGGTTTCATCGGGCGCGGCAGCCACGCCCAGATCGACTCCGGCGAAGCGCCGCAACGCGGGCGAATCATAGAAGGCTTCTTCCATGCCGGGATCTGAAAAACCGAACCACTGCTGCAAGAAGTAAGTGCGCAGCATGATCGACAAGCCTGCTGGCTGGCGGCCGTTGCCCGCCTTGGGATAATGAGGCTCCACCAGCGCCAACAACTCCGGCCATGGCACCACTTGCTCCATCCGGTCCAGAAACAGTTCCCGCTTGCCCTTACGGCTGTGCTTTTCAAAGACCTCTTGAGACGCCAGTGTCAGTTGCCGCATCGCCATCACCCTCTATTTATTATTTTATCCAAGCAGCGCGCGGGGTTGAGACTTGTGCAGAGTCTCCCTAGAGGCGTAAATCCATTCCGTAGATCATCCACAACTCGCGCATATGGGAACGCGCCAGCGTCAACTCGCATTGGAGTCCGAAGCTCGGCCCGCCCGTGCCTCCTCCGAACTGGTGGAAGGCCGCCGTGCAGGCCATCTCACGGTACTGGCGCCAGCTTTGCTCCACGCGGTCAAACTCCGCCAAAAGATGCTCCGGCGTGAGGCTGATTCCGGCAATTCCCGGCGTATCTGTATCCGCCGCGCCGGGCATCTGCGGCGGCGGCGCGTTCAGTTCGCGGATGATCCCTTCAAAGCTCTTCAGGTTCTGATCCGTAATGGCCGCCTGTTTCCCAAAACAGATGTTGAAGTCATAAGTGGTTTGGGCATCCGGGCAGTCTCCGGCCTTTTCGCGGGCCATCTCCTCGTCGAAAACCTGCTTGGCCTGGGCCTGAAGTTTCACCCGTTTGGCCGCATACTCCTTGCTTTGCTGTTGCAACGCCTTCTGTTCGGGCGTGAGAACCATCGCCGGCCTTGCCGGGCTTTGCTGAGCTATGCAGAGCTGCAGGAAGATAAAGCCGCCACATAAGGCCACTGCGAACAATCGTCCATATCTCTCACTCATGGGAATCTCCTGAAGGAATGCCGGTGCGAAGCGATTATACCGTTCGATGGCGAGAACACCGCTCGCTCTTCACTTGCCGGCAGCGCCTGCTTCATTTTCCAATCGGCTTAGAAACGCTTCCAACTCCGCGGGCAGCGACGCCTCCAGTTGCAGCAGCTTGCCCGTCACGGGGTGCGTAAACTCGAGCTGCGCGGCATGCAGAAAGTTTCGTCCCAGCCTGAGCCGTTCCGGCTCCGCCTTCCGCCGCGCCGCCTTGGAGGTTGCAGCCTGTGAGGCTGCCTGGTCGGTCAGCTGCCCCGAGCCACCATAAAGCGTATCGCCCACAACCGGGTGGCCAATCGAGGCCATGTGCACACGGATCTGATGCGTCCGGCCGGTCTCGATGCGTACCCGGACGAGAGTGAACTTGCCGAAGCGATTGCTGAGCCGCCTGACAACCTCGTAGTGCGAGACAGCCGTGCGGGCGTTTTCCAGGGGGCGCGCAGTCATGCGCGTGCGCCGCAGCGGGTCGCGGCCCACACTGGCGTTGATGGTGCCTTTGGCGCGTTCCACGCTTCCTTGGACGAGCGCGACGTAGGTTTTCTTGATCCGGTGGTTGGAGAACATCTCCGCCAGGGCCGCATGGGCGCGGTCGTTCTTGGCCACCACAATCAGGCCGCTGGTCTGCTTGTCGAGCCGGTGGACGATGCCCGGCCTCAGGTCGCCGCCGGTCGAGGAAAGCTTCTTGAAACGGTAGAGCAGCGCATTCACCAGCGTGCCGCGGTTGCGTTCGTCGTCGCTCTGCCCAGCCCCGGCGTGGACCATCATGCCGGCCGGCTTGTTCACCACCGCCAGGTCCGCATCCTCGTAAATCACGTCCAGCGGAATGTCTTCTGCAATGGCTTTGAGCGGCGCTGGGCGCGGCTCGCCGGTAATGTCAATCCGCTCGCCGCCGCGCAGCTTGAGCGAGGCCTTCTCGCGCAGCCCGTTGACCAGCACGTCGCCCTGGTCGATGAGCAGTTGCACACGCGAGCGGCTGGCGCCCTCAAGCTGCTCGGTCAGATAGTGGTCGAGCCTCTGGCCTTTAGCCTCCGCTGTTGCTTCGATGGTGCGCAATTCAGTCATGTGCTTCGCCGCCTTTCGCGGATAATCCATCAGCCGTCATCGGACTGGCGCTCAAAGATGTAGGAATAGCGGTTTGATTTCCGGCCGAAGGCGTCTGTTCCACCGCAGAAGGTTTGCGTTCCAGCAGCGCCAGGCCGCCGGCTGCCACGAGCACCGCGGCTGCCACCTGCGGCCCGTTCAGCGCTCCGCCAGCCAGCGCGCCCCGTCCCTCGGGATCGCGCCAGAACTCGGTGAGGAAAACGGCTACGCCACCCACTATCAACAATAGCCCGAATCCATCGCCCGGCTGACGCCGGCAGGGCAGCCAAATCAGCAGAAAGATCGACAGGGTAAGAAAGGCAAGCGCCGCGTAAGCCTGCACCGGATGCAGCGGAAGGCCCAGCGGAGCGCCGCTCCAGAGCGCAGCCAGCGGATGCGTGTAGGTGACAGCCCAGCGCGCCGCGAATCCCGTGGCCTCGATTCCATAGCCCGAGCCGGCCAGCAACGCGCCAAACTGCTCGAAGGCCAGCCCCAGGGCCAGGGGCGCGGCCAACGCATCGGCCGTGGTCCACAGCGGCAGCCGTTGCCAGCGTCCATACAAGATGGCGGCCAGCGCCGCCGTCAGCGCTCCGAAGCAGGCCAGCAGCGGATGATGAATCATCGCCAGGCCCAGCAACCACGACGGATGCAGCCGCAGGTCAGTCCAGTTGAGCGCCACCAGCAGCAGCCGCGAACCGAAAAGCCCTGAAAACAGCGCCACCACGCACAGGTTCCAGACCTGCCCGGCATTGAGTCCTGTGATGCGCGTCGTCCGCAGCGCCAGCGCAAGCGCCAGCAACACCCCCACGGCCGCCAAGACGCCATAGGCCGGAATGAGAATCGAACCAATGTGGAAAAGAACTGGATGCACGCGATGACACCTGGATAGATTCTAGAGCGAAACCACAGTAGACGTAGCCTTGTCAGGAGTATCCAGTATGGCTTTTTCCTCAAGAAAAAGTCACCTTGCACGCTACCGCAATGTCAACATGTGAATCGAATACGCTCTAATACTACACTTGTACTTGCTTCAGATCGCCCCGATCCGGGCCTGAACAGGCTGCGGAAAAAGGCTGATTTTCGGGCAAAATCAGCGAAACCGCTCTTCCGGGGCCTGTAAAGCCCGCGTCCTCATAAGGTCCTCGGATTGCCGGGGATAAATCCCCGGCCTACCATTTCCTGCCTACGGCTTCCGTCGTACGAGTCAAAGCTTTCACAAGAATCTCAGAGAATCCTTCATCGCACCATATCTTTCATCCAGCGCCGATCATCCCCCGATGTACTTCGCTCCCCAGAGCAGCAGCGCGCCGCCCAGCAGGATGCGGTAGACGGCGAAGATGGTGAAGCCGTGCTTGCGAACCCAAAACAGGAACCACTCCACCACGCCCCAGGCCACGATAAACGAGACCACGAAGCCGATCAGGAGCACGATCCAGTTGTCGGTATTCATGGCCACGTGCGCTACGGCTCCGTGGCTGGGGAAGACCTCTTTTTTCAGATCCCAGACGGTGGCGGCGATCATGGTGGGAATGGAGAGCAGAAAGCTGAACTCCAGCGCCGATGGACGGTCCATCCCCACCAGTTGACCGGCCGCGATGGTGGACATGGAGCGCGATGTGCCGGGAAAAATTGCCGAGAGCGCCTGGCAGAGGCCGATCCAGATGGCCTGCGGGAGAGACATTTCCTCGACGTGCGTGGTGCCGGCTTCGCGGCTGCTGCTCCAGGCATCGATGATCCACATCACGATGCCGCCAATCAGCAGCGCCCAGGCCATTGTTGTCAGGCTGCCCAGATTCTTCTCGCTCCACTTGTGCAAGACGAGCGCTGGCGCCGAGGTAAAGGCAAAGGCGACGAGCGTCAGCGAAATGGGATGGGTCAGCCAGTTGCGGTCGCCGCGCTCGCCCTTGGGGAATGTGCGAAGGAAATCGACAATGCGGCTCAGGAACAGAAGCAGCAGCGCCAGGATCGCGCCCAGTTGAATGACGATGGTGTACATCTTCCAGTAGGCGTCATCCAGCGGAATCTTCATCAGAGCTTCGGTAATGCGCAGGTGCGCCGTCGAGCTGACCGGCAGAAACTCGGTCAAGCCTTCCACAATGCCCAGCAAAACGGACTGAAGATAAGGGTTCAAGAAGCCTCCAAGGCACGGCAATTCCATGCCGAAAACAAGAGCGCGAGCGCGGTCCCCGCTTACTCCCGGTCAATTCCGTAGACAGGAATGCCTTCATCCAATTTGAACACGAGGGCCGCGGCACGCGCCGTGAAATCCGACTGAGGAAACTTATCGTGCAACCGCGCGGCCACTTCGCGGGCATGATTGTGGGCGGCGCTGCTCTTGCTCTCATTGCCGTCGGCGGCGAACATGTCGGTCAGCACGGCCTGGCGGTAGACGGCCTGGTACAGGGCCTGCGCCGCTCGCGGTCCGTCGGAGTATTCAGCGGCATACTTTTCGTAAGCCTCCGCCTCGCTCTCCGGGCACTTGGGCGAGCCCTGCCAGTCGCCGCAGAGCTTGTTTTCGATCAGGTCAAAGGACGCCAGAGCAGCCTGGCGGGTGTGCGGATAGAGTTTGATGACCTTCTTCAGCTCGTTTTCATCGATCCGCTCGCGCAGGTAGGCCTCTTTTTCCCTGGCCGAGGGCCGTGTGGAGGCGTCGGCCTTCTGCAACTGCCACAGGATGTCGGCCGCGCGCCAGGCAGCTTCCGGCATCAGGGGCGAACTGGGAAACATCTCGACCAGGCGCCGGTAGAGCAGCCGCGCGCTCTGGGCCGCGTTGACCGGTCCGCGTGGGTCGCTGGCCAGCGATTCCTGATTGGCCGCCTCGCCCATCAGCACCTGGTCGCCGTTCGGCGTAGTTTCGATGACCACGCCCTTGGCTTCCATCCAGCCGGAGATGGGCGGCGGAGTTTCGTCGTGGCCAAATTCGGGAGCATCTTTGTCGCGCGCTTCCTCGATGTCGGTGTTGGCGTAGACGCGCAGCCAGGCGCCGCTCTTCTCGGCCACCACCATTTCGCGGCCAGTCTGCACCTTGTCGACTTTCTGCGAGCTTTTGTCGGGCGAAATGTAGAGCCATGTGACGCGCAGAGCCGTGGCGCGCGGGCCTGCCATGGGCTTTTCCTGTTGCTGCGGCTTCTTGTCGGCCAGCGCAGGCAGCGCCGCGAAAGCGAGGGCCAGGGTGAGCGCAAGGGCGCGGAAAGCATTTGGCGGAAGTAAGTTGCGAGGCTTCATCACATGGAAAATCATAAAGCAGCGATCAGAGAACAGGAATCAGGGAACAGATCGACCGGCTTGTCCATACACGTTATAGCATTTTCACGAATGGCGTAAGGAAGCTTCGTGCCCCATCCATTTCACGCTCTTTGTGAAATGGGTGGGAAAGCGACGTCACTGTTTTCTTGCCGGATCAATGGGGTTCGGTAAGAATTTGAGCCAGCAGCTTGGAGTCCACGTTGCCGCCGCTGACCACGGCCACGGCTTTGGTGTAGGTGGGCAGCTCGGCCGCGTGGAAGAGCAAAGCCGCCGTGGCCACCGCTCCGCTGGGCTCGGGAACCAGGCGCGTGGCGGCCACAATGGCTCGCATGGCGGCGCGAATCTCGGCTTCGGTGACGGTAATGATGCCATCCACAAATGCCTGAATGTGTGCAAAGTTGCGCTGGCCCACGTTTTGCGTGCGGAGGCCGTCGGCAATGGTGCGGCTGGTCAGCTCGGCCGGCCAGGTAACGATAGAGCCGGTGCGGAAGCTCTCGGCCGTGTCGCCGGCCAGCTCCGGCTCGACGCCGAAGACCTTCGCCTGAGGCCTCAACTGCTTCACAGCCGCGGCGACGCCGCTCAACAGGCCGCCGCCAGAGACCGGCGATAGAACCAGGTCCACATCGGGCAGAGCCTCGGCGATTTCCAGGCCGCAGGTGGCCTGGCCGGCGATGATCTGCTCGTCGTCATAGGGCGGAACGACCACATAACCATGCTTGCGAACGAGCTCGTCGGACACGGCCAGCCGCTCGCTGGAAGCCAGGCCCACGTCCACAATCTCTGCGCCCAGCGCCAGGGTCGCAGCGCGCTTGATGGCCGGGGCGTTCGAGGGCATCACGATCACAGCCTTGGCTCCGACTTCCCGCGCGACGTAGGCCACGCCCTGGGCGTGATTGCCGCTGGAATAAGTGATCACGCCGCGCGCGATTTCATCTGCCGTGAGCTGAAGAATCTTGTTGGCCGCGCCGCGAATCTTGAAGGCGCCGATGGGCTGAAGGCTTTCGGCCTTGAGCCATATCTGCTTGCCTGTTCCGTGACCGGAAAGGCCGGGGAAAGCGGCTTCGACGAGCGGGGTTTTGACGGCGACATGCGCGATGCGCGTGGCGGCCTCGCGGATTTGGGTGAGGTTGACTAGTTGGTCCGGCATTTTTCCATTATCGGTCAGGCGGATGGCACACGCGGCAGCGAGATGCCGAACGCAATGCATCACTGGCTCATTTGTAAAGGATGTCATGGAACTGAACAGCCTCATTCGCTGAGCAACTTACGGCGTTTTGCGAAGTGGTTGTTCAAACTCGCGCAGGTCGAAGATCTTCCAATCCTTCTCGCCGGGAGTGCGTACCCAGAGGCTGAGCGCGACGGCATTAGGTGTGCCTTCGTAGTAGGGAATGTGAATGGTGTGACGACCCGCGTCGAGCGTGATGTGTCCTTCCTTGGTAAGAGCGACGTGGAGGCCGTCGAGATCGATGACGCGCTTGTCATCGACTTGCAGAACCGCTCCGTCGTCGGATGTCAATTGGAAGTTGTATTCTCCAGCCTTCCGAGTCCAAAAGTCGGCGTGGTAATCCACTCCGAACCAGATGGTGCGGTCGGTGACGCCGGGGATGCCATTCGTGCCTTCGAAGATCTGGTTTGGCACGGCAAGCGAATAGGTGTAGATGGAACCGATAGGATCAAGGGCGCGGAAATCGGGCAGTCTGAGAATGTTGGCATGCAGTTCGTAGACATCGCCACAAAATGCGTTGAGGCGCGGCACAACGGACCCGAAGGAGCCGAGAGGTCCCATCGGTGGAAGAGTATACGAATAATAAGAAGACGGGTTGAAACCGAAGGATCGCGCTCTATCGTCTGCGTTCTCTTTTTGAGTATTCCGCAGAATCTCTTTTCTGAGCTCTTCCATCACGGCGGGGTCGGCATGAAGCGGATCTTCAAGAAGCGGAAATGTCACATCGACCAAACCCAGGTTGCCGGTAGCACGATCACGAACCACAAAGCGAGTCATGGCGAGATCAGCCGGCGCGGCAAATTCGAGGATGCGCTGCAATCCATGAGCCTCAGCGCGTCCGTACTCCACAGGCGTGAGGACCTGATCCATGGTGGTTGTCATGTAGTTGAGGGGGCGGCCAGCGGCATTAAAGTTGCAGGCGCCGTAGTCGAGCTGGATTCTGCGGCCGTTATTGGAAAAGGAGACGAACGCGAGAGAGTCATTGTCAATATTGAGTTTGTATCGGACGGTATCCTTTGATCCGGTGGAGATACGAACTGCCCGCAAGGAGATGGAGAGCGGGGTCAGCGGATGGCTGCAAGCGTCAAGCTGAAGCTCCTGGTCCATCTGCGTCTTGGTTTTGGAAATGGCGGCCTCGATGGGCGCCGTGGCCCCGATGAAATAACTGTGACGGTAAAAGAGGCGAACGCCCCGGCGAGTTGTGCTGATGTTTACCGCGTGATCGCCCGGTATCATGGCCTGCGGTCCAGGGTTGTAGACAAGCTGGTAGTGGATTGACTGGCGCTGCAGGCAGCTTTCGTTGGCGGCGATTCTGAAGCCGTTTTGGGGAAGATCGCTGGCAGAAGCGGCGTTTGGATCGATCAACTTAAGGCTGGAAACCGATTCAGAGATTTCGGCGGATTTACCAAGTTTTTCCTTGACGCGGAGTTCGCTTGCAGCAAGATCAGAGACCGTGCGATCATGACCATCTACCGCAATTACATCGATAACGACTTCGCGGGCAGTGATGTGGAGGACGTAAGGACTCTGCTCGGCAGCGGGCTCACGTTCCTGCTGCATAGTTGAGACTTGTGCGGAGAGTGGGAATGCGCTTGCGAAGATGAGCAACAGAGTTGCAGCGTATCTCGAACTGCCGTAACCCACTTCTGCCACTGAACCCTCCAAACCGCCCTGTGCGCAAAGCACAGAGGCTGATAATCAGTGAATCAATAGAGTATATGACCGAAGAGTCCAGATAGGTGGAGCGCTTGCTTCGGTGCGCACTTTGGGGTTCACTCCAACAGCACACTATCTTTGAAAACGCTCCAACTGCGCTAGATTTCCGTCACGGCGCAATCGTGAGCGACCCGGGATCGAGAGCAACCTCATAGTAGCCTGCATCGTTCCAGGGGAGTTCGACGCCCCCCTGTTTCAGCGTTCCGCCGGTCACGGTGACACGCACATATTTTCCAGGCGGGAAGTGGGAAGGCAGCGTCCAGGTGACAAGAGTGCCGCTTCCCGATTGTGCGGCCGCGGCGTTCGTTACAGCCTTTTGGCCAGCCCAGTACGCGCCCACGTTGACCATGCTGTCGATCCAGATATCGCCAGCGGACTTGGCGTGGTTGATGCTTGCCAGAACATCGTCTACATTGACCGGCGCATAGCCGCCATCGCCTCCGAGCGAGTGAAAAAGGAAGATCTGCCACTTGCCCGATGAATGCGCGGTGTCGATATACGAGTTGAATATGCTGGCCGTATCTCCTGCCGCTGCTCCGTAAATGGGCAGGTTATATGGATCAGTATCGCCGTTCGGAGCGATCTGGCCTCCCCATACGCCACGATTGAGGAAGAAACGGGTCTTGGCTACAGCCTCGTATCCTGTGTCTCCGTAGGGCGCGGCCGTGGTCCACACGCTGCTGACGCCGTAGTTCTGCTCGATG
>Ga0302190_10002953_pt1 | contig 10881 bp, 9 predicted proteins | sample II_Bog_E2_3_FD_198784 | JGI IMG/M metagenome (GOLD analysis project Ga0302190, IMG submission 198784) | Peat permafrost microbial communities from Stordalen Mire near Abisko, Sweden - II_Bog_E2_3 | ecosystem: Environmental > Terrestrial > Soil > Wetlands > Peat | place: Sweden: Abisko, Stordalen... | reverse complement strand
GGAGAGCACGAGGTCGACGTCGTTCCTCTCGACCCGTTTGGCGTGGTTGTGCTCGAGTTGCGGGCTTAGCGCGGGCGGTAGGTTTTCTGGTCGAAGGAGTGCCCGACGAGGGCACGGAGTGTTTCGAGGTCACCGGTGATGAGGCCGTGGGTTCGGGCCTGGATGAGGATGTTGCCGATGGCGGTGGCTTCGACGGGGCCGGCGATGAGGGGGAGGCCGCTGCGGTTAGCGGTGAGTTGGCAGAGGAGTTCGTTTTGTGATCCGCCGCCGACGATGTGGATGACGCGAACCTGTTTGCCGGAGAGTTCGGATGCGGTTTGGACGGCTCGGGCGAAGGCGTCGGCGAGGCTTTCGAGGATGCTGCGCACGATCTCGGGCCGGGTCTGGGGGGCGGCCAGGCCGCGTTCGGTGCACCAGGCCGCGATGCGAGCGGGCATGTCTCCTGGGCTGAGGAAGCGGGGGTCGTTGGTGTCGAAGACCGGCATCGTGCTGGTCACGGCGGCGGCGTCCTGGAGCAGGGTGGGCAGGTGGATGGTGGTGCCCTCGGTCTCCCAGGTGCGCACGGATTCGCTGAGCAGCCAGAGGCCCATGACGTTGTGCAGGTAGCGGATGCGGCCATCGACCCCGCCTTCGTTAGTGAAGCCCCCGAGGCGGCTGGTCTCGGTGAGCACGGGGTGTTCGAGTTCGACGCCGACGAGTCCCCAGGTGCCGCAGGAGATGTAGGCGAAATCATCCCGGGTGCAGGGGATGGCCACGACGGCGGAGGCGGTGTCGTGGGAGCCAACGGTGGAGAGGTCGATGTGCTCACCCCCGCCGAGTTCGGCGATCACGTGCGGGGAGAGGCCACCGAGTGAGGTGCCCGCGTCGACGAGTTCGGGGAAGATCGATCCGGGCAGGTGCAGCCGCCCGATCAGGTCGATGTCCCAGCGCCCGGTTTCGACGCTGAGCAGGCCTGTGGTTGACGCGTTCGTGCGTTCTGCGTGTTCGGTGCCACCGAGCCAGAAGTTGATCAGGTCGGGCACGAGCAGGAACCGGTCGACGCCGTCAAGGCTCCCGGCGGTGCGGTCGGCGGTGAGCTGGTAGAGGGTGTTGAAGGGCAGGAACTGCAGGCCGTTTCGGGCGTAAAGCTCCTCGGGGCTGATGATCGCGCCCACGACGTTCACGGCGGGAAGGTTGCGGTCATCCCGGTAATGGAAGGGTGCGCCGAGTTCGCGCCCCTCCCGGAGGAGCGCGTAGTCCACCGCCCAGGAGTCGACCCCGACGCTCGCGATGTCGGGTTGCTCGTGCAGCGCGGTTCGCAGGCCGGAGAGGATCGAGCGGTAGAGCTCGTCGATGTCCCAGTGCAGTCCGTCCGTACGCTGCACCGGCCCGTTCGGGAACCGCAGGATGTGTTCCAGTCGCACCTCGTCGGGGGAGACGTGGCCGAGCATCACCCGGCCACTGGTCGCCCCCAGGTCGACCGCGGCAACGATCCCCGCTCCCTGAGCTTGTCGAAGGGTCACCGCAGGAAGGCGGCGGCGACGCCGGCGTCCACCGGGATGTGGAGTCCGGTCGTGTGGCTGAGGTCGGTGGTGCAGAGCACGAACACGGCGTTCGCGACGTTCTCGGGGAGGACTTCGCGTTTCAGCAGGGTGCGCTGGGCGTAGTACTTGCCGAGGTCTTCTTCGGGGACCCCGTAGACGGCGGCGCGTTTGGCACCCCACCCGCCGGCGAAGATCCCGGACCCGCGCACCACCCCGTCGGGGTTGATGCCGTTGACTTTGACCCCGTACTCACCCAACTCGGCGGCGAGGAGCCTGACCTGGTGGGCCTGGTCGGCTTTGGTGGCGGAGTAGGCGATGTTGTTGGGGCCCGCGAAGACGGAGTTCTTCGAGGAGATGTAGATGATGTCGCCGCCGAGTTTCTGGTCGATGAGGACTTTCGCGGCGGCACGGGAGACCAGGAAGGAACCCTTGGCCATCACGTTGTGTTGCAGGTCCCAGTCGGCGACCGTGGTTTCCAGCAGCGACTTCGACAGCGACAGGCCCGCGTTGTTGACCACAATGTCGAGACCCCCGAACGCCAGGAGGGCGGCGTCGATCCCGGCCTGCACCTGGGCTTCGTCGGTGACGTTCGCGACAATCCCGATCGCGGTGTCGCTGGTGCCGAGCTCTGCGGCAGCTTCCTGCGCTTTCGCGAGGTCAAGGTCGGCGATGACGACCGCGGCGCCTTCGGCCGCGAGGCGGGTGGCGATCGCTTTGCCGATCCCGGATGCGGCCCCGGTGACCAGCGCGATGCGTCCGGCGAGGGGTTTCGGTTTCGGGAGGCGCTGCAGTTTCGCTTCCTCGAGGGCCCAGTATTCGATGCGGAACTTCTCCGCATCCGAGATCGGGGTGTAGGTGGAGAGCGCCTCAGCACCGCGCATGACGTTGATGGCGTTGATGTAGAACTCGCCCGCCACCCGGGCGGTCTGCTTGGTGGCGCCGTAGGAGAACATCCCGACGCCGGGGATGAGGATGATCGCCGGGTCCGCCCCCCGCATCGGCGGCGGGGTCTCTCCCCGGGTCGAGCTTGTCGCCACCCCCGCCTCGTAGTATGCGGTGTAATCCGCCCGGTACTGCAGGTGCAGGTCATCCAGCCGCGCGATCGACTCCTCCACGCTCGCGGTCGCGGGCAGGTCCAACACGAGGGGTTTGACTTTGGTGCGCAGGAAATGGTCCGGGCAACTGGTGCCCAGCGCTGCGAGCCGCGGATGCTCGGAACGGGCCAGGAAATCGAGGACCACGTCGGCGTCGGTGAAGGAACCCACCTGCGGCCGGTCTTCGGAGGCGATCGAGCGCAGGTGGGCAGCAAGGGCCGCCGCCTTCGCGCGGCGTTCGGTTTCTGGCAACGGAGCGTAACCATCCAGGATGGTTCCGAACGGATCTTTCCGGCCGTGGTCGTCAATGTAGTTCTGTGCGGTGTCAATAATCCACAGGCTGTTGGCCTCGGCCTCAGCGGAGGTCTCTCCCCACGCGGTGATGCCGTGACCGCCGAGAATCACCCCGATCGCGTCCGGGTTCGCCTGCTTGATCGCGGCAATGTCGAGGCCCAGCTGGAAGCCCGGGCGACGCCACGGAACCCACGCCACCTTCCCCCCAAACGCTTTCGCGGTGAGCTCCTCACCGTCGGCGGCGGTCGCGAACGCGATCCCCGCATCCGGGTGCAGGTGGTCCACATGGGCGGCCTCGACCAGGCCGTGCATCGCCGTATCGATCGACGGGGCGGCACCACCCTTCCCGAACAGGGTGTAATCGAACGCGGCCACCATCTCGTCCTCACGCTCCACCCCCGGATACACGTTCGTCAGCGACCGCAACGCGTCCAGGCGCAACACCGCAAGCCCCGACTCCGTCAGGGTGCCCAGGTCACCACCCGACCCCTTCACCCACAACAACTCCACCGGTTCACCTGTCACCGGGTCCGTCTCGGTTCCCTTCGCCGACGTATTACCGCCCGCATAATTCGTCACCTTCGGGTCTGACCCCAGACGGTTACTCCGGGCAATCAGCTCAGCGGCGGTCGTATTCGTCATCAGTCTTCGTGTGTCCTTGAGTTCGGGATGATGCCCTTGACCGGGTCACCCAGGGGTACGGCGTCGAGGAACCAGACGTCGTAGGGTTTTTCGAGCAGGTCGGCGTTCAGCTGGTTCAGCCGCGCCAGCGGTGCACCCGCAGCGTGAGCGTCGAGGTCGGCGCGGGTGGTCCAGCGTTCCACCATGATCACGACATTCCCGTCGGTGTGTGCGGCATAGAGTTCACAACCGGGTTCCTCGTGCACAAGGGGCGAGACCTCGCGGAACGAGTCGATCACGCGTGGCGCAAGGCCGGGCTTCGCGGTCAGGAGCGCGACAACGGTGACGGACATCCTCACACCTGCCGGAAGTCGATGCCCAGCAGGCTCGCAGCGGCCTTGTAGTCGGCGGCCCGATGGCCGAGCGACAGCGACCAGTGGTGACCGATTCCGGTCGCCGACCAGTCATCCACCCAGAGCCCGGGATCGCGACCGAAGTCGACGCGGGAGGTCGTGTTGCCGATCGCCAGGAGGGGACCCGGGACGACGGTGCCCTCGGATGCGACGAAGGCGAGTGCGCCATCCCGGTCCTGGCCAAGGCCGAGCAGGGTCACAGGTCCCGGTTGCACATCGAATTCGACGCTGACCCCCCAGCCGCGCTTGCCGTGGTAGATGCCCAGGCCGCGAAGCAGCGGATCACGAGAACTCACGGCGAGATGCGCGGGCCCGTCGTGGCCCATCTCGACGACGTTGTCCTCGAAGTTGAGGGCCTGGATCTCGGTGAACGAACCGCCAGCACCGATCACCTGGGTCGCGAGTTGCGCGACGGTCGTGCGCAGTTCGTACTCGCCGGTCGCGGGAATCCCCCGAGCCGTCAGCAGGGACGCACCGAGGATCATTCCTGCACCGAGTCGCTCGTGCTGCTCGCCATCGAGACCGCGGTGGTAGTACGCCAGCGAGTCGAGGTCGAAATCATCGACCAGTCGGTCGAGCGCCACGCTGACCTTCGCGCCCCAGGCAAAGTCGTCCTCCTTGACTGTGTCATCGAGCGTGAAGATCTGGCGGGCGAGGTCCATCCGGGCCGCTGTCTCGGCATCGGTCACCCGCTCAACACGCTGGCGAAGATCATCGAACTCGAGCACCTCGACGTGGGAACCGAACGTCGTGGGCAGCAGTGTCAGGTCGGTCGAGACATCCAGCATTCCCGGATACACATGGCCCATCAACCCGTGGCGGGCATGGCGAAGAGCAGCCCGGATGTGGGCGGCTCGAATCCATTGGCTGATTCGCTCCCACGCCGACTCCTGGCGCAGCCAGCCGGATACCGAGCGGAACGGGATCCCCGCACGCCGGAACACATTACCGACCTCGGGCACCGGGCACTGGCCGCAATAGGCGAGCCACATACCGGTGTCGAAGTTGGCGTGATCCATTTTCTCGGTCGGCTGCAGGTCGATCACCAGGATCGGTGTATTTGACCGCTGCGCAATGGGGAGCACCATGGATGAGGTCAGATAGGTGGCCAGGAACATGACGATCAAATCGCAATCCGCCAGGCGCAGCTTCTCCGCCGCGACAACCCCCTCCTGCGCATCCGAAATGAAGCCCACATCGGTGACCTCAGCATCCATGGCTTCGAAGCGCTCGGAAACGTAGCGGGCGGATTCCTGCAACTGGGGCAACAGTCCCGGAAATTGTGGCCAGTAGGTTCCCAGGCCTCCCGCAACGAGGCCTATACGCGTCTTCCGTCGCTGCTTCGGCGGGAGTAGCTCAGTGATGGATTTCGGACTCATACCGGCCCTCACCTATGCTCCCCAGCCGGCCTGGGTGCCGCCGACGCGGTCCGCGGCGATTTGTTGCTGGTAGCCGGAGGCGAGGTAGGCGGCGTAGGGGTCGCGGGGAAGGCCGCGGGACTCGCGCCAGTCGGCGAGGTCGGGGCGCACGTCGGTGTAGAAGGCGTCCATGAGGATGTTGTTGGCGCCGAGCACATCGCCGGCCAACTGGGCGGCGGCGAGGGCGTCCCCATCCACGAGTAGTGCCCTCGCCGTCATCTCCTGCACGTTCAGAACCGATCGGATCTGGCCGGGGATCTTGTCTTCGACGTTGTGGCACTGGTCGAGCATGAATGCCACGTCGCCCTCGGTGCCGTACCCGCCACCGCGGATGACTTCGTAGAGGATACGGAACAGCTGGAACGGGTCCGCCGCCCCCACGATCAGGTCATCGTCGGCGTAGAACCGGGAGTTGAAGTCGAAGCTGCCCAGCTTCCCAAGGCGCAGCAGTTGCGCGACGATGAATTCGATGTTGGTTCCGGGGGCGTGGTGTCCGGTGTCGAGGCACACCAGGGCCCGCTCCCCGAGGGCGGCGACCTGCACGTAGCTGGTCCCCCAGTCCGGAACATCGGTGTGGTAGAACGCGGGCTCGAAGAACTTGTACTCGAGCACCAGGCGCTGGTTCTCCCCAATGCGGGCATAGATTTTCGCCAGCGAGTCCGCGAGTCGGTCCTGGCGGCCGCGGATGTCGCCCTGCCCGGGATAGTTGGTGCCGTCGGCGAGCCAGATCTTCAGGTCGCGGGCACCGATCTCGGTGAGGATGTCGATGCACTCGAAGTGGTGGTCGATGGCCTTCTGCCGGATCTTCGGGTCGATGTGGGTGAGGCTGCCGAACTTGTAGTCGTCGTCCTGGAACGTGTTCGAGTTCACCGTGCCGAGAGCGACGCCGTGGTCCTTCGCGAAGGAGCCGAGAGCGGCATAGTCGTCGACCTTGTCCCACGGAATGTGGAGCGCGACGGTCGGGGACAGGGCCGTGTACTTATTGACCTGCGCTGCATCCGCGATCTTCTCCTGCGGGGTGCGCGGCGTACCCGGGGTACCGAAAACCTTGAACCGGGTACCCGAATTACCGAACGCCCACGACGGCAACTCAATGGTCTGCTCCCCCAGGCGGGAAGCGATCTGCGAAAAACCTGTCATGGAACTGGTTGCCTTTCTGGGCGGCGGTGCAAAAGTCGTGGTGGTTGAGCGAAGCGGGGATTACGGTGCCTGGGCGGCGTCCAGCTGGGTTTCCAGCTGGAAAATCAGGGGGAGGGCACGCATGCTTTCATCGGGGCCACCGCCATCCAGGCCCTCGAAGAATGGCGCCATGGTTTCCTGCCAGCGGCGATTGACGTCGGTCGTCGCCATTGCCGCCTGAGCGGCCTCGAAGTCGTCGGTCTCGAGGTATCCGACGAGCAGGCCGGTGCTGTCGAGAAAGAGTGAATAGTTGTTCCAGCCGCTTTGCTTGAGTGCCTCGAGCATCTCGGGCCAAACGGCCTCGTGGCGTTTCATGTACTCCTCGCGAAGGCTGGGACGCACCTTGAGGAGAAAGCAAACGCGCTGCATGGGAAGTTCCTTGGAAGAGTTCTTGAGCTGGGCGGGGCCGGAGTTCGGCCCCGCCCACTCGTTGGTTAGAAGTTGTACTGGTCGATATTTGCGGCGTTGAACTCGGTGGGCCCGCCAACGATTACCGTGTTGTCAGGACCAACGGTCAGCGTTCCCAGCGATCCGGCAGAGAACTTGTCGCCGGTCTTTCCCGTGATCGTGCCGGCCTCGAGTGCCTTGGCTGCGTAGACCGCGGCCTGGCCGATCTTTGCCGGATCCCAGAGGGCGAACTCCTTGACGGTGCCATCCTTGACGTACTGGCGCATCTGGTTCGGAAGTCCAAGCCCGGTCAGAACGACCTTGCCCTTGTAGGACGAGGTCGAGAGGTAGCGAGCTGTCGCCGCGATACCGACCGTCGTGGGCGAGATGATCGCCTTGAGGTTCGGGTACGACTGCAGCAGACCCTGGGCGACCTGGAATGACGTGGTGTCGTCGTCGTTCCCGTAGACGGTGGTCACGAGCTGGATCTTCGCGTACTTCGGGTTGGTGGCGAGATCCTTCTTCATGTCAGCGATCCAGGCATTCTGGTTCGTCGCGTTCGCGGTCGCCGACAGGATGGCAATCTGCCCCTGGTCGCCGATCTGCTCCGCCGTCTGCTTGATCTCGACGTCGGCAACCGACTGAGTGTTGACCTGGTTGATGAACAGGCTGCGGCACGATGCGTCGGTGTCTGAGTCGAACGTGATGATCTTCGCTCCGCCAGCCTTGGCCTGGTTGAGTGCGGAACACACGGCGTTGGGGTCGTTCGCAGCGATAGCGATCACGTCGATGTGCTTCTGGGTCAGGGTGTTGATGTAGCTCACCTGCGATGATGCGCTCGCCGTGTTCGGCCCGACGACCGAATACTTGTCGCCGAGAGCCGCTGCAGCCTTCTGTCCACCACTCAACTCGACGTTGGTGTAGGGGTTGTTGAGCTGTTTAGGTACAAACGCGATGCTGAACGACTTCTTTGCTGCGGAGGTCGACGTCGAGCTTGCACCGCTGCTGGCGCAGCCAGCGAGAGCGAACACGACAGCGGTGGCTGCCGCGGAGAAGGCGAGAACCCGCTGCGACCTGCGCAGGGCGCGCGCCTCTGTGATATGAGACAACTTCATTGTTTTTCCTCTCTGGTGAATCGACTCCGGGTGGGTGGAGTCGAAATTTTTAGGGTTTGGCGATCTCACCCGAATGAACAAGTGCGCGTCGGCGATCGCGCGCCAGCCGAATCCGTGCCGAAACGCTAGGTGCGACCACGGAAATGACCAGCAGGCCACCCGTCACGATGGTCAAAACGGTGTCGGGGAGGCCACCGAGCTCGAGGGAGTAGTTGACGGTTCGGATGATGAGAACCCCGCCCACCACGCCCACGATCCCGCCGGATCCGCCGAAGATGGAGACGCCGCCGAGAACGACTGCCGCAACCACGCTCAGTTCAAGTCCCTGCACGCTGTCGCTTTGCGCGCTCGAGTAACGCAACACCCAGAAGATGCCGGCGATGCTGCTGATTACCCCGCTGATGACGAAGAGCGTGAATTTGGATCGACCGACCCGGATGCCGACGAAGCTCGCCGCCTCCTTACTGAACCCCAGGGCATACAGTGCGCGGCCGAAGGGGGTGAAATGCAACACGACCGCGAAGATGGCCACGACCACCAGCACGAACACCATGAACACCGGAACCCCGATCACTGGCACCGTCGACGTGACGAACGTCGTCGCATCCGTTGGGAAATCGGCGACCGCGTCATCCCCGATGACAACGAGCGCGAGGCCCCGGAACAGGGCCAGCGTGCCAATAGTGACCGCGAGCGACGGCAGTCCGACGACCGTGATCAGGAAGCCATTGAACGCGCCGCAGGCAGCGCCAACGATGACACAGATCACGAACATCACCCAGATGTTGCCGTGGGCGTGGGAGTTCTCCCACAGCACTCCCAGCACGGCGGCGGACAGCCCAGCCGTGCTTGCAACGGAAAGGTCGATTTCGCCGGTGATGATGATCAGCGCCATCGGCATTGCCATCAGCAGGATCGGCACCGCGTCAATCAAGAGGAAGTTGACCGTCGTTACCGAAAAGAAGAACGGAACGAAGATGCTCGCAAGGATGACGACGAGCACCACGGCGTAAATCATGTTGGCGTTGCGGCCAAGCCATACCCTGCGTCCCCGGCTCCGCAGCTTGGCCGGTGCGGCCGAGACGGGAGCCGTCGCCTGTTCAGACATTGCGGGCCTCGCTTACTTTCAACCTGCGGGTATTTCGAAGAGCGAGCAGCCGGGTGATCAGAATCGCCGCAATGATCAGTACGCCCACGACGGCCTGCTGCCAGAACTTGCTGACATTGAGCGAAGCGAGAGCACCCGTCATCGTGGTCAGCAGCACCGCACCGATTGCAGCACCGACCACGGTTCCGCTGCCACCGAAGATGGCCACGCCACCGACGACTACTGCGGCGACGATTTGAAGTTCGTAACCGGTACCCGTATCCGCTCCGACCGAGCTGAATCGAGACGCGTACAGCACACCGGCAAGCCCGGTGAGTGCCCCACACGCGACGAAGGCACCGAACACCCGGATGTCGACCGGAATACCGAACACCCGAGCCGCAGAGGGGTCGGACCCGATCGCGTAGAGGTCACGGCCGGAGCGCGCGCCATACAGGTAGATGCCGAAGATCACGGTCGCGGCGAGTGCGATGATCGCAAGTACCGGCACCCCGTAGAAGGTTTGCACGGAGAGATTGCCGAATTCCGCCGGATCGTTCCCGACGAAGTACTGGTTGCTGCCGGCCCAGGCGTAGTTCACCCCGCGGTAGATATAGAGAGTGCCGAGGGTGATGACCAGGGCGGGCACCTTCGCGGCCCCGACCACCAGGCCGTTGATGGCACCGAGTATCCCGCCGAATACGATTCCGATCACGAAGACCACAACGAGAGACACATGCGGGAAGGCCGCGTAAACCGCACCCGTCGAGTAGGCCGTCAACCCCAGCGTCGAACCTACCGAGAGGTCGACGTTACGAGTGATGATGACCATGGCTTCACCGACGGCCATCACCACGAAGATGCTCGAGTTCAGCAGGATGTCGCTGATTCCCTGGGCCGAAAGAAAGCGGGGGTTGATCGAGGTGGTCACGATGATCAACAACGCAAGGGCGGCGAATACCGAGAACTCGCGCGACACGAGAATCCGCCGTGCACCTCGAAATACCAGCGGTGCCTGTCGTGGGCTGGTGGTTGTGCTCATTTCGTGGCTCCGGCGTTTGTGCTCGCCGCATACATGACCGATTCGGCGGTGGCCTCGGACCTCGGCAGCGTTGCGGTGATTCGGCCCTCGTGCATGACGAGGATGGTGTCCGCCATTCCGAGCACCTCGGGGAGCTCTGACGAAATCATGAGAATGGCAATGCCTCGACCTGCGAGCTCCGACATGAGCCGGTGGACTTCGGCCTTCGTGCCGACGTCGATGCCCCGGGTCGGTTCGTCCACGATCAGGAACAGCGGGTTCGTGGCCAGCCATTTCGCGAGGACGACCTTTTGCTGGTTACCGCCGGAGAGAGTGGAAACCGCCAACTCGAGAGACCCTGTCTTGACCTGGAGTTGTTTCGTCCACTTTTCCGCCATGGCCTGTTCGGCACGGCCACTGATGATGCCGAATCGCGCGAGCTGTTTGCGCAGGGTCAGGGTCGCATTCTTCGCGACCGAGAGGTCCATGACAAGGCCCTGCTTGCGTCGATCTTCCGGCACGAAACCCATGCCGGCAGCGATTGCTGCCCGGGGCGAATGTTTGTGTAACGGCTTTCCCGAGATGGTGACGCTTCCGGCGTCGTAGGGGTCGATGCCGAATACCGCACGGGCAACTTCTGTGCGCCCGGCGCCTACGAGACCGGAGAGGCCGACGATTTCGCCGGCGTGCACGTCGAAGCTGATCCCCTCGAAGACCCCGATGCTGCTG
>Ga0302190_10002947_pt1 | contig 10891 bp, 10 predicted proteins | sample II_Bog_E2_3_FD_198784 | JGI IMG/M metagenome (GOLD analysis project Ga0302190, IMG submission 198784) | Peat permafrost microbial communities from Stordalen Mire near Abisko, Sweden - II_Bog_E2_3 | ecosystem: Environmental > Terrestrial > Soil > Wetlands > Peat | place: Sweden: Abisko... | reverse complement strand
AGACGTCGATCATCACCGGGAAGCCGCGACGGAACTTGTCCCAGTGATAGGCGATATCGGAAGCGAAATAGGTCCAGGAACCGTCCGACTTCTTCAACGGACGATCAACGTCGTCACCGAATTCGGTGGCCTTGAACAGGGTCTGGGGGCGCGGCTCCCAATCATCGGGGGTCTTGCCCTTCGGCGGCTCCAAAACACCTTCATAGATCAGGCCGCGCTCGGTCAGATAGTCCAGCGCCGCCTGCACCTTGCCACCTTCGACCAGGGCGCGCTCGGAGGTGAAAACCGCATGTTTGACGCCCAGGGCCGCCAGATCCTCGCGGATCAGGGCCATCATGGCGTCAATGGCGGTCTTGCGGAAATGCGGCAGCCATTCGGCTTCCGGCTTGTCCAGCCAGACCTTGCCGTCGGCCTTGGCGATTTCTTGCCCCAGGGGGATCAGATATTCGCCGGGATAAAGGCCTTCAGGAATGGTGATGGTCTCGCCCAGGGCTTCGCGGTAACGCAGGTAGGCCGAGCGGGCCAGCACATCCACCTGAGCCCCGGCGTCATTGATGTAATATTCGCGGGACACGCCGAAGCCGGCCTTTTCCAGCAGACCGGCCAAAGCGTCACCAACCACGGCACCACGGGCATGGCCCACATGCATCGGCCCGGTGGGATTGGCCGAGACGTACTCAACATTGACCGTCACGCCCTTGCCCATCTCGGAATCGCCATAAGACGACCCGGCGCGCAAAATGTCGCCCAGCTGATCGGCCCAATAGGCATCGGACAGGCGCAGGTTCAGGAAGCCGGGACCGGCGATCTCGGCGGCGGTCACCGACGGCAGATTGCGCAGCTCGGCGGCCAGCAGCCCGGCGATGTCGCGGGGCTTCATGCCGGCGGCCTTGGACAGCACCATGGCGGCATTGGTCGAGACATCGCCGTGGGAGGTCTCGCGCGGCGGCTCGGCGGTCACCTTCGAGGTGTCGAGCCCAGCAGGCAAAGCGCCCGAGGCGGCCAGCTTGTCCAGGGCGGAAATGATGTCTTCGCGGAAGGTCTTGAACAGATTCATGGTTTCTCTTGCAGATCAAAAAGTCGACGATGTTCGTCGAGGGCGAAACGGTCGGTCATGCCGGCGATATAATCGGCCACGGCCCGTGCCGTCTCCGACTGGTCCTTGCCGTCGCAAAGCTTCTGCCATTCGGGCGGCAGACATTCGGGCTCATGCACCAGCAGCGTATAAAGGTCTTTGACCACGCGCCGGGCCTTCGAGGTCATGCGGTTGACCTGATAGTGGCGGTACATATGGTCGAACAGGAAGCGCTTCAACGCCCGGTCGTTGGCCCGCATCTCTTCCGAGAAAGCCGCCAGCGGACGGCCCAGGCGGCGCACGGCCTCGGGGCTATCAGGCTTATAAAGGGCGATGTTGCGCTTGGTCTCGGCGATCAAATCCAGGACCATCAGGCCGATCAGACGACGCACGGATTCATGGATATGGATCGAGGGCTCGATGTCGGGATGCTCGGCCTTCACCTTGGCGAAGACCGGCCCGACCAGCGGCACTTCCGATAAGTCGTCGATGGTGAACAGCCCAGCCCGCAAGCCGTCGTCGATATCGTGATTGTTATAAGCGATGTCGTCGGCCAGGGCCGCGATCTGAGCCTCGGCGCTGGCGTAGCTGTCCAGCTCCAGATCTTCCTTCAAGGCATAGTTCTGGATAGCCAGGGGCAAGGGCTTGGCGCCGTCAAAGCCGGTCAGGGGGCCGTTATGTTTGACCAGACCCTCCAGGGTCTCCCAGGTCAAATTCAGGCCGTCGAACTCGTAATAGCGCCGCTCCAGCTTGGTGACGATGCGCAAGGACTGGGCGTTATGGTCGAAGCCGCCCACCTTGGCGGTCATCTCCCGCAGGGCATCCTCGCCAGCATGGCCAAAGGGGGTATGCCCCAGGTCGTGGGCCAGGGCCAAAGCCTCGGCCAAATCCTCATTCAGCCCCAGCACCCGGCAGACCGAGCGGGCGATCTGGCTGACCTCCAGGCTGTGGGTCAGGCGGGTGCGGAAGTTGTCGCCATCGTGATAGACGAAGACCTGGGTCTTGTACTTCAGGCGGCGGAAAGCCTCGGAATGGATGATGCGGTCGCGGTCCCGCTGAAAGGGCGAGCGCGTTTCGCTCTCGGCCTCGGAAAAGCGCCTTCCCCGGCTGCGTTCAGGCTTGCAGGCGTAGGGGGCCAGGATTTCACTTGCGGTCTTGGGGGCGGTCATGGTCGGGACAGTACCTTGCGATGCAAAAGCGTTCAACCTCATTAGAATTTGACTCCGCCCCCGCCTCCGTGGCAAAGCCCGCCCATGACTGAATTCCCCAACGCTTTCGAAGAGCGCTGTCCGCGTCTGGAACGCACCGCCCTGGCGGTCATCCTGCTGCTGACCATCCTGAAGGTGGCCGTCGCCGCCCATGCCGGTCTGTCCGCCGACGAGGCCTATTACTGGCAATGGACGCAAAACCTTCAGCTGTCCTATTACGACCATCCGGCCATGGTGGCCTATTGGATTTGGGCCGGCGTCCATCTGGTGGGCCAGACCGCCCTTGGCGTGCGCCTGCCCGCCGTGATTGGCAGCCTGATCACCACCGCCCTGATCTGGGACATCGCCCGACTGGCCTTTAAGTCGCGCCGCGCCGCCGCCTGGGCCGCCCTGTGGCTGAACTGCGGCCTGATCTTCGCCGTCGCCGGGGTGATCGTCACCCCCGACACGCCCCTGCTGGTCTTCTGGTCCCTGGCCCTGTGGGGCATGGTCCGCCTGATCGCCGAGCAGCGCAGCCGCTGGCTGTTCGTCATGGCCATCGGGCTGGGCCTGGGCGCGATCAGCAAATACACCATTCTGCTGCTGGTGCCGGGGCTGGTGGTCACCGCCCTGCTGTTCCCCGAGCTGCGCCGCTGGCTGACCCGCTGGCAGACCTGGGCCGCCGCCCTGCTGGCCTTGGCCTGTACAGCACCTTTATGGATGTGGAACGTCGAGCACGACTTCGCCTCGTTCCATAAGCAGCTCGGCCATGCCATGACCGCCGAGAGCAACATCAATCCCCTGAAGAACCTGGGAACCTTCCTGGGCGGACAGATCGGGCTGGTCACGCCCTTGATCTTCGGCTTTTGCCTGTGGGGCATGGGCATTGCCCTGTGGCGCGGCTGGCGCGAAAAACGTCCCGAATGGCTGCTGCTGGGAGCCTCGTCCCTGCCGATCCTGCTGTTCTTCACCGAGCACAGCCTGAAGGGTCTGGTCCAGCCCCATTGGGACGGCCCGGCCTATCTGGCCGGTCTGGTCGCCGCTACCGGCTTTGGCTGCCAGCTGTCCGGCAAGTGGAAAGGCTGGTTCAAGGCGGCTCCGCTCCTCAGCCTGGCCATGACTCTGCTGCTGTTCTTCCAGGCCGGCACTGCCCTGCTGCCCCTGCCGGTCAAGATCGACGCCTTAAAGCGCCTGGGCGGCTGGGACGAGCTGGCCACAGCCGTCGCCGAGGAACGCACCGCCCATCCCGAGGTTTTCCTCTTCACCGATAAGCACGAACCCACCGGGCCGCTGTCCTTTCTGCTGCAAGATCATCCGCCGGTGTTCCAGCAAGGCTACATCCGCCCCAGCTATTACAGCGCCGAGGATGTGGCGGCTCTTCGGGGCCGCAACACCATTCTGATCACCCAGGCCGGGTCGGGCGAAGTGCCCTATGCCAGCAAGCATTTCAGCCGTTTCACCCTGCTGCGCACAGTCACCCTGCATTGGGGCGGCCGACCTTTCGCCACCTACGAGCTTTATCTCGGCGAAGGCTATAAGGGCGGCATCTTCACCATGGGCGACGGCTGGCGCGGCCTTAAAGACGATTGGGAAAATTTGGGATAGACTTCCTCCCTCTGACAATCTTGGAGGGGTTGGAATGAACAGACGGACCCTAATCTTGGCCCTTGGCCTGCTGCCGGTCTTTGTGGGCGGAGCGGCCCAAGCCCAGTTCGGCATCACTGATGTGCTGACCGCGCCCAAGACCCTGATCGACCGCGCCATCGAGGCCCGCTCGACCTCGGACATCGCCACCGACAACCGCATCGTCGCCGAGGTCAATGCCGCCATGGCCGGACTTGGCACCATCAAGGCCTCGACGGAAATCTATGAGCAGCGGCTCTTGATCACCGGCATCTTCTCGGACAAGGCCACCTATGACGCCTTCGAAGCCAAGGTGCGGGCCATCAAGGGCGTCAAAAAGCTTTATTGGCATGTCCTCTATATGAGCGACGCCGACCAAAAGGCCGCCCATCTGAAAAGCTGGGCCGATGTACTGGAGATCGGCACCAAGGCCCAGGCCCGGCTGGTAGGCACCGCCGGGGTCGCCGACGTCAATTTCCGCACCACCGCCGATAGCACCGGCACCGTCTATCTGCTGGGCCGCGCCCGTTCTGGCGAAGAAGCCAAAAAGGCCCTGGCCCGGATCAAGGACGGCAACGGCATCAAGACCGTGGTGGATTACGTGGTGGTCAGGCCTTAAATGAAAAAGGCCGGCTCCTAAGAGCCGGCCTTTTCTGTACTTACGCCGCCTTGGGGCGGGGACCACCGGGTCCAGGTCCGCGGCGATGACCACCGGCGGCAGGCTTACCGGCTCCCTGGCCGTGGGGAGCAGCCTTGGGCTTCAGACCCTGGGGCTTGCCGCCCTGAGGCTTGGGACCCAGGGCACCCGGCTTAGCACCTTCGGTACGGGCTGCCTGAGGACGACCACCCTGGGGACGGCCGCCATTGCCACCAGCACCACCGCCGCCACGCTTCGGCGGCTTGGGCAAAGGAGCGCTGCCGTTCAGACGGCGAGCAATATCCTCGGCGTGATAGGCATGGGTAGCATCCACCGGAACCGGCTGACGGATGGCCTTCTCGATGGCCTTAAGGTAGCTCAGTTCTTCCAGCTCGCAGAAGGAAACAGCCTTGCCCTCGGCTCCGGCGCGCGCGGTGCGGCCGATGCGGTGGACGTAGCTTTCCGGCTCATTGGGCAGCTCGTAGTTGATGACGTGAGTCACGCCGTCAACGTCGATGCCGCGAGCGGCGATGTCGGTGGCCACCAGAGCGCGGACACGACCGGCCTGGAATTCCGACAGAGCCCGCTGACGCGCACCCTGCGACTTGTTGCCATGAATGGCTTCGGCCGAGACGCCGCACTTCATCAGCTGTTCAGCCAGACGATTGGCGCCATGCTTGGTGCGGGCGAAGACGATGGCGCGCTGCACCGACTTGTCGGTCAGAACGTCAATCAAAAGCTGGCGCTTGTCGTCGCGGCTGACAAACATCACGGTCTGAGCGATACGCTCGACCGTGGTGGCCTGAGGCGTGACTTCAACCCGGGCCGGATCGCGCAGCATGCCAGACGCCAGCGAGGTGACTTCCGGGGCCATGGTGGCCGAGAAGAACAGGGTCTGACGCTTGGCCGGGATCTGGGCAACGATCTTACGCACGTCATGGATAAAGCCCATGTCGAGCATACGGTCGGCTTCGTCGAGGATCAGGACTTCGACGGAATCCAGACGGACGTTGCCGCGATTGATCAGATCGAGCAGACGGCCCGGCGTCGCCACCAGGATGTCGATACCGTTGGAAACGGCCTTGATCTGCGGCTGCATGCCGACACCGCCGAAAATGGTGGTGCGACGCAGGGACAGATTGCGACCATAGGTGGCGAAGCAATCGCTGACCTGCACGGCCAGTTCGCGAGTGGGAGTCAGCACCAGGGCGCGGACGCTCCGGGCCTGGGGACGGATATTGTTGGCGGCCAGACGCTGCAGCACGGGCAGAGCGAAGGCCGCGGTCTTGCCGGTGCCGGTCTGGGCGATGCCCAGCAGGTCACGTCCGGACAAGATCAGCGGAATGGCTTGAGCCTGAATCGGCGTGGGCTGGGTATAACCCTCAGTTGCCACGGCTTTACAGATCGGCTCGGCCAAACCGAGTTCGGAGAAATTTGTCATACGGTCTTTCTAAAAAGTCAGATCAGCGGGGACGGCGCGGCGGCGGACGATTGCCACCTGCGGGCGGAGCCGACCGTTCGTCTTTGTGACGGAAGTTGATGCGGGCCTTGGTCAGGTCGTAGGGCGTCATTTCAACAGTGACGCGGTCGCCAGCCAGCACGCGGATGCGGTTTTTCTTCATACGCCCCGAGGTGTAGGCCAACACTTCATGGCCGCCTTCCAGGGTGACGCGGAAACGGGCGTCGGGCAGCACTTCGCTCACCACGCCGTCGAATTCGATCAGATCTTCTTTAGCCAATGTATTCTTACTCTCCATGCGGGGCGGCGCCAGACGAAGCGCGGAACCCCTAGATGTTTGACCGCCACGGCATTCGTCGCGCCCCATGTCCCCAATTCGTAAACCACGAGACAAACGCCGCATTCCCCAACAGGCCTAGGGATTTCCTGGGGCACTGGGGATGGACCGTCGCATGGGGGAGACGCGATCAATGGTCTCGGTGCGGTCTTAACATCCTTTCTCCCGGTTTGCCACCGCTGGCAAGGCCAGCATGTAAAGGAAAGCAAAACCGGCACCGATGGAGATGGATGGCGGGCGGACCCAAAATAAAATTTCGGTGTTCCGTATATGGGCCTCCCCTTGATCTTTGGCAAGATAATTTCATTGCGCGGACTGTTGGGGGTGTTGCGCATTGCCCCCACTTGCCCGAAGATTGCAGCCAACGTCCGCTGATGAAAGCTCCTGGGCATGCCCGCGCCGGCTTTGCGCAAAGTCGCATCGATCTATCTTTACGGCACCAGCCTCTTGCTGGCCCTGCTGCCATTGGCCGGCATCGCCTATCTGCGCATTTTCCAGCCCGACGCCCCCAAATACCTGGATCACGGCTATCACATCTGGGGCATCGGCTCGGTGGTTCTGGTCAGCACGACCCTGTCCTACATCGCCTATCGCTGCTACCTGGAGGGCGGCGAGCGGCTGACCCGCTATCTGGCCCTGGGGTTTTTGGGCTTTTCCATGGCCTACAGCCTGCACGGCCTGCTCACCCCCCTGGCCGAGAGCCTGCCGGCCCTGTTCCTGCTGCCCGGCCCGACGGCGCGGCTGATCATGACCGTCTGTATTTTTCTGGGGGTGATGGGCTATGGCCACCCGCCCGAGCCCGAGGAAATCCGCAAGCTGCCTGGGCAATGGCTGCCGGCCATCGTGATCGAAATGCTGTTCCTGCTGTTCACCTTGTGGCTGGCCGTCGCCCAGCCCCTGCCCTTCCCGGTGGTGCGCCTGAGCACCGAGGGCGCCGCCGGCATTCTGTCGCTCTGCGTGCTGCTGGCCCTGCCCCTGCGCAAGGTCCAGGGCCCCATGCTGTGGTATCACGCCATCGCTTTGGCCTGGATGGCGCAATCTTCCTTCGGCTTCATCCTGGCTTTGCCCTGGAATCATATGTGGTGGTTTTCCCACATGGTCTCTTTGGCCGGCTTCGTGCTACTGGGCTGCGGCCTGGCCCAGGCCTTCCTGACCAGCGGCAGCTTTTCCGGGCTCTACAGCCCCAGCCAGGCCTACGCCGACATGACCGAGATCCGCCAGGGTCAGGAACTGCTGCAGCAGGCCATCACCCAAGCCCGTCAGGCCAATGTCGCCAAGAGCCGCTTCCTGGCCTCGGCCAGCCACGATCTGCGCCAGCCGGTACAATCCCTGATGCTGTTCACCGCCCTATTGGAGACCTTCAGCCTGGAGGACCGCCCACGCACGGTGGTGCGCAATCTGGGCAATGCGGTGCAGGCGCTGAAGGGCCTGCTGGACGGACTTCTGGACATCTCGCGCCTGGACGCCGGAGTGATCGAGCCCCAACCGGTCAGCTTCGAGCTGCGCCCGCTGCTGACATGCCTGTCCGAGGAATATAGCCTGACCACCGCCCGCAAGGGCCTGAGCCTAGGCGTGGCCTCGCCCGAGATGTGGCTGAAAACCGACCCGGCGCTGCTGGAGCGCATTTTGCGCAACCTTCTGGACAATGCCATCAAATATACCGACCAGGGCGGCATCGCCATCGACTGCCGCCAGCAGGACGGCATGGCCCGCATCGAGCTGCGCGACACCGGCATAGGCATCCCCGAGGATCAGCACGAACAGGTCTTTGACGAATTCCACCAGTTGAACAACCCCGAGCGCGACCGCAACAAGGGCCTTGGCCTGGGACTCGCCATCGTGCGGCGTCTGACCGAGCTTTTGTCCCTGCGCCTTGAGATGAACAGCAACCCCGGCAAGGGCACCAGTTTCACCTTGTGGATTCCCCTGGGAGCAAAGCCCAAGAGCAGTGTCCCGGTGGAAAACACCATTCCCGGCCAAAGCGGTCTGGTCCTGATCATCGAGGACGACCAGGCGGTGCTGGATGGTCTGGTCATGCTGCTGGAACATTGGGGCTGGCGGGTCATCTCGGGCACGGGGCCCGAGGACGTCATCGAAAGCCTGCGCCCCGAGGATCGGCCTAATTTGGCCATTTCCGACTATCGCCTGCGCCAGAACATGACCGGCATCCAGGCCCTGGACATGATCACCCTTCGCCTGGGCCACGCCGTCCCGGCCATCCTGCTGACCGGCGACACCGCCCCTGAGCGCATGACGGAAGCCTTGCAAAGCGGCCTGCTGATGTTGCACAAACCCGTCACACCTGACGGGCTGCAAAGGGCCTTGCGCATCGTCATGGCCGAACCCTCGGACCGAGGCTGATAAACAAGCCCCCGTCATTTGCAAGCTGACAGCATCATCATGATCATCCGCAGCCGTCCCCACGGCCTTTTTCTGTTCTTCACCCTGACCGGTTCCATCGTGCCCCGGATCCTGCGTCCCATGGCCGCCACCATCGGCATCGCCATCGCCGTGACCTGGGCCCATGGGGTTCTGTTCTCCCAAAAAGTCACCCTGACGCCCATCCCCTTCAGCCTGATCGGGCTGGCCCTGGCCATCTTCCTGGGCTTTCGCAACAGCGCCAGCTATGACCGCTTTTGGGAAGGCCGCAAGCTATGGGGCGAATTGGTGATCGACGCCCGCTCCCTGGCCCGCCAGATGATCTGCTATCTGCCCATGGACGAAGAGAGTAAGCGCCGGGCCGTGCTGCGGCTGATAGCCTTCACCCACGCCCTGCGCCATCATCTGCGCGATACCGACCCCATGGAGGACATTTCGCCGCTGCTGGGAGAAGACGAGGCCGCCGCCGCCAAAGCCTCCCACAACCGCCCCGACGCCTTGCTGCGCCAAGCCTCGGCCGAACTGGCCCGCCAGATGGGCAAGGCCGACCCCATGATGCTGACCGAGATGGAGCGTCGGGTCTGGGCCCTGGCCGGCATCCAGGCCGGCTGCGAGCGCATCAAATACACGCCGCTGCCCTTTTCCTACGCCCTGCTGCTGCATCGTACAGCCTATCTCTATTGCTTCGCCCTGCCCTTTGGGCTGGTGGACAGCATCGGCTTTATGACCCCCTTTGTGGTGGCCATTGTTTCCTATACCTTCTTCGGCCTGGACGCCCTGGGGGACGAGATCGAGGAACCTTTCGGCATCGCCCCCAATGATCTGCCCCTGGCCTCCATCTGCCGCACCATCGAGCGCGACCTGCTGGCGGCTTTGGGCGAGACCGAGCTGCCGCCGCCCACCGAAGCCCAATCCCACTGCTTACTGTAAATTTTATCATGAGCTTTCAGACCTGGGCGGCCTTCGCCCTTTTGTTCCTGGTCCTGTCCTATACCCCCGGCCCCAACATGCTGCTGGCGGCGTCTCACGGCATGTTGTTCGGACCAAAGCGGACCATGGCCACGGCCATCGGTTTGATCGCCGGGCTGTGGGTCTGGATCGGCATCTCCGCCGCCGGCGTGGGAGCCGTTCTGGCCGCCTCGCCCCAGGCCTTCGAGGCCGTACGCTGGGCTGGTTCGGCCTACATGGCCTGGCTGGGCTACAAGGCCCTGAAGGCTCCGGCCATGGAGCTTGAGGGCAGCGAAGACGGCGAGCCCCAGGGCAGCAGCATCAGCCAGCGCCTGATCCAAGGGCTGGCTGTATCCCTGTCCAACCCCAAGGCCATCGTCGTCTTCACCGCCGTGCTGCCTCAGTTCGTCGATCAGGCCCGGCCTTTGCTGCCCCAAGTGGGCGACGAGATCGCCACCATCAGCCTGCTGGAATTCAGCATGATCATGACCTCGGCTTCCCTGGCCGGACGTCTGGTGCCCTGGCTGCGCCGGTCTGGCCGCACCATCTGGATCAACCGCATCAGCGGCTCGGTGCTGATCATCGCCGCCATATTACTAGCCGGAATAGCCCATCTTTAAATCTCAGGCAGCATACCTACCTTCCCTTTTATCGTGATCGTCACGATGGGAGGTTCACAAATGAGAAAGCTATCCTTTCTGGCTCTGACCCTGGCGGTAATGTCCGGTCCCGCTTTGGCCGGAGACGCCGCCAAGGAAATCTCCACCGCCGCCACCCATGCGGAAATGGCCGGCGCTGCCGGCGACGCCCATATGGTGCAGATGCATCTTCATCACGTGTTGAACTGTATCAACGGCCCCGGCGGCATGGACTTCGACGCCGCGGCCGGCAACCCCTGCAAGGACGCCGGTGACGGTGCTTTAAAGGATGCTCCCGACAAGGCCATGGCCCTAAACGCCGCCGCCGCCAAGGCGAAGGCTGGGCTGGCCGCCACCGACCTGACCGCCGCCAAGGCCGACGCCATGGAAGCTGCCACAATCCTCAACAAGGCCAAGTAACGATTTGCTCAACGAAGGCGGCGCGGTATCTCTAGAGGTACCGCGCCGCCTTCGTACGGCTAGGCTTTTGAAATAACCATCAGAGCCTGCTTCAGGCTTCTCCAATCCCATCTTGCCCTATCAATCTAAGCCTTGCAGATCGACGAGCGCTGGGGTTGGATCTGAAATCTTTCGTAACCTTTTGACAG